>CXWL01120875.1_pt1 | contig 12152 bp, 12 predicted proteins | sample 590931 | NCBI WGS metagenome assembly CXWL01 (sample SAMEA3498368, study PRJEB10139) | groundwater metagenome | biome: water well; material: biofilm material | place: Germany | collected 2015-04-27
CGTTCAAGCGCGCCTTTTCAGTTCGACGCACGGTAAAGCCCGTGCGCATCGATGTAGGCCAGGACCGCGTCAGGCACCAGGAAACGTACCGACTTACCGCTGGCCAGCAGTTGACGGATCTGGGTGGCGGACACCGCAAGCGGGGTCTGCCAGACGAATGCAATATTCCCGTTCGGCCCGGTCAGGGCCAAGGGGTCACTTACCGACCGCGCGGCCAGCAGGTTGCGCAAGGCATCCGGCGGTTCGCTGTCGGCATCCGGGCGTTGCAAAACCAGGATGTGGCAATGCTGGAGGAGTTCCTCCCAGCGATGCCAAGAGGGCAGGCCGCAAAATGCGTCCCAGCCCAAAAGCAGAAACAACTGGTCATCTACGGCCAACTCGGCGCGTATCAGCTCCAGGGTGTCGACAGTGTAGGACGGTTTATCGCGTTTGAGTTCGCGGTCGTCCACCACCAGCGGCGGTATGCCGGTTACGGCCAGGCGCACCATTTCCAGGCGCTGTTGCGGTGACACCTGCGGCGTGTCGCGATGGGGCGGCCGCGCGTTGGGCATCACGCGCAGCTCATCCAGCCCGAGGGCATCCGCGACTTCCAGGGCACTGCGCAAATGGCCGATGTGCACGGGGTCGAAAGTACCGCCGAGCAGCCCGATGCGTTTAGCCATCAAGTGCGCACATGACCGTCGCCGAACACCACGTACTTCTCGCTGGTCAGGCCTTCCAGNNGCATCGCTGAAATGCTCGGAAACAATGGCGTCGGTGTGCTTGGAGCCGTAGGTGTTGATGTGTTCGATGGCTTCGTCCAGGTCGTCGACAATCTTGATCGACAGGATCGGCGCCGTGTATTCGGTGTACCAGTCCAGCTCGGTGGCTTCGATCACGTCCGCGCCCAGCAGCGCACGGGTACGCTCGCAACCGCGCAGCTCCACGCCCTTGTCCCGGTAGATGGCAGCCAGCGGCGGCAGCACGCGATCGGCAATGCCTGCGTGCACCAGCAGGGTTTCCATGGTGTTGCACGGGGCGTAGCGGTGGGTCTTGGCGTTGTCGGCGATGCGGATCGCCTTGTCGATGTCGGCGGCGATGTCGATGTAGACGTGGCACACGCCGTCCAGGTGCTTGATCACTGGCACCTTGGCATCACGGCTCACGCGCTCGATCAGGCTCTTGCCACCGCGCGGCACGATTACGTCGACGAATTCCGGCATGGTGATCAGCGCGCCCACGGCGGCGCGGTCGGTGGTTTCCACCACCTGCACCACTTCGGCTGGCAACTCGGCCACGGCCAGGCCCTGCTGGATGCAGGTGGCAATCGCGCGGTTGGAGTTGATGGCCTCGGAACCGCCCCGCAGGATGGTGGCGTTGCCCGACTTGAGGCACAGGCTCGCGGCGTCGATGGTCACGTTCGGGCGCGACTCATAAATAATGCCAATCACGCCCAGGGGCACGCGCATCTTGCCGACCTGGATGCCGGACGGCAGATAGCGCATATCGCGGATTTCACCGATGGGGTCAGGCAGCTTGGCCACCTGACGCAGGCCTTCGATCATGTCGTCGATGCGGGCCGGGGTCAGCGCCAGGCGGTCCAGCAGGGCTGGCTCGAGGCCATTGGCGCGGCCGTTGGCCAGGTCCAGTTCGTTGGCGGCAGCCAGCTCGGAGCGCGAAGCATCCAGAGCGTCGGCGGCGGCCAGCAACGCACGGTTCTTCTGCGCAGTGCTCGCACGGGCGATCAACCGCGAGGCCTGACGGGCAGCGCGACCCAGGCGGGTCATGTAGTCAAGAACGGACTCAGTCATGGTCAGGGAGTCTTGGCAAAGAGGAAAGCGGCAGATTATAGCTGTGACGCAGCGCGACTGACAGCGGTGAGGGGCGGATGGTCGAAATGAACTGTAAAAACCTGGGGTTCAGCGGTAATTAAGGTGGGAGTTGTTATTATTCGGTCACATTTAGCCGTATTTACCTCTGACCGCCATGCCCCAACTGCCCTCCAGCGCCCTGCCCGACTGCTTCTTCGACCGCGATGCGCAACTGCTCGCGCGTGAACTGCTCGGAAAAGTCATACGTCATCGAGTCGGTGAAACCTGGCTTTCGGCGCGAATTATTGAAACCGAAGCCTATTACGTGGCCGAAAAAGGCAGTCACGCTTCACTTGGCTACACAGAAAAGCGTAAGGCTTTGTTTCTGGATGGTGGCCATATCTACATGTATTACGCCCGTGGCGGCGATTCGCTGAACTTCAGCGCCCACGGCCCGGGCAATGCCGTGTTGATCAAATCGGCTTATCCGTGGATGGATGACATATCCGGCCCGGCCAGCCTCGCGCAGATGTTATTGAACAACCCAAATGCCGATGGCAGCCCGCGCCCCACGCAAAAACTGTGCGCCGGCCAGACCCTGCTGTGCAAAGCCCTGGGCCTGAAAGTGCCGATGTGGGACGCCAAGCGGTTCGACCAGGAACTGCTCTACGTCGAAGACGTGGGCCAGGCGCCGACGCAGATCATCCAGACTACCCGCCTGGGCATCCCCAGTGGGCGTGATGAACACTTGATGTACCGCTTCGTCGATGCTGGCTATGCGCCTTATTGCACACGGAACCCGCTGCGCCGGGGCCAGGTCGAAGGCCGGGATTATTTTTTGATTTGAACAGTGAAGCCCGCAGCGCAACAGATCCAATGTGGGAGGGAGCTTGCTCCCGATGGCGGTGTATCAGTGAAGGAGTTTTGACTGACCCACCGCCATCGGGGGCAAGCCCCCTCCCACAATTGATCTCCAGTGTTTCGGGTTATGGATTACCAAGAGGGAGTGACGTTTTATGGGCCAATGGCTCGATAGCATTACCGGCTGGCTGACCGTTAACCCACAGTGGCTGGCGGTGGCGGTGTTTATCGTCGCGTGCGTGGAATGCCTGGCCATCGCCGGGCTGATCGTACCGGGCACGGTGTTGCTGTTTGCCATTGCGGCGCTGGCCGGCAGCGGCGCGTTGTCGCTGAGTGAAACCTTGCTGCTGGGCTTTCTCGGCGGACTATTGGGCGATGGTGTTTCCTACTTCCTCGGGCGACATTTCCATCAAAACATCCGGCGCCTGCCCGGCCTGCGTCACCACCCGGAATGGATGAATGGCGCGGAGTCCTACTTTCACAAGTACGGCATCGCCAGCCTGTTGGTCGGACGTTTCATCGGCCCGCTGCGCCCCATGCTGCCAATGGTGGCGGGCATGTGCGACATGCCGTTCCCGCGCTTTGCCGCCGTGAGCGTGCTGGCCGCCGCCGGCTGGTCGGTGGCCTATCTGCTGCCGGGCTGGGCGACCGGCGCCGCGTTCCGCCTGCCGTTGCCGGAAGGTTTCTGGCCGGAAGCGGGGATTGTCGCCGCGTGTCTGGCCGTGGTGGTGGGGCTGAGTTTGAACAGCAGCCTGCGCGGCCATCGCCGCACCACCATGTGGATCGGCTGCGCCAGCCTGGTGTTGTTGATCGCGCTGTTTATCGGCTACCCGCACCTCAACGATTTCGACCAGGGCCTGAGCGCGCTGGTGCAGGAGCATCGCAGCCCGTGGCTGGACGAGGTGATGGTGCGGATCACCCAACTGGGTGAGTTCAAGAAGATGTTCGTCGCCAGCGCCGTGTTCACCGGCCTGCTGCTACTGGCGCGGCAATGGCGGCATGCCGTGTTTGTCGGCGCCACCCTGGCCGGGGCGGCGGTGATCAATACCGGCACCAAGCTGTTTTTCGCACGTGGCCGCCCGGAAATTCTTACAGACCCGTTGACCAGTTTCAGCATGCCCAGCGGCCACGCCTCCGGCGCGTTTGCGTTTTTCCTCGCGTTGGCAGTGTTGGCCGGGCGCGGGCAACCCACGCGACTGCGCCTGACCTGGATGCTGATGGGCTGCATTCCCGCAGCATTCATTGCCCTGTCGCGGGTTTACCTCGGCGCCCATTGGCCTTCGGACATTCTGGCCGGCACGCTGCTGGCAATGACGGTGTGTGCGTTCAGCCTCGCCGCAAGCCAGTACCGCAGCCCGCTGCCGGCGATGTCGCAGAAAACCTGGTGGTTACTGTTGCCGGCGCTGGTGGCGGTGCTGAGTTTTATCGCCCTCACCGGCACCTCCCACGCCCTGCTGCGCTACGCCTACTGAGTGAAGAGCTCGCCTTGCAGCTCGTCGAGCAGCATCTGGATCGCATCCAGGCGCTGCTGGGGGTCGTCGAGTTGCAGCAGGTCGAGCTTGTCGGCCTCGGTGAACGGCAGCAGATACGCCAGCTGATTGCCCAGGGCTTGCTGGCCATCGGCGTGGGCGTCCATGTCCAGCGAGGCGACCATCGGGTGTTCGGCCAGGGCCTGGAGCAAGGCCAGCAGGTCGGCGTCTTCCTCTTCCAGTGGCTGGTCGGGCAGTTCTTCCAGCCACTGCACCTCGGCCACCAATAGCTGGTCTTTCTGCACCCCGGCATCACGCACGCGAAAGCGTCGGCCACCTTCGACACGAATCCCCAGCAGGCCGTTGTCCTGCTGCTTGAAATCGCGGATCAACGCTTCGCAGCCGATCAGCGCGTAGCCGTCCGGGGCCATGCCCACTTCCCGGCCGTCGAGGATGCACACCACCCCGAAGCTTTCGCCCTTTTTCATGCAGCGGCTGATCATGTCCAGATAGCGCGCCTCGAACAGTTGCAGGTCGAGGGTGCAGCCAGGGAACAGCACGGTATTGAGTGGGAACAGCGCCAGACTCATAAAGGTTTCCTTAAACCTGGTTTAAACAATCACCGACACAGCCAGCGGCAGGAACACCGCCGTGGCCACGCCCATCAGACTCATGGCCAGCGCTGCAAAGGCGCCGCATTCTTCGCTTTCCTGCAGGGCCACCGAGGTGCCGACGGCGTGNNATCAGCACAAACACCGCCGCCAACGCGGCCACGCCGCCGATCTGCTCGGCCACCAGCATGGCAATCGGCGAGGTCACCGACTTGGGCGCCATGGTCATCAGCATCATGTGTTCGGCGCCAAACCACCACCCCAGCAACACACACAGGCCGGTGGCCAACACGCCACCTACCACCAGCGTAGTAAAAATCGGCCAGAACAATTGGCGAATCCGCCGCAGGTTCAGATAAAGCGGCACCGCCAGGGCCACGGTCGCCGGGCCGAGCAGGATGCCCATGATCTCGGTGCTCTTGCGGTACTCGGCGTAACTGAGGCCGCAGGTGAGCAACACGCCGATCACCAGCAGCATGGACACCAACACCGGCTGCAGGAAAATCCAGCGGGTTTTCTCAAAGCCCGCGAGCACCAACTGATAAGCGCCGAGGGTGATGCCGATGCCGAACAAAGGGTGATGAATCACGGCGGTCCACGCGCCCTGCCAGTCGAAGATCATTGATCCTTCTCCTTGCGCTTGACCATCTGCTGCATCAGCACGCCGACAAAGCCCATGGCGATCACCAGCGACAACACCAGCGCGCCGACGATGGCCCAGAAGTCGGCGGCGATATCCTTGGCGTAGACCATCACCCCCACGGCCGGCGGTACCAGCAGCAACGGCAGGTAGCGCAACAGGCTGCTGGCGGCCAGGCTCAAGGGCTCGCCGACTTCGCCGCGCCAGACCAGGAAGCCCAGCATCAGCAGCAGGCCGATGATCGGCCCCGGCAGCACCGGCAACAGCAAATGGTTGATCGCCGTGCCGATCAATTGAAACAGCACCAGCCAGGTCAGCCCACGTAACAGCATCCGTTCTCCCCCCTTTCAAAACCCGCCCGCATTATAAGCACGCCCGCCCTATGCATCGGCATTCGCCAAAAGCATGGTGGGTTGACCGAGCCTGTTGCCCATGATGATCTACATTGGTTCTCTGTAATCCATAAAAACAGCATTGATGAACCAAGGAGAGACGTAATGCCCTATGTACCCGTAGCGCAGCTCAAAGATTATGTCGGCAAGGAACTGGGACGTTCCGAATGGCTCACCATCGACCAGGCCCGCATCAACCTGTTCGCAGAAGCCACTGGCGATCATCAGTTCATCCACGTCGACCCGGTCAAGGCCGCGCAAACGCCGTTTGGCACCACCATCGCCCACGGTTTCCTGTCGCTGTCGCTGATGCCCAAGCTGATGGAAGACATCCTGATCGTGCCCGAAGGCCTGAAGATGGCGGTCAACTACGGCCTGGACAGCGTGCGCTTTATCCAGCCGGTGAAGGTCAACTCCAAGGTGCGCCTGAACGTGACGCTCACCGACGTGACCGAGAAAAAGCCCGGCCAATGGCTGCTCAAGGCCACCGCCACCCTGGAGATCGAAGGCCAGGAAAAACCTGCTTACGTTGCCGAGTCGTTGTCGCTCTACTTCGTGTAAGCCCATGCCTGTGGTGGGGATATAAACCTCACCACAGCGTATGTAAATTTATGTATGAGACTCGCAGCTGCGGCATACTCGGCGCTCAATTATCCGGATCCCGCTATGCGCCCACTCGCCCCCCTTGCCCTTGCCCTGTTGCTCACCGCTTGCGGAGACGGTGAATCGCTGTTGCCGCCCGATGCGCGCCTGCCCGATGGCGGCCGTTACCGGGGCGATGTGGTCAATGGTTTGCTGCAGGGCCAGGGCCGCGTGGACTACCCCAACGGCAGCTGGTACGCAGGCCAGTTCGACAAAGGCCAGTGGCACGGCGCGGGCGAATGGCATGGCAGCAATGGCGAAGTCTATAAAGGCCAGTTCCAGCAGGGCCTGTTCGACGGCCAGGGCAGCCTGACCACCGCCGGCAGCCACTACGTGGGCGGCTTCAAGAACGGTCGCCGCAACGGCGAAGGCACCCTCAAAGAGGGGCAAATGACCTATCGCGGCGAATTCAAGGACGACCAGTATTCCGGCCTCGGCCGTCTGGAGCTGGCCGACGGCAGCCAATACCAGGGCCAGTTCGCCCACGGCAAGCCAAATGGCGAAGGCCAGCGCAACGACGACAGTGGCAACCAGTTCAGCGGCCACTTTGTGGACGGCCAGCTGGAGGGCAACGGCACCTTCAACAGCGCCGACGGCGACATCTATGTGGGCCAGTTCAAGCAAAACCAGCTCAACGGCAAGGGCCGCTACGAAAACGCCGACGGCGACGTGTGGATCGGCCAATTCAAGGAAGGCGCCCTGAGCGGCAAAGGCGAGTTGATTGGCGTGGACGGCAGCCATTACGTCGGCCAGTTCAGCGACTGGCGCTTTACCGGCGAAGGCCGCCTGAACCTCACCGACGGCAGCTTCTATATCGGCGGTTTCGACAGCGACAGCTACCAAGGCAAAGGCACCCTGGTGCTCACCGACGGCACCGTGCAGGCCGGTACGTGGGTCAACGGCATGCGCGTGCGTGACGCCGACGGCAAGCTGCTGCCCGACCCGCTGGAAATCGGCGTGCTGGCCCAGGGCCGTTTGCTCGATGCGGCCCTCGCCGCCGTGCCTGCGTCCACCCCGGCCGTGGAGCTGTACACCCTGGCCGTGGCTGGCGACGGCAAACAAAGCGTGTTTCTGCGCGAAGCCGATTACGTCAGCAATATGCTCGCCACCCGCTTCGGCGCGCGCGGGCAGATCCGCCTGGTCAACCACCGCGACCACATCGCCGACCGCCCCCTGGCCACCCGCGAAAGCCTGCGCCGCGCCGTGCAGACCCTGGCCGAGCGCAGCGGGCCGGAAGACCTGGTATTCATCTACCTGACCAGCCACGGCACCCACGAACACGAACTGGTACTCGACCAGCCGCGCATGGAGCTGGCCGACCTGCCCGCCGATGAACTGGCCGCCGTGCTCACACCGCTGAAAAACCGCGACAAGATCATCGTGATTTCCGCCTGCTATTCCGGCGGGTTCATCCCGGCGCTGAAAGACGAACGTACACTGATCATGACCGCCTCGCGCGCCGACCGGGTGTCCTTCGGTTGCTCCGAGGAGGCCGACTTTACCTACTTCGGCGACGCCCTCTTCGCCCAAGCCTTCAACCAGACCGACGACTTGCAGCAAGCCTTCAAGCTCGCGCAACTGCATGTGGCCGAACGCGAACAGGCGGACAACTTCGAAGCCTCCGAACCGCAGATCTGGGCCCCCAAGGGCGTCATCGCCCACTGGCAATTATTACGCAAGCAGCAGGCACGAAAGGCGCTCGAAAGCGTCTCAATGAATAGCAAGGAAGCCAAAGGCAACTAAGCTGTAATGTGTAACAAGGGGGAAACACCATGTACCTGACACCTCAGCATATCTTGCTCGCTGGCGCCTCTGGCCTCACCGGCGAACACCTGCTCGACCGCCTGCTCAACGAACCCACCGTGACCCGCGTACTGGCGCCCAGCCGCAAGCCGCTGGCCGAACACCCGCACCTGGAAAACCCGGTGGGCGACCCGGCGGTGTTCCTGCCGCAACTGAGCGGCCGCGTGGATATCGCCTTCTGCTGCCTGGGCACCACCATCAAACAGGCAGGCTCCGAAGCCGCCTTCCGCGCCGTCGACCTGGACATGGTCGTGGCCTTCGCCCGACGTGCCCGGGACATGGGCGCGCGGCACCTGATCGTGATCAGCGCGATTGGCGCCGACCCGAAATCCTCGATCTTCTACAACCGGGTCAAGGGCGAAATGGAGCAAGCGCTGAAGGCCCAAGACTGGCCGCAACTGACCATCGTGCGGCCCTCCTTGCTGCTGGGGGAACGCCTGGAGCCGCGCCTCGCCGAGCAATTGGCCGGGCCGCTGTCGCGGCTGATTCCGGGCAAGTACCACGGCATTGAAGTGTGCGAACTGGCCCGCGCCATGTGGCGCCTGGCGCTGGAAGAGCAGGATGGGGTGCGGGTGGTGGAGTCGGATGAGTTGCGTAAGCTCGGTAAGTAAGCCCCGACGCAAAACATAATGTGGGAAGGGCGGTGCGACTGGGGTTACAGCCCACCTGTTGCGTTGAAGCCCACACCCAACACCGTCAGCACCGACAGCGGCAGCAGCAACGTGTCGAGCAACGCACTCGCCGGCAGGTCCACACCCGGATAGCTCGGCGCCTCGGCGCCAAACCGGTCCTTGGCGCAGCAACCACCGTTCATGGCGTACAAATCCAGGCGTGTGCCGGCGTACACCACCGGCGCGCCGGGCTGGGCGGCGTCCAGGGTGCGCGCGGTGGCGCAGCCGGTCAGGTGCAAGGCCAGCACCACCAGCAGCGCCTTATTCATCGCTGCTCAAATGGTGTTCGCCCCAACGCGGCAGCATGTCCTGGGGGATATTCAGCAGGTTGAGAATCCGCGCCACCACAAAGTCCACCAGGTCATCGATGGTCTGCGGCTGGTGATAGAAGCCAGGGGATGCTGGCAAGATGGTCACGCCCATGTTCGACAACTTGAGCATGTGCTCCAGGTGAATACTCGAATACGGCGCCTCACGGGGCACCAGAATCAACTGGCGACGCTCCTTCAGGGTCACATCCGCCGCGCGCTCGATCAGATTGTTGCAGGCCCCGGTCGCAATCGCCGACAGCGTACCGGTGGAACACGGCACCACCACCATCGCCGCCGGCGCGCCGGAGCCGGAGGCCACCGGCGACATCCAATCCTCTTTGCCGTAGACCTTGATCTGCCCCGCCGCCGCACCGGTGTATTCGGTGAGGAAGGCCTGCATCATCTGCACCTTGGGCGGCAGCGCCACGTCGGTTTCCGTCGCCAACACCAACTGCGCGGCCTTGGAGATCAAGAAGTGCACCTCGCGGTCCTCGCGCACCAGGCAATCGAGCAGGCGCAGGCCATACGGCGCGCCGGATGCGCCGGTCATCGCCAGGGTCACGCGTTCCGGGCCGCTCATTTCAGTGCCTCGGCCAATTTGCCGTGCAGGCCGCCGAAGCCGCCGTTGCTCATCACGACCACGTGGGTACCGGGCTTGGCCTGATGCTTGACGTGTTCGATGATGCCCTCGATCGAATCACACACCTTCGACGGCACGGTGCACAGCGCCGCAATCGCCGGCAGGTCCCAGCCAAGGTTGGTCGGGGCGTACCACACCACCTGATCGGCATCGTTGACGCTGTCCGGCAGCCCGTCGCGGTGGGCGCCAAGCTTCATGGAGTTGGAACGCGGCTCCACAATCGCAATGATCTGCGCATCGCCGACCCGCTTGCGCAAGCCATCCAGGGTGGTAGCAATGGCTGTTGGGTGGTGGGCAAAGTCGTCGTAGATGGTAATCCCATTCACGTCGGCGACCTTTTCCATGCGGCGCTTCACGCTCTTGAACGCGCTCAATGCGGCAACGCCCATCGACGGCACCACGCCCACATGCCGTGCCGCAGCCAAGGTCACCAAGGCATTGGCGACGTTATGCTGGCCGGTCATGTCCCAATCAACGATGCCCTGGGCCACGCCTTCAAACAGCACTTCAAACCGGGAGCCGTCTTCACTGAGCAACTTGACCTGCCACTGCCCGCCGGCGCCGGTGGTTTGCACCGGGGTCCAGCAGCCCATCTCGATCACGCGCTGCAACGCCGGCTCGGTGGTCGGGTGGATCACCAGGCCTTCGCTCGGGATGGTGCGCACCAGGTGGTGAAACTGGCGCTCGATGGCGGCCAGGTCGGGGAAGATGTCGGCGTGATCGAACTCAAGGTTATTGAGGATCGCCGTGCGCGGGCGGTAGTGGACGAACTTGGAGCGCTTGTCGAAGAACGCACTGTCGTACTCGTCGGCCTCAATCACGAAAAACGGCGTGTCGCCCAGGCGCGCCGATACCGAGAAGTTCTGCGGCACGCCACCGATCAGGAAGCCCGGGCTCATGCCCGCATGCTCCAACACCCAGGCCAACATGCTGCTGGTGGTGGTCTTGCCGTGAGTGCCGGCCACCGCCAGTACCCAACGGCCTTGCAACACGTGGTCGGCCAGCCATTGCGGGCCCGACACATACGGCAAACCTTTATTGAGTACGTATTCGACTGCCGGGTTGCCGCGAGACATGGCATTGCCGATCACCACCAGGTCGGGCACCGCGTCGAATTGCGCCGGGTCGTAGCCTTGGGTCAGTTCGATACCCTGAGCCTGGAGCTGCGTGCTCATGGGCGGGTAAACGTTGGCGTCGGAGCCTGTGACATGATGGCCCAGCTCTTTGGCCAGCACCGCCATCGAGCCCATGAACGTACCGCAGATACCGAGAATATGAATGTGCATAGTCGACCTCGTAAAACATCGAGGCAGGTTAGCGCAGGGAGTGGGAAATGGCACTCTTTAGGAGTGAGCGTTCAAGGATATGCCTTCAACCCGGCAGCTCTCGGACGCAAAAAATGCCGTTGCATCCGATCAAGTAGCGTGAACGCGACCTTATCGAATACAGCGGCGTCGTTGCTCAAGGCCGTGCGCTGCTGGCAGGCCAGACGTTAGTCACAGGATTAAAATACCTTATTACGCAGTCGCTTTTATCTTCAGCGCGACCTCGTTAGCAAGGGCGGTAATAACAGCCAGTTTGGACTCGATAACTTTGCCGCGAACTTCAATGTCCGGATCTTCGCTACGCGACGCCGAGAACGTGAATGGAATGCCATAGCGATCGGCCAGCTTGCCAAAGTCTTTCTGCAGGTCAATCGTGATCGACTCCAGAGATGTCATACGCTCCTCAGTTGATTTCAGAGCCCATTGAAAATCGGGCTGTACCTCATCTTTTTCCTTAAAGCGCTTCAGAATATTGACTGCCTTAAACACATCAACTTGAAGCTGATCTACAATTTTTGCCTCGGTAAGACCTTTATTAAAAATATCAGCCGGCTTATCCATGAATGCCTTTTTGATGCCCTCAACGGCGGTCGTTGAGACCCCTGAAATAATGCCAACGGTGCCAGCCGTAATCAACGCCTTCTTAGTATCTGACAGCTTATATTGATCCGGCGCCACCTTCACATCAGAAGTAATGACCGCCTCATCAAGCGCATCGCCTGCCTTTCCAAGATCATCGCTGGAAAATTCGTCGACTGCTTTGCCATTCACCGTTGAGGCCGGTACCTCCAAGGTCGACGTAAACGTTTTCGGTTCAACCTCCACAATCTCTTCCTGCCCAAGCTTTTTGGCGTAGTCATCATTTGTTTTGAAACTGCTTTGCTCTACAGCAATATCCTTATCAAATTTAGTCGCGCCCGCCCCCAGCGAGCGAGAAGTACCGGCCACTGCGACGTTGCCGCCCTCAGGCGCCTTGACACCTTCCGGAGCCTTGATG
>CXWL01001722.1_pt1 | contig 12151 bp, 18 predicted proteins | sample 590931 | NCBI WGS metagenome assembly CXWL01 (sample SAMEA3498368, study PRJEB10139) | groundwater metagenome | biome: water well; material: biofilm material | place: Germany | collected 2015-04-27
TCGTAAGTCCTTGTTTTGTGGTGCGCCCGGAGGGACTTGAACCCCCAACCCCCAGATCCGTAGTGTGGCGAAGGCGGATATGCGGATCTTCGCGTGAATGTGAGTGAGTATGCGAGGTGTAGATATATCGCGGGGTTGGGTGTAGAGTCAAGCCTCAATGGTTGTGCGTGAGTATGCGTGAAATGGGTGTGTCTGTCGGTATGGTGTCGGTATGGCGGAAATGGGAGGGATCATGAAGGGGGGCGGATCGGGCGCGGTGCGGGTGAAATTGACGAAGCGGGTGATTGACGCGGCGACGTGTCCGGCACCGGGCGAGCGGGTACGGTTTCTGCGGGATACGGAAATCACAGGGTTCAGTCTGCGCCTCACGGCGGGGAGTCGGTCGTTCGTCTTTGAGCGGCGGATCCATGGGCCGGTGCGATCGCTGACGGTCGGGACAGTCGGCGAGATGACGGTCGAGCAGGCGCGGGCGAAGGTGCTCGACATGATCGCCGCGATCGGGAGAGGGGAAGATCCGGCGGAGGCGAAGCGGGCGGCGCGTGTGGCGTGGACGTTCGGGCAGTTGGAGGACGCCTATCGAGAACGGTATTTGCCACGGCTGAACGCCGGCACCCAGGAGAATGAAGAGGGGTATCTCAAGAACTACCTCCACGAGTGGACGGGGCGGAAGTTGAAAGCGATCACGCGCGGCGACGTGGCGGCGGTGCATGCGGCGATCGGGCGGGCGCATCCGTTTGCGGCCAATGGGGTCGTCAAGTTCCTGAGGAAACTGTTCAATTTGGCGGAGGAGTGGGGGCAGTTCAGCGGCGCGAACCCGGCGGAGAACATCACGATGTTTCCGGAACCGTCGCGCGAGCGGTTCTTGTCGGCGGAAGAATTGGAGCGGTTTCTTGAAGCGTTGGGGCAGGAAGCCGATCCGGCGTTGAAAGCGGTGTTTCTGATTCTATTATTGACGGGGGCGCGACGCGGTGAAGTGTTGGGGATGGAGTGGGCGCACGTCGATCTGGCGCGTGGGTTGTGGCGGTTGCCGACGACGAAGGCGGGGCGGGCGCACTTGCTCCCATTGCCCACGGCGGTGCGGGCGGCGATCGCGGCGGTGCCACGGATCGAGAGCAACCCGTTTCTCTTTGTGGGGCGGTGGAAGCGCGGACATCTCCAAGGTGTCCGGACGGCGTGGGAGGGGTTGCTGGATCGTGCGAAGTTGGACGACGTGCGATTGCATGATCTGCGGCGGACGTTGGGGAGTTGGCTGGCGATCGAGGGCGCGTCGATCGCGTTGATCGGCAAAGTCCTCGGCCATTCGCAGTTGGAAACGACGGCGATCTATGCGCGGTTGAATATCGAACCGCAACGGCTCGCGTTGGAAGCGAACGCGCAGAAAATGTTGACGGCGCGGGAGGTGGCCGGTGAGTAGGGCGACGGCGCGGCGACGGGAACCGACACGCCCACGGTTGGTCACAATCACGGCGGAGACGCGGAGCCAGATTGTGGTGGCGATCAAGAGCAAGCGGGTCTTGGACCTGGTACCGGAGCGGACCCGGACGGACGCGATCAAGACGATCATGACGGTCTTGGAGCACGTGGCGGCGATGGATCGATGGGAGCTCAGTCAACCGCGGGCGGCGTACCGGCGGGACCAATTGAACGAGACGGCCGAGGCATGTGCGACGGCGCGCGCGGCGGTGGGGAATCTGTCCGCCTCCGCGCGAGTGGATCTCTTGGACAGCGAGGCGGCGAAGCCGGACACGGTGGACGCGAGGACGCGGCGATTCTTTGCGGTACTTCGAGGGCCGGATCAGGCGACATGTCGGTTACTCGATGACCTGGCGGCGATGGAACAGCGGGCGCGCGAAACAGCGGTGCGATTGGATCAGCGGCGTGAAGGGAAGCCTCGCCAGGAGGCGCGGCGGATCTTGATCGATCAACTCCGAGGAGTCTTCCTATCATTCCACACGCGGAAACCTGACGCGATGACAGCGCGGGCGTGGCGGCAGAAACAGGCGGCGTTCATTCGAGCGATCTTTCAGCATATCGAGGTCGCATGTCCAGAGGTTCAAGATCCGGTGGCGGCGCGGTTGCGTGAGTTAGATGCGCTAGAAATCGATCTCCTCTCCGGTTCCCTCGGGTAAGTTCTCCCCAATTATCCTCATCATCCTCTTCGACATTTGTGTACCACTAATAGGTACCGTAAATGTCTAACGCTTTGTCAGCGTTGGTGTAGATTCCGCGTGTCTGGGCGGGATTCTTTCACTTTTATTCCGTAGGAGGTTTTATGAAAAAGAAGCGAGTGGTTCGATCGGTCGAGAAGAATAGGTTGAGTCGCAAAGAACGGGAGGAGGAACACCAGCGTGAGGCGGCGGGAATTGTGCCGAACACCCTGAATGAATTTGAAGCGGCGCGCTATCTCGGCAACATGAAAGTGACCACGTTGCGGACGTGGCGCGTGCGGGGCGGCGGGCCGGCGTTCGCCCGTGTCGGCGTCAAACTGATCCGGTATCCGGTGACAGCGCTCGATGAGTTCATTGCCCAGGGGATGAAGGTGTCCACGAGCACGCCCAGTCCGGCAGCGTGACGAATGACGGCGCGCATCGATGCGTTCGTAGCGTTGGCGTCGGCGATCGCGGACGCACGTCTAGACGGAGCGGCGCGTCGGCGGCTCTTGGTGCGGATCGATACGGCGCGACAGGCGGGACGGATCACGGCGCTGGAAGCGCGATCGTTGCGGGAAGCGGTGAACGATGGACGCGGAACAGGGAGGATGTGATGAAGAGAACGACAAACCGCTTCGATGGCCGTGCGGCGATCGTGAGCATACAGAGTGCTATGCGGCGAAGGACGCTTCAGCAATTCCGTGACGCACGCATAATGCTGTCTGCACTGCGCGCGGTGATCCGTGGGAGGGATCTGCGGCCAGATCACCGGCGGGTGGCGCGGCAACAGATCACGGTTGGACAGTCGGCGGGTTATCTCACGACGGAAGACGCGAACGCGATGCGCGAGCGGGTGAACGGGTGGCGAGGATCTATCTAGGGAATAATTGAGGCGGTGTGAAAGAGAACGGGACAGGGAGGACGGATGAGCGGAACAAAAGTCCCGATCGGAGGATCAGCTCCGATCGGGAAGACGCCGGAACAACCAAGAACAGATAAGAATACCAGCGTTGAAGCGCGGGCGCAAGTCGAAGGGCTCGGGGCGGTCATCCCGTTGGGCACGGGGCGCGGCAGCGGACATCTGGACTTATCCAACGCGAGTCGATCATTCCCGTTGGTCCAAGAGGGAGAGCATTGGCACGCCGGGATGGTGCGGGCCGAACGCGGGAATGTCGCGGGGCGACCGAAGATCTTTTTGATCTTCAAAATCGTGACGGCGGGGCCGAGTTTCGGGGTGGAATTGTTTATGAGCTGTACCGTGGCGACGAATGGCCGGTGGGCGCGATCCTCGAAGTTTCTTATGGCGTGGATGATCGCGGCGGGCACCGAACCCCCACGGCGGGATCGTCTGAGTACGCGGATCTTCGAGGGCAAACTCTTTCGGGTGCGGGTGCGGACGGTGAAACGGACTTGGCAGAACGCGCTGCTACCGCCTCACCTTCAGTACTCGATTATCGACTGTCTGTTGGAAGTCGTGGCGGGCGGATCGACCGCGCCCCCACCTTCTCGATCTCTACGAAGAATTGGAACGCTCGGATCCGGATCCGGAGAAGAGAAGAATAAGAAGCGACAGCCATAGCGGGAGCACCAGCAGTAGCCACAGCACCCTAGGGCTAAGCAAACGCCAGTGAGGAAGCGGTGTTTGAGTGTTCCGTTGTCAGAATGAGATGGAGCAACTTGAGAGAGGGGGCGGGGGCGATTTCGACCATGAAGAGCAGTAGCACCCTGGACGGCGGCAAACCAATGAAGGGAGCGGCCTAGCGCGAATCGTCTGGCAGAAGGTGTGTCGGCGGTGGGCGCGTCATGAGTATGCTTCCGCACGAATTGACGCGGAGGCAGAGCTTCACGGTGGGACGTGAAGTCGCGGGCACCTGGTTCACCACCCTCTCCGGTCTGGTCCTCAAGGGCCAGGCCGGGGGCCAGGGCCAGAGAATGGGACGACGGCCACGGTGAGGAAGGGAGCGGTGAGGCGATGAGAAGACGGCGGGCGGGATGTGTCAGGCGAGGAGATCCCTGGATCAGCGTGACGGCGGCGGCGTCGATGCTTGAACGGCATCGAGGGGAGTTGCACGAGTTGATCGGGTTCGGAATCGTGCCAGCCGTCATGCTGCGATCGGGTGAGGTCGTGGTGCTGGCGTCGGCGATCGGGGGATTGCAGCGGCGTCTCTGCGAGCATGAATAATCCCGTGAACGGCAAACGCGGCGGGGGGTAGGCGAACCCGGCGCGGCGAAGCGGGTATCACGGCATGGGAATTCCTGTTCGTCGTTCCTGGACGATTTGTGGAAGAAAAAATCGTATTGGGGCGAACGTGTTTGTTTGTAGATGGAGAGGCGGGGGCAATGTCCGAGCGGCTGAAGGCGACGTTGACGGGCGAACGGGTGCTCGCTGGTCTCGATAAAGGCCGGAGCAAGGCGATCGCGAAGGCGCAGGAGAAGTTAGCCAGGCGGCTGATGATGGTCGTGGTGTTGGTGAATGCGGATCGAGAGAGCGGAAAGCCTGCACGGGGTATGGCGGGGAGGATCAGTCGCAAACTCCGGGGCCAGATCAAAGAGCGGCAGGTCGCAAAATATCTGGCCCGACTCTCCAGTGGGGCCGATTTGGTGGAGCAGACTGAGCGCCTAACCAACAATGGAGGTGCCTATGAGACATGAACCGTTGCCGCCGCATCTAGAAGATCTTTGGAGAGCACGGAGCTCGGGGATCCGGAAAGAGCTGGCAGAGTATTGGGACGGCGAGGATGATCGACGGAAGGTCGTCGCGCCTCGACTGGATCTCGCGCAGATGATGACGGCCCTGTCGAGCGGCAAGCGGCTGGAGGGGGAGAATCGCGAGGTAATTCAAGAAAGGGCGCGCCTGGATGGCCGTTCCCCTGATTATTTGCGGCCGTTTATCGGATTTCGAGATCTCAGTACGGCAGTGGGGGGGCAAGGTGGGTATTTTGTCGAGAGCGAATCCACAGAGGCGGTCGATATTTTGCGACCGTTCAGTGTGACGGCGCGGATGGGGATGCAGATCGAAACGGGCTTGGTGGGCGATCGGGCAGTCCCGAAAGTGAGCACGAAAACGACGGCGGGGTGGTTGTCGACCGAGACGTCCCAGATCACGCCGAGCACGCCGACCTTGACGCAAATCGCCTTGACCCCTAAGCAGATCGGCGATGTAGTGCAGTTTACACGACTGATTGAACGGCAGGCGAACCCGACGCCATTCGTCGGGCGTGAGGTGCTGCGGACAATAGGGAGCGCAATCGATGTGGCGGGGCTGAACGGGCCGGGCGCGAACGGACAACCGACGGGGATTTTGAATACGGCGGGGGTCCAGACGCAAAGCGGGACGACGTTGAGCGCGGGCGTCACGGTGATGAAGCAGAAAAGTGCGGAGGCGAACGTCAACGATGAATCGATCCGGTTTCTCTCGACGCCAGCGGTGCGGCAGTTGCTCGAAAACCGCGAACGGGTGACGGGCTCGGGAAGATTTGTCTGGGAACATGACGAGGTGGCGGATCGTGCGGCCTTTGTGAGCACGGATGTCCCGACGGCCACGATGCTCTGCGGTGATTTTAGTTTGGTGTATTTGGGCATTTGGGGCGCGGGATTCACGCTGGAAATCAACCCCTACGATCCGGTCGGATTCAAGGCGGGATTGATTCAGGCTCGGATCATTGTGAGTTGTGACATCGCGGTCCTACATCCAAACGGGTTCGTCGTGGCGTCCAGCATTACCTAAAAGGACGTGCGAGCGTGTGGTCGAATGAGGTAACGGGGTGAGGTGACCAGAGAAGGGCGTCATGCGACGAGCGGAGACAAAGAAGGTCAGACGGCCGGCAGCAGTGGCCCAGGTGCCGGCGACGGTCGTAAAGCAATTCCGTTGGAGACAGGCGGTGCATCACGCAGGGGATAAAGTCCTATTAACTCGCCATACCGCCGAACGCCTCTTGGCAGCGGGCGTGATCCTTGTAGCCGACGGCGCGGTGGAGAACCTCACTCCTCAGGTCCGACGTTACCGATGCCGGCGTGCGGGCGACGCGGGCGTGCTCCAGTCTTGAGCGACGAGGCGGAGACTTGAATCAAAAGAATTCAAAGAGAAGAAAACCAAAAGGTACTCCGTGGGGTTAAGATCAAACGCGGGTCAGCGAATCGCGTTTGTTTCCAGGGCGCGCATAGAAAAAAGTAAGCGACTCGACCACGACCGTTCGACATTTTGCTTTGAGAGGGGGGCGCGATGAAACAGACGATCACGGCGGTCGCAGCGGCGGTAAAGTGTTCCGTGACGACCTTGAAAAAGGCGATCAGAGCAGGGCTTGTCGAACGGGAGGACGACGGCACGTTCAATCTGCGGCGGGTTCGGCGCGGGATTGAGGCGCAGTCGGCGCGGCGCGGGGGGCAGAAGTGGCATAACAGCGGCGGCATGCCCGAGGCGCTGGTGGCGATCAAACAGGAGCGCGAGCAGGAAGAACTAGAATTGACCCGGGCGAAGCGGATGCGTGCCCAGCAGGAGTTGGCGCGAGATGCGGGCGAGTTGCTCATCCGGAGTGAGTGGTTGAGGAAATGGGCGGAGCTGTTCATGAATTTCAGAGACGCGCTCGCGCAGGTTGGAGCGCAGATTGCCCTTCGCTGTGACGGGAAGAAGGCGCGTGAGATCGCGGAAATCGTCAGGGCGGAGCACGAACGCATTCTGAAGGAGCTCGCAGACGGCGGCGGGCGGTTAAACGAGTCGATCGGGGGGAGACGATGAGGGCGCGGCAAGCAGGTAATCAGATCTTGGCGGTAGCAGAAGCGGATCTGCGGCGACGGGCGCGACGGTTTGCGCGGGAGATCGCGCCACGCTTGGTAAATAAGTCACGCCAGGAGTTTGTCTGGATCTGGCGGGAGGCGGTCAACGCTTTCTGTGCCGAGGTAGACCAGATCTGGCAAGCGAAGATTGCGGCGATGCCCACAGGGGCCTCGCGCGGGGCGTCGGGGGTCAGTCCGTCCGGCGGGGGTCAGCGGAGGCGCGATTCAGGCGGCCGTCTTTGAGGAGTCGGCGCACATCGTTTTCGGGGATGAACCAGCCGCCCCGCACCTTGGAGGCGTTGGGGAATGCCCCCTCGCTGAGCCAGCGGGCGGTCGTATTGTAATGTTTGTTCAGTAGGTCGGACGCCATCTTGATCGTGAGGAGTTTTTGCATGGGGATCTCCGATGGGTGACGGGTGAGTGGGCGCTCGTGACGAAATACACGAGTCGAGCCGGGAAGACAAGGGGCGGACGAGTGGCGCTGCGGGCGGGTGAGCTGTTGGCGGTGACAAAGCGATCAGGAGAGCGGCGGAACGTCTTGGCGGTCATGCGGACGGTAAGAAGTTTCCGCACCAGACGACCTTCTATAAGGGTACGGCTGCAGCTTCATTTGGGATTCGAGAGAAAAAGAGAGTGCGAGCTATTCCTTCTTGGGCTCCGTGCTATCGTTTGTCGTCTGATCGAGTAATTGAAGCACCGGCGTGGTTGATCTTTGAAGTCCCAGCATGACAGAGCCAGATTTGCTCACAATCGCAGCGTGTTGTTGCGGACCCTCTGATGGTTTCCTTTCTGCTCCCTCTTCCTCACTGGTTTGAGGAACGGTTGGAGGGGCCGGCGGTCTCGCTTCAAAATCAACCCCACGGTCTATGCGGTCTGCTATATATTTCAGTGCCGAAGTAAGAGCATTTTTTAGTTCATTTTTCCTTGCGAGATCGCTTGATTTATAATTCTCCGTAATTATTTCATCGCGTATGGTGTCTAGTTCATCAGTTATCAATTGTGCTTCGTGATCTTTAACCAATTTGACGGTCCCTGGAGGGAATTTCTTGTCTTCAAGTCCCTTCCTTATCGTACGAATTTCTAAAATCTGCTTATACAAGGCCACTAATCGCTCAACAGCAATCATCACAGCAGCGGCGACTTCAGCGGGACTATCGAGGAAGAATTCCAGGCTTCCAGTTCCAAGCGATCTAATTGTTAAGCTTTTTGGATCCGCATGAACAATTTCCGCAAATGTTCGTAGGTGTTGGTCGAGACGTTTTAATTCCTTATTAAGCCCATCAAGATCGTTCTCTACTAATTCTTTTGGTATCAGAATCCCCAGTTCATAGGTTTCGCCAGAAGGGTCCTCGGTTCCCACATGCAGATCGACGAGGCTTCTGCTGAGCCTTTCAAGCGTAGCCTGGAACTGCACAAACTCTTCATAAACACCTTGCATCTTTGCTAGAGCATGGGCTGGTGTGATCTGATTCTCATTTAAAAGGGCGTCAATTCGGTGAAAAAGACCCGTTCCAACCTTATCCGTGCCTCCGATAGCACTCAGTATCCGTTGTTGGCTTGGAACGAAGTTGATAGTGGCGCTTGTTAGGAGGCCGGATTCGAATTCATCCAGTGCTGTTTTATAGATTTCGGCATTCTCAGGGGTCGGCGAAGCTACGGAGGCGTTAAGCCGGGCCTGAAGTGCGGCAAATCGCTTAGCAAGATCTAAAACCTTGTATTCTTGGAGCAAGACACTGACCACGCTGTGGAGTCGTTCCGCTATCATTCTTCACTCCTTCAATAAATTCATCTACGAATTCGGTCATTCACCAAGGATGATCTTCGTTGCCGTCTTACTGGCGACGTCTTTGAGCAGTTCCCATAGAATCCCACCGCCTTTTTCGCCAACTTTCCGGAGTATTTTCTTGAAGCGCATGGCAGCGACGGGGGTGTTCGGAACGTCGCGAAGAAGGTCGGGAAGGCTTTTCTTCAGGATCTCTCGCTCTTGGTCTGTGAGTCCATCCAATTCTCCTGCGATGTCAAGCGCCGCTCGCAGTTTAGATTCGCTCCACGGATAAGGATGTCCGCAGGCGTCACAGAATTTCTCTGGTTCTTCGAGTGAGCAGGAAGCGACATTTGGAATGTGTGGGTAGCCTTTGATTTTGGCCTTACAATGGGGACAGGCGAGGATCGTTGCGGCTCCGCACTTCGAACAGAATTTCTTGTTGGATTCAGGCTCGGACTCTGCCTGATCGTTGATCATGTGGCCTTCGAGGCAAATCTGGGCGGTGTCGTACCAGGTCGGTTCATCCTGTTCACCCCAGCTCAAAGTGTCACCTCTCGATCTTCGGTTGAATAAACCGTACCATTCGTTTCAGATAAGACGAGAATGGAGGTTGTCCAGAGGCATACCTGAATTTATTATGGAAAATCACGCGCGATCCTTCTCGTTCCGAAGGGTCAGTCCTCACGAGAGGGTTGGCCTTTTTTTGTGTCTGCGAGGTGTGGCGGGAACGGGCCGAAGATGTCGGTATGGTGTCGGTTTGAACGATGGATGCGTGAGGGGTGATGACGGATGAAACGGCTAATCGTCTGTACTGGAGAGGAGTTTTGTGGTGCGCCCGGAGGGACTTGAACCCCCAACCCCCAGATCCGTAGTCTGGTGCTCTATCCATTGAGCTACGGGCGCGCTCTTGACGGCAGTTATGAGGTTAGCGTTCTGAGTGTTGAGTTGGGAGGAGATCAGGGGGCATTACGAGCGAAAAACTTCCGAAACCGGTTTGCTCGCAAACTCACAACTCAGAACTCGTTGTTTGCAGTAGGCAGCGGTTATACAGGTCTCTGGGCCAGCGGGTCAAGGGACTCGATTTTGGCCTGCGTTATTCATGATGGTTCGTCACCAAATCCCTTAGATGCCACCGCCGGACCTTTCGCAGGCATATCGGGATTACAGTAGAAACATTCATGAAGAACAGGCGCGGGAACGCGTAACGAAGAAAGGGAAAACGATGTGCAGAATTTCCTCTCTCGGTTAGGATAGCCGTCATGAAGCCTTCACTGGTGCCGTCGAGCGAGGTATCGAACCAACAGGAAATTCAACCGGAAACTCCTGCCCAGGATAGTCCGAGAGGCCTCACGGGTGGAGCCCGGCTTGTCGTGCAATGGATAGTCGGCACGATACTCACCTTTCTCATCGGATCATGGCTGGTGTGGTGGGCGATAAATCTTCAGCGGCAATTCGCGGAAGACGAAATTCGTGGCGCCTGCCAGCGTGTGATGCCTGAGACCGTGCAACGCTGTGTGGACACGGTGATTATTCAACGGGGTGGCGCAAGACGATGAGCCGAAGATTGTGGCAGGCTTGTACCGGTTTGCTGTGCGGAGTGATGGCGATCGCGACGGCTTCGGTGAGTGCAGGGGAAGAGCGAGCCCTGGAATCTCGGCCAAAGGTCGAACTCAGCGCAGGGACGTGGATCAGTGTCGGCGACACTCGATGGGCGCATAATGCTTCCTCGGTTTCAGGATTTGGCGATCCAACGTCGAAACTGACCTACAAGGATGTCGGCAGCAACGTGATCGACCTGACGGGGAAGTTCTGGTTTTCCCCAAGGATATTTGGACGGCTGAATGGAGGATTTGCAGACATCGGTGGCGGGCGCTTGACGGACGATGACTACGCGACAGGGCAACGTTTGGTGTCAAGGACGACCAGCGACATTGCCGACAATAGTATGTATTACATCAATGCCGATCTGGGCGGGCGTGTGAAAGAGTTTTCGACCTCCCGTGGCTATCTGGACATTTTCGGAGGGTACCAATATTGGCATACGGATTATCGCGCGGTGGGGTTGGACAGAGTGGTATGCGATACAGCCGTAATCCCTACCTGTAACGATCCACTGCCTCTTCCGGGAGAGACTGTGATTTCGAACAGGGCAAATTGGCATTCGATTCGAGTCGGAGCTTCCACTGAATATCGATTCACTCGACGCCTAAGCTTGGTTGGAACTGCGGCTCTTATTCCGCTGAGCCTCATCGAGAACAAGGATATCCATCACCTGAGAAGCGATCTACAGCAGAACCCCAGCATCTCCATGCTGGGATTTGGCATTGGAGCCAATGCTGACGTAGGTGCCAGGTTCATGTTTACCAAAAATATTGGATTGAATGTCGGTTACCGTGTCTGGTGGAATCATGCAGTTGACGGGACTGTGACGATTCGCGGCACGAACGGTTCTTCTGAATATCCACTGACCCAGTTTGATTCTCTCCGCCATGGTCTGACGGCCGGCATCCATTTCACCTTCTAAATTATGTCAATCTGCTGAGGCGGGAGGTTACCGGCGGCGTCCCGACGGCAGCGTTTCGTCTTCATATTGGGCGAAGAGCCGCTTGGCTTCCGGATGGAGATGGCTTGGATGGCCGTGTGGAATACCGACGGTGCGGAAGAGCGGGGTGAGTTTGCCGTTTGGATGTAAATAACCGGCGCGAAGCGGGACAGTGCGTGTACTGTGGCGGACTAAGTGGCAGGGGGTCGGTCTGATCGAGGTGATCCACTCGGCTATGTCATGAGGGTTACCGATCGAGGCTGAGAGTAAGAGCATACGCGCTTGGCTCGGACAGAAGATGATCGTTTCCTCCCAGACGACGCCCCGCTCAGGATCTGCGATATATTGCGACTCGTCCAAAATAACCAGGCCTAGCGTATCCAACCGTATATCGATCTCGCCGCCTCCTGCGTCGTAGAGCAGATTCCGCAAGATTTCCGTCGTCATAATCAGCAGGGGCGCTTGTCCATTGTCGCGCCGATCGCCGGTTAGAATGCCGACTTGGTCTGCGCCGAATATTTTTGAAAATTCCGTATACTTGGTATTCGAGAGAGCCTTCAGAGGCGATGTATAGATGACAGTCCGATTCTCTGAGATCGCGCGGCGAGCCGCTTCAATTGCAACATAGGTTTTCCCGCTTCCGGTTGGGACGCTTACGACTACGTCACCTTCTCTCAGTTTGGCGATGGCGTCTTCTTGCCAGGCGTCCGGAACAAAGGTCTTCGGCGGCGGCACCCCCAGTCCTTCCAACCAGCTGGAGAGAGTAACTCCTGGCTCATGGGATTCCGGCTCAACCGGCCTGTGCGTGGAGCGACGCTGCGGCGCCGTGGATTTCGGTTTTCTCGCGGTTGGGACTTGAGGAGGGGGTGGCGCAGGGTGAACCGGTTTCTCGCCGATCAAGGTCATCAAATCGGACTCAAA
>CXWL01023866.1_pt1 | contig 12148 bp, 10 predicted proteins | sample 590931 | NCBI WGS metagenome assembly CXWL01 (sample SAMEA3498368, study PRJEB10139) | groundwater metagenome | biome: water well; material: biofilm material | place: Germany | collected 2015-04-27
CCCTTGAGCGCAATCGCCTTGTCGAAATTCGCGATCGCCAGATCGTACTTGGCCTTGACCCAATAGATCATGCCGAGCGAACCGTACGCGTCGGCAGTGTCCGGCTTCATGTCGATCACCACATTGTAATCGGCGATCGCTTTGTCGGCGTCACCCTCGAAATCGTAGGCTTTCGCGCGATTGGAATAATCCTTGAAGAGATCCTCGAGCCCTTCCTTGCCCGATGCGATAAGGCGCGTGCATCCTTCGATCTCCCGGTCCTGCGCAAATCCTTCTTCGGGCAGGGCCTTGCCGTCGCACCAAGCGCGCATGTCGCCCGGCTTCTGCCCGTAGGCCAACCGCTTCTGCGCCTCGTCCGCCTTGTCGAAACAGTCCTGCGCCAAACCGCCGATCGTATACCCCCGCTTGAGAGCCGCCGAGCAGTCCGCGAGAGCCCGGTCGTACTTGCCCATGTCCAAATAGGCCATACCCCGAAACGCCAGCGGCGCAGGAGACTTCGGCATCAGGGCGATCGTTCGCGTGTAGTCCGCGATCGCGCGTTCGAATTCCTTATGGAATTTGTAGGCGAGCGCGCGACTGAAATACGCCTCGCCGAAACGCGGCTTGAGGCCGATCGCCCGGCCGCAATCCTTGATCGCCAGAGACAGTTCGTCGGTGCCTTCGGGTGCCGCTTCCCAACCGGCCTCTTCGCGCGTGGACTTGCCGCGTCGCGCGTCGCATCGATTCAAGTAGGCCTCGGCGAGCCTGGACCGCCGCGCGCGGCCCGAGGCAATGACGGAGGTACAGGCGGCAATCCGCGCGTCGTCGGAAAGTGCCTTGTCCCGGCATCCCTCCCAACCGGGGCTTTCCGCGGACGCCGCTGACGATCCGCCGGCCATAAGCGCAACAACGACGGTCGCACGAAAGCGTTCCATTGTTCCACGCCGGGCGGAAGAACGGTCAGCCAGAGCTGGTTCGTGTCTTTGTTGAAGTCCGTGGCGATGGAATTATCGCCGACGCGAAACACGTCGCCGCTAAAATTAGCGAACTGGGCGCCGAGCGCACTCCCCTTGCTGTAGGACGCTTGCGGCACGCACGCTCTGACCAACCCTTCAAGAGCGGGAAGCGCCTCCGCAGCTCTATTTTCCCATAGGCACTCATAGGCCCATTTCTCGTTGGTCGGTTGCCAGTTGTCGTCGAGGTCGGACTTGTTGCGGATCTTGCACTGCGCGGCGCCCTCAAGCAGAAGCGTGCCGTCGAACTGCATTCCCTCAGGCTCGCCCCTGAGCGAAGCGAATTGAGGCGCGGCAGCGACGATGGCGGCAAGTTCATCGCAGAAGGATTGCGCCGCCGAGGGCACTGCAGACAAGCAAAGCCAGAAGGAAGCTGCGGCCGTAACGGCTCTCAAATGGGTCATAGCGATGTGTCCTTAGCAAGCGCGCAACGGACGGGCTGGGCCGGCGCGCGATGATATCCACGCTCTGATTCCCATATTACCCGCGCCGGTCGAGCTTCAGAAAGAGCCGGCAGGATGCCGGCGCTCTCAGGGCTTTTGGCTTATTTGATCTTCAACAGCTCGATGTCGAAGACCAGCACCTGGTCGGCTTTGATGCGTTCGCCCTTGCCTTTGCAGCCGTAGCCGAGGTCGGAGGGGATGACGACGTTCCATTTGTCGCCCTCGTTCATCATGGTCAGCGCTTCCTGCCAGCCCTTGATGACGCCACCGGCTTCGAATTCGGCGGGCGGCTCGGACGGCTTCGTTTCGTCGAACGTCGTGCCGTCGATCAGCTGACCCTTGTAGCGGACCTGAACGGTCGAGGCCCAGGTTGGTTTACGCGTGCCTTTGCCCTCGTTGATGATGCGGTATTGCAGGCCGCTTTCGGTGACCTTCACGTTCTCGAGCTGCTTGTTGCCCTCAAGGTAGGCGGTCATCTTGGCCCAGTTCGCCTTGTCCCGTTCCGGGCACGCGTCGGCGACGCGGACTTTCGGCTTCTTGTCGTCATCGCCGCCACCGAGCGAGAACACGCAGCCGGTCAGACCGACGCTGACGAGGGCAAGGACAGAAACTGCGGCGATACGGCCGAACGACATGTACGAACTCCAAGACGGGTCGAAGCGGTGGTGAGGCGGGAACCTGCCCCGCCGCCCCCAAGCCTTGCAAGTGGGATGTGCTAGGAAGCTGGCAGATCAGACATTGCATGCGGAAAAGGAACAAAATTCATGAACTCAAGGCAATCGATCTTCATCACCGGTGCGGCTTCTGGCATGGGGCGAGAGACGGCCAAGCTGTTCGCCTCAAAGGGGTGGCTCGTGGGTGCGACCGACGTCAACGAAGCCGGGCTGAAGACGCTTGAGCAGGAGTTGGGGTCGGAGAACTGCTGGATCCGCAAGCTCGACGTCACGTCGAAGCCCGCGTTCGATCAAGCGCTCGCCGATTTCGACGCGAAGGCAGGGCGGCTCGACCTTCTGTTCAACAATGCCGGGATCGGCGAATCAGGCTGGTTCGAGGACGTGCCCTATGACGCGGCCATGCGGGTGGTGCAGATCAACTTCGTGGGTGCGCTGAACGGGGCCTATGCGGGCTTGCCCTATTTGAAGAAGACGCCGAACGCGATGCTGTTCTCCACGTCGTCATCTTCGGCGACGTATGGGATGCCGCGGATCGCCGTCTACGCAGCAACGAAGCATGCGGTGAAGGGCATGACGGAGGCGCTCAGCGTCGAGTGGGCGCGCCATGGGGTGCGCGTTGCCGACGTGCTGCCGGGGTTGATCGACACTGCCATTTTGCGCCAAACGCCGAACCGCTCGGGCGATGCGCCAAAGCCAACGGAGGAGCAGTTCTATGCGAACGCGCCGAAGAAGGGGATGTTCCGGCTGATGCCCGCCGACAGCGTCGCCAAGTGCGTGTGGGCGGCTTATCACGCACCGAAGACGAAGCTGCACTACTACGTGCCGGAAGACATTGCCTGGATCGACCGGATCAAGGGTTTTGCGCCGGGGTTCATGCGCTCGCGGATCATGAAGCTGTTTCCCGCGTTGGCGGCGCGGGCCGGTGCTGCACCCGAAAAATGAAGAGGCCGGAGATTGCTCTCCGGCCCCTTGGAAGCTTCGAACCTGTCTCGGTTAGAGGTTCCGGCCGCGTTGCGGGCGGTAAAAAATATGCGTGCCGATTTCGGCCACTTTGACCATGCGCGAGGCCCAACGCGGGTTCACGTAGTCGGCGTGGTAGAACGTGGCACCGCCGGCGACGGCGTTGACACGGCCACCTGTGCGCATGACGTTGGCGGCGATGCGGTTCGCCTGCCGCCAGGCGTCCCTGTTCGCGACACGGTCGGAGATGCCGTCGCAGGTGAACGAGAACTGGCAGCCTGTCCGGCGCTTGGAGCCTTCATAGACGACGCCGCAGACCGTCTTCGGACGGCCGGGGACGCGGGTTCGGGCCAAGACGACTTCGGCCACGGCCTTTTGGCCCTTCGCGGTCTCGCCACGGGCTTCGAAGTAGATCGCGGTCGCGAGGCAGTCTTTCTCACGCAGGTAGGCTTGGTAGGCCGGGCGGTTCACAACGTCGTCGCGAATCACGGTCACGGGCAGCGGTTCAGAGCCAGGCGCTTCGAGGGTCGAAAGCGTTGGCCGCAAGCTGGAGAGGCGCAGCACCACGGCTTTGCCATCGCCCAGTTGGGCGCTCGGCGCCGTCGCTGCGGTCGAGACCACAGGGCTGACAAGCGCGATCGTCAGCGCGTAAAGCAGGGCTCCGCCAAAGCCGACGCGCAGAATGCGGTCGTTGCGGCTGAGCAGTCGAACAAGTCCAAACGTCTTCGCCAATGGAAGCTCCATGGTTAGTGGCGTCTCAACACCCCTTTAGGGCCGGACCCCTTGGTGGGGTCTCTCATCGTTTCTGTGGTCCGACGGTGCAGCCATCGGGCCAGTAACTGTCTGGAAGGCTCAGATCCGACCCAAACGCGGTAAACCTGAACCAGCTCAGTAGACAACTTGCGCGGGAAACCCCCTCGCACGGTGGGATTGCACGGGTACGAACTGTGCCGCTGCGGTGCAACAAACTCCGGGTTGTATAGGGATCAAGTACTAACGTGTCACCCCAGGCGCGACGAAATAGGCTATGCCCCCCTGCGACAGGTTGTTCTTGACGTTAACTGTCCGCTTTATTGCGGCTTCTCAATCTTGTTTGAATATTCGAAGACATTTGCTCTGATGTTTCGAAATGTTTCCCTGAAACTGTTTTGAATTCGCGTGGCTCTATATCTAGTGGTGGTGCGTCACTTATCCCTAGTCATGACGGAGATTTAATATGGAATTGGCGGAAAACCGGCCGCACGTAGGGAGTGGATGGCCGCAAAGGGCCGCCCGCGTCAGGGGAAATGGCTTATTTCCGCGGTTTGTGTCGATTCAGCCCAGGGCGGCCTGCGCTGCCGCTAGCCGGGCGATCGGCACTCGGAACGGCGAGCACGACACGTAATCGAGACGAACCGTTTCACAAAAGCGGATCGAGGCGGGGTCGCCGCCGTGTTCGCCGCAGATGCCGAGCTTTACCGTTGGCCGCGTCTTGCGACCACGTTCGGCGGCGATGCGGATGAGTTCGCCGACGCCTTCGGTGTCGAGGGTGACGAAGGGGTCGTTCGGGAGCAGAGCCCGGCTGACGTACTCCGGCAGGAACTTCGTGGCGTCGTCGCGGCTGAGGCCGAACGTGGTCTGGGTCAGGTCGTTCGTACCGAAGGAGAAGAACTCCGCCGTCTCAGCAATCTCGCCCGCTTTTAGGGCAGCGCGTGGCAATTCGATCATCGTGCCCACGATGTAGGCAAGCTTGGCGCCCTTTTCCTTCTCGACCGCCTTGGCGACGGCATCGACGCGGGCTTTGAGGAAGTCGAGTTCGCCCTTCATGGCGACGAGGGGGATCATGACCTCGAGCGTCACCGCCCTGCCCGCCTCGCGTTCGGTGAGGACCGCCGCCTCGAACATAGCGCGGGCCTGCATCTCGTAGATCTCGGGGAACGAGATGCCGAGCCGACAGCCGCGGTGGCCGAGCATGGGGTTGGCCTCAGAGAGGTCCTCCAGCCGCTCGCGCAGCTTGCGCGGCTCGATGCCGAGCGTTTTGGCCGCCTCCTCCACCTCGTGTTCCTTCGGCAGGAACTCGTGCAGCGGCGGGTCGAGCAGGCGGATCGTGACAGGTAGGCCCGCCATGATGCGGAACAGTTCCACGAAATCGTTACGCTGGAACGGCAGCAGCTTCGCCAGCGCCGCCTCACGGCCGCCTTTGGTGTCGGCCAGGATCATCTGGCGGACGACGGCGATGCGTTCCTCGTCGAAGAACATGTGCTCGGTGCGGCAGAGGCCGATGCCTTCCGCCCCGAACTCGCGGGCGTGCTTGGCGTCGGCCGGGGTTTCGGCGTTGGCGCGGACCTTCATGCGGCGGACGGCATCGGCCCAGCCCATCAGCGTCGCAAAGTCGCCGGAAAGCTCCGGCTGGATCATCTTCACGCGGCCGCGCATGACTTGACCGGTCGAGCCGTCGATGGTGATGACTTCGCCCTTTTTGATCGTCTGGCCGGCCGCCGTGAACAGCTGCTTCACGTAATCGATGCGCAAGCCGCCGGCGCCGGAGACGCAGGGGCGGCCCATGCCGCGGGCGACGACGGCGGCGTGGCTTGTCATGCCGCCGCGGGCGGTGAGGATGCCGCGGGCAGCGTGCATGCCGTGGATGTCTTCCGGGCTCGTCTCGACGCGCACCAAGATGACCTCGTGCCCCTCGCCTGCCAGACGTTCGGCCTCGCCCGCCTCGAACACGACTTCGCCGGTCGCGGCACCCGGCGATGCGGGCAGACCGGTGCCCAGCACGAAGCGTTCGGCCTTCGGGTCGAGCGTCGGGTGGAGGAGTTGGTCGAGCGAGGCGGGGTCGATGCGCTTGATCGCCTCTTCCTTCGTCAGCTTGCCTTCGCTCGCGAGGTCGACGGCGATTTTCAGCGCAGCCTTGGCGGTGCGCTTGCCGTTGCGCGTTTGGAGCATCCACAGGCGGCCTTTTTCGACCGTGAACTCGATGTCCTGCATGTCGCGGTAGTGGGCTTCGAGTTTGCGCACGTAGCCTGTGAACTCTTCGAACACTTTCGGCATGCGCTCTTCGAGCGAGAGGTCCTTTGCGCCGGCGGCGCTGCGTTCGCGCGCGGTCAGCTGCTGGGGCGTGCGGATACCCGCGACCACGTCTTCACCCTGGGCGTTGACCAGAAACTCGCCATAGAGCGCGGCTTCGCCTGTGGACGGATTGCGCGTGAAGGCGACGCCGGTGGCGCTGTCGTCGCCCATGTTGCCGAACACCATTGCCTGGATGTTCACGGCCGTGCCCCAACTGTCGGGGATGTTGTGCAGGCGGCGGTAGGTGTTCGCGCGTGCGTTCTGCCAGGAGCCAAAGACCGCGCCGATCGCGCCCCAGAGCTGCACGTGCGGGTCTTGCGGGAACGGTTGGCCGAGCTCTTCCTCGACCTTTTCCTTGTAGCGTTCGACCAGCAGCTTCCAGCCTTCCGCGTCGATGTCGGTGTCGAGCGCGAAGTCGTTTTCTTCCTTGTAGTGGCCGAGGATTTCTTCGAAGTGGTCGTGCGCCACACCGAGCACGACGTCGCCGTACATGGAGATGAAGCGGCGGTAGCTGTCGTAGGCGAAGCGTTCGTTGCCGGACTCGCGGGCGATCGCTTTTGCCGTTTCGTCGTTGAGGCCGAGATTCAAGACCGTGTCCATCATGCCGGGCATGGAGGCTCTACCGCCTGAGCGGACGGAGACGAGCAGCGGGTTCTTCGGATCGCCGAATTTGCGGCCGACCGTTTGGCCCACGGCGGCGAGCGCAGCTTCGACTTGGGCCTTGAGTTCGGCGGGGTACGCGCGGTCGTTCGCGTAGTAGTGCGTGCAGACTTCGGTCGTGATCGTGAAACCGGGCGGCACCGGCAGGCCGAGGTTCGCCATCTCGGCCAGGTTGGCGCCCTTGCCGCCCAAAAGCTCCTTCATCTTGGCGGCGCCTTCAGCCCGCCCGCCGCCGAAGCCGTAGACCCATTTCGTCATGCGCATGCCCGTCCCAGAGTGGTCGGGGCTACTTCCCATGTGCGGTGCAGCATTGCAAGGCGGCACCGCTAAGCACCCGCTACTGCGCTGACTTCGCGCGCCGTTGCAACTCTTCGAGAACACGCAGGTGCTCAAGTTCGTCCTGCGTCTTGCCCCAAAGCGTATGTTCTACAGGTTTTCCGTTGTCGTCGTTGGTTGACCAATGGCGCCAATCTAGAAATGGCCGCCGCAGCGTCACCGTTACCGCTTCACTCGTAGCTTTCGAAACATCGAGCAACGCGACCTCCGTCGTGCGCTTCACGCTGCCAGACTTTTCCAAAGCCTTCAGCATCGTTGGATCTTTATCCGCGCCAAGGAAGAGTTCCGTCATCGCGTCCAGTACGACCCGATCGCCGATCGGGTGTTTGATTTGTGCCGTACCGGCGCCTGATGATAGCGGCGCGACCGTTTCAACTTCCTTGAATGCGGTTTGCTCATTTGTACGCCGCGCAATCGACCGAAACACCGCTGCGCCGTCCCGAAGGCCCGCGTAGACTACTTCTACTATTGTCTCACTCCCCATAAGAGGTTCGGCTCGCCCCTTTCGCGTTTTGATCGGAGACATTGGCTCCGGATTCAACGGCGATAGCCTATCTGACGACACAAACCGTCCCCTACGCGGGTCTGCGGTCAGCCGCCGCCATTGTTCCACAGCTCCGTCTTGGTTCATGTCGCCAAAGCAAATGAACGCGTGATTGTTGCGGCCGATCGTGCGCAGGGTGCACAGCCATGGCGTGCCATCGATCGCCATCCCCACGAGCGGCTCGTCCGGCCCGACATCAACGTCAGCCCCTAGGAACGGGCTGTGAAAGAATCGGCTCTCAAGAAACGACGCGCTAATGCCTTTAGACGTCTCCGAGTAGATCACTGCACCGACCGGCTTTGTGACCGACGCAGTAATCGCTAGGGAGCGCTCGACATCGAACCCGCCCTTGAAGGTCGGCACGACCCGCGGCGCTTCAGCTTTCGATGCCTCACCGCCAAGACACGTCAGAGCCAAGACGGCAAGCAACGTGCATGTTGCTACTCTCACTTCGGACTCTCCTCGAGTGCGACGCTGGCAGCCACCGTGTAGCGAAGCGCTCCGCGAGGTCAATATCTACGCGCGAACGGGCGTCCGAACTGCGTGATGCGCGCGGGAATTGGCGCGTTGAGGCGGGCGAGGAACGCCAGGTATTGCGGCTCGCTCATCGTCGTTTCGCCCGCGACGTGAAGGACGGGGGCGGCAGGCGGCGTGTCGATCGCGACGGTGCGGATCTCGACGGGGATGCCTTGGAACTCCTTCGGCAGCAGGCGCGCGACATCGATCGTGTGGCGCTTGAAGACGTCGATGCCGACGAGCGCGTAGATCGTGTCGTTGAACGCGGGCGAGGCGCCGGCGATGCGGCAGGGCGGATTTGTGGCGCCTCGCACGTCGATCGTGATGACGGATCTGAGCGCGGCGACAGCGATCCTGGCGGAGCAGGCCACGTCCGCCGGATACTCGAGCGGGACGCCGACGCAGACGCGCTTTGCGTAACGAAACCGCACGTCGTAGTTCAGCGTGCGCGGGCCGGTCAGCTTCGCTCCTGCGGATTGGACTTTGACAAAGTGATCGCAGGCCAGGTCGCGGTTCAGCGCGCGGGCCGAGAGTTGCGGTACGTTCGCGAGCACTGTGCTTGCGTTCACATCCGCGGTGAGTTCGATGCGATAGCGCCCCTCAGGCAGCGCCTTCGCGCGCCAGCGGACGGCCGACGGCAGTTCGAATACCGCCGCGCCGAACTTCGGGCGCGCGGTGAAGGCTTTTACGCCCTCAACCGGTTGTAAGGGCGGCGGCGCGTCCGCACCGATCAGGGCCGGCGCGCAGATCATCGCCAGAATCGCAAACGCAAACCGCCGCATCGACCGCTCCCTGCCGCAACGGCGCGGTCGTAAGGGCGAGATGCGGCAATTTCAGGGCAGGGGAGAAGGAATATGAACCGCGAATTGCACGAAATACACGAAGCGCTCTGCTCAACTGCAAGTGCTGGCGGTCGTGAAAGACGAAGTGCGGCCGAGGCTGAGCGTTTCGTGGTTTTCGTGCAGTTCGTGGTTCAATCTATCTTGCCGCCGCGCGCGCGGCGTTTGCTAGCCAGGCGGTGAGGCCTTCGCCGAACTTGTCGATGTTGTTCTTGAAGCGTTCGTCGGCTTCCCACATGTCGGCGAGGTTCGTGTGGAACGCGGGGGTCAGCGGGTAGAACCAGCGGTCGATGTGTCGGCGGTGGCGTTCGGCCAAGGCGATGGCGGCGGGGCTGTCGCTCTTCGTACCCGCTTTCATGGCGGCGGCTGCGTCGGAGAAGATCGCGTTCGATTCCACCTTGATCGCGGTCCAGTCTTTGTCGCCGTACTTGCGCGTGCGCCGTGCACTTTCTTTATAGGCGTCGGTTTCGCGCCAGCGTTGCTTTGCTTCGGCTTCGTATTTCTCGGGTTCGAAGCCTTCGAACATGTCTTTGCCGGTCATGGGTTCGTCTTTCTCGTTCAGATGTTTCAACGTGGCGTCGATCGAGGCGATCATGCGGTGGGTTTCGGAGACGCGCCCGAGCAGCAGTTCGCGCTGCCGGCGCAGCGCTTGCGCCGCGTCGAACTTCGGGTCGTCGAGCGTGCGGCGGACGTCTTCGAGTGCCAAGCCCAACGAGCGGCCGATCAGGATCTGCTGCAGGCGCAGAAGGTCGGCGTCGGTGTAGAGGCGATAGCCGGCCCGCGAGCGGTCGGTCTTCAGGAGGCCGATCTCGTCGTAGTGGTGCAGCGTACGGACCGAAACGCCGGTCAGCTCGCTCACGTCCTTCACCGTCAATATTCGCTTCTTCGTCATGGGACGAACATGCGGCCTCACGCGGCTGGAGGGTCAAGGGGGCGGCGGGCAGTCAAAATCGCCGCAGCTGTGGCGGACTTAAGCCTTTCCAGCGGCGTCAGGGTTCGATTTGATTGCGGTCCCGCCGCTTTTTCCACCGGATCACTCATGAAATTTCTCGCCCCGCTCTTCGCCGCCGCTGTTGCCGCTTCGGCCGTTTCGACCGCCTTTGCCGCCGAGGCGCCAAAGATCGCCGCCATCCGCGCGCAGCTTTACTTCGAAGGGTCCGGCAAGTTTTCCGAGGACGTTCTGGAGAGCGGCGAGCCGACGCTTTGGAACACGATTATCGGCGAGGGCGGTGCGGGCGCGCCGTCGAACTTCACGCTCGTGACCGTCGAGGTGCAGGGCAAGGACGTCGCCGTCGGCGCGCTCAAAGTGCAGATCACGGCGCGCGGCTACAAGCGCAAGATCGTGGGACAGCGCACGATCGACGTGTCGCTCTACGACGAGAAAACGAAATTCTTCGCGCCGCTCTGGCTCTATGACACCGGCTGCGACGAGATCGAAATCTCAGCACGGTTGATCGGCAAAGGCGTGGCAACGACGACGGTGAAGGAAACGATCCCGTTCAAGTGCGGAGAGTGACGACCGGCCGGGGGCTCAAGCCTGCTGCCAAACCGCGAGTTCGTTGCCGCTTGGGTCCGTGAAATGAAACCGGCGCCCGCCGGGGAAGGCGAAAATCGGCTTCGTGATCTTGCCACCGGCGGCGGTCACGGATTTGAGAGTCGCTTCGAGATCCTTCGTTTCGACGATGGCGAGCGGGGCTTTCGGTGCTTCGGCTTTGTCGGCTTGCAGCCCGAGGTCGACGTCACCGGTCGTCGTGCCGGCGTAGGTCGGACCAAACGAGGTCAGCGACCAACCGAACGCTTTCTCATAGAACGCCTTCGCCTTCGCGATGTCGGTGACTGCGAGTTCGACGTAGTTGAGACGTGCGTTCACTTGTTCCTCCCTCGACCTTCTCGCTTCTGCTTCCGTCGTTCGGCAGCCATGCGGTCCGCGGCCTTTACACCCGCGTAGACGGCCAAGCGCAATGCCGCCATCAACAGAAACGCCAAACCGGTCACTAGCAGCACCGCTGCAAGCGGTGAAGTCACGCTACGACCAACAGGCAAGAAGAACAAAGCCGCACTTGCAGCAGCCACCGGCAGGAACAGGGCCAAGCCGATGGCGTTCGCAAGGCGGGATCTAAGCCGTGCGTCAAACGTCAGATCTGGATGACCTTTGGCGAGGCGATAGGTTTCCCCGACCCACCTGGCGCGCGGACGTGCCAAGGCCCATACCAAGGTGTAGACGGCGAGGAAACCGAGAAGACCTGCAGCGATTTGCCAATACCACGCTGCATGATAAAGGCGCGCTAAAAAGTAGGGCCCAACGCCTACAACCCACAAAGCAACACGCACAGCATCGGCGCACATTACCCGAGTAAGGCCGATCTCGTGGTTGCTCACCTCACCCTTCAATCTTCGAGAAGTCGGCGACGGTGTGCATGGCGTCGCGGATTTCGCTGAGGAGCTTCAAGCGGTTTTCGCGGAGTTTCGGGTTGTCGGCGTTGACTGTCACCTTGCCGAAGAATGCGTCGACGGGGCCGCGCAGGCGGGACATCGCGCGCATCGCTTCTTCGAAGCGTTCTTGGCTGACCTCGGAGGCGATCAGATCGTTCGCGATCGCCAGTGTCTTGAAAAGCTCCACCTCTTGCGGTGCTTCGAGCAGCGCCACGTCGGGTTTGCCGGAGAATCCTTGGAACTTCGCGTCCTTCTTCTTTTCCTTGCCCTCTTCAATCTTCAAGATGTTGAGGGCGCGCTTGTAGCCGGCGAGCAGGTTCTTGCCGTCGTCTGTCTTGAGAAAGCTCTGCAGCGCTTCGACGCGACGCACGATCAAAACGAGATCATCTTGCCCGCGAAGCGCGAACACGGCGTCGATGAGATCGTGGCGAACACCCTTTTCGCGCAAGGCGGCCTTCAAGCGATCGCCAAAGAAGCCGAGCAGGTCCTTTGACAAGGGATCGAAGAAATAGCCGAGTTCCATCAAGCGCTGGCCGTCGAAGAATTCACTCTCCTGGTCGCCGGACGCGAGTACTTCGGTCCAGCCCTTGTCTACGCCCGCTCGAACGAGATCCGCGTAGAGGCCGAGTTCACCTCGCTTGTCGCCCTTGATACCGGCCTTGGCCAACGTACTGAAGAAGGCCCTCGCGATTCCGCGGGG
>CXWL01002568.1_pt1 | contig 12146 bp, 9 predicted proteins | sample 590931 | NCBI WGS metagenome assembly CXWL01 (sample SAMEA3498368, study PRJEB10139) | groundwater metagenome | biome: water well; material: biofilm material | place: Germany | collected 2015-04-27
GGCGGGGGCGGAGACTTTGGAGGAGGAGGCGCGAGTGGCGACTGGTAAAGAGGCGGCATTGTCCGAAGGAGATCGAGAACGAGTCCGGCAGGCGGTTCATGCAGCCGAGCAGCAGACCAGAGCTGAAATTGTGCCAATGATCGTCGCGCGATCCGGCCTTTATCGCGATGCCCAACATTGGGCGGGGCTGATCACCGCGCTCACGACATTGACCGTGTTGCTGACCATTGAGGCCTCGTGGTTTCCCTGGGGATGGCATGCATCGAATGCCGCCTGGCTGGTTCTTGCCGTCACGCTCGCCTATGTGGGGGGGAGCTGGATCGGAATGTTACCGCCGGTCCTTTGCCTGCTCACCTCGCCCACTCGCATGCGGCACAAGGTCGCGTTACGAGCCGAACGGGCCTTTGCTCAACATGCGATCTCACAGACGCGGGAGCGTACGGGTGTGCTGATCCTGCTGTCGATGTTAGAGAGGCAGATCTACGTCTTACCGGATCGTTCATTAGCGGGGCTGGTGTCGGCAGACCGATGGAAGCAGGTGGTGCAAGCGGCGATTGAGCGCCTGCGAGGCGGCGATATTGCCGAGGGCCTCTCACATGCCATTGCGGCTTGCGGAGCGGTGCTGGCAGATGCCTGCCCAGCAGGCCCTGGCGATAACCCCAACGAATTGCCCGATCAAGTTATCGAAGAACAGTAATTGTTCCCTTGATAGACGCCTTGCCATTGTTCGGCTAGAATCCGCATCCATGTCCGAATCGAGCACACCCGCGACTTCCGCACAATCAGCCTCAAGCGATCAACGCTCGGTGGTGAAAGCCGCCGGTATCATCGGCATCGGCACCTTCGCCAGCCGGATTCTCGGATTTATCCGGGACATGGTCATGGCCCGCCTCTTCGGCGCGACTGCGGCAGCCGATGCCTTTTATGTCGCGTTCCGGGTTCCCAGTCTGTTGCGCGAGCTGTTTGCCGAAGGCTCCATGTCGGCGGCGTTCATTCCCGTCTTCACCGAGTATCACCAACAGAAGACCAAGCGTGAGGCATGGGAATTGGCCAGTGCCGTCTTCACGACGCTCCTGACGATCGTGACGGGGACTGTGCTCATCGGCATTGCAGTAACCCCCGTCATCGTCTGGTATCTCGCGCCGGGGTTTCATAACGATCCGGCCAAACTCACCTTGGCCGTCGTCCTCTCACGCGTGATGTTTCCCTATCTGCTGTTTATCAGTCTCGCTGCGCTGGCCATGGGGATCCTGAATTCGCTGCGGGCTTTCGCGGCTCCCGCGTTCTCGCCGCTGTTTCTGAATGTGTTCATGATCGGATGCGCGCTCTTTCTGTCGCCGCAGCTGCCGGAGCCGATTATCGGCGTGGCCATCGGCGTGGTCGCGGGCGGCGCGGCGCAGTTCGCGATGCAACTACCGGGATTAGCTCGCCGGGGTTTTCTGTTCGGCTGGCGTTTCGAACCGGGACATCCCGGAGTCAGGCGGATCGGTCGCCTGATGATTCCCTCGCTCCTGGGTTTGTCGGTGACGCAAATCAATCTGACCGTGAGCACGATTCTCGCCTCGTTCTTTGTGGGGGGACCCACCTATCTGTTTTATGGGATGAGGTTGATCCAGTTCCCACTCGGCATCTTTAGCGTGGCCCTGGCGACGGCGATTCTTCCGACTCTCTCCGCCCAGGCGGCACGGGGTGCGATGGACGAATTACGGACGACGTTCGGATTCGGGTTACGGATGATTCTCTTCATTATCCTACCGGCGATGGCCGGCTTGATCCTTTTACGCACCCCGATCGTGCAATTGTTTTTCGAGCATGGGACATTCACGGCCCATGATACGGCGGAGACGGCGCTGGCAGTATTGTGTTATGCCGTCGGCCTTTGGGCGTTCGGCGGGGTGCGAATCATTGTGGCGGCATTCTACTCCATGCAGGATACGAAGCTTCCCGCGATTTCTGCAGCGGTCGCCGTGGCGGCGAACATCCTGCTCTCGCTGGCGCTGATGCCGATGCTGGGCGCGGCAGGCTTGGCTCTGGCGACGGCACTCGCGGCCATGATCAACGGGGGTATTTTGATCATCGTCTTGAATCGCCGGCTGGGCGGCGTGGAGTGGGGATCAGTGGGACGATCGTCTCTCAGAGTTGTGCTGGCCTGTCTTCCGTTGATCGTGGCATGTTTCTGGACCGCGAGCGCCTCGCTCTGGACCCATCCCGGTGACTGGATTGAAAAGTCGGTGTTACTGACCGTTGCGATCGGGTGCAGCGTGGGAGGCTATTTGGGGGTTCATATCCTGTTGAAGTCCGACGAATTGGATGTGGTGTGGGGAATGGTCCGAAGAAAACTNNACGGCATCGCGTTGCCGCAGACATCGAAGCAGCGGGCGATCGCCGTTCTCCGCGAGCAGGCTCCCGATGTTCTTGTCATGGAACCGTCTCCACAGCTGGATATGGCGCAGGCGCAGTTGCTTGACTACATCGCAGGCAAACGGCGGACCTTTGATGTGCCATTGGACCTCTCACGGGGTACCACATTTCAACGACAGGTGTGGCGGGCACTCTTGCGGGTCCCCTACGGCAAGCTCCGGTCCTATCAATGGGTCGCGTTGCGCGTCGGGGGCCGGCAGTATGCCCGCGCAGTCGGCAACGCGGTGGGAGCCAACCCCTTGCCTATTATCGTTCCGTGTCATCGCATTGTGGCCCACGACGCGTCGCTGGGCGGGTTCTCCGGCGGACTGCCGACCAAGCGCAAGCTCCTGACCCTTGAAGGAACGCTGGCTCAACTGCAACGCGGGCGGACCTGATCGATGAAGGCGATTGTGCAGCGGGTCACCAGTGCGTCAGTTGAGGTGGACGGGACGGTGGTCGGACAGATCGGAACGGGATTGTTGGTGTTAGTGGGTGTGGCCAAAGGCGATGAGAAAGCGGATTGCCGCTATCTCGTTGAGAAGCTCCGTACGTTTCGGATTTTCTCCGATGAGCAGGGTAAAATGAACCGGTCGCTGGTGGATGTCGGAGGCGCCGTGCTCCTTGTCTCGCAATTTACATTGCTGGGAAGCACCGTCAACGGCCGCCGTCCCAGCTTTGACGGTGCGGCGCCTCCGGACGTTGCGAAGCGCCTGTATGAGCAAGTGGCCGCCGATCTGCGGGCGGCGGGTACTCCGGTCGAAACCGGAGTGTTCGCCGCGCACATGCGGGTGGCCTTGGTGAATGACGGGCCGGTGACTTTCGTGGTGGATAGCTGTGACAAACCCTCTTGATGACGGACACTCAAGTCTGGTACAGCGAAACCGATAGAACAGACAGAAAGCGATTCAGGCAACGACAACTCTGCTATACTGAATTTATGCGTCTTTAGATTGCTCAATGAGGTGGAGATGGGGACGGCGGTTCCTCCACAACATCCTCTCCGACAGCTCTTCGGAGCACTGACCGAGCGGAGCTTCACCGAACGCCTTGGATGGCCCGACATCAACGTGGCCGGTTACGTGTCCAATCTCCTCGTCGATTTCACGCACACTGATAATCTGTATAAAATTCGCACCAGCCAGGATCAGCCGGTTGACACGGTTGTCGATCTGTTATTTGAGTCTGAGGTGATGCTGGATGCCCAATCATTCGACCGCGAGCGGGAGGTGCATCGGCATATCGGGGACTTTACCTTGTTTATGGCCGGACTGTTTCCGGAATATTTGCGGCGGCTGAAAACGGCCGGGTTGATCTATCACAAGGATTTTCTCGTGGATTATATGAAAACCGGCAAGCGTTCGTACGGCATCGTAGCCGAATTCGGCGATCACGGGGCCGAGATCGACCCTCCCTTGTTCCGGAAGCTCTCCGATAATTTTGAGCTCTGCGTCACCGGGCTGGGATTTGTCCGGTCCGATCTCGAGCGCATGAGCGATCCCGCCTACCAGCGCGTGAAGGGCCTGTTGCTCAATTGAAACCGTCCCGTCCCGTTCTCCTTGTCCATGGCGGCGCCGGCCTTCGTCGTATGACGTCAGCTCAGGCCGGCTGTCTCACGGCGGCTTTGGAAATCGGCTACCATCTTCTCGATCGCGGCGCGCCCGCGCTCACGGTGGTGGAGCAGGTCATAGGCCTCCTGGAGCAGAGCGGGCTGTTCAATGCCGGACGCGGCGCGCATGTGCAGCTCGACGGGGTGCGTCGGATGGATGCATCGATCATGGAAGGGCATGAACTACAGGCCGGGGCGGTTGCATCGATTGAAGGGATTGTTCATCCCATTTCAGCGGCGCGATTGGTGATGGAGCAGACGACGCACGTCTTACTCGTCGGGAAGCCTGCATCGGCCTTTGCCCGGCATTGCAAGTTGGAGCGGCAGCCGATTCGGCCTTCAGGTCATGCCTTACGCAAAGCGACGATGACGAAGGCCTGGTCCCTGAAAACTTTAGCACTGTATCGGGCGATGATGTCGAGCGGGCCGACGTTGCGGAAGCGAGCCGGGAAAGAAACCGTCGGTGCGGTGGCGCTCGATCAAGCCGGGACGGTCGCGGCCGGCGCATCCACCGGCGGGATCGACCTCATGTTGCCGGGGCGTGTCGGCGACACGCCAATCATCGGCTGCGGAGTCTATGCCGATAACGAGAGCGGGGCCGTATCCATGACCGGGTTGGGTGAGGGTATTATCCGAATCGCGGTGGCAAAAGAAATCTGTGGTCGCCTGGAGCAGGGCGAGCGTCCGGTTTTCGCGGCGACTTATGTCTTGCAGAAACTGGTTCGACGGATCAATGGCGCCGCCGGCTCTCTCGTCCTGGCTCCGAACGGGCGATTCGCCATCACCCATGTCACTCCGCGCATGGCTGCCGGCTGGTGGGATGGGAAGGGGCAGCCCACGGTAAGGGATTGTTTCCGATGAGCCGCAGCCTCTTTCACCTTGCATTTCCCGTTCACGATCTGGTCGCCACCAAACAGTTCTATGTCGAAGGGCTGGGCTGCACGCTCGGGCGCGAATCGGCGAACGCCGTCACGTTGGGGTTGGCCGGGAACCAGCTGATCGGGCATCGTGAGCCGGAGGAGGCTCCGGTGCAGCGAGGGATCTATCCGCGCCATTTTGGACTGGTCTTCCTCGAACAATCAGACTGGGAGGCAGTGGCCGAACGAGCCCGACAGCATGGCCTGTCGTTCTATCAACAGCCGCGCGTGCGATTTCCCGGCACGCGCATCGAGCATCGCACCTTCTTTCTTGAAGACCCCTCGCGGAATTTGCTCGAATTCAAACACTACACCCATGAGTCGGCGATTTTCGGTGAGCGAGATGTCACCGCCGTCGGCGATTCCGAGTAAAGAAGATCTTCACCGGACCCGTCTCAGCCTCGCGTCAGTGCGCCGGGGAAGCGGTGGGAATTCTGTTCATGCTTTTCAGGATTCGTTGATGGCGCTTGCTAAGGAACGCCGTCTTTCGGAGTGGGTCGTAACGGCGCGGAGAAGGCAGGATGGCCGCCAGCCAGGCCGCTTCTTCTGCGGTGAGATCTTGAGCTGATTTCCCGAAGTGGTGGCGCGCAGCCGCTTCAGCGCCGTACACGCCGTTTCCCCATTCTGCGACATTGAGATACAGTTCGAGAATCCGCTCCTTGGTCAGGTGGTGTTCCAGTGACCTGGTGATCAGGGCCTCGCGGGCCTTCCGTATGAGTGAGCGCTCGGTCGACAGATACAGATTCTTCGCCAGTTGCTGCGTGATCGTACTGCCGCCCCGTTTCAGTTCTCCGGCTTCGAGGTTGTGGATTGCGGCATCCTTGATCCCTTCCCAGTCAAATCCTTCGTGAATAAAGAAAGACGCATCTTCCGCCGCGATGGCCGCATGTTGCAGATGGCGGGACATGCGGGAGAGGGGAACCCAGGTCCACTGCCGCGGGGCCGGGTGTCGTTGATTGTGTGCAAGAGTCTGTCGATGTTCCATCAACGCGGTCGGGCCCGGATTGGTCTTGGCGAGGAGCGCCACATCCGGCAAGGTCAGCAGCCAGGTCAAGGCGAGCAGGCCCAGTGGAATGCCGAGGAGCAAGGCCGTCCAGAGCAGTACCCGGGCGACGGTCTGTTGTTTCTTGGCTTTGGGCATAAGAAGGGGGTGTTACTCGCCCGTCATTCTGCTACTGTGTAGAGGTTAACGTTGGTTGAGTCACGGGGTGCGTCATCACTATGAAAATTCTTTCATCTGAGTTTATCAAAAGTTGCGCGTCGGCAGAACAATTTCCTCAGGGGGAGTTGCTGGAGATTGCCGTCGCGGGACGATCGAATGTCGGGAAGTCCTCGCTGATTAATTCACTGCTCAACAGGAGAGGGCTTGCCAAAGTCAGTCGAACGCCCGGGAAGACGAGGGCTGTGAACCTCTTTCAGATTGCCACCTCAGATCCGGGGTTGGCGAAGTTTTATCTGGTGGATCTTCCGGGCTATGGATTTGCGAAGGTCTCGAAGTCCATTCGCGCGGAATGGGGGCCTCTGATTGAATCCTATGTGGCAGAGCAGCCCTCATTAATCACGGTTGTCTTGTTAGTGGAATGCCGGGTCGTCACGGAACAGGATCGCCAGACGGTGGCCTGGTTGCAATCAATCGGACGTGACCCGGTCATTGTGGCGACCAAGGTCGACAAGCTCAAGCCGAGTGAACGGGTACGAACACTTCGTCAAACCCACCGCGATCTCGGATTACCGGAAGGACAGCAGCTCATTCCCTATTCAGTGGTCACCGGGGAGGGGCGGGATCATCTCTGGGGGGTCTTACGGGATCTCGTCAAAACTTAATTTCGATGTAGGCCTTGTTCTTCAAGTCGACCAGCCAGGTTTGAAAAACGTCTTCGCTCTTTTGCTGAAACACCAGCGACTGGATTTCGAATTTTACTTCATCAAATGGACGAAACTGTTTCGGCGTCCGCTCATCGACGCGGACGATATGATAGCCCTCGGAGGTTTCGACGATCTCGGAGATCCCGCCCGGCACCAGCGGTGCGATCGCGCGCTCAATGGCGGGCAGAAGTTCTCCCTGCCTGACCAGCCCGAGCCGGCCGCCGCGCGATGCGTTCGGCCCATCTGAATAGCGCAAGGCGGCATCCTCAAACTTTTCCCCCCGCTTCAATTCCGTCATCACGATCCGGGCTTTTTCCAACGCTTCCGCGGTCCCGTCGGCCGAGCGGGGCTGAATCAAGATCTGACTCAGCGTGTATTCCTCCGGAAGCGCGAAGCGCGTCTGGTGCTCCTTGTAATACCGTTTCATTTCCGCTTCCCCGACCATGACGCCGCTCCGCACTTCCCGGTCGACGACTTTGAGAAGAGTGAGCTGATCGCGTACGTTTCTCAGGCTGAGCGGGTCCTTCTCATTGACCTTCTCGCCCTGTTGCTTCATCTGCTGGATGGCTTGCTTCACTTCCTGATCCGAGACATCCACGCTTTTGGCTTTGGCTTCTTGCAGTTGCAGTCGTCGCTCGATCATTTTCGTCAGCGCCATGTATTCGGCTGTTCTCAGTCGCTGGCCCAATTCCTCGCCGCGATATTGCTGGCGAATTCGTTCTTGTTCGGGGGCCAGCTCGTGTCTGACGTCGGATTGCATGATGAGGTCGGTATTCACCACCGCCACAATTCGATCCTCCAGCTGAGTGGCAGAGAAGGCCGAAGGGGCTGGTCTGAACCAGAGCAGAGAGATCAGCAGTCCGAACGCGACAGAGACGATTGTGCGGGAAACCGGATTGAGATGCACGGGCACGATGCTCCTGGTGAGTGCGGGGCAGACCAGCGGATTGTACACGAAATGAAGGGGTCTTGAGGAGAAGGACGCGTGAGCCCTACGGTTTTCCGGTGTCTTCGGTAATGTAGCGTGACGCATCCGCCAGGCGGACCGTTGCCTTGGTTCGGATATCCGCAATTACTTCTTCGAACTGTTTTCGGCGTTTGTCCGCCAGCAACTCTTGACGCAGCCGCTCCCGGGTGGCGAGATCCGCCTGGATGGTCTCTTTTTCCAGCGGACTGACCTTGACGAGGTAGTAGCCCGCGTCGGTCTTGATGGGTTCACTGATCACGCCGTGCCTGAGGGTCTGGACGATGGCATCGACGTCGGGATTGAGGAGGCCTTTCCGATAGGGGCCGAGGTCGCCGCCTTTGGATTTGGTCTTATCATCGATGGAATACCGCTGGGCGAACTTGGCGAAATCGCCGCCGGCATCGATCTGCTTCTTCAAATCCTTGGCCGCCGGATAATTATTCAGCAACATCTGAGAGACTTGGACTTTGAGCGGAGCCAGCAGCTGGTGGGCGTGCTTTTCGTAGTAGGCATCCAACNNTTTTGCCCGGAGACGATCTTTCAGGAGTTCGTCCAGCACAAGCTGTTCTTTGTAGCGTTGTGCGCGATCACGAATCGCGTCGCTCTGATCCAGCCCCTGGCGACGGGCCTCCTGCATCAGCAGTTCGCGGGTGATTAATTCATCAAGAAACCGTCGCTTGCCGCCTTCTTTGTCATACTTGACCCGGGTAGCCTCGGAGAGCTCGTTCCAACGGACATCGAACTCATATTGGGTGATGGCACGCCCGTTAACGAGCGCCAGGACCGGCTCTTCCTGCGGTGGCGTGCAGCCGGGCATGACCCACAGGGAGGCGGACAGCAGGGCGGCAAGGGCGAGTGCAGAGCGAAAGTTGCGCATGAGCGATGTTCTATTTCCAGTCAGTACGAGAGCGCGGCGTGGTTCAGGCGCTCGATTTCGGCTGTGTCGTTGATTTGTTGGTATCACAGTGTCCCAGGCTTTGCAAGGTTGTGTTGAGTTCGGAAAAGGTCGAACCCCAGTCGTCATGCGGCATCTGGATCTCAAAAGCCTGTGGAGAGAGGAAGCGAAGCCGCTTTTTCAGCCGATCCATCATGGCATGGACGGCCGGTTCGGGGATCGCGGCCTTGGGTCCCAGTGTGACGATCGCCGACTGGTGGGTGACTTCGATGGCCGTGATGTGGAGCAGCTTGGCCAGCACCCGCAGCTGCATCACTTCCAGCAGCCGCTCCACCGGTTCCGGCGGGAGTCCGTACCGGTCCTGGATTTCCCCGTGGAGGAGCGCCAGCTCACCGACTTGCTTGCAGGCGGTCAGGCGCTTGTACCACGAGAGTCGATGGTGCGGATCGTCCACATACGTTTCCGGAATGAAGGCCGAGACCGGTACGCGCAGCGTGGGATCCGGTTCTTCTTCGACCGTATGACCCTTGAGCCGTTGTACGGCTTCCTCAACCATTCTGAGGTAGAGATCCAGGCCGATGGCGGCGATATGGCCGGACTGTGCTTTGCCCAGCAGATTGCCGGCCCCGCGTATTTCAAGGTCCGCTGCGGCGATCCGAAAGCCGGAGCCTAGCTCCGTAAACTGCTGAATTGCCATCAGTCGTTTCTGGGCATCCTCGGTGAGACGGCCTTCATCGGGAATGAGCAGATAGGCATAAGCTTGCTCCCCGCCTCGGCCCACGCGTCCGCGGAGCTGATAGAGCTGGGCCAGGCCGAACGTGTCGGCCCGATTCACGATGATGGTATTGGCGTTCGGCACGTCGATGCCTGACTGAATGATGGCCGAGGCGATGAGCACATCGACCTCGTGCTTGACGAACTTCAGCATCACGGCTTCGAGCAGTTTGGGATCCATCTGTCCGTGTGCCATCACCATCCGCGCCTCCGGAACCAATTGCTGGAGCCAGGCGCCGGTCGCTGACATCGTTTCCACGCGGTTGTGAATAAAGTAAATCTGGCCGCCGCGGCCCAGTTCGCGCAGGATCGCGTCACGTATGGCCTTGTCATTCGACTTGATGACGGATGTGCGAATCGCCAGCCGGCTGGCCGGCGGCGTGTCGATGATCGACAGATCCCGCACGCTGGCCATCGCCATCTGCAGTGTGCGCGGAATCGGTGTGGCGGTGAGGGTGAGCACATCGACCTGCGTCCGCAGTTGCTTCAGTCGTTCCTTATGTTTGACCCCGAACCACTGTTCTTCGTCGATGATGACGAGGCCGAGATTGTGGAAGACCACGCTTTTCTGCAGCAGCCGGTGGGTGCCGATGATGACATCAATGACGCCAGCGGCGAGGTCCTTCAGCGTCGCCTTCGTATCTTTGGGAGGCTGCATACGGGAGAGGACGGCCACTTTCGTCGGGAAGGGCGCGAATCGTTCGGCAAAATTTTCATAATGTTGATGGGCGAGCAGGGTCGTCGGCACGAGGACGGCGACCTGGCGTCCGCTCTCGATTGCCTTGAACGCCGCCCGCATCGCCACTTCCGTCTTGCCGTAGCCGACGTCGCCGCAGACCAGCCGGTCCATCGGTTTCCCTGACTCCAGATCTTTGGCAATATCCTGGATCGCCTTCAGTTGATCCGGCGTTTCTTCGTATTCGAACGCCGCCTCGAATTCGTGGTACAGCGTGCTGGCCCGGCCGTATCCGTCCCGCTTGACCAACTCACGATTGGCATAGAGATCGATGAGATCCTGGGCCATCTCTTCAATGTCTTTCTTGACCCGCGCCGTGGTTTTCGCCCAGCTGGTGCCGCCCAGGCGATCGAGCCGGGGCACGTGTCCGTCGGCGCCGCTGTAGCGCTGGACCTGGCTGAGGCGGTCGAGCGGGACATAGAGCGTGTCGGCTCCGGCGAATTCCAGGATTAAAAAATCGCTCTCGAATTCCTGCACGGTCAGCCGTTTGAGGCCGAGGTATCGGCCGATGCCATGCTGCACGTGGACGACATAGTCGCCCACATTCAGATCTTCCAGGGAGGAGAGGAAGGTCGCGGTTTTGCTCTTGGGCTGCGTCTTATGGCGCGTGCCTTTGGCGAAAAGCTCTTCCTCCGTCAGGAGCGCAAGACGAAATGTTTCGGACAACCAGCCGCTCGACAGGTTGCCATATACGACGGCGATCGGCGGTTTCCCGCTCTCACGTTTCGTCCAAGCAGCGGCGGACCATTCCATGGCCGGTAAGTCGTGCTCGCGGAGGAGGGCCAGGAGCCTATCGACTTGTCCTCGGCTGCGTGCGATCAGCACTACGCGATGTCCGTCCCGCAACTGATCGAGTATGGATAGGGTCTGGCTGAACGGGGTTCCGCGAATCCCCAGACCCGCGCTGGCCGGGATCTGTGCCGGGAATGGCACCACCGGAGTCCAGGTGTCGTCCGACGGAGTCAGCGGCTCTAAGGCGATCGTCGACCAGCCGGCTGCACCGATTTCAATTTCATCCCAGGTTTGGAAGAGTCGCTCGGGACTGGGATAGGGATTGGCCGCGTCCCGTTCACCGTGGCGGAGGTAACCGTCCTCGATTTTGGACCAGAGAGTCGCACAGGTGGCCTGGAGCGTGGCCGGTTGGTCGAAGATGAGAATCGGCTCTTTCGGCAGATAGTCGAACAGGGTTCCCATCTGCGGATAGAGATCCGGTGCACGCCACTCCGCATCCGGGACGATCGGGGCGTAGGCCTCCGAGCTGTCTTCGGGACGGAGATATTCTCGTGCGGGTAAGATCGTGGCTTCATCGACCTGACGGATCGAGGTCTGTGTGGTGGCGTCGAACAGCCGGAGGGCTTCGATCGAATCCCCAAGAAATTCTACGCGGAGCGGATCAGCGTACGCGGTGGAAAAAATATCCACCAGGCCGCCTCGAATGCTGAACTCACCGGGAATCTCCACGACCGAGACGCGCCGGTAGCCGAGGCGCAGCAGTTTAGCCAGCAGCGCGTCACGCTCGACCGTGCCATTACGCTCCAGCTGGAGCGTGGCGTGGGTCCAGGTGTCCTTCGGCAAGAGGCGATGCATCAAGGCGGCGACGGATGTGACGAGGGTCGTCTCCGGGGTGGATTGCAGGCGATGCAGCGTCTGCATGCGGTGCGCAATCAGCCCGACATGCGGTGCCGTGGCCTCGTACGGCAGCGTTTCCCATTGAGGAAAGAGCGTCAGCCGGTCGTTTGGGGCGCCGATGAGCTGATGGCAGAACTGGAGGTCGTCAAAGAGGCGTTCGGCCGCTTCATTATTGGCCGTGACGATGATCCAGGGACGGTTCCGGTACGAGCTCAGCGAGGGTGCGTGAGTCAGGCTCGTGAGCACAAATGCCGCGGTCGATCCGTGCAAACCCGTGACACAGGGGCGTGCCGAGGTCTGCTTGAGAGCGGACACGAGCGGGGCGAGCCATTCATCTGCGGGAGAGGGTGTGT
>CXWL01115918.1_pt1 | contig 12146 bp, 10 predicted proteins | sample 590931 | NCBI WGS metagenome assembly CXWL01 (sample SAMEA3498368, study PRJEB10139) | groundwater metagenome | biome: water well; material: biofilm material | place: Germany | collected 2015-04-27
GAATGTCTCGGTGTTGTTTGCCGCCGCAGGAGTAGGGCTTACTCATTCGGGCTGGCCCGATATCTTGGTGGGCTTGGCGCTCGCCGCCCTCTTTTTGCGATCGGCGCTATTCGTTTTGCGCAGGGGTATTACGGCGCTTCGAGCAACCAACGCCTGATATTTCTGGAGGGCGCTCTTTCTGGAGTGAAATGCCATCAGTGTTCATGAATCATCTTCCCTCAACCGAATAATGGCCGCAGCGGTGGCGAGCCTAACCAGTGATTGCTTTGCCATTTGTTTGCTCCTATACTCCACCACTATGCGCACTTGCCTCGTTTTTTTTCTTGCCATCATGCTCTCGCTGAACTCCGCTTATGCGGCGGTGGTGGGCGTTTGCGATGCGCTGGAACAAACGCAGAGCCATGGTTTACATATCGGACATCACAGCCACGAACACAGTGACGACCATGATGCCCCGTCGTCTAGCACGGGGACGGATAAGATTTTTTGTCTTGATCATGCACACCCTAGCTTCTCCTTCATCCTGCCGGGCATCATTGGCGTAATGCCGCTGATAGAACGCAGCCCCCTAGTAGCAATCCCAGCCAGCACCTTCGTCTCGATACCGCAAGCACTCCTCGATCGCCCGCCCAGGGCAGCTCTTGCCTGAGCCGACGGGACGCCTTTATTTCCCAGTAGCAACCTGCGCCTGACCTTATAAAAGGGTTTGGCCGCGCGTCCCGTCGAAATTCAACTTTTTAGTTTCGGCATAACGTCCGCTAATGCAGACATTAGCCTTCTCTGAAACTTCGTTTTCGTTGAGGATTTCGATGATCTCGCATCTGAAAAAAACTTTGCTCGCTGCTGCCGTTGCTAAAGCAATGAGTGCATCTGGCCGTTATTCTATTTCCAAATCAAAAGTGAAATATCGTAGGGTGCAAGCGCCTCTACGCATCATTCACACTGTTTTTCCTTCGCAACAAGTCAAGATTGAGCAAAAACATTTGCACCCTCCGGAGCACATCATGAAAAAAACATCTTACATTTTCGGACTTATTGTCCTGTCTATCACTCAATTTGCATGGGCGGGTGATGACATCGCATTTAGTGCAAAGCAAGCACAAGCACTCGGCATCACAACTGCCGCTCTGCCCGCTAAACAATCCGGTGAAGTGTCCGGGCTACCTGCTCAAGTCGTCATTCCCCCCAATCAACTGTTTGTTATCAGCACCCCGTTTCCTGCGATGGTTGAACAAACGTTGGTGGGCGTAGGCGATAGCGTCAAGAAAGGCCAGCCGATAGCGCGACTGCAAAGCCCCGCATTGGCAGAGGCGCAGCGTGCTTTGTTGCAGGCCAGCGTGCAAAGCCAACTCACCAAAGAGAATCTCGCCCGCGATGAAGCGTTATTGAAAGATGGCATCATCGCCGAGAGCCGCTTTCTGGCCACAAAAGGTGCCGCACTCGAAGCTCAGGCAGCATTATCGGAGCGCAAACAGATGTTGCGTCTTGCCGGGATGTCCGACGCTGCAATTGCACAGTTGCAATCCGGCAACAACTTGAGCAGCCTGCTTACCATGACCGCGCCGATTGATGGCGTGGTGCTGGAAAAATCAGCCGACGCGGGGCAGCGTCTCGATGCCGCCGTACCGATGTTCAAGATTGCCAGAACCAATCCGCTCACCTTGGAGATTCAAGCTCCGCTGGCCTACATCCGCAATCTGAAGATTGGTGCGGCGATTACTGTTCCTGCTTATGCGGCAAGCGGCAAACTCACCGCGATTGGGCGCAGCCTGTCCGGCACCAATCAAACTATCTTGTTGCGCGCCATGATCCAGCAAGGTGCGGAAAATCTGCGTCCCGGTCAGTTTGTCGAAGCCAATATCAGCACCGGCGGGAACGGCGGCGCGCAGTGGAATATTCCCAACAGCGCGATTTCGCGCATCGCAGGCAGAACGCTGGTATTTGTGGAAACCCCCCAGGGTTTTCGCGCGCAAACCATCAGCGTGCTGAATGAAGGCGCGCAAAATAGTGTAATCAGCGGCGAACTCAAGGGGGATGAAAAAATCGCCGTGCGCGGCACCTCCACACTCAAATCCAGCCTGATGGGCATCGGCGGGGGTGAATGATGTTTACCAAACTGGTTGAATTCTCCCTGACGCAACGGATGCTGGTGGCGGCGTTAACGCTGCTGCTGATCGGCGTGGGCATCTCGTCGTACCGCGACTTGCCGATAGATGCATTCCCCGATGTTTCCCCGACGCAGGTAAAGATCATCATGAAGGCTCCGGGTATGACGCCGGAGGAAGTCGAAACACGCATCGTCGCCCCCATTGAACTGGAGATGCTCGGTATCCCTAACCAGGAGATCCTGCGCTCCACTTCAAAGTATGCGATTGCCGACATCACCCTCAATTTTAATGAGGGCACCGACATCTACTGGGCGCGCCAGCAAGTCGCGGAACGGCTGAGCAATGCGCAACGCGACTTGCCCGCCAATGTCAGCGGCGGGCTCGCGCCTATCACCACTCCACTGGGTGAGATATTCATGTTCACCGTGGAGGGCGCAAATTTCTCCCTGCAGGAGCGCCGCACTATTCTGGATTGGGTGATACGGCCTGCCTTGCGTACCATCCCCGGCGTAGCCGATGTCAATTCGCTGGGCGGCATGGTGCGCACCTTTGAGGTAGTACCCGACCACCATGCCCTCGCCATGCACGGCATTTCTTTTGCCATGCTGCAACAAGCCATACAAGCCAACAACCATAACGATGGCGCGGGGAGCCTCAGCGATGGCGATGAAGCTCTGCTGGTGCGCACCGAAGGAAACATCGGCAATCTTCAGGACGTGCGCAACATTGTCATCGCCAGTCCGGGCGGCAATCCGGTTCGCGTCAGTGATGTCGCGCAAGTGCGCATCGGCAGCCTGACTCGCCTCGGCGTCGTGACCAAGGACGGGCAAGGCGAAGCGGTGGAAGGATTGGTCGTCGGCCTGCGCGGCGCGAATGCGCAAAAAGTCGTCGCCGCAGTAAAAGCCAAATTGGCGGAACTCGCGCCCGCGCTGCCGCAAGGCATCACCACCAAAGTGCTTTATGATCGCGGCAACCTGGTGGAGCGCGCCGTGGGCACGGTCTCCACAGCCATCACCGAAGCTATCGTGCTGGTCGTCATTCTGCTGGTACTGTTCCTCGGCAATCTGCGCGGCGCCATCGTGGTGGCGATCACTTTGCCGCTCGCTATGCTGTCCACCTTCATTTTGATGCAGCAGTTCGGCCTGTCCGCCAACCTGATGAGTCTGGGCGGCCTGGCCATCGCCATCGGCATGTTGGTGGACGCGGCGGTAGTGGTGGTGGAAAACATCGAGTCGCATCTGGCGCATGATAAAAATAAAATACTATCGCATTTGCACATCGTTTTCCGCGCGGTGAAAGAAGTCATTACACCCGTTGCCGCCGGAGTCGCCATCATCATCATCGTGTTCCTGCCGCTGCTCACCTTGCAGGGCCTGGAAGGCAAGCTATTCATTCCGGTCGCGCTGACCATCGTGTTCGCGCTGGCCGCATCGCTGCTGCTGTCGCTGACTGTAGTGCCGATGCTCGCTTCCTTTCTGCTCAAGCGGGTCAGCCACCAGGAACCGTGGCTGGTGCGCAAGGCGATGAATATTTACGCGCCGCTGCTGCAACACGCCTTGAACAAAGAGCGCGTGGTTGTCATCGGTGCGCTGGCCATGCTGGTCGTTACCGGTGCGGTGTACACCCAGATCGGCAAGACCTTCATGCCGGAAATGGACGAGGGAGATATCATCGTCGGCATCGAAAAATTGCCCTCCGTCAGTCTGGAACAAACGGCGGCACTCGACCTGAAAATTCAACAGGCCATCATGAGCCATGTGCCGGAAGTCAAAAGCATTGTGGCGCGCGCCGGTTCCGATGAGTTGGGCCTCGATCCGATGGGGCTTAACCAGACCGACTCTTTCCTGGTGCTAAAACCCATGAAAGAATGGCGTAAACCGGACAAGAACTTGCTGATAGGCGAGTTGCGCGAGGTGCTGGATAAACTGCCGGGCGTTTCTTACAGCTTCACCCAACCCATCGCCATGCGCGTTTCGGAGATGCTGACCGGCGCACGGGGTGATGTGGCGATCAAGATTTTCGGCACGGACTTGAACAAGCTCAACGAGACCGCCGAGCAAATGGTCAAGGTGCTGAAAGGCATCAAAGGCAGCCAGGATGTGTACACCACGGAGAATAGCGGGGTACAGTATTACCGTGTGGCGATAGATCGCCTCGCGGCGGGTCGTTTGGGTTTCAACGTGGACGATATCGGCAACATCCTGCACAGCCAGATCGAAGGCCAGCAGCTCGGCATCGTGATTGAAGACGGGCGACGCACCCCGCTGGTCATGCGTGGCGCAAGCGACATTCAACGATCCCCCGCACTGTTTGCCGCGCTCACCCTGCCCTTGCCAAACGGACAAAGCGTGCCGCTGTCGGCGGTCGCCAAGCTGGAGCGCGTGGATGGCCCGGTCAAGGTAGATCGGGAAAACGGCCAACGCATGGTGGTGGTGCGAAGCAATGTGCACGAACGCGATCTGGTCGGCTTTGTGGAGGAAGCCAAGACGTCCGTCGCCGCGCAAATCAAACTGCCGGAAGGTTACCGCCTGACCTGGGGGGGCGAATTCGAGAACCAGCAACGCGCGGCGGCACGGCTCACCATCGTCATTCCGGTCGCGCTCGGCATGATTTTCATGTTGCTGTTCGCCACTTTCGGTTCGGTGCGGCAAGCCGCCTTGGTGCTGACCAACATCCCGTTCGCCTTGATCGGCGGCGTGCTGGCTTTGTGGGCGAGCGGCGAATATATGTCCGTTCCCGCCTCGGTCGGCTTCATCGCGCTGCTGGGAATTGCGGTGCTCAACGGCGTAGTGATGGTGTCCTACTTCAACCAGCTACACGCCGAGGGCATCGGCATTGCACAAGTCGTGTTTGAAGGCGCAAAGCGCCGTCTGCGCCCGGTGCTGATGACGGCCAGCATCACCGCTTTCGGGCTGTTGCCGCTGTTGTTTGCCACTGGCCCCGGTTCAGAAATTCAAAAACCGCTTGCCATCGTCGTCATCGGCGGCCTGATCAGCTCGACGCTGTTGACGCTCATTATGCTGCCCATCCTGTACCGCCGCTTCGGCCTGAAACGCATGGAGAAATTATCATGAAAGATATGAATTGCTGTTTGACGCTGGTCTGCCATCACTCCCTGGAAGAGCGGCTGGTGGATCACCTGCTTGGACATCCAGAATGGGTGTATGGCTTCTCTCTGCTCAACCTGGAAGGTGGCAGCCAAAATGAACCCCTGTCGAGCATGATCGAACAAGTGCGCGGGCGTTCGCGGCGCGTGCAAATCCAAACCATCATGAATCTCGACGATGCGCATGAACTCATTGCTTGCCTGAAGCGGGAAGAACATAACCCAGAGATGGCTTACTGGATAACGCCGGTCATTGAATTCGGGAGGTTGGCATGAAACGGAAAGTGAATATCCAAAAGTGGAAAGTGGGAAGCAGCCTATTAGGGCTGGCTTTGTTCGGCAACTTCGTCAATGCCGAAGAAATCTCCCGCCCCGATCTGCCGCCACCGCTGCAAATTGAAAGCGCGTTGAGCAATCATCTGCTGGTGCTGAACGCGACCAGTGAATTAAAAATGGAACACGCCAATCAGCGCAAGTGGAACAGCGGCAATTATGAGTTCAATCTGCGTGCCGGCACGGGGCAACGCAAGATTGTTGATTCAGGGCAGAACCTCAAGGAATGGGATATCGCGTTGGAACGTCCGTTGCGCCTGTCCAACAAGGTTGGCATTGATGAAGACATCGGCGCGGCCAGCGTCGCGCGCGCCGAATACGCACTCGGCAATGCGCGCCATGAAGCTGTGCGCACGCTGCTACAGCTATGGTTTGCATGGCAACGCGAGCAAGCCCAGGCCGCACTGTGGCAACAGCAGGTGGACGTCCTCAAGCAACAAGCGCAAATGGCCGAGAAGCGCGTCAAGGCGGGCGACGCACCCAAGCTGGAATTGAACCAGGCACAAGCCGCCGCCGCACAAGCCGTCGTGTCATGGCATCAAGCCCATTTGCGCGCACAACTCGCGGGCAATGATCTAACGCGCCAGTTTCCCGCCATCCAGCTGCCGGAAAAGTTACCGCTCGCCACACCGCAAGCCATCGAACATGATCTCCCCTTCTGGAAGTCGCGCGTACTCGAACACAACCACGAACTCGGCATGGTGCAAGAGCAAAGCCGCGTGCAACAACTGCTGGCACGGCGCAGTCGCGCCGACCAACTGCCCGACCCCACCGTCGGGGTGCGCTACGCAAATGAAGCGAGCGGCAACGAAAAAGTGGCCGGCGTGTATGTCAGCGTGCCGATTTCCTTCGGGCAACGCAGCGCGACAGCGGAAGGTGCAGCCCAACAAGCCGCCATTGCCGCCGATCAGGAAGCTTTTGTCAAACGCCGCCTGGAAGGCGACATCTACGCCGCATACACTCAAGCAGTGAGCAGCTTCGCTTCTTGGCAACAGGCGCACGAGGCGGCACAGTCGATCCGCAGCAATACCGAACTGGTCGGCAAGGCCTATAGCCTGGGAGAAAGCAGCTTGTCGGACAGCCTCATCGCACGCCGCTTCGCTTTGGAATCCTCATTGGCAGAAAATCTCGCGCAACTCGACGCCAACGAAGCGCGCTATCGTCTGCTGCTGGATGCCCACCAACTGTGGCCGTTAGGTAATGATGGGGACGAACATCATGCTAATCACTACTGATGAAACTACTAGCCATTGGTTATAGATGGCACGGCCTATTTATGCGCTTAACTTTGAAAAAAATGAATGCACATTGCTCTCTTCGACCGTGCTTAACATGATCGTCGTGCCTTCTTTACCTACGGTTCGGCGCCATCCGGCGCGCGCTCGATACCGGTCAAACCACTCGCCGCCGCACTTCTGATTCTGAATAATGAAAGGAAATACTATGAAAATATTTTATTTGAACATACTGGCTATTTTGCTGTTAGCCGGTTGCGCCGGCCCGACTCACCTGCTGATCAGGGAAAATGACGCACTGTTCATTGCCGGGGAGCTGGTTCATGACCGTGGGGCGAACAATCGCCTCGTATTGCAGGCGCCGAACCGCCGTTACGAGGCTCGTGGCTTTGTCGTCGATCACCAGGCCAATCTGGCGGCTCTGCGCAAGCGCTATTACGGCGTCAATCCGAAGCACTGGGAGCGAATTTTTGCCGGACTCGACACAGATCATGTAACTTATTCCGTCGAGACGATTGCCATATCCGCAGAAGGAGATAAAGCTTCGTGCCGTCTAGTGTGGGGCGGCAGTGCAAAGCCGGCGGGTGTTTGCACGGATCAGGCCGGGGCAGCATTCCCGGTGCGCTTTGAGTAATTTTCCACTTAACTTTAAGAGGAGATCAACATGAAACGATTTGTTACTTTAGCTGTCGCCTCCGCGCTGATATTGTCATCACCCGTACTCATGGCAACAGACGCGCCTGTGGCCAAATCCAAAAAACAGAGCAAAGCGGCGCCGGGCAACGCCGAACAGGAGAAGCAACTTGCACAATGGCAGGAGCAGGTCAAGCTCATGCAGCAGCAGATGGAGAAAATGCGCCAAACGGCTGACCCACAGGAACGCCAGAACATCATGCAGGAGCACTGGCAAACCATGCAACAAGCGATGCAGACAATGAACATGTGCTGTGGTGGGATGATGATGGGGCAAATGCATCAGGGGTGCTGCACGGGAGCTCAGGGGATGCATGGCATGGGTGGGCAGATGCGCGGTGGTCCGATGATGGGCAATCAAACGATAAGTCCACAGATGATGCAGAACCGCATGGACATGATGCAGATGATGATGGATCAGATGATGCAGCACCAGCAATTTATGTGGCAGCAGAAGTAATGAGTCGGCAGGTCTTTGGAGTTGTGAAATGAAACAGTCAGTATTCGTTATCCGCAACATGGACTGCCCGACCGAGGAGGCGCTGATCCGCAAGCGTCTTGGGTCGGTGCAGGGTATCGGCGAACTGGCGTTCAACCTGATGGATCGCCGCCTTACTGTTACGCACACACTGGACGACGAGCAACCCATTCACGATGCTTTGCGTGAAATAGGCATGAAGGCGGTTCCTGCGCCGCAGGCGCAGCCGGATGCATGTTTCAGTTGCGAAGCGGATACGCCAATGGTTTCGCGAAAGATATGGGCGATGATGGCAGCGTCAGGTGCCGCCGCTCTGGCTGCGGAAATACTCGCGTGGACAGGGACAGCGGAAAACTCGCCTGCCGTCATTGCTCTTGCCCTATTCTCAATTGCCAGCGGTGGTTTCAGTACGCTCAAGAAGGGTTGGATCGCGCTCAAGACCTTCACGCTCAATATGAACTTTCTGATGAGCATCGCCATGATCGGCGCGATCGCCATCGGGGAATGGCCGGAAGCTGCGGTGGTGATCTTCCTGTTCGCGCTGGCCGAGGTGATCGAAACACTCTCGCTGGAGCGGGCCAAGAATGCGATTCGGGGTCTCATGGCCATGGCCCCGGAGATCGCCACTGTACGTCTCGACAGCGGCGAATGGCGCGAGATAGCGGCGGACGATGTGCAGATAGGCCAAACTGCTCGCGTCAAGCCAGGTGAGCGCATCCCGCTGGACGGTGTTGTCACGGCGGGCGGCAGTTCAGTGAATCAGGCACCGATCACCGGCGAAAGCATTCCCGTGGTGAAGGTTGCGGGTGACCCGGTTTTCGCCGGCACGCTGAACGAACGCGGCATGTTGGAATTCCGCGTCACCGCCAACAAGGGCAACACCACGCTCGCCCGCATTATCCGCACGGTTCAGGAGGCGCAAGGCCAACGCGCGCCGACGCAACGCTTCGTCGATCAATTCGCGCGCTACTACACCCCCGCCGTTGTGATTTTTGCGGTTCTGGTGGCAGCCGTGCCGCCGTTACTGTTCGGTGCCGCGTTCGAGCCGTGGTTCTACAAGGCACTGGTCATGTTGGTGATCGCCTGCCCCTGCGCACTGGTGATCTCCACTCCAGTTACCGTGGTCAGTGGTCTTGCTGCTGCGGCAAGACAGGGCATCTTGGTGAAGGGCGGCGTACATCTGGAGAATGGTCGGCTGATCAAGGTTTTGGCATTGGACAAGACCGGCACCCTCACCCACGGCAAGCCTGTCGTGACCGATGTGATTCCGCTGGTTGAGTGGCCGACAGACACGTTATTACAGCTTGCCGCCAGCGTAGATGCACATTCTGAACATCCCATTGCGAACGCCATCACCTCGGCTTGGCAAACACCTACTGGAGGGAAGGCGACTGAGCGCCCGCTGCTACCAGTCACTTCGTTCGAGTCCCTCACAGGTCGCGGAGCGAAAGCGGTTATTGATGGACAACTTTACTATGTAAGCAACCATCGGCAGGTCGAGGAACTGGGCATCTGCGGGCTGCATGTTGAGGAAGCGCTAAGGCGGCTGGAAGAGGAAGGCAAGACGGCTGTGGTATTGTCCACTGAAAATGCGCCGCTGTGCGTCATCGGTGTTGCCGACACGGTGCGTGAACACAGTGCCGAGGCAATTCGCCAGCTTCACGCGCTTGGCGTGGCATCGGTAATGCTGACCGGTGACAACCAGACTACGGCCAGTGCCATCTCCGCCCAGGTGGGCATAGATGATGCGCGTGGCAACCTGCTGCCGGAGGACAAACTGGCGGTCATTGACGAGTTGATTCGCCGCTACGGCAAGACCGGCATGGTGGGCGACGGTATCAACGACGCGCCGGCGCTGGCCAAGGCATCCATCGGCTTCGCCATGGGCACTGCCGGAACCGATACTGCCATCGAGACGGCCGACGTGGCCTTGATGGATGACGATTTGCGCAAACTGCCGCACTTCATTCAGCTAAGTCGTGACACCGCTCGCGTGCTGCGGCAGAACATCACGCTGGCCCTCGGCATCAAGGCAATATTTTTTGTCTTGGCGCTTGCGGGAAAAGCCACGCTTTGGATGGCGGTTTTCGCCGATATGGGAGCCAGCCTGATCGTGGTGTTCAACGGCATGCGGTTGCTCAAAATTACGACGGGGGGCTATACATGGCGACATAAACCCTAGATGTTCGTGGTGTGAGTGCTTGGCCGCAAGCTCGAAACTTCGCTGAGCACATTTTCCGTTCGCCCCTTCGATACACCGCGCTACGCGCGCACTCAATGAGAACGGAATGTATCCAAATTAATTGGGAGTAGAAAATAAAATGCATAAATTTAAATTAAGTTTATTAGCGCTGGCAATGGTTGCAAGTACAGAAGTAATGGCTGCATCCGCCGATGAAATTCAAGTCTACGATGAAGCCATTAACAAGAAGGGCGAACTCAACGTTGATATTCACATGAACTATGTTCCTTCCGGTATCAAAACTCCCGCCTACGACGGAGAGATTCCGGCACACCATAATTTTAGAGTGACGCCAGAATTTGCCTATGGGTTCAGTAATAACCTGGAAGGTGGACTATATCTTCCTGCCATCCAAGGCGGCGACGGTAATTGGCATGCTGAACTGCCAAGAGTGCGATTAAAATATATCGGCGATAACCGGGAACAGGGATTTTATTGGGGCATCAATGGTGAGTTAGGTCCCAGTACAAAACGTATTAATGAGCAACGCTGGAACTTTGAGGTTCGCCCTATTCTTGGATACAAATCTGATGATTGGAATCTCACGGCAAACCCAATTTTAGGTTTCGCATTGTCCGGCAACTCTCATACGCCTGGCTTTTCTCCAGCATTCAAAATCAGCCGCAGGGCAACAGAAAAAACGTGGCTTAACCTTGAACACTATTCAGACTTTGGAAATACTAATCAGATGAAAAGCCTAAGCCAAGAGACTTACCTGACATCAGATACAGAAATTTTCGGACATGACATCAATATCGGCGTTGGTCATGGTTGGACAGTGGACTCCAACAATTGGACAATAAAAGCAATTTTTAACATACCTTTATAGATTCAAGTTTACTCCGCCATGCGGACTACCAGAACCGATACTTCCATTGAAGGCTGCCGATGTAGCCTTCGATGGATGATGATTTGCGCAAACTGCCGGACTTCATTCGTCTCAATCCCTTGCTTCATCCGAGTCAGGTAGCCTATTTCCTAGCGGAGCGCACCCTGATGAATGAAAAGGATCACCCTGCACAGGGACTATCCGGCTTCGTTCGTTACGGTGTAGCCACCAAAGACTCCACCAAGCGGACTGGACAAGGGAGTCTTGGCTTGCGCTATCACGGGCTGATTGACGGGCGCGACGACGATATTTCGGCTATTGGAATTACCGTCAATCATGCCAGCGACACATATCAACGCCACAACAACAGCCTGAGCAGTGAAACAAGTGTAGAGGCGACCTACCGCATGCAAGTTAAACCATGGTGCGCGCCGCAACCCACCATGCAATATATCCTCCACCCGAATATGAATCCCGCTCGGCAGAACGTATGGATCATGGGGGCGCGCGTGGAAGTTAATTTCTAGTTTTAATTGGTCGCGATCTTGAGTGCTCGCATAAGACGCTTGCACGGGCTGGATTGAGGCTGATTGATGCGTTTCGAACTACTATTGGAAATACGTGATGGCAAATTGTTGCAACGACAAAGCCTGTGAGATTGAAGCGCTTCGCGCCCGCCAAAGCTCGACGCTGAAAATAGTGCTGGGCATCAATGCCGTGATGTTCCTGGTGGAAATTACGGCAGGACTGATGTCAGGCTCTATTTCGTTGCTGGCCGATTCTCTGGACATGCTTGGCGATGCCTTGATTTACGGTTTCAGCATTTACGTCGTTGCGCGTGGCGAGAGGTTGAAAGCCATTGCCGCCCTGTTTAAGGGAGGCATCATGGCGGCATTTGGCCTTTTCGTCCTGGGGCAGGCGATTTACAGGATTCTCTTTCCGCATGTTCCAGTATTCGAGGCCATTGGCGCAATTGGTTTACTCGCGCTTGCTACGAACGGCTTATGTTTTTTTCTGCTCTGGCGGCACCGATCCGATGACATAAACATGAGTTCAGTCTGGTTGTGCTCACGCAACGATATTATTGCGAATGTCTCGGTGTTGTTTGCCGCCGCAGGAGTA
>CXWL01000593.1_pt1 | contig 12144 bp, 14 predicted proteins | sample 590931 | NCBI WGS metagenome assembly CXWL01 (sample SAMEA3498368, study PRJEB10139) | groundwater metagenome | biome: water well; material: biofilm material | place: Germany | collected 2015-04-27
ATTCAGGACCGCACTTCTGAGCAGGTGCAGCGCCTGTTGCGGGCTGATTTGCTGCGCATCTACCCGCAGTTGGCCGATGTACAGATCAGCCACGCCTGGAGCGGCCTGATGAGTTATGCCCGCCACAAGATGCCGCAGATCGGGCGCCTGCCCAATGGCCTGTGGTACGCCATGGGTTTTGGTGGCCACGGCGTTGCGCCCACCACGCTGGCGGGCGAGGTGCTGGCGCAGGCACTCACCGGCGAGGCGGAAATTCCCAAGGGCTTTTCCAGCTACGGCCTGCCATCCACGTTTGGCCCGCTGGGCCGGCTTGCCGCCCAGGCCACTTACTGGTGGATGCAGGCGCGAGATGCCTGGCGCGCCTGATACCGATCAGTTTCAACCACGTCACAGGAGGCGCCATGCCCAGCTTCACCACTCTGCGCATCGACCAAGACGCCAACAATCCGCGTGTGGCACGCCTGCTGCTCAACCGCCCCGAGCGCCTGAACGCCATCAACGAAGAAACGCCGCGCGAGATCCGTGCCGCGGTGGAGTGGGCCAACGCCGAGGACGCCGTACACGTGATCGTGGTCGAAGGCGCGGGCAAGGGCTTTTGTGGTGGCTACGACCTGACCCAGTTTGGCGAAGGCCAGATCGATCACCCCTGTCAGCAGGAGCAGCACCCCTGGGACCCGATGCTCGACTACGCCTACATGAAGCGCAACACCGAAGAGTTCATGACGTTGTGGAAAAGCCCCAAACCCACCATCGCCAAGGTGCACGGTTACGCGGCGGCGGGCGGCAGCGACATCGCCATGTGTTGCGATCTGCTGGTGATGGCGCAAGACGCCCGCATCGGCTACATGCCCACCCGCGTGTGGGGCTGCCCCACCACCGCGATGTGGACCTACCGCCTCGGACCCACGCGCGCCAAACAACTGATGTTCACCGGCGACACCATCGACGGCACTACCGCCGCTGCGTGGGGCCTGGCCAACGAGGCGGTGCCACTCGATCAACTGGAGGCCGCCACCATGAAACTGGCCAATCGCATCGCCGGCGTGCCGCGTTCGCACTTGGCGATGCACAAGATGGTGGTCAACCAGGTGATGCTGACCATGGGCCTGGAGCAGAGCCAGATGATGGCCACGATGTTCGACGGCATCACCCGCCACAACCCCGAAGGCCTGTGGTTTCGGCGTTACGCGCAGCAAGAGGGCTTCAAGGCGGCGGTGCAGTGGCGCGACAGCGGGCAGCCGATTCCCGAGGGGGATGAGGCGCGCGTGCTGATTGCGCAGATGGATGCGAAGCGGCGGGAGCAGGGCTGACCCGACGTCGCCCCAACGTTACTGAACCGTCGCCGGGTAACGCTCCCCCACCCAGCGCTCAAACTGCTGGCACATCGCATGGTCCGAGTCGCGGTTGTCGGCGATCAACTCGGCACCGTGCACGATACGAATGGTGGCGTCCAGATCGGGGGCGGTGGGTTGTGGGTAGTCGCGCTCGGCGGCGGCGGCCATCTTGGCGCGGGCTTCTTCCCAGGCTTGCTCCACGGTCTGGTTGCAACTGTCGGCCAGGTACTTGGCGTTGAAGGGCTCGCCGGTCAGGCTCAGCAGTGTGTCGTTGTGGCTGACGCCGTTTCCGCGTGCCCAGTAGTGCTCGGACAGGGCCGGGCCGATGGCCGGGTTGTCGGTCAGGTAGCCGTATTCGCGCTCAAAGTAGGCGCGTGTCTGGTACACCGCCATATTGGCCAGCAGGTAGCCGTGGTAGGCAGCGGCTGATTCCTGATTCAGCAGGTGCGGGATCGACAGCATGGGGCGTGGCCCGACCGCAACGCCGAGAATGCGTTGTTCACTCTCGCGCGCCAGCTTCAACACTGCGTCTGCCGTCAGTTGCGCGTCGCTGAATCGGTACAAGGCGCGCTCAAAGTAGGGCACCACCAGAATGCCACGCTCGCCCCAGGCCGCAAAGGGCTGGGTGCTCTCGATGCGCGAGCGGATCAACGCGTCAGGGATTGACTCACCCTTGGCATTGCGCGCGTAGCGCTTGAGCCAGTCCGCGTCGTCGAGCAGGCTGTCGCAGAACATCGATTGCGTCTCGGCATAGGCCATCGAGGTGGGCGCAAACTCTTGTGAGAAGCAGGGTGAGTTTTGCGTCACGTTGGCAAAGTGCGCGGCGTGGCCACCTTCGTGAAACAGCGTGTTGATGGCGCGCGCGCCGCTGCCAACCTGGTCGGGCTTGGCGTCGGCGGTGAAGTTGATCTGCCCCGCCACCCAGTTGCCCTGGGCATCGAAGAAGGACGGGATCGGCCCATGGCAAAAGCCGTTTTGGTACTTGCCCTTGCGCTCCAGCAAATCGAGCTGCATGGTGGCGCCCCGGTATTCGATGCCCAGGTGCCGAAAACTACGCACCCAGCGCTCCAGCCCCTTGGCAAAGGAGAAGTAAGGGTCGAGCTGGCGGGTCACGTCACCGCTGATGTAGAAGCGCAAGTTCCACGGCTGGGTGGCGTCCGCGCCGTGGGTTTGGGTCAGATCGCGCAGCGCGCGTTGATTGGCCTCGCGGGTACGGGCTTCGAAGTCGTCCAGGATGGTGAACAACTGGTCGGCCGACATCTGTTCGTTCTTCTCTACCTTGTAGTCAAAGTAGTTGTCAAAGCCTTGTGCGCGGGCAAAGGCGTTGCGCTGTCTGACGATGTCGAGCAGACCATGCTCCAGCACCCAGCGCTCCAGCGACATCAAGGCGTCGTGAGAGCTTTTGCGCGCGCCCTCGTTCGGGTTGGTGCCCAGGTTGGTGGACAACATGCTCAGCGTGGCGTCCTCGGTCTGGCCGGCCTCGTTGATGTGCTGCAGGACGAGGCCTCGCCGCGCGGCGAACAGATCGGACTCCAGCTTGATGAGCTCGCTCATCAGTTGGCGCGCGCCATCGCTGTCGATGATGTTGGCCTCGAACAGCGCCAGCCAACCTTTCAGGCCGTGGCGCAGTTCGGCAGTGGCCTCGTCCGGGTCGGTGGCCGGCAGGCTGGCCAGGGCGCTGCGCACCGCGGCCAGGCGCTGGGGATCGGAGATGAAGTTCTTGTAGGCCTCTTCGGCGCGGGCAAAGCCCGCATCGTCGTTGGACACCGCCATGTAGGTGTCCCAGAAGAGGTCTTCTTTGGTCTTGTGAACGGTGAGGTAGTCGGTGTTGAGATTGTCAAACACCTGGCGTGCTGAGGGCATCGAAGTCTCCTTTTTGGGGACGCCGATTGTCGCACCAAGCCAATAACCGCGACGCTGGTTGGGGTGCGCCGTAGCGTGCCGCTGACATGGATTGCCGCGCTGCGCTCGCAATGACGGCCTCTTGTGCGAGGCCTTGCTGTTTGTCATCACTAATTCACTCAACCCGTCATGGCCAACCGACCCACTCCGTCATTGCGAGCGAAGCGTGGCAATCCATCGTGACGCGCTGCACACATGGATTGCCGCGCTACGCTCGCAATGACGGGGCTGGTGGCTCCTCTTTGGACTTCCGTATCCCTTAGAGCCGCAGCGCCACTGGCGCTTGCGCCAAGCCTGCGCGGTTTAGCCAGGTGAAGACCGAGTCAACCGTGACGGTCTCGATGCGGTCCGAAAAGCGTTTCTCGTTGGGGTGGTCGTCAAAGGCGACGTTGGCTTTGGACAGGCGTGCACCCAGCCGCGTGGTGGCACCAATCTTGAGTGTGCTGGGCTGGTAGCCGCTGCCTTGCAGCCACGACTGCGCTTGTTGGCGGCTGGCACGGCCGTTGGCCATTTCTGGCGCCAGCGCAATGGCCAAGGTTTCAATTGCCCATTGGTTGGACTGCTGGTATTTGAACGCCCACGGGTAGGCCACCATGTTGTAGGGTTTGTGGTGCAGTTGCAGGGCGCGCGGCTCGTCCAGCAGCAGGGCCAACAGCTTGGCCTGCACGGTTGGCGTGGGTACCGTCCAGGCGGCCTCAAACTGCCACAGATCGTCCAAGAAGAACTCGCCCAGCCCCTGGCGGTAAACGGCCGATTCGGCCGTGCCGCACTGGTTGAGTTTGTGCAACACGCGCCACACATGGCCACCCTTGCCATCGCTCTGTTGGTAAGCCAAGCCCAGGTGCGAGTAGCGCAGCCCATACTTGCTCAAGTCCTGCCCGGCGCGTGCCAGCACCACCACCTGCGCGCCGCTCTGGTCCAGCGCGCGCAGCGTGCGCTCGGCCAGGGTCATGGCACGTTCCACCATCTCGGTTTTGGGCGGTTGCGGTGCCGAACACGAGCGGCCGGCGTGGGCCGCCGGTGCCACCAGCGCGATGGCCGTGATCAAGGCCACGGCCAGACGGTGCAATGGGTTGACGGTAGGCCGGCCCATGCTTGGGCTCAGCGCGTCAGCCGCTCGTTGTGCAACAGGGCGCGACCCAACTCGTTGGGGATGAAGGCAATCGCCTCGCCCGCCGCCGACAGCACCACACCCGCGCCAATCACGCTGACGGTCAGCACCGTGCCTGCCACCATCGAGCCAGCCGCTACACCTTTGCCCGCGATTTCGATGCTGGCCGCAGCGCCGTCCGAGGCGCGTTCCAACACGTAAACCGTGCCGCGCGCAGTGCTCTCCACCGTCTTGACCACCAGCACCGCGCCAGCGCTGGACAGCACCACCGGCACCGCCAACACAGCGCCTGCCGTGACGCTGGCCCCCACCACGACCGATGCCACCGGCAGGGCCGAGACCGCGCTCAATGCCGATACCTCGCTCTGCGCTTTGGCATCAAATGCAGCCAAAAGCAAGGTGGATAAAGCGCATATAGCTATCAAAAGAGTAGCACGATTGGTTTTCATGATGTCTTGTCCCGTGGTTCTTCTAAAGACCCGACCGGTTGAGCACCTTGGCCACCGGGTTGTGCCGCAGCCGGAAGGCGTCCGGCATGCCCGATCCCAGCAAGGGGCGCAGGTACATGCGAAAGGCATCGGTCACGTCGGTGCCGTTGGCGGCAATGAATTCGTCTTCCATCACCCGTGTCTTGCCGGCCACGGCGTCCAGTGGCAGCAACTCGTAATCGGCCGAGTAGAAGCCGGTGCGCTTGATCGCCACCGAGCCGTCCTTGCCGCCCCACATGGCGTATTGCACCGCTTTCTCGCCCACCTCGCGGGCCTCGCGCTGGTCCACGTCGGACACGCAGCCAATGAAGGAGCGCTGCAAATAGCCAAAGGTGTCGCCGCGCACCCGCTTGATCTTGAGTTTGGTCTTGATCTCTTCGCACAACAGATCGGCCAGCGCGCCGTTGCCAGATAGCTGCACGTTGCCGTGCGCGTCGTGCTCCAGATCCTTGGCCAGCAAGGTGGCGATCGGGGCGCCCGATGCGTCGTGAATCCCTTCGGACACCGCCACCACGCAGCGACCGTAGCGTTCGTAGGTGCTTTTCACGTCGGCCAGAAACCGCTCCAGCACAAAGGTGCGCTCGGGCAGGTAGATCAGGTGCGGGCCATCGTCGTGGAACTTCTTGCCCAGCGCGGACGCGGCCGTCAGAAAGCCGGCGTGGCGCCCCATCACCACGCCCACATAGACGCCGGGCAGCGCCGCGTTGTCCAGATTGGCGCCGGCAAACGCTTGCGCCACAAAGCGTGCGGCGGACGGAAAGCCCGGCGTGTGGTCGTTGCCTACTAAATCGTTGTCGATGGTTTTGGGAATGTGCATACAGCGCAGCGGGTAACCTGCCTTTTGCGCCTCCTGGCTGACGATCAACACCGTGTCGCTGGAATCGTTGCCGCCGATGTAGAAGAAGTGCTCGATCTCGTGGGCTTGCAGCACCCGAAAGATCTCCTGGCAGTAGCGCAGGTCGGGTTTGTCGCGGGTGGAACCCAAGGCCGAGGACGGCGTGTTGGCCACCAGTTCCAGGTTGTGACGGGTCTCCTGAGTCAGGTCGACAAAGTCTTCGTCCACGATGCCGCGCACCCCGTGGCAGGCGCCATAAATGCGCTCGATGCCGCTGAAGCGGCGCGCCTCCAGCGCCACGCCCACCAGGGACTGGTTGATCACGGCGGTGGGGCCGCCACCTTGGGCGACGAGTATTTTTCCGGATGCCATCGGGGGTCTCCTTGGTGTTGCGTTGTCTGCCAATTGTGCAGTCAAATCGACGCCGTTGAGCCAACAAGCCAAGTTCCATGCGCTTGTTGGCACGTTTTCAGCCCGCAGCCCGCCATAATTGGCTATGCCCGAACTCTGCGCCATTGTTGCGGTGGACTTCAGCGCCCGCGTCCGTTGCGAACAGAGCGGCTGCGGCCACGCGGTGTACCGCCGCATCCATGTGGTGCGCGACGATGGCAAGTTGCTGGTGCTGGGCTCCACCTGCTTTGCCAAGCGCTACGGTTCGAGCGACGCCCTGGGGCCAGCCCGTCACGGCGGCGGCAGCAGCGACAGCGGGCGCCAGCTCACCGAAGCCGAGCGCCAACTGCTGGTCCACAACACCGCCGCACTCCTGAGCCAGTTTGAGCAGGAGCGGCAGCCCGCGCCGCTGCCTATCAAGTCCCCCATTCAACCCGCCAGCATCATCACGGACCGAAGCGAGGCGATTCCACATGAGCCCAAGCCATCACCCTGGAGCTGGATGAAGCTCCTGACGTCGATGACCTATTTTCATCTTCGTGATGGCACCGGGTGGGTGCGTGTTCAACACCATGACGGCCATCAGATGCTGGTGCCGTGACCCCGGTTCGACGGTTGGGACGAAGCGCTGCCGGCCCATGTCGGCACGCCCCATCCAACCATCGACGCGCTGGTGCTGCACGACCTGATTGACGCGGTTGCGTACCTGCGCGCGCACGGAGAGTGGGAAAAGATGAGTGGTCTGTGGCGCGAGATTCTTGGCGAGATCGCGCGGCGACGTGGCGAGTGAATGACCTCAAAACCCGTCATTGCGAGGAGGCGCAGCCGACGCGGCAATCCACCTCGGCAGGCCAGCATGGATCGCCACGGCCTATTGGCCTCGCGATGACGGGGCTGGCGTTTCGTTGGCTTGTGTCATCTAATCCGGAAAGACCGACAGAACACGCTGCGGCGATGTGTCTGCTAAGTAGAATGACCCAGCAATTTGTCGGGTTTTGACACGGATTTATTTGGGGACGGACATGCCGATGTCGGGAAGTACAAGACCGGATAACGGTTTCAGCGCGATGCTTCGATTGCGTCCCGCTGAGGCGTATCTGGCTACATTGCAGGCTGTAAGGTCGACATCACGTTAAGCCTCTTCAAACTCACTATGAACATCACCATCCTCTCTCTGTTGATTGCAGTTGCGGCCTCATTTTCGTTCCCGGCTTCCGCCCAGCCTGTGGATCAAGTTCCTATGTATGGCGGACTTGATCGGACGGCTGACCCTGCCCTTAGGGATGCAGACGAGAAACTTTTTACTGATGCAACAAAACACTACGGTAGTCGTGAGAAGGCGAGCGCAGCCTTCGTCAGCAATGGATTCGGTTTCTACGGTCGCGATGATCTGGCTACGGCGATGCGCCGTTTCAACCAAGCATGGCTACTTGACCCAAAGAACCCCGAAGTCTATTTCGGGTTTGCGGTTGTACTTCACGACACGGGGAGGAACTGCGAGGCGACTAAGCAGTTCGAAAAGGCTGCTTCTTTTGGGGCATATATTCGAGGCATGGCCCCGGACGCGGCTCGCGTGATCGTGCTGTGCACTATCGAAAACAAATCCTTGTCGGATGAAGCACGCAGCGCATTCGTCCTTCGCTCGGAGGCGCTATACGCTGAGGCACTTGCTAACGAGCAGGACAAAGGCTACGTTCACGCATCCATGGCATCAGCGTTTTATTGGCGCGAAAAATATGCTGACGCCTGGGCGGCTGTGAAACTTGCGCGCGCCAGTGGTGGGCGCCTACCTGAACAGTTTTTGCGCATGCTTCGGGAAAAAATGGCGGAGCCGGGATGAAGAGGCTTAACAGGTCCATCGGGTCACCTTCGGCGCCTGCTGAACTCTGAACCGCCATGAACGCGCTAGTCATTTCGACGCCGGCCGTTTCTCTAAGACGCCTGGCTTTGGCCTATTGGCTACCGTCGGCTGTTGCCATGGCCGCTTCCTATTGGGTTGGCAATTTGCTTTTGGTGGTCTTTTCAGCGCTGTTTGTCGCGGGGCTCCTGATGGTCAGTCTGTTCGAGGCTCTGCGGGGCGCCTATCAAGTTACGATTGATCGTGAGAAGCAGTTGGTGATCGCTGTTCACATGAACCCACTGGGAGGCGTGGGCGAAACGCGAGCCTACGAGTTGTCCTCCTTTGACGCTGTAGCAACGACGTGGGACGAAAACTACTGGAGCTATCGTGTTGAACTGGTGCGTAAGGATGGCCGTGGCCGGCTCCTCGTACGAAGATTCGTGGGGCAGCGATTGACGGGCGTGGCTGCCGATACAAGCACGGGGCTGCGCGCCGAACTTGCCGCGTTTACTGGACTGCGGGATGCAGGATTGGCCGCCGCCAGCGCGCCTCGGAGCGCTGGGCGGAGCTCGCGTTCAGCATGAGGTTGCTTAACTTGTCAGTCAACGCGGACGCTGCGAGGCCCGCCGTGAATGGGCGCCGGTTACTTTTACGTTGAAGCGCTTAGATGAGTGCGTCCCTCGGCTGTCCCGTTTGCGCAGGCCCTATCGGAGTGCACATCGTGAAGCCTGAATTCACGTGCCACCACTGCCGATGGGTGTTGCGCGCAAACGTTGGCCCTGCATTTGTTCGCGGAGTGCTTGTAGGCGGTCTGGCTACCGTTGTTGCGTTTGGACTCGCAATTTGGTTGATAGAGGCGGGCGGCAATGTCTGGTGGGCGCTGATCGAAGGTGGTGGCTTCATCTGGCTAGCCGTTGGCGCCGCCGCATACCGGAGAAGCGCGGTCTTGACTGCCATAAGACCCCAGCGCAATCTTCAAGCAGCGAGATCACAATGAATGGACCGCGCTTTAACATGCCCGTCATCACGGACGCCGATGGGCGTCTGTTCCCATCGGTCGCACCGTTCCGCGGGTACAGGCTACCTTTACGTTAACCCTAGAAGATGCACTCCGCGCTCCCCCTCATCCTTGCCGGCATCCGTGCTGACGACCCAGATGCCTTCCTTGCGGCGAACGAGCTGCTGCGGGCACACCGAGTTGGTCTCGTCGGAACTGGAGTCATTGAGCCGTATGCAAGCATGTATGCGGCTGAGCCGTTCAGGGACAGTGACGTCGAAGCGCTGAAGGACTGCCTGTTGGAATACGTCCAGGCCGGGAATGCAAAGAATGTGTCGACGGCGGTGCGTGCTTTTGGGTACCTACAGGACCGCAGTCTGGTTCCGCTGCTTAGGAACCTCTTGGAGGTGAAATTGCGTGAACTTAGTGCGGCGAGCACGGGTGTCGGTCAGTTGATCGTCGTGTTGAATGATCTAGGAGAGCAACTGTTCGAGAACAACTTCAGCGCGATCAACATCGACGAAAACGCCCTCAATGCCAGGCGGTACCTCCGCGAACACGGAGTCAATGTGCCGTGGTGAGGGATGCGCCGCAAGCGTTGGTGGTCCGGTCACTTTTGCTTTAAGTCGTGGTAGTCCCGTTTCATCTCGTGAGGCGCCGCGTTCTGGAAGCTTGCGCGGTGCTTGGTTTTCTCTTTTTTGGGCCGGAGACCGTGCGCGCGTATTGGCCGAGTGGTGCTCGCTTTTTTCCGCCGTTCCTTCTTGCGTCATTGTTGCTCGTAACTGTCGGCTACGCGCTGCTGGTTTGGCGACCGCGGCAGGTGCTGGATCGGTTCTTTCCGGGATGCGCGTTTGAGATGCCGCGCATGACACAACGTGAGCGAATGGGCGCGAACGTGAGCGCCTTCGCTGGCGCCGCAGTATCGTCAGTCCTATGCGTTGTCTGGGGGTGGGGAGTGCTATGAACCTGAACGCGAGCGAACCTCGACTTGACTGTTCGGCCAACGCGGGCATCCAAGGGTGTCTCCGCTCGCGGCATTGCGGTGCCTCCCGGAAGCGAGAACTTCTGCGCTGTCCGCCGGTCATCTCCGGCGCTAAATAGCTGTTCACGCGATGTGGTCTGAATCACTAGTCCTTTTTGCGCTGTCGATTGGCGGGCTTCTCTATTTGTACCCATACTGGAAGCTGATGCACACGTCATTCCTTAATGTGAGTGAGCCCGTGCATTTCGAGATTCGCCTCAGTTCCAGCGCCGAATCATTGACGCCACTGATTGAGTTGACCGCCACGGTCCAAGACAAGGCTGGAAGCAAACGGCGAATTGACGTATTTCCGTGGCATTCCGATAACGTCTTTCGGACCCGAGAGGAAGCCGAAAGCGCCATTGCGCGAGCATGCGTTTTCGCCGCCGGAAAGTCTTCGACTGTGGTTGTTGGGACGGTCGGTGGTTCAAAGAAATATGTCTCGTCGCACATCTCACCGAAAGCTCGTCTCGAAATCGCGATCTGGTCTTCAGTCGCAGCGGGGATCGGGGTGTTTGGGCTCTTTCTGGGAGTGACGCATTGAACGCTGCGAAGAAACTTGACAGTTCAATCGACGCAAACCCCGCCCCGCTACCGGACCTCACGTCAACCGCCGTGCGTGCGCTGATGCTGTACTCGCTGGCCGAATTCCAGTCTGGCAATGCCTCCACCATTCGTGTCACGGCGGAAGGGCACTCCTTCAGCATTGCCGACAACGGTAGAGGTCATCCCATTGACAAATCCGTTGACGGCACGTCCTACCTGAAGTTCATCTACACGCACTTCGACTATCCGTTTGAATCGGGTCGCGGTGCGCCAATCCAACTACAGGGCATCGGCATGTCCCTCGTCAATGCACTGTGCAGCGAGCTCACGCTGACGGTCAGAAAGCGGGATGCGACGCTTCAGTTGCTGTTCCGAGCCGGACAACTCTGCGAAAGCAATCGGACGGCCGTACTTTCAGAGGAGACCGGTATCACCGTTTCCGCGAAGATCAACCCACAGTTGCAAGGATGTGGCGTCGCCGCCAAGCCACTTGAAGAGTGGTTGCTGGGCGTGTTGGCCGCCAGCCCGTCGCTGAAGCTCTTCTTCAATGGTCGGCAACTGCATTCACCTCAGCAAAATGACGCCCGACCCCTCGAACCCCTCGAACGTTGAGGTTGTGCAAGAACGTCATTAAGTAAGGTCACAACGGGTTGAAGCGTTAGACACGTTTGACGTTATTCATGCGTCACGTTATTATCACTCCGTGACAATCAAAAGCTTCAAGTGCAAGGAAACCGAAGCCCTATTCCAAGGCAAGCGGGTGCGTCGATGGGTCAATGTTGAGCGTGCGGCGCTGCGAAAGCTGGAGCAGCTTGATTGGTCGTCAGTCTTGGAAGACCTGCGCGTCCCGCCTGGGAATCAACTTGAAGCCCTGCGAGGGAACCGAAAGGGACAGTACAGCATTCGGGTCAATGACCAATGGCGCGTATGCTTTGTGTGGACGTCCGAGGGGCCCAAGGACGTAGAGATCGTTGACTATCATTGAAGGAGTACCTCATGCGCACTGTTGCACCTGTCTCCCCTGGCGAAATGCTGGACGAAGAGTTCCTCAAGCCCCTGGGGCTGACGAAGTACCGTCTTGCCAAAGACATCGGTGTGCCTGCGCAGCGCATTGGCGACATCGTCGCGGGCAAGCGTGCGATTACCGCTGACACGGACCTTCGTCTTTGCCGGTACTTCGGGCTCAGCGATGGTTGGTGGCTTCGAGGCCAAGCCAACTACGATACCGCCATTGCACGCGAGGCCATGGGTGAAGCACTGGCACGCATTTCCAAGTGTGAACGGCTGGCCAGTTAAGCGGAGCACCATCTGGTCTGCACCAAAACTGCCCCAGTGCAAAACAGGTTCGGCGCGATGCTGGCCTCTTGCCTCAGCGGTCGGTCGTCAACCCCGGGGCGTCGCCAGCCGATACTTCGGGCGCCGCTGCCGCGGCGCGCCATTGCCCCGGAGTCTGACCAGTCCAGCGCCGAAAGGCGCGATTGAAGGCGCTGGCTTCCGAGAAACCCAGCTCGCGTGCAACGCTGGCAAAACTGGCCGGCGTGTTGGCAACCTGGTCACAGGCGCGCTCGCGCCGCAGGGCGTCGACCAGCGCCTTGTAGCTGGTGCCCTTGGCCTGCAGGCGCCGCGCCAACACCCGTTCGCTCAGACCCAGGTGGCGCGCGGCGGCGGCGGCGTCGGGCA
>CXWL01002034.1_pt1 | contig 12139 bp, 9 predicted proteins | sample 590931 | NCBI WGS metagenome assembly CXWL01 (sample SAMEA3498368, study PRJEB10139) | groundwater metagenome | biome: water well; material: biofilm material | place: Germany | collected 2015-04-27
GTATGAGGCAGGGCGCCGTGCAACAAAATCCCTTGAAAAAGGTACAACTTCTACGCTAATTCTCGTGTGATTGAAAGACATTGACATGAACGCTTCAATAGGAAAAAGGGTAGGTAATTCGTTGAACAAACTCACTACGATCATCCTCGTCATTTCAATAGCCGGGAATCTGCTTGGGCTGTTCTTTGCTTACGAGTTTCTGATGCTGAGAAAGCAGGTAGCTCGTCTTCAAAGTTCACTGAAGGGGGCATCCGAATCGGTCGGCAAACTGACCGATATTGTCGATCGTTCGGTCTCGAGCCGGATGGTCTTTCTTCACCACTCTGTCGGGAAGCGAATACTCAATAGTGGTGGACTTGCCGACAGCCTGCTCGCGATGGGCGTCGCAGTGAGGGGGGCGACATATGGGGATGAAGTAGGTGAGCGAACCGATGTTTGTGACTGGCTTCCAAAATTCCAACGCGATCTGGATCGGATTCTGAAGTTTAAGGCTCATCCGAATATCTTCTACTCAGACGGCACGACCAACGATATCGTCATGTTCAAATCCTGTTTCCCGAACAGCGACATAAAGGGGGACGGGGCGGCGCCGGGAAACCCGATCAGCCGCGACAAAACGATAGTGAACTACAAAGCCACGCTGGCTGGGGTAACGAAGGAGCTGAGCAAGCATCCGAAGACATTGTTCGTCTATCTCACCTTCCCCCCTCTCGTTCCTGAAGAGACAACTCCGGAGGCAGCCGGTCGCGCGCGAGCCTTCAATCAGTGGGTACAGGAGGAGCTTGTGGCGTCGTATCGAAAGGAGACCGGTCTGGACAATCTGGCGGTCTTTGACCTCTTTGATATTCTGGCCGACGCCGAGAATATGCTGCTCGCCGACTACCGCACCGGACGACCCAATGACTCACATCCGAACGAGCTGGCCAATCGTGAGGTTGCGCGCCGCTTTATGGAGTTTTTTAAGCCGATCTGGGCTCGTTGGCAACAGGAGCTGGGAACAGCGAGCTGAAGAAGCTATTGAAACTGCGCTCCGATCGGAGTGCCATGAGACCCTTCGTTGCAGTCGTGCTGGAGTGTTAGTAGGTCTATGAATTCAAAGCCCCTTACCCCGTTTCAAGTCGATCTCCAGAAGTACTACATGATCGGCTCGGGAACGACTACGCTTCCCTGGAAACGAAAGCTGCGACTCTTCCTTTTCCACTTTGGTTTGCATTGTGTTGGTGTTTATCGTTTGGGTCAGAACGCCGACCGCCTGTACGCTGAGAACAAGCTCCTCGGGTTCGTACCGAAAGTTATCCATCGGGTTCTTAATCTCTATATGGAGTTATTTCACCACGTGAGTATTGCAGCCGATGGAATTGGCCCCGGCTTCTATATCGGACATGTAGGGACGATCTATATCGGACCCGCACGGATCGGGAGTAATTTTACACTTGGACATCAGGTCACGATCGGAGTCGGATTCGCCGACGGCGCCGAGGGGCTCTCGACGATAGGTGATAATGTTTATGTTGGCATCGGCTCGGTTCTGTCGGGCGCAATCACGATCGGCGATAACGTGACAATATCCGCTGGAACCATGCTGAGCAGAAGTGTTCCCGACGGGTGCCTGGTTGCGGGAAACCCGGGTCGAGTCACGCTTCGGGACTACGACAACCGTAAGCTACTTGGCGCCTCGGTCGAGAATGGACGAGTCTACCCCCCCCTTCATGCAGAGCGCAAAACCGCTTCCGCACAATCCCCGGAAGTTGTTGATAGTGGGTCAAAACAGTCCTGATTGTGATTCTGGTCCTGCCCCGCGGATGGAGTTGGCTTCGAATGGAAATCTCATTACCGCCGGATTTCAGTGCACAATTCTGGATGAAAGATACCTTCAAGTTGGAAAAACGTGCATTCTCATGCACACATGGACAATTCGAAGAGAAACGACTGCCGCAGGGCAGTGAAATCGGTACAGCAAATAACACGCAACTCATTAATAATTAATATGTTATGGTGAATTATAATAATTCCTTAAGGAATATTGGAAGCAGTCAACAGTGGCCCGCCATTTGCTAATATTGCATACGATGAACAAGTAAATAACGTGTAATTATTGAGGAATAGAGAGAAGATGCGTAGAATCATTGTATTGTTGTCCCTTCTGGTGGCTCTTGGCATAGCCAGTTCAGCGGGAGCGGCTGTATACAACTTTAGTCCAATGCCAAGCTCAGATATGTATGATCTTGATCATTACCGGTATTACACGTGGGGTATTAATTGGGGGTCCCACGCTGGTGAGACCATCATCGGCGCAACCCTCACGTTCAAGAATATCTGGGATTGGCGAGTGGAACCCGACAATCTTTACACTCACTTGCTTGACTGGGCCCCGATCCCGAGTTCAACGTCCAATGTGCGGACTTTTTGGGACAATCAGGGGGGTGGCGACAATTTCGGAGCCTACCACGACGGTCTTGGAGGCGGGACTTATCAGCGTGGCAATCTGGTTGGGAACTGGAGCGATCCAGTTGGAGGACGTGCCCGCAATTTCGATCTCGTCTACAACTTCAGCACGCTGGGACTGATAGGCGCTCTTAACACCTACGCCAACAACGATGGTCGCTTTGGCTTCGGGATCGATCCTGACTGCCACTATTACAATGGTGGTGTCTCGCTCTGTATCACGACTGCGACTACACCGCCGCAGCATGCTGTTCCGGAACCGGCTACATTGGCGCTCTTTGGACTTGGGGCCGCCGCAATGGGGATGATTCGCCGCCGCAAGTAGGACAGCTCTCACGAATGCTTCAGACCGCTGTTGTCATGACCGATGACAGCGGTTTTCTTTTTGGGGAGTTTCGAGGGAAGCTTCGAGTCGGTGCTCAACAGATTCGTGGCAGCTGTTCGCCCACCGGCATGTCGACAAAACGCGTCCCGCCGATTCGAGTCTGCATTGTCACACTTCCCGGCGATTCGGCGATCACCTCGCCGATGATTGACGTGTCTTTGCCAAGGGGATGGGAACGCATCGCGTCGAGCACGCGCTCGACAGATTCACGCGCAACGACCACCACTACCTTGCCTTCGTTGGCCACATAGAGAGGATCGAATCCGAGCATCTCACAGGCTCCTGCGACAGCCGGTCGGACCGCTATACGATCCTCGCGAACGCGAATTCCCACATTCGAATTGGCGGCAAATTCATTCAGGACAGCGGCCAACCCTCCGCGGGTGGCGTCGCGCATGGCATGGATGGAACTTCCTCCGGCCCGCACGATTTCAGCCACCAATCCGTTCAGAGGGGCAGCGTCACTCGTAACTGTCGTCTGAAACGCAAGCCCTTCTCGCCTGGAAAGGACTGCGATTCCATGCTCGGCGATCGTACCGTTGAGCAGGATGAGATCGCCATGGCTGAGATTCCTCGAAGAGATGACAAAGTCGTGCTCAACCACGCCAATGCCGGTCGTGTTGATAAAGAGCTTATCCCCCTTGCCCCGGTTCACAACTTTCGTGTCCCCGGTGACAATGACAACACCCGCCTTGTCGGCGGTCTGCTTCATCGAGAGAACTATCGTCTGCAGATCAGCAAGTGAGAATCCTTCTTCAATAATAAACCCGACGCTAAGAAAGAGCGGCCTCGCACCACACATCGCGACATCATTCACGGTGCCGCATATGGCAAGATGCCCGATATCCCCACCGGGGAAGAAGAGGGGATCGACCACAAACGAATCAGTGCTGATGGCCAGTCGCTGTCTGCCAATCTGTACCACAGCCTGATCATCGAGGGAGTTCAGGGCTTCGTTATCAAATGCAGCGAGGAAGAGCCTGGCGATCAGATCCTGCATCATCTTGCCGCCACTGCCATGCCCCAGCTGCACGGTATCCTGCGAAGTGAACGGTATTGGGCAATGCGCAAACGACGCTTGCCTGGTTGGCTCTGTCATGGTATGAATTATGTCACAATGTGCGCCCAATGACAATGAAATTGCGAAGCGTGGTTGTGCACGCGAAGGGGACTAAGGGTTAGCTGTTGACGGCATCTCTTGAATATCTGGACCGAAATCAGCTTCTCTGATATCGAGGCGACCTCAGTCCTTCACGACGCTCACTTCCCCCGCCGATACGACTGTTCGGTTGCCGTCCTTCTCGAGGATCAGGGCTCCATTGATATCAATATCGAGCGCTGTTCCAACAGTGATATGGCTCCCTGAAACCAGCTTGACCTGTCTGCCGAGCAATGAGGAATATGCACGCAATCGGTTTTGTGATTTCTTGAGTCCGCTCTTCTGAAAGGCGAGGTACTCGAACTCGAACCGGTGCAGAAACTCTCGCAGGAGAAGCGGGCGACTGATCTTTCGTTTGAGCGTCATACGCAGAGAGGTTGCGAACTTCGATAGAACTGCGGGGAAATCGGCCTTCCCGTGGTTGACGTTTATCCCCACGCCGACGATCACATGGTTAATCTTGTCGCGCTCGGCGGAAAGCTCGGTGAGAATCCCTGCCACTTTTCGCCCCCCAACCAGGATATCGTTCGGCCATTTGATGGTTACATCGTTGGGGACATACTTGTCCAGACAGTCTGCAAGCGCGAGGGCTGTCATCATCGAAATCCCCGGAGCTCGATCGGGCGGGAATTTCGGTCGAAGCAGAATCGAGACATAGATGCCTGCCCCAAAAGGTGAATGCCAGGTTCGCCCCAGCCGCCCTCGGCCGGCGCTCTGTTGTTCCGCGGTCACGATTGCGCCTTCATGTGATCCGGCGTCGGCCATCAACGCGGCGAGATCGTTTGTCGACTTTACCTGTCGATAACAGTATGCGGTTCGCCCGATCATCTTCGTCTTCAGGTTGTGCTGAATCTCGACGGCTGTCAACGAGTCAGGAGGTTCGATGAATGCAACCGCCTCACGCCGGCGTCGCCGCAGTCGATACCCGAGAGTCACGAGTTCGCGAAGCGCGTCCTCGATCACCGCCGAGTCTACCTTGAGAGTCCGGGCAAGCGATTCGTAGGACATGAACTGCTTAGGCTTCTTCCTGATAATGAGCAGAACTTCGTCGGCCACACGCTCCAGGGCTCGTTGATCCAAACTATTCATTCACAACTTTCAACGACAAGTCCGACACCGGCGCGGAGTGGGTAATCGCGCCGACCGAGATGAAGTCGACACCGGTCGCGGCAATCTCCGCGACTGTTGCCAGCGACACGTTACCTGAAGCTTCGAGTTTCACGGCGGGGTTTAGCTTCCTCGAGATGGCGACGAGCTGTGAGAGTGATTCCACCGACTGGTTGTCGAGAAGTAAGCGATCAGCGCCGGCCGAAATCGCCTCAACGAGCTCCTGTTCATTGGTTACTTCAACTTCGATGATAATCTTGTCACCATCCTGCTGAAACTGCACACGGAACTCCCGGGAGAGCAGGAAGGCGCGGGCTTGAGCGACCGCCGCTGTCACTGATCCGGCACTGGCGATATGATTGTCCTTGACCAGAATCATATCGTAGAGTCCTAACCGATGATTTGTCCCGCCCCCGTGTCGAACCGCCTGTTTCTCAAGAAGTCGCCACCCGGGGGTGGTCTTGCGCGTGTCGAGAATACTACACGACGGAAACGCGGCAATCCTGTCAACATATGTTCGGGTGAGCGTGGCAATACCGCTTAGGTGTCCGAGAAAATTGAGCGCCACTCGCTCGGCCGCCATCACAGTCTGATTGAAACCGTCGATTCTGAGGATTATGTCCCCCTCCGCAAACTGGCCGCCATCTTGAATCAGGGGAGTCACTCGATTGGCGGAGTCTACAATTTCGAAGGTCAGTAGCGCCGGTTCCAGACCCGACAGCACACCATTTGACTTGGCGGAAACGACCGCCTTGAGGGGGTTCGGTTCCAGGCAGGCCAGGGAGGTGAGATCCCCCTTGCCGACATCCTCAGCCAGAGCCGCTTTGACCAGAGTCGCTATTGACAGATGAAGAGAATCCATATCATGCCCGGTGACTTGCGTTGGCAAACATGCATTGTAACGATATATTACCGCCATGCGCTCGAATGACAAAGGGAAAAAGCGCGCGGTCGTGATCGGATACGGCTCTCAGGGACGGGCGTGGGCGCTCAACCTGCGGGATTCGGGATTCATTGTTACCATCGGTTTACGCGCTCGTTCAAAGTCCCGGAAACAGGCCAAACGGGATGGGTGGAGCGACATAACCGGCATTTCGGCTTCCGTAGCGAAGGCCGAAATCATTATTATGGCCTTCCCTGATCACTGTCACGGAACCGTCTTCGACAAGCAGATCGCTCCAAACTTGCGGGGGGGAAGTACTATAGTATTTCTTCACGGCACTTCTGTCCATTTCGGCTTTGTGAAGCCGCCTCGTAATTGCGATGTCATCATGCTGGCCCCCCATGCGCCCGGTTCGGCCGTGCGCGAAAGGTACCTGGGTGATCGCTCGATTTCCGCGTTCTATGCCATTGCCCAGAATCCCACTGGTCATAGCATGCGGACTCTGTTTGCCCTTGCGGGGGCGATGAGAATCGATCGGACGCGGCTAATGAAAACCACTTTCGCCGATGAATCGATTGGGGATCTCTTTGGCGAGCAGGCCGTGTTATGCGGATCACTTTCACAGCTTATCAGAACAGGCTACGATCTTCTGGTCGAACGAGGGCTGCGTCCTGAACACGCCTACCTTGAAGTCGCCTACCAGCTTGACCTGATCATTGCGCTCATCAAGCGGCATGGCATTCAGGGAATGCTCGAGCGAATTTCGGTGGCAGCGCGCTATGGTTCGGTTGCGGCCGGGCCGAAGATCATCAATCGATCAGTGAAAACCTCCATGCGGCGCATTCTGGGAGACATCGCATCAGGCAACTTTGCCCGAAGGCTGAATCGCCTCGACGAACGCGCTATGGAAAAACTTTCCAATGACGTCAAGAAGATGAGCTCTCCGTCTTTTGAAAAGGCTGCCCGGAAGCTCGGGACTCGTTAGCCATCTTCATCACGACGCATGAGCGCCCACGCTTCGCCGCTTTGAGATCACCCCGTAAGAAACCGAATCGGGCCCGTTAGCATGACATTGTGATGACAAATCAAGAAATGCGCGCCATATTCTTGCTTCGAACTTTTTTCAAATCATATAGGAGTTTCATCGTGACTAAATTGTTCTCAGCTGTTCTCGCCCTCGTCCTGGCCACGTCAGCGGCTTTCAGTGCAACTATTACCGCTCTGGTCATCGACGGCGATAGCAAGACCCCTTTGATCGGCGCCACCATTGTCGTCGAAGCGACCGACCGCACGGTCGTCACCGATGAAAGCGGCCGGTTTTCATTGGACAACGTGCCCGACAGCGGCATCGCCATACGGATCACCCACGTGGGCTATCGCGCGATCCACGGCATGACGATTCGTGTCAACGCTGACAACACTATCGGTATGGCGCGAACCATGTCTGTGCTGGATAATGTCGTGGTAACGGCCACTCGGTACGAGAAGGAAGCGTACAAGGTCACCCAGCCGATTACGGCCACGAACAGCGAGGAGATCCAGAAGAAGGGATATACAACGGTTTCGGATGTTGTTCGCAACTTCCCGGGTATCGACATGAACGACGCCGGCCCCTTCCGCTCTCGTCCTGTCATCCGCGGTCTGTCCGGGACACGTGTGCTTGTTCTTGTCGACGGTGAGCGCCTTAACGATCAGCGCGATATCTCTTCGTTCGCCGGAGTCTCAATGTCGCTGGTTGATGTGAACAACATCGAGCGCGTCGAGGTAGTCAACGGCCCCTCGTCAGTGCTGTACGGCTCAGACGCCATGGGTGGAGTGATCAATATCATCACGAGACGAAACGGATTCTCGGAGACGATCAAGCCGACTGCTCATTACTCGGGACGTTATTCTACGGCCGATCAGCAGAATTCCAGCCGTCTCGATGTCGGGGTCGAAGGCCCGAATTACGCGGCATCACTCGGGTTTCAATACCGCGAAGCAGTGAAAGATTATTCGCCTCCGTCGGGCTGGAACGGCGGATCGGACTATGCGGTGTTTCGTCCCGGTTTCTACGACAGTCTGAACAATGCTACCGGCTACAGTTTTTCTCGAGATCGACTCGTGAATTCGCGCGCGCGGGTTAGTAACTATGACGGCCGCCTTTCGTACAAGCTCAACGACCGGCATCGGCTCGATGCTGATTTCGGAGTTCTCCGAGGCCACAATATTGGCTATCCGGGCGTCCCGAACGCGGCAACACCAATATACTTTTTCTACCCCACGCATGACCGCGACAACGCGTCGGTCACCTATACGGGCAAAGCAATTTCGAAACGTCTGGCCAAACTCGAGGCCAAGCTCTACTACGATAAGATTTCGAAAGATTTCTTCACCGACTTTCTTGGTACCGTCACGTTCCCGGCCGGACCCGGGCGAGGGGAAGTGCTGACCAATCTGAACCGAACCGAGGTCACCAAGATGGGCCTCAACTTCCAGGAGTTGTACGCGGTTGGTCCGAAATGGAATCTCACGTTCGGGTTCGATTTCCTCAACGAGAAGATCGGGGGAAAATCAACGACGATTACCAGATTCACAGGCTTTGGACCGGCATTCAATGACACCACTATCGGTTCCTCGGTCCCGGAGAATACATGGAACTCTCTTGGAGCCTACAGTTCCGGGGAACTGAAACTCGACCCGCTGCTTGTGACTGTTGGGGTCCGCTACGACAACTTCTGGCTCAAGACCAAGCTGACACCCGGGTATGTCGACAAGGATCACGGGGTCCGAATCAATACGCCACAAGGTCCGAAAGATACGTTCAACCTGCTGCCGGTTGCCGACGAGCGCTACAGTCGGTTGAATGGCTCGCTCGGACTGGCCTATGCGATCGGAAAAGTGAATCTCGTTGCGAATCTCGGTTCAGCATACCGAGTTCCAAATGTTGTCGAACGGTTCTACTTCGGATCCGCATCGGGTCGGGAGACTCGTCCCAATGCAACCATCAAGCCAGAGCAGTGCGTCACGTTCGACTTCGGGGTGAAAGCGGTGCACAAGGATATCAACTACTCGCTGATGGGTTTTGTCAGCAACTACAAGGATTTCATGCAGCTTCAGAATTATGACTCACTCTTCCCGGGGCATCCCGGCCCGTACACGAAGCTCTGGCGATATGAGAACTACGAGGACGTTAGGATTTCCGGATTTGAATTCGTCATTGAGGCTCATCCCCAGGAGGGATACTACTTCAACTGGAGTCTCTCCTACCAGCATGGCGAAATCCGTTCGGCCAAACAGCCGCTCTTTGTGTCGCCGCTTAAGGGCGTATTCACCGCCGGATATAGCTATCGCAAACTCGGTCTGTTCGGCGAGGTGACTCTCAAACAGGTTGGCGATCAGAAGCGAATCCCGAAAGTTGCCTATCTCGACGATGTCGCAACTCAAGGGTACGGCACAATCAGCGCGACGGTGGGCGCGAGTCCGTGGAAAAATATTCGTCTGGCGCTGACCGGCAGCAATCTTACGAATCGCGTCTACGCCGAGCCGTTCAACGCGCGAAACCCCGACAATCCCATTGTTGAGGCCGGTCGGAATTTCATCCTGACTCTCTCTGCCGGAATCTGACCCAAGCTTCGATGCGTGATGGAGCCTTCTGCATGACTGCAGGAGGCTCTCATCTTATGTTGTCAATGATCGGGCGCGACCCGACCATGCAACTTATGCTACGCCAAGACGCAAAGCTCTGTCGGTACCTGTTCAATTCCTGAACAGACTTGCACACCGAATGAGGCTGAGTCGTCGATTCAACCACCTACAACACAAAGTGATAGGGTTTGCGCACGCGGCCTGAGGCGTGATCTCCCCGCGGGCACAATGTTTGCTGTATCCTTGCGTGGCATTACTGAAGATAGTGCCAGCTATGTTAGACAAACCCCTGGCCGACCACCAGGGGATTTTTTTATGCCGCAGAGGTATCGCACGATCCCGGATCGGCCCTGTTAAACGGTTGACGCCCTTGGGCGTAGCCCATAGCTTTGCGGTCTCTATGAACCCTACTGTGAAGAGCATAGTTGCGGCCGCGGCGATTCTCGCCGCTGGGATCACCGGCTACTACCTCTACGACAGCTTCCGGCTACGAACAGATACCGAGAAGCTTGCCGCCATCATCCATGACGAGGACCGATGCGAGTTGACTTCGAGGTTGAAGGACTTCCTCAGTGATGATTCGGCAGATGTTCGCGCGTGTGCTGCTCGGGCGGTTGGGCGCATTGCAGACAAACAGTCCGGGCAGCTCCTGTTCGACATGATCGCCGATCCGTCGACCGATGTCGCGTCAGCGGCTGCGTTCGGACTTGGGCTGACCGAGGATCATCCTCTTGCGCTCAAGTTGATCGGGAGAGTTTCCAGCCTGCCGGCTCGAGTCGCGGGGCAAGCCCTGCTGGCAGCCGGGCGCCTTGCCGACAGCAGCATGACCGAAGTTACGAGCGGCATCGCGCGGGAATTGCGAAGCCCTGCCGCGGAGGTTCGCGAGGCGGCCTGTCTCGCTCTGTTTTACGCCAAGGCCAAAACGAAGAGTCTGGAACTGCTGTCTCTCCTGGAAGCTGAAAAAGATACTCTCGTCCAGAAAGCCGCTCTCTATGCTCTCGCACGTCTGGGAATATCGGAAGCCGCGTATCAGTACGAACGTTTCCTTCCCGACGCTGACCCGTTTGTGCGGTCAATGGCGGTGCGTGGGCTGGGTCAATGCGGTACAGCAGAAGCCTATCGTTATGTCGCGATCGCGCTCAATGACGTCGATCTCGGGGTCGAGGCGCAGGCGATTGCGTCGCTGACAGCCCGACCGATTCCCGAGGCAGCCGAGTATCTTGCCCGCAAATTCCCCAACGTAACCGACGAGAAGATCAGAGTCGAGTTACTTGGCGCTCTGCAGAAATTGAAGGATCCACAAATTGTACATCAGGTCCAGGAACTCCTGATAAGCGATTCTTCCGTCAATATCATTGCTTCCGCCATAAAGTACCTCGCCGCGGTTCAATCCGACCGTGCTGTGGCACTGATCGACTCTCTTCTGGCACTGAAGACGCGGCCAGCGGTACGGGTGGCGTGCGCTGAAGCGTACAGCGTGATAGGGCAGCCGGGACTGGCATCGCGACTGGCGATGCTCTTCAAAGACGAAACGCCTGCGGTTCGAGTTGCCGCGTTCGAAGGTCTGTCACGTGTCGACTCAAACAACCTCGACTACTACATCAACGCTGCACTCGTCGATCAGGACTTCGTCGTTGTTGAGACCGCCATCGAAAAGATCAAAGAGGGGAAGCTGAAGAAGTTCCTTCCGAATCTCTCGGTCATGCAATCTCGGGGAACAGCCGTGCATCCTGATGTTCGGCGTTCAATTGCCGAGGCAATATCGCCGTTCCTCGCGGGCGCAGGTCGTGACAGCCTGGCGCTTCAAATTCTGGAGCACGCTCTGCGCGACAAAGAGTATGTGGTTCGCCGCACGGCCGCAAAGCTCTTTCGAGATGAACTCAAAGAGGAGAGGTGGGAAGGAGTTCCGCCGGCTGCGACTCGGATCTCGGAAGCTGACATCGCAAAAGCGCTCGACCGTTTCCGGCATGCGAATCCCGTTGTGACGATCGTGACATCCAGGGGAAAAATGCAATGTGAGCTTTTCCCTAAAGTTTCCCCTCTGACGGTCCTGAACTTCCTGTCGCTTGCCGGCTCCGGCTTCTACGATGAACTTACCTTTCATCGCGTTGTGCCGAATTTTGTGATTCAGGGCGGTGATCCAAGAGGGGATGGTTCAGGCGGCCCTGACTACTATATCCGTTGCGAATACTCCAGCGAGCCCTTTGCGCGCGGAACGCTGGGCATGGCTACTTCAGGCAAAGACACCGGTGGCTCACAGTTCTTTGTGACCCTGTCTCCCCAGCCACACCTGAACGCACGCTACACTGCGTTCGGAAGAGTCACGTCGGGAATGGAAGTGGCTGATCATATCTCAAGGGGGGACATTATTACAAAGGTTATCATTCAGGAAGAGAAACGATGAAGAGACATTGGTTGCTATGTTTATGGTTGGCGCTGCTCTTGCCGGGCCGGGTAAACGGACAAACCGATACCGGCATCGACCCGGAAGCGCTCCTGGCCCGAGTCCTGGCCGTCGACGCTGAGCAGCGAG
>CXWL01000855.1_pt1 | contig 12137 bp, 13 predicted proteins | sample 590931 | NCBI WGS metagenome assembly CXWL01 (sample SAMEA3498368, study PRJEB10139) | groundwater metagenome | biome: water well; material: biofilm material | place: Germany | collected 2015-04-27
CCCGTACTGCATGATATGTCAAGCTATTTATGAATCACTATACTAGTGGGCAATCAGCTTGGCGGTTATTGAGTCATAGTGCCGGACAACTGTCGCGCCGGACTCCATGGCCGAGTCGACTCGAACGACGGAGCCTTCCTGAGCACTGTATTTGCTAATCAGGCCCGGTGAAGGGATAAACCTCTCAGGATCTTTGGCGTTGATCCGGCTTCCATACTATGACCGGTGAGCACGATGTCCTATTGTCTGATCGAAAGTGAGTGGCCTGCTGCCATGCGGCATCGAAATCGTTATTGATATAAAGCAGCGAGCAACCATGCGGCTGTCTGGTCAGCAGTATTGGCCTCGAGATCGATACGAAGCAATTGGGGTACCCCTGCTATCTCGTATGCTCTTCTCGCCAGGCAGAAAACATTTTCGACTTCCGCTCTAGTAGCTCTACGATTGCAGCCATCCACAAGTGCCTCCATGAGTACCGGACGAGGTGCCAGTGCCGCTAGAATGTCGCACAGGTCCGCGACGGACAGCAATCCTGAGATGATTGAGTCGGGTGGGTGGCAAAAGAAGGGGGCATCCAGCAAAGAGGCATAGCCTGTCAGGCCTCCATGAATATAGATGGCTCGGATGTGTGGCTCGAATAGGCCGCCGAGCAGGGCGGCTACTCCCCCGAGAGGTTCACCGAGTCTTGGGCGCTCGTCTGCATCAAATGGCACCGCGAGCACGACGCCACCAGAATTCGTTGTCGCCAGCGAATCTCCCCACAATGCTATTCGCTCGTGGTTGATCTCTTCTCGGGCTCCCAGATACGCAATAATGGACCTCAAATCGCGCTGTCGTGAAACCATGAGACTTTCCCCAAGCGCCAAACTTGCCGAAGCAACTTCCGTGCTTGGACTGATCCGGCCTCGATACAGCTCGCCATGGCGTCCATCTCCTACTCCACGAAGCTCCGCGAGACACACCGCAGCACCGCCATGTCGTAGTCGAGAAATTAGGTCACGGCGACAGTGCTTGAGGCAAGGATTGCCCTCCTGAGCCAGACCGATGACGATAGGTCCTGGTGTGGCTCTCAATCTTGTCGGCCAAAAAATGTGCAAGTGAGACCAGACACCATTTTCGACTTCCAGATCGATATGTTCCTGCTTTCCGAAACACGAGGGGCGAGAGCGAATCACCGGCGTGGCCACTGAAACCATTGGCCCAAGAATATTGGCGAGGTCCTGCTTCAGCCGTGTAACATGTCCTGCGGGATCACCAGCCACGCGTTCGGTGCGAGCCTTAGCAAGGCGAATCTGGGATATCTCACGGGCCAGTTCATGGAGAGGACGTGCCCTATAAACTTCTTTCTTCGATCCCTCCAGGGAGGCCAGTTCATGCCAAGAATATCGCGCTGCACATTCAGCGTCAGGAATACGGACTCCGAACCATTCATGAAGAATAGAATATAACTGCTGGCGATGGAGAAATCCGATGTTGTTGCAGTGGGAATCTTCAGGCCCGTGGCCGGTCACACTACCACTGCCGTGAATGGACCGTAGCGAATCACGGGCCTTGTAGAGTTCGTAGATACTCACGAGGCGCTGCCAGACGGGATCGTGCTGCGACTCCCAAGCGAACTCGCGCCCATAGACCAGCTTTCGCGGCGCGATTGCTGCTAAAATTAACCAGGGCCAGAACCCGTTGTGCGCTGTGTGTGCTATACACCCTGTCGGGTTCCAGTCGCCCACCGGTGTTTCGCCGAAGTTAAAGGCGACGACGCCGGCGACTCGTGGATCAAGAGCACCAGCGACTGCTGCCAAGTCTCCCCCGTCTGCCACGCCGCCGATCAGTACGATTTGCTCTGGATTGACACCAGGATCTGTCAAAAGGAGGTCGATCCCACGCATAAGGTCCCAACTCATCCACCCTGGCAAGCTTGCTCCGAGCAAATCCAATTGCGCCCCGAGTGTGTTACGGGAATAGTAGTCTTGGCTGTCCACCTCGAACGAACCAGGGTAGTCCGCGATAGAAGCAAAAGGATGCTGCCGGCGTTCGCCGTGACCGAGCATATCCATGATCAATACAAAGCAGCCAGATCGTGCCAAAGTTATTCCCAAGCATTGCAACTCATCCTCAGTTTTTGGGTAGTGATGGCCGTGACAGATAACCACCCCGGGGCTCGTCGTCTGGCCAGCCGTTGACGGACGATAACAGTTTGCGGTCACTGCCACACCGGGGCGGCTGTTGAAAACAAGATTGTCAATATGAAAACCATCACCCTGTAGAGTACGAGTAATAGAGGGTGCGAGTTTCACTGCAGGCCTGGAATCCAGATCATGGTCATGGCGAAGGGTCGCAATACGTTCATCTCGGAAATGTTCCCATTCCGAGCGCGTCGCGAGCAAGGTCAAAGATTCAAAATCTCGCTTGTTCGCTGCCTCAATCTTCGCATCGAGGTGTCGGCCAAGCGCTCGAATCCGTCGATTACCGAGCTCGACTTTATAACGCCAGAGCCTCGCCTGAATCTGTGAAAAAACCAGTCCACGAAGTCGTTGAACCACCTGCCCCATATCAGCCATACCTAGAATTCCGCTTGTCCTGAAAACAGTCCATCCCCTCTGTAGACGGGAGTTGTGACAGGACAGGCTCGCCGAGCAAAGAAAGAGAGACGGGAAACAGCTACATGCATTTCTGCGTAAGGGCCGAGAGTGTGCGGAGAGCCTTCATCTGAACCCTGTGCATCACCCGAATCCATCATGGGATCAATGCCATCATCCTTTCAGGCACACGTTCAGCCAGACTTTCTCCTGCGGTTCTGAATGGTGGGCGGTTTCAAGTTGCAAGTGCAACGGGTGAATGATGGCGAAATTGCGCATAGACTTCCAGGGGCATGGCAAAGTCCAAACATGTTCGTGGGTGCGTGTTCAGCCGATGGGCAATGGCATTCAATTCGCGCCGCGTGTAGCCCGACAAGTCCGTGCCCTTCGGCACGGTACTGGCGCAGCAGCCCATTCATGTTCTCGTTGGTACCGCGTTGCCACGGGCTGTAGGGATCGGCAAAGAACTCCCGAATCGCCAGCCGCTCGTGCTCGGCCATCTCTTTCCCTTGATCGTACGTCAAGGGTTTGCGCAGCAGCACGGACACATGCCGAAGCTTCTTGGTGAAGCCCTCGCGGGCACTCCGCACATCCGTTCTCGTCATCCTGACCAGAATGACCAGGCGGGTGGTCCGCGCCACCATGATCCCGACGGCCGAGCCATTGCGGGCCCCCTTGATGAGGTCGTCTCCCCAGTGGCTGGGCACGGTACGAGTGGCCACCTCAGCGAGGCACTCGGCAATCGACGTCATGTTGAGGATCTGACCGCGTCGATCGGTCCCTCGCGCCCAAGGCCGGAGCGCCTTGCGCGCCTGACGCAACGCGACCAGCAGTTCGCTCCGCAGCGTGCCGCAGGGCAGCACATACACAGGCCCGCATAGATGGTCTCGGTCGACAGCTGTTTGCCCATGTCGTCAGGATACGCGCGTTGGAGCCGCCCGGCAATCTGTTCGGGGCCCCCCTGCGCCAGGTGTATCCTGACAGACTGGCACAGCCAGGGATCCAGAAGTATGTGCGGCCGCCGTGGTTGACGAGCCCGAGCTGACGCCAGGATGTGCGCCGTGCAGCCCCGGTAGGGTCCCTGCACCGCGTTGCGGGCATGCTCACGACTCACAGTGCTGGACGCTCGCCTCAACACCATCTCCATAGTCCGCAACGAATGACCGCAGGCCGGCCCCAGACTGAAGGTTTCACGTTCTTCGGCATTCATGTGTTTATAGGTTCTCGTTCGCATGACAACACCGTAGCCCATCCTGGCTTGAAGTGTTGCACTTAGAGTTAGAACTCAAGGGAACCTTGTCCTCCGTCTAGATAATGATGATCGTCTTTTCAGACGCAGCCGACCTGGACTCTTTCCATTGTCGACCGTACTCGGCAACATGGTACCCTCAAAGGTCATCTCAACATTTTCATGACCGTAGCCTCTCAGTAAAGGAGCATGAAAGAGCACACCATGCCCAAAGGCTTCTTCTAGGTTTACTGTGGACGATGCAGGAAGTCAACCGATCGCAATGTTGCCGTAAATATCCGACAGTCCATAGTAGCCGATGGACATGCAGCCACCGACTCAAGTCACGCTGGCCTGGGAGCTCGCCGCCCAAGGGCTCAGGCATACGACGATTGCGGCGCATCTGGGACGACATCGGAAGACCATTGAGCTCTGGCTCATGGGGATTGAGACCGATGGGTTGGCGGGGTTTCTCGCGCGCCATGCGCAGGCCAAGAAGGGACCCCGACGAGCCCGGCAGGTCCCTGCACCGATCAAGTGGCTCATCTGGGCGCTGCGCGTTCGTGAGCACAGTGCTGCGGTCAGAAGATCGCCTATGTTCTCGAACGGGCGCATCAGGTGCGGCTCTCGGTCCCTAAGATCTACGAGATTCTGGCGGAGAAATACGTGATCCGCTCGAAGTGGCACAAGAATCAGAAGCGTGGGGCCGTCCCCACGGCGTCCGGTCCTCGGGCCGTCATCCACATGGATACGGTGGCGTTTGGCGGTGTGTTGGCCTTCACCGGGATCGATATCTACACCAAAGAGGCGGCGGTCGTGCGCCGACCGGCCCTGACCAGTGAGGACGGGGCGGCCTTTTTGCAGGCCTCCATGGCCCACCGCTTTACGGGACACGTCGCCGTGCTGCAACCTGATGGCGGGCCGGAGTTCAAAGGTGCCTTTGCGCAGCAGGCCCGTGCCTATTGTGACCGGCATCGTATTGCCCGGCCGTACAAGAAGAATGAGCAAGCCTATATTGAAAGCTTCAACCGGACGTTGCGCAAGGAATGCTTGGGCTGGGGGACGTATCGCGTCGAGGATCTGCCGCGCGTGATTCCCGAGGTCCACACGTTTCTTGACCGCTATCATTACCACCGGCCCCACTTGGGATTGTCGCCCCTGCGGCCCCCACTCCAGGCCCCATCAACCCAGGAGGACAGACTGTCGGATATTTACGGAGAACAATGCGCGATGGGATGCGCTAAGGAATCTGAACCCAAGAGAGCAGTAGCGACGGAAAGGAAGAGATCCAAAAGCCAAACTATCCATATGGCAAGCCTCCATCTAGCTTGGCCGTATTTCACACGAACCTACACCTGCCCGAAGAATAGCGAATGTGGCGAGGGGCACGACTGCCTAGAAACGAAGAATGAGAACGTTCCTTCAGGGTTGTAGCTTCTCAACGTGCTAGATCGACTGCGTGAGTGTCCCCACGAATGCCTCCGAGGCAGCCAAATCGTACTCATTTAGTTGGAATTCTCTGACCAGCAGTCCATCTTTGTTTATAGGGATGAAACGAACCCCCTGTTCAGCGCAATGCCCCTGATTGATATGACCTAGCGCTGGGCCTTTCTATCGGATCTGTCAATCTGCACCTGTTCCCAAGAGTAGAGTTGCCTTTCCATTTCTGCCCATACTGAAGATGGCGGGTGGAGTTCAGAAAAACCGTGGCTACCCAATGAGAAATCGTTCGAGGAAGGTGGTGGAGACGTGCCCCTTCTGAAAATCAGGGTCATTGAGGATGCGTTTGTGCAGTGGGATGGTCGTCTTGATGCCTTCGATGACGAATTCGTCGAGGGCTCGGCGCATGCGGGCGATACATTCCTGCCGGTCTCGGCCGTGGGTAATGACCTTGGCGATCATGGAATCGTAGAACGGAACGACCATCATGTTCGACTCCATGGCCGAATCGACACGAACGCCGAACCCCCCTGGCGCGCTGTACTTGGTGATCATCCCAGGACAGGGTGTGAACTTTTCAGGGTCTTCCGCGTTGATGCGACATTCGAGGCTATGTCCGTTGAGCTTGATGTCTTGCTGCTTGAATGAGAGGGATTGTCCATCCGCGAGTGTAATCTGCTCCTTGATGAGATCGATGCCAGTCACCATCTCCGTGATCGCATGTTCGACCTGGATGCGGGTATTCACTTCCATGAAGAAGAAGTTGCGGTCCTTATCGAGGAGGAACTCGACGGTCCCGACATTCCGGTAATGCACAGCTTTGACGGCTTCGACAGCGACGCGACAGATTTCACGGCGAAGCTTCTCGTCGACAGCGGGCGACGGCGTTTCTTCGAGCAGCTTCTGATGCCGGCGTTGGATCGAGCAATCGCGCTCGCCAAGATGCACGACATGCCCACGGTGGTCGGCGGCGATTTGCACTTCGATATGGCGGGGTTCGAGGAAATAACGTTCGAGGTAGACGGCATCGTTGCCGAACGTGGTCTTTGCCTCTGCTTGCGCGGCTTGAAATGCACGCGCGAGATCTTCGGCCTTGTTCACGACACGCATGCCACGGCCGCCCCCACCGGAGGAGGCTTTGATGATGACGGGATACCCGATCTTGGTAGCGGCTTCGAGCGCTTCCTGTTCGCTTTTGAGCTCGCCCGGGCTGCCCGGTGTGACTGGTAAGCCTCGGCGGGCGACGATTTCTCGCGCTTTGGCTTTATCGCCCAGGAGCGCGATGTGTTCGGACGTCGGGCCGATAAATTTGACACCGATGGATTCGCAGACTTCGGCGAAGTGGGCATTCTCGGAGAGGAATCCGTAACCGGGGTGAATGGCGTCTGCTCCGGTGATCTCGGCGGCGCTCAGAACGTTGGGAATGTTTCGATAACTGAGGGCCGCGTCAGGAGGCCCGACGCAGATCTTTTCATCGGCTGCACGCACATGGAGGCTCGCTGCATCGGCCTCGGAGAAAATTGCCACGGTCTTAATGCCGAGCTCTTTGCAGGCGCGAATCACCCGGAGGGCAATCTCACCGCGATTGGCTATCAATACTTTCTTGAACACGCAAGTACTCCGATGTGGGTCGAGGGAAGAGGGATTAGGGTGTGGCTGTCGGATCGACGAGGAAGAGCGCCTGGCCATACTCCACCGGCTTCGTACTTTCAGCCAGAATTTTCGTGATGCGTCCTTCTACCTCGGATTCGATCTCGTTCATGAGCTTCATCGCTTCGACGATACAGAGGACCTGCCCCTTTTTCACAAAGTCGCCCTCTTCGACGTAGGGATCGGCATCCGGTGAGGGGGACCGATAAAACGTGCCGACGATCGGTGATGCGATGGTAATCATGCCGGTCGTATCTTCGGTCTGTACCGCTGCCGCACCAGAGGGTTGAGACGCGGAGGCCGTGCCGGATGAGCCATGGTCGGCGACGCTGGTCGTGATCGTTCTAACCTCGACTTCATGGCGCACACGGATTCTCAGGCCTTCTCGCTCCAGCTCCAGTTCGGTCAGATTGTTCTTCTTGAGCAGGTCGATCAGCTCTTGGATGTGTTTACTCTGCTGTCCAGATAACAGAGGTGTGCCCTGGCCACTTGGGGGGGTCGCAAAAGCCTGAGGGAGAATAATCGGCTTCCCTCGTTTCTTTGACTTGCTCGATTTCTGTGTGCTCACCGAACACGCTCCACGTAGGCCCGCGTCCGCGTATCAATCTTGATCACGGTCCCACTTTCTAAATAGAGCGGCACCTTGAGGGTGGCGCCAGTTTCAAGGGTGGCGAGTTTCGTGCCGCCCGTTGCGGTATCGCCACGGAAACCCGGCTCGGTATCCGTAACTTTTAATTCAATAAAGTTCGGCAGCTCAACATCGATCGGGCGATGCTCGTACACGAGAATCTTCACGATCATGTTTTCCTTCAACAGATCCGCATTATCGCCGAGCTTGCCCTTTTCGAACGTCAGTTGCTCGTAGGAATCCGTGTCCATGAAGGTATAGGCGTCGTCGGTTGCGTAAAGGAATTGCATGTCCCGTTCATCGAGCTTCGGCTCTTCGAACCGCTCCCCTGACCGAAAGGTACGGTCGATCACACTACCCGTGAGATAGCCCTTGAGCTTGGTGCGTACGAAAGCTCCACCCTTGCCTGGTTTTACATGCTGAAACTCAATGATATAAAACGGCTGGTTATCGACCATCAGCCGTACACCACCGCGAAAGTCGGTCGTGGAAATCACTCGATACTCCCTTCACACTGTATGCGTCCACTCGACGCGCTCCGTAATTATTTCGTTCCTGTTGTCGTCCGTCGTACTGCTGCTGGCACGGCTGTTTTTTTCTGGCGTTTGGATGCCGTTAGATGGTCGTGCAGCCCACGAAGTGCGAGGAGATAACCCGTCGCACCTAAGCCGGTAATCTGCCCAAGGGCGACTCCTGCGATATAGGACCGATGCCGAAACTCTTCCCGCTGATGGATATTAGACAAATGCACTTCCATCGTTGGCAGACTGACAGCCACAATCGCATCCCGGATCGCAATGCTCGTATGGGTATAGGCAGCCGGGTTGATGATGATGCCGTCGTATCCTGTCCGCGACTCTTGAATCCAGGTGACCAACTCTCCCTCGTGATTCGACTGGCGTATATCCACCTTCACGGACAACTCTTTTGCCAGCTTTGCAATGGTTGAGTTGATGTCATCAAGTGACAGGGTGCCGTAAACCGACTGTTCTCTGCTCCCGAGGAGATTGAGATTTGGACCGTGCAATATTCGTATGCGTAGCATGACTCTATTATTCAACTACTCAATAGGTGAGAACGACTGCTGCTGCCACAGTCCAGCCGGGCCGCATTGTAGCAGTCCGCCTCAAACCGGTCAAACTCGCAAAATTATTGGGAAGTCTTGGAGAGGGGCCTATTCGTCGTGTCACGGTCTCGCCGCCGTGATTGAATGGTGCGAAGCCAGGCTTCTAATTGAGCCACGACTTCGGCATGAGGGGATGGAGAAGGCATCGCCTCAACGGCGTTGACATGAAGATCCTCCTCGGGCACCGCAAGTTGTTCGCCTGTGTGATCCTGTGCATGGAGGACCGTCTCCATCAGTTCCGAAGCCACGATCAGTGGATCGGTCGCCACGGTTTCTGATTTGGCAGGCATTGAAACTGATATGTCTTCTTGTTGCATACCAACTTCCGGAATGGCTGCCTTGAGTGAGTCAGAAACTATTGGAGCTGCCAGCACCTCTTGCACGGAGCTGTTTTGCGTGACTGGATCAGCCGGCTTTGGCTTCTCCGGCTCTTTTTTGAGAGGCAGGGGTTTAGCCAGCGCCGATTGGACTGAGAGCGCCTCCTCATCCCGCGGATTGACTCTCAAGATGACAGCGCAGGATTGCAGGGCCAAGGCATGTTGTTCCTGGCTCACATAGATCTTGATCAAGGTCCGGTGCGCGCGCAGGTTTTCAGGACTTAATTTGATGGATTCCTCTAGAATCGCTTTAGCCTTGGTGGGCTGCCCCATCTGATCATAGGCACGACCGAGCGCGACCATCGCCGTAATGAAGCCGGGATAATATTTCAACCCGTCTTCGAGAACACCTGCGGCTTCCTGCCACATGCCGACTTTGCCATATTCTTCAGCCAAGGGCATGAAGACCTTGGATTGCGGATCTTTGGCCAATTGGGTGGCCAGTCGATCAATTTCCATCGCCGTCTCGGCTGATTGTTGATTCTGTGCCATGGTGTCTTAGCGTCCTCCTACAACCGGCTTTGGCGCCTGTTCCGACGCTCTGGCGCGAAGCAGTTCATGCGCCCGATTCAGGATCGCGTCAGCAAGCGCACGCTTTGGCATCAACGGCAGTTCTGTAACAGTCCCCTCCCGATCGATTAACGTGGCAGCATTCTGTTCACTGCCGAACCCCGAGCCTTCCATCGTGACATCGTTTGCCACAATGAGGTCGAGCCCTTTGGCCGTAAGCTTGTCTTTCGCGTGAGCGATCAGATCGCAGGTCTCGGCGGCAAAGCCGACGATAAGTTGTGTGGTCCGTTGAGCGGATAGGGAGGCCAGGATGTCGGTGGTTCGCTCGAGATCAAGGGTTTGGTCGGTCTGCCCTTGTTTCTTCATTTTTTGTGAAGCAGGGTGTTTGGGACGAAAGTCCGCGACGGCGGCGGCCATGATCACAGCGGAAGACCATGCCAGACGTATCGACAGGGCTTGTGTCATTTCTTCAGCCGTGGCGACCGAAACAACCTCGACGCCTTTCGGAAGAGGAAGCGCCGTAGGCCCAGTCACAAGGACTACCTGGGCTCCCCTTGCTTGGGCGGCCTCGGCGATGGCGTAGCCCATTTTCCCGGAAGAGCGGTTTGAAATGAATCGTACGGGATCGATCGGCTCCTGCGTTGGGCCGGCCGAAACCAGGATGCGGTGCCCCTGCCAATCGCATAGTGGCGCCAAGGCTGCGTGAAGCGCCTCAAGAATCCTGCTTTCTTCTGCCAAGCGGCCTTGACCGATCCGTCCTGAAGCAAGGGGGCCTTCTTCGGGATCCACAACCATGGTTCCCCTGGCACGCAATGTCCGCACGTGTTCTGTGACAGAGGGATGTGTCCACATCCCTCCATCCATAGCGGGTGCCACAATCAAGGGGCATTGTGCCGTGAGAAGCATGGTCGAGAGTAAATCGTCACCCAACCCCAGGGCTATCTTGGCCAGACAATTGGCCGTGGCCGGCGCAATGACAATGGCATCTGCCTGCTCAGGCAACGATAAGTGTTTCATCTCCTGATGCGCCTCGAACACCTCCGTCGAGACGGGATGGCCTGAGAGCACTTCAAACGTCAGCGGAGTGACGAATTTCGTAGCTGATTGCGTCATCACGACGTGCACGACCGCTCCTTCACGGAGCAAGGTTCGCAGCAACAAGACCGCCTTATAGGCGGCAATGCTGCCCGTCACGCCGAGCACGATCCGTTTCCCGATCAACGTCGGCCCTGTAGAGCCGGAGATATCCACGTCTTACTCCTCGCTCGTCCCCACTACCGCCTTCGGGGTATCGTCGACATAGACGCTCAGTTCTTTCTTGATCTCCTTCGCATCGTCGCCGGTCATCATGGCGATGCGCTCCATTTCACCTTCCTTGCCGCGCTTCGATTCCTTCATCGCATCCCGGGCCTCTTGGCCAACGAGATACGTCGTTTGTCCTCGAAGGACTTCATCGAGGGCAATGGTCGTTTCCTTGTTGAAGCGCGAGGCGGCATGACGCGATCCTTGCAAGATATGCTTCGCCCGCTGACCCGCAATGATTGCGAGACGGTGGCGTGAGTCAAATTCACCTGGTGCGTATTGCGGCAAGAGTCTCAACATGTCGATCATGGCTGCAGTGCTCCTTTGTGTGATGAAAAATCGTTGCGAGTTCAGGATTTCTGTTCGTCATCGAGAATGAAATTATTTTCGAGCCACGTCATATTCAATCGTTTCGTCTTCAGACGCTCCGACCAAAAGATGCTTTCGAGGTCGCGAATCGATCGGTTGATGTCGTCGTTCCGGACGATGTAGGCGTATTCCCGATAGCTCCAGACCTCTTCTTTGACTTTTTGCAAGCGTCGTTGGATCTCTTCCGCCGTGTCGGAGGCTCTGGTTTGCAGCCGGGATCGGAGGACGGCCATTGAGGGGGGAAGAATAAAAATCGATACCGAATCCTCAAACCGCTTCCTGACCTGCATCGCCCCTTGCACGTCGATCTCCAGTAAGACATCAATCCCCTGATCGATCTTTTCGGTCAGTGATTTCCATGGTGTGCCGTAGAGGTTCCCGTACACGCGGGCCCACTCGACAAACTCATTCCGATTGATCATCTCTTGGAACGGCTGTTCGTCGATAAAATAATATTCGCGCCCATGCTCTTCACCGAGCCGTGGTTGTCTTGTCGTATATGAAATTGAGTGCCACAGATCGGGAAGGTTCGTCGTGAGTTGCTTGCAGAGTGTGGTTTTCCCGGTGCCAGACGGGGCAGAGATAATGAAGAGAATCCCACGGCGATCCGTCGAGGATCGCGGTTGGCCTGACACAGTCGCGGTAGAACTTGTGGTCGTACTAGTACTCATTCGACGTTTTGGACCTGTTCGCGAATACGTTCAAGCTCGGCCTTCATCTGCACCACATGACCGGCAATTTCTGCGTCGTTGGCTTTGGAGCCGATCGTGTTGACTTCCCGCCCGATTTCCTGGAGCAGGAAGTCGAGGGTCTTGCCGACAGATTCTGCACGTGTGAGCGTCTGCTCAAACTGTATCATATGCGAGTCCAATCTGACTATTTCTTCCGTAATGTCGCCACGATCCGCGTAAACTGCCAATTCCTGATAAAG
>CXWL01017770.1_pt1 | contig 12137 bp, 8 predicted proteins | sample 590931 | NCBI WGS metagenome assembly CXWL01 (sample SAMEA3498368, study PRJEB10139) | groundwater metagenome | biome: water well; material: biofilm material | place: Germany | collected 2015-04-27
CGACGAGAAGATCTCGGAGAAGATCAAGACCCGGATCCGCGACAACACCACGCCGCGCCACGTGCCCGCGAAGATCGTCCAGGTGCCTGACATCCCGCGCACCAAGAACGGCAAGGTGGTAGAACTGGCGGTGCGCTCGGTGGTGAACGGCATGCCCATCGGCAACACCGATGCGCTGGCAAACCCGGAGGCGCTGGGCCTGTTCAGGAACCTGCGCGAACTGGCCGCCTAGAGACCGCGGCGGGCGCGACACGGGAGCGGAAACTCAGGCGGGCAGCGAAAAATAGAACGTGGCGCCGCGGTCCGGCGCCGCTTCGCACCAGATCCGGCCGCCATGGCGCAGCACGATGCGCGCCGCGGTCGCCAGCCCGATGCCGGTGCCCTCGAACTCGCTGTCCGCGTGCAGGCGCTCGAAGACGCCGAACAGCTTGCCCGCGTGCCGCATGTCGAAGCCGACGCCGTTGTCGCGGACGAAATAGGCGCCGGCGGCGGGATCGTGGCCGACCTCGATCAGCGCCGGGTCGCGGCGGCGCGAATATTTCAGGGCATTGTCGAGCAGGTTCCACCACACCTGACGCAGCAGCATGGGATCGCCGCCGCACGGCGGCAGCGGGCCGATGCTGATCTGCGCGTGCCCGGCGTCGTGCTTGCCGCGCAGTTCGTCAGCCACTCCGGCCGCCAGTTCCGCCATCGCTACGGCGGACTTCGCGACAGGCTTGCGGCCAAGGCGGGAAAAATCGAGCAGGCCGTCGACCAGCAGGGCCATGCGCTCCGCGTCGCGTTCCAGCAGGCCGAGAAGGCGGTCGCCGTCGGCGCTGAGACGGCCGCTTTCCTGCGTGCGCAGCACGTGCGCGAAGCCGTTGATCGCTCCGAGCGGCGAGCGCAGGTCGTGCGAGACCGAATAGCTGAAGCTCTCGAGCTCGCGGTTTGCCGCCTCCAGCTCGGCCGTGCGTTCGTGCACCTTCTGCTCGAGCGACTCGTTCAGATTCCGAATTTCCTCCCCCGCGCGGGTGATGTCCGTGATGTCGACCAGGAAGGCGACGATCGCGGGCTCGCCCAGCCAGTCGATGCGCACGCCGGAGTACAGGATGTCGCGCACGTCGTCGCCACGCGCGCGCAGCCGCACCGGGAAATTCGAGTACATCGCGCCGCCCGCGACATCGGCGACGACCTTGTCACGTTGCGCGCGGTCGACCCAGGAGCCTAGGCTGAGCGTGGTCTGGCCTATCACTTCATCCCGCCGCACGCCCTTCATCTGCAGCCAGGCGCGGTTCACCTCCAGCAACGTGCCGTCGGGAATGCGCGTAATGACGATCGGCACCGGGTTGCTCTCGAATAGCTGCAGGAATCGTTCGCTCGAGGCCAGCGCTTCGCTGCGCGCGCGCTCGATGTCGGTCACGTCGTACATCGAGGACAGGATCGCCGGCACGCCGCTCCACTGGATCAGCTCGGAGCTGATCTGCATCTGGCGGACATCGCCGCGGCGCGTGCGGAAGCGCACCGGCATCTGCCGCAGCGCGCCGCGCGACTTCAGCTCAGAGACAAAGCGCGTCCGCTCGCCTGCGTCCGGCCAGATGCCCAGATCGAGGGCGCGCCGGTCCAGCATTTCGTCGGGCGCATAGCCCATCGCGGCCGCCCACGAGCTGTTTACGGCGAGGTAGCGGCCGTCGTTCAGCGTGGTTACCGAGGACGGACTCGGGCTCAGCCGGAACAGCGCCTTGAATCGCTCCGTCTGCGTATCCGCCTCGCGGCGCGTGCGCACCAGCTCCGTGATGTCCTGCGGTGCCGCGACAATCGCGGTTTCCCCATCCCAATCGACCAGCGTGGCGTAGTACAGGGTGTCGATGGTGGCGCCCGACTTGGCGCGGAACTTGACCGGCATTGCCTTGAGCTCGCCTTCGCGGCGCAGGATCTCGACTACCCGCGCGCGGTCTTCCGGCGCGAGCCATGCGCGCAGGGTGAGCGAAGTCTGGCCGTCGAGTTCCTCGCGCCGGTAGCCGTGCAACTCGAGCCAGGCGGCGTTGGCGGCGAGATAGGCGCCATCGGACAGGCGCCCGATCACGATCGGCACCGGGCTGAGCTCGAACAGCTTGGTGAAGCGTGCGCTGGACGCCTGCGCCAGCCTGCGCGCCGATTCCAGTTCGCTTACGTCCAGCGTCGCGACGACCATGCAGGCTTCGCCCTCCCAGGCGATGCGCGTCATGGACACCACGGTATCCCGGACCACGCCGCCCGCCGCGATCAGCTGCGCCAGCCGGCCGGGAACCTGGCCATCGCGCTGCAGCGCTTCGATCATGCCCGCGCGCAGCTGCGGATCCACCCATACGGTGCGTGCGGGTGCGCCCTGGCTGACGGCCTGTTCGCGCGTGCGGCCGTGGAACGCGAGCCACGCGGCATTGGCCTGCTGCCTGACGCCATCGGAGAGCCGCACGATCGACAGCGGCACGGGCGAAAGGTCGAACAGCTTGATGAAACGCTCGCTCGACGCCTGCGCTTCCCTGCGCGCGGCCTCGAGTTCGCTCACGTCGAGCGTGGCGGTAATCATGCACTCATCGCCTTCCCAGACGACGCGCGCCATCGACACCACCGCGTCCCGCGTCGCGCCGCTTTCCGTGACCAGGTGCGTCATCCTGCCGCCGGCCCGGCCGCCCTGGCGCATGGCCTCGATCATGCGCGTGCGCTCCGCCGGATCGGCCCAGACCGTGCGCACGTGCGCGCTGCGTCCCACCGCCTGCGCGCGGGTCCGGCCATGGAAGGATAGCCAGGCGTCGTTCGCCTGCAGCCTGACGGCGTCGGCCAGGCGCACGATCGACAGCGGGACGGGGGAAAGCTCGAACAGCCGCGCGAAGCGCTCTTCCGCGCTGCGCAGGCCGGTGGTGTCGGTACCCCTGTACAGCAGGCGCGTGACGCGTCCGCGCTTGTCGGCGACCGGCGTGATCGTGAACTGGCGCGTCAGCCGCTCGCCACTGCCGGTGCAGATCTCCGAGATGTTCGAGACCGGGCCGCGGGTGCGCACGGCCTCGCGGTGCGGGGCGAGCGCCGCGTCGACCTGCTCGCGTGTGAGGCGCGCTTTCCTGCGCAGCAGCGTCGCCATGTCGGCGCGGCCGATGTCCGCCGCCGTGATCTCCGGCAGCGTGCGCGCGAAGTACGCGACCGCGCTCGGATTCATGCGTTCAATGTGGAAAGTGCCGCGCGGGGACACGCGGATCACGACCAGCAGCTCGCTCGCGCCCTCGAAGGCGATCCGGTAGATCTCGTCCGCACCGGCCGAAACGCGGGCCGGCGTGCGGCGCTTGGCGCGTGAAGGACGCATTGCGCGTGACGGACGCTCAGCTTTCAGGGGACCTTCAGTGCAGCGTCGCCCGGCGGCGCTCGTAGATGCCCTGCAGCAGGCGCAGCGAGCCGCGGCAGATGGCTTCGTGCGTGAGAGCGTGGCCGAGGTCCTGGATGATGTCCAGCGTCACCGGAACGTGCAGGCCCGAAAGCGCGCGCTCGGCGCGTTCGGCGTACACGCGGGAGACGACGGAGTCGTATTCGCCGTGGACCAGGTGGATGCGCGAATCCATGCGCGTGCCGGCCTGCGGCAGGCGGGCGAAGCGCGCCGAGTAGGCGACGACTGCGCCCGCAAGTTCGGGGAATGCCTTGGCCGCTTCAAGCGCGACGGTGGCTCCCTGCGAGTAGCCGATCAGCACCGTGCGCTCGTTCGAGACACGGTGGTTGGTCTGCTCGCGCCGCACCAGCTGCTCGATGCGCGGCAGGATTTCCGCGATGCGCGCCATGCGGTTGTCTTCGGTCAGGCCCGAGGTCGAGAACCATTGCTTGCTTTCGGGGGTTTTTTGATACAGAGAAAATCCACTCGGAACGACCAGCGCGGCACTCGGGAAACGGCCCTGGTACTTGAAGGCGGCCGGAATCATCGAGCGCGCGTCGGCGCCGCTCGCATGCAGGAAAACAAAAAGGTGGCGGGCTGGTTGGGGCAGGGAAGGCCCGGTGCGGGCGGGCCCGAAACGATAAACCTGCTGCATTCAGCCATTCTGGCCCTGTCGCGGCCGTTCTGTAAACTGCCCGCGGGAAACAGCACCGCAGCCTGAGGTAACTCCATGCAAAAGAAGCGATTCCTGGCCGCCCTGTGGGCGCTTATCCGGCCCTACTGGGCGTCTGAGCAACGCCGTACCGGATTGATCCTGCTCGCCACCGTGGTCGGCCTCGCGCTGCTCGGGGTGTGGCTGGAAGTGCAGTTCAACACCTGGAACCGCGACTTCTACAACACCTTCGAATCCAAGGACCAGGACGAGTTCTTCCGCCAGCTGGGCACGTTCACCCTCCTCGCGGTGCTGTACATCATCAACGGCGTCTACCGCACCTACTTCCAGCAGATGCTGACCATCGAGTGGCGCACCTGGCTCACGGAGCGCTACCTCGCAGACTGGCTGAAGGACCGCGCGTATTACCGCCTGCAGCTGCTCGACAAGGGAACGGACAATCCGGACCAGCGGATCGCCGACGACCTGAACGGCTTCGTTGACCTCACCCTGACGCTTTCGCTCGGACTGCTGTCGGCGGTCGTGACGCTGGTGTCGTTCATCGGCATCCTGTGGGGCATTTCCGGCGCGGCTACGTTTTTCGGCATCGAGATTCCGGGCTACATGGTGTGGGTGGCGCTGGTGTACGCCATCGTTGGAACCTGGCTGGCGCACGTCATCGGCAGGCCGCTGGTCGGCATCAACTTCCAGCTGCAGCGCAACGAGGCCGATTTCCGCTACGCGCTGGTGCGCCTGCGCGAAAACGCGGAGGGCGTGGCGCTGTATCGCGGCGAGGCGGGCGAGTACGCGAACTTCCGCGGGCGTTTCGGCAGCGTGATCGCCACCTGGTGGGAGAAGATGCTCAAGCAGAAGCAGCTCGGCTGGTTCCAGTCGTTCTACGGCCAGCTCGCGATCATTTTCCCGTTCGTCGTCGCTTCGCCGCGCTTTTTTTCCGGCGCCATGCCGCTGGGCGGCATCTTCCAGATCGCGTCCGCGTTCGGCCAGGTCCAGGGCGCGCTGTCCTGGTTCATCAATGCCTACACCAGCTACGCCAACTGGAAGGCCACGGTGGACCGGCTCACCGGTTTCACCGAAGCCATCGAGCGCGTGCGCGCGGAGGCCGCTCGCCTGGATGGCGACCGTGCCGAGGGCGCGGCGGCCGACCTTTCGCTGGAGGGGCTGGCGTTGCACCTGCCGCAGGGCAGGCCGCTGCTCGCGGCCACGGAATTCGTGTTGAGGAAGGGCGAATCCGTTCTCGTCACCGGAGCGTCGGGCGCAGGCAAGAGCACGCTGTTCCGCGCGCTCGCCGGAATCTGGCCGTACTGGAAAGGAACGATTTCGCTGCCGCAGGGGGCGCGGCTGCTGTTCCTGCCGCAAAAGGCCTATCTCCCGATCGGCACGCTGAAGCATGCCGTCGCATACCCGATGGACGAAAAAGAATTCGTCGACGAAGCGGCGAGCGAGGCGCTTTCGGCCGTCGGCCTGCGGCACCTGGAGGGCGACCTGGGGCGAGAGGAGAACTGGGCGCAGCTCCTGTCCGGCGGCGAGCAGCAGCGGCTCGCCATCGCACGCGCACTGCTAAACAAGCCCGACTGGCTGTTCATGGACGAGCCGACCGCCGCGCTGCCCGACGGCGACCAGGCGTCGCTCTATCGCCTTCTCAAGGAGAGGCTGGGTGATACCACCATCGTTTCGATAGGCCATCGCCCTGGCCTCGCGGAATTCCACGACCGGCGGCTCGTCTGGCAAGGGCAGGGTCTTAACCCAGGATGATGCAGGTCGTGGTGCCGTGGGCGTAGAGCTTGCCCGCGGCATCTTCGATCCTGCCTTCGGCGGTGGCGGTCTTGCCGCCGAGGTGGATCACCTTGCCCGTGGCGCGGATGGTTCCCGTCTTCGAGGTGATCGCGCGCACCAGATTCACCTTCGCTTCCAGTGTCGTGTAGCCGGTGTTGGCCGGCAGCCGTGTGTGCACGCAGCAACCCATCGCGGAGTCGAGCAGGGTCATGGCCAGGCCGCCGTGCACCACGCCGATGGGGTTGTAGTGCTGCTCGCCCGGCTCGCACTCGAACACCGCCAGCCCTTCGCCCACCTGCGTCAGGCGAAAGCCCATCAGGCGCATGATCGGCGGCGGCGCGATTCTCCCGGCGATCATCTCCTTCATGTAGTCGATGCCGGCCAGCGCCTTGCCCGCGGCGAAGGCGGCGATCGGATCGTCCCAGGATACGGTCAGCGAACGCGACATTCTTTTATTTCCTCTTGGTCATGATCATCTTACTCGACGCGAACAGCAGTATCCGCGAGTAGAGTTTGTGGAATCCGAGCAGCGAACGGAACAGGAGGCCGAGGCCTTTCCTTCCCGTACGCGCGTGGGTCGCGGGAACCACGGCGGAGCCGAAATACAGGCGCGTACTTCCATCTGCGTTGGAAGCGGTCATCAGCCACGACCTGGTTCGGCCTGTCACGTCGGCAAGCAGCAGCTGGCCGGGGCTTCGACCTTCCACCGTCCAGGCGGCGAACGCATCGAGCGAACCACGGGCCAGATCCCCGGCCTGGCTGTCGGTCGATGGCCTGGAGGCGAACCACTTGAGCAGCAGCCGTTCGGCCTTGAACACGGCCGTCGTATAGAAGGCCTCGACATATTCGGCGTGGGTCACGGGCTTCGCCACTTCCGTGACGTAGCAGTCGGCGTAAGCGCCCGCGTACAGGTACTTGCGCAGCAGCGCATCGTCCGGGAGTCCGCACTGAAGGCATGATCAATACAGCGGCGCCGGATACGGCAGCGCAGGCGCGGCCAGGCTCGCTACTTCAGACTTGCCCGCGATGAAATCCGCCGCCGCGCGCGTGGCGACGTCGCTCTCGAGGATGCGGCCGTGGCCGAGACCCTCGGTGCCGAGCAGGCGCGCGCCAGGCCAGGCGCGGGCCAGTGCCGCGCCTTGCGCGAAGGGCACGATGGAGTCGCCGTGATCGTGGAGCACCAGGGCCGGCGTTCTCAGGCGCGGCGCGAGCCGTTGGATCTCGATCTCGAACCAGCGCAGGCCGAAGCGCTCTTCGATCGCGGCCTGCATGGCGCGGCGCAGCGCCTCGGGCATCCAGTACCAGCGCGCGAAACGGCGCGAATAACCGACCAGATCCGAGGGAGGGCTGACCAGCACCGTGCTCGCCAGAGGCATGCCGCGTGAAATCGCGATGGCGACCGCCGCGCCGGCGAGCGAATGGGTGATCACGTGGCGCACATTCCCGTGATGTGCGGCCACTGCGCTCAGTGCGCCGGCGAAATCCGGCAGCCCGGTGAGCTTGCCTTCGGACAGCCCATGCGCCGGCTGGTCGTAGGCGACGACGCGGAAGCCCTCGGCGAGCAGGCGCGGCACGAAGCCGCGCATCTGCGCCGCGTGGCCGCCCCAGCCGTGCGCGAGCAGTACGGCGGGCGCTTCCAGCGGACCCCAGCGCCACGTGGCGAGACTGCGCCCGCGGTATTCGACGAAGCTCGAGCGCGCGTCGAGGAAATCGAAGAACGTGCTTTGCGGCAGTTTCGGCGCGGGCGGGGTGAGGAACAGGCGCTCGGCGAGCGCCGCCGCGTATTCGGGCAGAAGGAGCGAACCGGTGAGGAAGCGAACGTTCGTGCTTATTCTGTGCAGTGCGAGGGCGAGATGCATGACGACTCCTTTCTAGCGGGAGGTGGGGTGCGCCGCTCGCGGCGCGGTGCGCCTGGCGCGCGGGGACGACAAAGAGTGGCGTTCGATCAGCGCGTCGAACGCGGCGAGTGCGCGCGCGCGCGCTTTCTCGTAGCCGAGCAGGCGGCGGTGGTGGTGCACCACCAGCGCAATGCCGAATATTTCAAACGAGATCTGTTCAGGATCAGTGTCGGGGCCGAGCTGGCCCTGCTCGATCGCCTGGCGAGTGGCGCGCGTGAGCGTGTCGATCCAGGCGCGCTGGCCGGTGGCGAGCGCGTCGCGCACGATGCCGGGCTTGTCGTCGAATTCGATGGCGCCGCCGATCATCGGGCAGCCGCCGGGCAGGTCGGCCGATTCGGTCCAGCCGAGCCATTCGACGAAGAGCGCCTTCAGGCGCGGCACGCCGCGCGGCTTGGCCAGCGCGGGATTNNGCGCGGGATTGACCACCAGCTTGAGGAATTCCTGCTGGCCCCGGTCCATCACCGCGAGCAGCAGTTCCTCGCGCGAGCCGAAGTGCGCGAACAAACCTGATTTCGACATGCCGGTGGCCGCCGCCAGCGTGCCGATGGTCAGGCCTTCAAGCCCCGCCTTGCTGACGATGTGGAACCCGGCGTCGAGAATCGCCGCCCGGGTGCGTTCGCCCTTCGTTGCCTTGTTGCTGGCTGGCATGGGGAGCAATAATAGTACGAACGTTCGTATTGTGCAAGACCTGCCTAAGGTATTGACCGGTATGGCTCTCCGGCACTGCCGCGACCTGTTCGGGCGTGCCGGCGGCGACGATGCGCCCGCCGCCGTCGCCGCCTTCGGGCCCGAGGTCGATGACCCAGTCGGCGGTCTTGATGACATCCAGGTTGTGCTCGATCACAACCACGGTATTGCCCGCGTCCCGCAGCCGATGCAGGACATGCAGCAGCAAGCCGATGTCGTGGAAATGCAGGCCGGTGGTCGGTTCATCCAGGATGTAGAGCGTGCGGCCGGTGTCGCGCTTCGACAGTTCCAGGGATAGCTTGACGCGCTGCGCCTCGCCGCCCGAGAGCGTGGTGGCGGCCTGGCCGAGCTGGATGTAGGCGAGGCCGACGTCCGAGAGCGTCGCGAGCTTGCGCGCGATCGCCGGCACCGCTGAAAAGAACTCCACCGCTTCCACCACGTTCAGCTGCAGCACTTCGTGGATGTTCCTGCCCTTGTAGCGGATCTCCAGGGTCTCGCGGTTGTAGCGCTTGCCGTGGCAGACGTCGCAGGCGACGTAGATGTCGGCGAGGAAATGCATTTCCACCTTGGTCACGCCGTCGCCCTGGCAGGCTTCGCAGCGGCCGCCCTTGACGTTGAACGAAAAACGGCCCGGGTCGTAGCCGCGCGTGCGCGCCTCGGGCACGCCCGCGAACAACTCGCGGATCGGCGTGAAGAGTCCCGTGTAGGTCGCAGGATTCGAGCGCGGCGTGCGGCCGATCGGGCTCTGGTCGACGTTCACCACCTTGTCGAAATGTTCCAGGCCGGAAATCGAATCGTGCGGCGCCGGTTCGGCAGCCGAACCGTAGAGGTGGCGCGCGATCGCCGCGTACATGGTGTCGTTGATGAGCGTCGACTTGCCCGAGCCGGAGACGCCGGTGATGCAGACGAACAGGCCCACCGGCAGGTCGAGCGTCGCTTTTTTCAGGTTGTTACCGGACGCTTCGCGCAGCATGAGGCGCTTCGGTCCGGGCTTGTTGCGCAGGCGCGGAATGGCGATCGAGATCGCGTGCGCGAGGTACTTCCCGGTGAGCGAATCGGGCGAGGCGACGATCTGCGCCGGCGTGCCCTCGGCCACGACCTGGCCGCCGGCGTGCCCGGCGCCGGGCCCCATGTCGACGACGTAGTCCGCCGCGCGGATCGCCTCCTCGTCGTGTTCCACCACGATCACGCTGTTGCCGAGGTCGCGCAGGTGCTTCAGCGTTTCAATCAGGCGCGCGTTGTCGCGCTGGTGCAGGCCGATGGACGGTTCATCGAGCACATACATGACGCCGGTCAGTCCCGAGCCGATCTGGGAAGCGAGCCGGATGCGCTGCGACTCGCCGCCCGAGAGCGAGCCCGCAGTGCGCCCCAGCGCCAGGTAATCGAGCCCCACGTTGACGAGGAATTCCAGCCGGTTGGCGATCTCGCGCACGATGCGCTCGGCGATCTGCTGCTTTGCGCCCGTGAGTTTCAGTTTCGAGAAGAAATCCCTGCAAAGGCCCAGGGGCAAGGAGGAAATATCGTAGATCGTGCGCTCCGCCACCTTGACGTGGCGCGCCTCGCGCCGCAGCCGGGTGCCGTTGCACTCCATGCAGACCTGCGTGTTGCGGAACTTGGCGAGTTCCTCGCGCACCACCACCGAGTCGGTCTCGCGATAGCGCCGCTCCAGGTTCGGCAGCACCCCTTCAAATGCGTGCTCGCGCACCTGGTTGCGGCTGCGCTCCGAAACGTAGTGGAACGCGATTTTTTCCTTGCCCGAGCCGTTCAGGATCAGGTCCTGGGTCTTGTCCTCGAGCATTTCCCACGGCGTCTCGATGTCGAAGCCGTAGTGCCGCGCGAGCGCGCTCAGCATCGAGAAGTAGAAATGATTGCGCCGGTCCCAGCCCCTGATCGCGCCGCTGGCCAGGGAGAGGTTCGGGTGCGCGACCACGCGGCGCGGGTCGAAGAATTCCACCGTGCCCAGGCCGTCGCAGCGCGGGCAGGCGCCCATCGGATTGTTGAACGAAAACAGGCGCGGCTCCAGTTCGGCGAGCGCATAGTCGCATTTCGGGCAGGAGAACTTCGACGAAAAGAGGATTTCCTTCCTGTTGTCCAGGTCGGAAACGATCGCCTTGCCTTCCGCGTGGCGCAGCGCGGTCTCGAACGACTCGGCCAGCCTCTGCTTGAATTCCGCCTTGGCGCGCAGCCGGTCTATCACCACTTCCACCGTGTGCTTTGAATGCTTCGCCAGGCGCGGAGCATTTTCCAGGTCGTGCACCTTGCCGTCCACGCGCACGCGCGTGAAGCCCTGTGCGCGGAGCTCGTCGAAGAGCTCCGCCTGTTCTCCCTTGCGTCCCGCCACCACCGGCGCGAGGATCAGGAGCTTCACGTCCTCGGGCAGCGCGAGCACCTGGTCCACCATCTGCGCCACCGTCTGCGCCTCCAGCGCGATGCCGTGGTCGGGACAGTAGGGTGTGCCGACTCGCGCATAGAGCAGGCGCAGGTAGTCGTGGATCTCGGTCACGGTGCCGACCGTCGAGCGCGGGTTGTGGCTGGCCGCCTTCTGCTCGATGGCAATGGCGGGCGACAGGCCCTCGATCAGGTCAACGTCCGGCTTCTCCATCAGTTCCAGGAACTGGCGCGCGTAGGCCGAAAGCGATTCGACGTAGCGGCGCTGCCCCTCGGCGTACAGCGTGTCGAAGGCGAGCGAAGACTTGCCCGAACCGGACAGCCCGGTGATCACGACCAGTTTTTCGCGCGGCAGCTCGAGGTTGATGTTCTTAAGGTTGTGCGTGCGGGCGCCGCGGATGCGTATGTGTTCCAAGTGCAGTGTTCCAGATGCGAATTTTGAGAGGCGAAACCCGCTACTATAGCCCTTTCGCCTTTCTTCGCTCCAGCCCTTCATGCAACCTGAACCGATGACGCGCGCCGAACTTCGCGCGGGCGCGAGCCTGTCGGCGATCTTCGGGTTGCGCATGCTGGGCCTGTTCCTGATCCTGCCGGTGTTCGCGGTGCATGCGCCGCAGTACGCCGGCGGCGGCGACCTGGTGCTGGTCGGCATCGCGCTGGGCGCCTACGGCCTGACCCAGGCGTTCCTGCAGATTCCCTTCGGCATGGCGTCGGACCGCTGGGGCCGCAAGCCGGTGCTCTACGCGGGCCTGGTGATCTTTGCCGCCGGCAGCTTCGTCGCCGCCGGCGCGCAGGACATCTGGACCGCGATCGCCGGGCGCTCGCTGCAGGGCGCCGGCGCGATATCGTCGGTGGTGGTGGCGCTGGCAGCCGACCTCACCCGCGAGGAGCACCGCGCCAAGGTGATGGCGATGATCGGATCCATGATCGCCCTGAGCTTCGCGCTGTCGCTGGTCGCCGCGCCGGCGCTCTACCGCGTCATCGGCATGGGAGGGCTGTTCGTCATCATCGGCCTGCTCGCGCTGGCGGCGATCGGGCTGGTGGCCGCCGTGGTGCCGGATCTGCCGGATGCCGTGCCGGCCCGGCCCGGCGCGGTACCCGCGCTTGGCGCGCTGGCCGAGGCGCTGCGCCCGGAACTGTTGCGGCTCAATTTCGGCATCCTCGTCCTGCACATGGTGCAGATGGCGATGTTCGTGGTGGTGCCGACGCTGCTGGTCGGCGCGGGCCTCGCCTTGTCCGACCACTGGATGCTGTACCTGCCGGTGGTGCTGGTGTCCTTCGCGGTGATGGTGCCGCCGATCCTGTATGCGGACCGGCGCGACCGGCCCAAGCCGGTGCTGGTCGGCGC
>CXWL01126749.1_pt1 | contig 12136 bp, 10 predicted proteins | sample 590931 | NCBI WGS metagenome assembly CXWL01 (sample SAMEA3498368, study PRJEB10139) | groundwater metagenome | biome: water well; material: biofilm material | place: Germany | collected 2015-04-27
AGATCACTCCTGGGCTGGTGATCTGCATGGATGGTTCATTGCTCGCCATGTTTGAGTACGACGGGATCGATCTTCAGAGCACCGACGGGGATCAGCACGACCAGGCTTCGAATTCGATGGAAATCGCGCTTCGTGCCTTCGATGACCGGAATATCGGGTGGTTTTACGTCGACAAGCGCCGGCGCACGTTCCTGGGGCCGGCCGGCGGGGAGAACCTTGTCGCGCGAGCCGTTGACGATGCTTGGCGCGCCTCGGTTGACGACGGATCGCTTTCGGAAATTCGCCACTACATCGCAATCGCATTTCGCCCGTTCCGCGGGACGATGGGATTCTTCGACGAAATCTCTGCGTCGATGATGGACGAACACAATAGCCTCCCAGCAGCCATTCTGAAGACTGTCTCGTCGACGCTCCGGCGCGAGAAGGGCATCGAAAAGATGCAGGGAAAGATCGTCGGCGCTACTGCGGCCTTTGAATCTCAGATCGGCGCGTTTCTCGGGACACTGACAACGTTGAACGCGCGCCGACTTGTTGACGAAGAGCTTCTCTGCGGTCTGAGTGACAGAGTCAACCTTGCTACTCCCCGCAACAGGGTGGCCTGCGGTCCCCTTCCCGACTACCTGAATACATTGCTGGTAACTGACACCCTCAAGCGAGCGGATGGCGGCGTTCTGGAGTTTGTTGGCGCTACTCGCAGCCAGTTTGTTCAGATGCTGAGCATCAAGGGGCTGCCGCAAGTCATCAACAACGCTGACGTTGAGGCTCTGCTCTCGCTGCAGGGCGACTTTTCCGTCGTGCAACAGTACCGGTTCCTTGATCGCGAAAAGGCCAAAGCCTACATCAATGACTGCGAGCACCATTACCGATCTTCGATCAAGTCGCCGATGACCCAGGCGTTTGAGCGATTGAGCGGGAACGAGTCTGACTCAATGGACATGGGTATGCTCGCGCTCGCCGAGGATTCGTCTGCCGCACTTGCGGAGCTGACCGGCGATGGAGTCAACTTTGGGTATCACACCATGGCCGTCATGGCCATTGGCCGGGATCGTCGTGACCTTGACATCACCCTTAAGGGGATTGCCGGCCTGTACTCGAACTTGGGGTATGGCGTGGTCCGGGAGGTTGTGAATCAGGTCGGGGCTTTCTGTGCCACCATCCCCGGTGGGGGCGACTCGACGGTCCGAACGTCGATGGTGTCGACGAGAAACCTGTCCGATATGTCGCTCGTTCGATCTATCAAGTCAGGATCTCCACAAAATGAGTACCTGACGGAGCAGCTTGGTTCGCCCCAGGAAGCGCTATGCTTATTCCCGACGACAAGTGGTGTCCCAGAGTACTTCAACTTTCACGTTGGTGACGTCGGGCATTTCGCCATCATCGGCGGGACAGGCGCCGGCAAGACGACGCTGCTCAATCTGCTCCTCATGATGTGGCAGAAGTACAGGGGCGCTCGGACAATTGTTATCGATAAGGACGAGAGCTGTTTTATCGCTATCAACGCCATGGGCGGCTCCTACATCAGCATCGATCCCGAGAAGGCGCAGGCGAAAATGAATCCACTGCGGTGGATCAAGAACCCGAATTCATGGTCCAAGGTGGCGTCCTGGATCGAAGGCGCGATGTCCGTGTATGGGAATGAGCCAATCACCGCCCAGCAGTCGACGATGATTACGAGGGTAATCGCCCAGCTGTCGTCTCTAGAGCCGCACAGACACACGCTGGGGAACTTTTACGACCAACTCAGTGGACTGAGCAAAGACTTGGCGGCCAGGCTCGCGCCGTTTGTGTCCCCCGCTGGGTCTGGAAACGCACAGGGGTCTGGCTCGAAGTACGCCCACCTTTTTGATGGGCATGAGGATGGCTTCGCAGCCCAGCTTGCTGCAGATTCGAGCGGCATCATCGGTATTGATGTCAATGCGTTATTGAAGGACGAAAAACTCGCTCCTTGCGTTATTGAGTACCTTTTTATGGCGATCGACGAAATGATCGACGGACTCTCGCCCACGATGATCTATCTGGAGGAGGGCTGGTATCTGCTTCAGAACGAGCGGTTCCGGGGTGTCTACGAGGACTATCTGCGGACGTTGCGTAAACGCAGGGCAATCATTGGCCTGGCCACTCAGTCCGTCTTCGACATCGAAAAGGTTAAGTTGTCGGCTGCGTTCAACGACAACGTGAGAACCCGAATCTACCTCCCAAGCGCAAAGGCGAAGTCCGCCGCTCGTGTCTATATCGACTATCTAGGCCTGAGCGAAGAGGATGTCGACGTGCTGGCCAACGCGACGCCAAAGAGGCACTACCTGATTGAGCAAAACGGCCGGGTACGTTTGATCGATGTGCTGCTCCCTCCAGAAATTCTCGCCCACACGAGATCAGACCCTCGCGCCAAGCTGGTATTCAAGAAGCTCCTTGAAGAGGGCTTCGTCGGGGCGGAGCTATCAGAGGCTTATGTGAAGACGTTGTTGAACCACTGAATGGGGAAAATCATGAAAACGCAAGTACACACTCGATTCGCGCGCTTTTTCGCTGTTTTCACTCTCTTTATCTCGGGATCGGTATTCCAGGGGCCCGCGGTAGCCCAATGGATTGTGTTCGATCCGACGAGTTGGATCCAGAACGCTATTACCGCTGCGGAGTCGATCGCCGGGACTGCCCAACGCGCCCAGCAGTACGTCACGCAGCTTCAGCAATACCAAACGATGCTGGTGAATCTGAAGCAGCTGCCCCAGGGCGCGCTTAGCGGCGCGCTTGGGTCGTTGTCGCAGGGGCAGGCGGAGCTCGTGAAAAACATGGGGAGGCTTGAGAAGTTGCGCGACATTGGAACAATCTCCACTGAGATTGGGCGTGTTTCCGGGTCCATCTCTAACGCAAAGGCCAGCGTGACTTCGTTGATCGCACTGCAACAGAGCATGGGGGGCATGCAGGAAAGCTATTCCAGGCGGTTTGAGGAGGCTCGGAGGCTCAACCTGACATGGGAGCAGTATGCCGCCCAAGAGGATCTGCAGATTCGGTCTCGTGTTGCTTCAGCCGCCGCCCGGGCCCAAGAGGACATCAGTCGGGTCGAACGCGTGAAACGCGACTATGAGTTTGCTCAGGAAATGGCTCAAAAGATCCCAGAAGCTGAGGGCGTCCAACAATCGATGGCCCTCATGAATACCCAGATGAATCGAGTGGTCACGCAACTGGCAGAGGTGAACAAAGGTCTCATCTCTTCCATGAACGGAAAATCGCCGGAACAGGTTATGGCTGAAGAGCAGGCGAAGCAGCGGGCTGCCGACGACCAACGTACTCGTATTCGAAATGCAGAGATTCAGAGGGCTGCAGATCGCGAAGTGTTCAAGGTTTGGAAGTAGTCCATGAAGCGATTAGGATTTCCTTGGAAGGCCTTGGTTCTACTCGGATCCTTCGCTTGTGCATTCGCGTTCGCGCAGTTGCCGAACGAGGTCCCTGACGCCACTGCGTACTCAACATCTGTCGCAACGACTCCAGTAACAGAGGAGCAGGCCAAGTCATTCGGTGCGCAGGCGCTACAGGCATTTAAGAGTGTTGTCACACTTGCAAACAACGCAATCAACAGCATCAGGGGGAATACGGCTGTCAAGGCATATGGAGAGAGACTGACCATCATGTTGACCGGTATCGTGATCGTCTGGGGCATCATCAAAAATATTGCCTTGAAACAATCACTTCCGCAACTGGTGGGAGATCTGGTATTCCCCCTTGTAATTGCCGCGTTTGTTATTGGTGCGGGCATTGGAAAACTGCCTGAAGTTGTGGACTCTTCAATTGCGGCGATTTCAGGGATCTACGGGGCAGGCGGGGCTGATGGCATGGAAATCGGTATAGCTTCGAATTTGCTCAAATCGGCGACGTTGATTTGGAATGCCAGCTCGCCTTCACAGTCTGAGGGTAGTATCTTTGGCGTCGCACTTTCGGCGTTTGCGATGCTCCTTCTGCGGATCGGAATCATCTTGCTGATTGTCGTGGCCGCCGGACTGGCTGTTGCAGCCATCCTCGTCGCCAAATTTCAAATGGCGCTAGCCATTGCGCTGGCACCCCTACTCATTCCCTGGCTAGTTTTTAAGCCAACAGAGTTCCTTTTCAGCGGCTGGTTGAACTTCTTCCTGAAAGCGGGCTTCGGCATCGTTGGCGTTTTCGCCGTTAGCTCTGTTGTGATTGCCGGATCCAAGGGTATGGCGAATCTCATCGAGAACGTGCCGCCAGATTCGGCTGCGGTTGTCACGTATTTGGCTATGGGCGGTATGGCGATCATCCTGACCTACTTGATGCTAAAAGCCGCGGATATTGGGGAAGGGATTATTAGCGGTGGCGCAACAGGCATTGGTCAGCTCACGTCCGTTGCGAAGGGCAGCGCCGCGTCGACTCCAGGGCGCCTCGCTGCGAGCTCGGCAGGGCTCGCCGGCTCAGCTGCGAAACTGGGTGCTGCCCAGGCCGCAGGTAAGGCGCTCCAGGGGAAGACTTTGTCCAGCGCAGGTCAGCAAATGGTTCAGCGGTCTTTCGGTAATGCAACTCTCGCCCGCGCGACGTTCGAGCGCGCTAAGGGGACAACAAGGGCGCCCCCCGCGCCCCCTAACAGCTAGCCGGGGGAACGACGATGCAAAACCGAATTCGCGACGCTTTCGTAGAACTCATTCAGCATGAGCGGCGGAAGTCTGAAGCAACGAATGAAGACGAGATGCAGGACGCGCTCGCAGACCAGGCTGTGTTTCGGGCGCGGAGTGTTCTTGCCAGCGTCGTTTACTCAATTGTTGATATCCAGAAGGCGCATCCGGCGCTTCTTCCCCTAATTGCTGTGCTGATCGGGTTACGTCTTTTCTTCTGAGCTTGTCACTCGAACCTTGATTCCTAAGGTGATTCGTGTCTAATTTAGACATGAACACAGGTGTTTCCCCCTTTCACTTTGCCAACTCCGTCCTCCGCGGCGCCGCCATCTGTGCTGGTGTCGCCGCCGGCGTGGCAGTAATTACCTCTGCAGCTCTGGCGGCAAGCACCCGCATGTCGGAGGTCTAGGCGGTTGCCGTCTGGTGTAATGCGTCCAAAGCATGCGTCAGCATGCCAACAATCTGGCGTTCAACGAACCTGTCGGTGCATGAGCACAAGTTGCGGGAAGCTTCAGTTCTGGTCAATGGGATTGAGCAAACCACGTCGACACCATTGGTCCGTTTTCCCAAGATCGAAGTCGTTGCTGTGCCTCGCACGGCGCAAAAGGATCAGCAACGTCATAAAGGCCGTCCGGCGACGGCTGGAGGTACTGCGAAATGATGAATCGTCTTTTTAATCCAGCTTCGATAGCCGCAGTGGTAGCCGGCGCGATTGTTCTGTCGCTGCCTATGGACGGGTGGATGAAGTGGTTGGCCTTTGGGGTGATCCTTTTAGTCGCGGCGGTCCTTTCGGCATTTGTCCTGTCTGCTGGCCAAGCCAGCATGGCGATCGGTGCTCTGATGACCATTGCAGCCGCGTCGGCATGGTTTCACTACAAGGCCTCTACCGAGGCTGCTCTGTTCCTGGCCGCGGGAACGGCGTTGATGGTCGCTTCTGTGGGCTCACTGTTCTTGAAGAGGCGAGCCTTGGTTGCACATGGCCTGAGCGGGAAAAATATGTCGGCCACTCAGCCTCCCCTGCCAACAACGGGGGAAGTGCTTGCCGCAAGGTACCGCGCTCGCAAAGCTGGGCTGCCGGCTCCACGGTTCATCACGCCATCATGGGAAAACGATTTCCGCTCAATCGTTGGAATGACCGAGTTCAAGAAGAAACTTCGCCAAGCCGGACTAGATAGCGTTGGCACGAAGGACCGAAACGGCATTCTTATCCACGGCGAGCCGGGGGACGGCAAGACATCGCTCGCAAAAGCCCTTGCCGGCGACTTGGGACTTGAGTTCATCCCGATTCACAAGAAGATGTCGAAATGGGTTGGCGACGCACCGCAGAACCTTTTTGATCAACTTAACGAGGCCATCGCTAGGACCCCTTGCTTGATCTTCTTCGACGAAGCCGACTCCGTATTCCCGTGCAGGGGAGATGCAACTTCCAGTTCCCTCCTCACCGAAACCAACTCGATGGTAAACAGGCTTCTAACCTACCTTGTCGACTATCGTCGAAGCGGCGTCGTGTTTGTCGCTGCGACTAACTTCATCGACGCGATAGACCCTGCTGTGAAACGTGCTGGCAGGTTCGACTATGTATTCGAAGTGCCAAAGCCGGATCTCGAAGCTCGCGTGGGCTTGCTGCGCGCGTCGATTGCAAAGAATTCGACCAATGTTTCAGTTGCCGACGGCGTTGTTGATTCCTTGGCCAAGCGTTGGAACGGGTTCAACTCCGCCACCATCTTGAGTGTCCCTACCCAAATCCCCCAGTTCGTGAAGGATCATCAAAGGACCCAACTCACGTTTGACGACTTTATGGAGATGCTGCGGCGCCAGCAGGGAATGGCCAACCGCGTGCCGGAGTCGACGAAGTCATTTGCCGAAATGAGCTACCCGCCTCAGCAGGCCGCAACGATTCAAGGGCTTATCGCCCGTGTCCGGCGGTCGTTCGAGATGGAAGAGTCTGGAGGCCAGGCGCCGTCCGGTGTACTTTTCTACGGCCGAACCGGAACAGGGAAGACCGAAACCGCACGAATGATTGCGAAGGAAACAAAGTGGGCATTCTTTGCTGTTCACGGATCAGATCTCGCCAGGGATCCGGACCTTATCGATAAGACGATAAAAAAGGTGCAGAACGCGAGGCCCGCAATTATCTTCATTGACGAAGCTGATGACTTGCTTGGCGACCGTTCATCTAACCCGTATAAGGCGGCAACGAACAAGTTGCTTGCCGCGATGGATGGTCCGAATGGAAAGATCAACGACTTGTTGTGGATCGCGTCAACAAACTTCGCCGAAGTCTCGGATGAGGCCGTTGTTCGCTCGGGCCGCTTCACTGAGAAGGTGCGTTTTGAGAAGCCGGGCGACGCTCCGCTGCTGGCGATGGCAAAGGCATTCTTCCTTGACCCAAAAAGGAACGCGGTTATGGACGTTTCGTGGGAGGAGGTCGCGGATGTCCTGACTGGCTCTTCAATTGCAGACGCGCAAGGAATCTTGATGCAAGCGTGGAACCTTACGCTAACTGCGAAAGGCGGTGTCGATCGCGGGAACCCCGTTAAACGGGAGTCACTTGAAATTGCAAAANNGTACTACTTTGCCCACATCGCAGAGGCTAACGCGGTGGTTGACTCTTGTATAAAAAAGGGCGTTGCGTCGATGAAGAGCGATGCAAACTGCGCAAACGCTCACGGCGGGCAGATGAAATTTCGTCTGGAGCAAAGCGCCAATGTGAAGAAGGGCCAGGCTGACGCATTTAAAGACTTTAAATAGCAGCAAGAGTGTCCGCGGTTTCCTCCGCCCAGAATTTGCGATATAGTCGAACTGTTTTCGATGGCATAGCTTGTGCCTAATTCAAGCCTTCCGAGCTAGTCTCGTTCAACCCACCGGGGGTCTCCTCACTGTGGGATTCCGTCCCGGATTTCATGGAGTCCGTAAATGGAAAAGGTCTTTTTTTCGCGTGGTCACATTCGTGCCACAAAAATGCATTTCGCTGTGGTCCCCGGCGGATTCGTCCGCCTCAAGGATGGGCATCTCCCAGATGGCAGCATCGTTGTCGACGGGAAGTGGCAAGACGGGAAGCCGAGGATTTCGCTGCACCGCGTCGTGAACTCAAGCTTGGTGAAGGTCGGCCGAGGTTGCCCGGCCGCCGTCAAATGCGCGATCTACGAGGTGGTGAAGGTGAAACTCCTGGAAATGCCCGCGAGAATGTACGCATTCGCCGCGGAAGCTGCGTGGCGTACCATCGTGGCAAGAAATTCCAAGGAGTAGCCATGCTAGCCAACCTCATTTGGTTAATACTCTTCGCGCTTGTTCTCTTGGTGCCTGGCAAGCTCGCCGTCATGTACCCCCTGCTTGGGGCTTTGGTACTTGCCTTCGTGCATTGGCAGATTTTCAAGCCACGGCGGCGGGCGCCTCTCGTCTCAACTCCCTCGACTGGGTATGAGGCGGGCGCAAACGGTGAGGCTGTTGCCGTTCAGATGGCACCTGCGGATGGCCATGCGGAAGCTGCAGCTTTTGAGGAACAGGCCCGCGTGCTGGACCAGGAGAGAGAAGAAGCTGAGCTGCTCGCTCAAAATGCAGCGCAGCACGAGGCTGCGATGGCAGCGTCTGAAAACGAAGCTGTAACGTCGGACGCCGAATCTCAGCAGTCCTGGCAGGATCGGCTCGAAAGCGGCTACAGACCGTAAGCCACCACTGCCCCAGAGCCCACCCCTAACCAGGGTGGGCTTTTTTATTTTCGGCGCCAGAAAGGGACAAAACAGCGAATTGGGGCCTATTTCTCCGAAATTTTTCGCACTTTTGCTTTCTACAGTTGTGGCATGTTCGGAAAAAAGCCCACTTCACTGCAAAACACGCCGCCGATCGCCGAGATAAAGGCCGCCCGGCAGTTTTCGGAACTTTACGGAAACGCAGCAACGCATGGATCACGCTGGTTCCTGGTAGCGGTGTTCCTGCTACTGCTGAACGTCCTCCAGTCGTTCTCGCTCGTTTTTCTGATTCCGCTCAAGCAGGTCGCCGTTTACCTGGTGGAGACCAATTCGGAAAAATTGCTTGTGGCGCAGCCGTTCAAGGCAGAGCAGTTCCGGCCGGATGCTCGCTTTGTCAAGGCCGAGGCCATGACGTACGTCCGCAACCTCATGACGATCGACCCCTATCTCACGCGGGGCCAGTTCGAGACCGCTATGCGGCGCTCCAGTGACAAGGCGATCGGCAAAGTCAAGGACCTCATCGCCAGCGATCAGCCGTTCGAGCGCCTGGCCAAGCAGCCAGGCCTGGTACGGGAGGCGGTCGTTACGTCAGTGGATACCTCTCAACCGGGGCTCATCTTCGCGACCGTGACGACCAACGAGCGCATCAGCCAGAACCCGCCCATTGTTGAGAACTGGCGCTTCACCATCCACTACAAGACCGTCCCCCCGGAATCGGAGGCCCAACTTATGGATAACCCACTGGGCATCACGTTCTCGTACTTCGAGCGCTTCAAAGAGGGTGTGAAATGAGATCTCTTTCTGCTCTTGCCCTGGGTCTTTGTCTTCTCGCCGGGCAACCCGCCAACGCTCAACAGATCGCTACGCCCGTAAACGGCGACACGCGCCTGGTTACGTTTGACTTCGATCCGGACGTCACGTATCTGATCCTTACGCGACCCAAGTCAGTCACAAACCTGATGCTTGCGCCAGGCGAACAGGTGCTTTCCCTTGTCGCCGGCGATACGGTCAATTTCGTTTTTCAGGTCTCGGCGAGCCGTGAACATATTTTCATCAAACCCAAGTTCGAAGGTCTGACCACGAGCGCAAGTTTGATCACGAACAAGACAACTTACCAGCTCATCCTTCGCAGCGCCAACGAAACAGGGAAGTGGCACCAGCGGGTGACCTGGAACAACCCAGACATGGTGCTGCAGGATGTGGTGGCTTCCTCGCGCGGCACGCCACAGCGGGATGCAGCGGCGGCACCTGACCAACCTGCCCGAGTAGCCGGCGGCAGTGACTCGAACCTCATCATCGACAAGGTCCAATTCAATTACTCCATATCTGGCAGCGAGTCGATCCGGCCGGCGCAGGTGTTTGACGACGGGGTTCGCACCTATTTTCGGATTCCCGAGGGCATGCAGGAGATGCCTGCGCTCTTCACCCTCAAGGACAACGAGGCGTCCCTGGTCAACTATTCGGTCAAGGATGGGTATCTGATCGCCCAGGGTGTTGGCGGGGTCTTCCTGCTAAAGCTCGGTAAGCTGGAAGTGCGAGTCGAAAAGGAAGGTCGCAGGAATTTCTTTGGGGGGCTGATGAATGGCCGATAACCTCCTGTCACCCAAAACCCCTGCCCCGACAGGAGTACCGCCAAAGAACATCCTCGCGTTTTTGGCCATCGGCATTCTGCTGGCCATTGGTGGCTACACCTGGTACCAGGATAGTTCAGCGCCGAATCCGGGACAGGAACGAAGCAAAAAGGCTACCTTGGAGGAAGCGACCGCCGCGAAGGACGTTGGCATGAAGGGCGATCCCAAGGATGTAACCGCGTTCGCCGACAAGGCCGGCGTGCCCGCAGCGCTGCGAGGCGATCCGAACGCAAAAGCACCGCTCCCCAGTGCACTACCACCGGAAACCGGGGTTCGGCCGCAGCCGTTCCCTGTAGAACTCGGAAGCGCGCCGGGGAATTCCAAGCCCGGCTCGGCGGCGTCATTGGAGGCCGTCCGCGAGACAGAGATTTCCAATGCCAAACCCGTTGTTTTTGACCAGGCGCTGGCGCCAGCGCAGGCGCCTGCCGAAAAGCTGGATCCGATCTCGCAGCTCATCGAACAAGAAAAGCGCGCCCAGGCAAGCAGGGAGGCCTCGCAGGCCAGGGCGACGGATCCATCACAACTTGCGGGGATCCTTAACGCACAGCGTCAGCAACAGGCGGCAGTGGGCCGAGCTGCCGACAAATCGTGGCTGAAGGAGTTCTCAACAACGCGGAAGGACCCCGGTCTTCGCCCCTCATTGCCGGAGGCGCCACTGATGCTGACGCAGGGGAGCGTGATTGAGGCAGTTACCCTGCGCGAGATCAACAGTGATCTACCTGGTGTCATCACAGCGCGCACGACGCGCGATATTTACGACTCAACAACCCAGCGCAATCTCATCTTGCCAAAGGGCACGCTAGCGATCGGGGAATACTCCTCCGAAGTCCGGATGGGGCAAGAGCGCTTGTTGTTCGCATTCACCCGACTTGTGCTTCCGGACGGCCAGTCGTTCGACCTTGGATCGTTCAACGGCGGAGATGCGGCAGGACGGGGGAGTGTGAAAGGCGACGTCGACAACCATTACTTCCGACTCTTCGGCACCAGTCTGATGATTGGCCTTCTGGCTGACCGGGTCGTTTCGACCAGAGCCGTGCCCCAAGGCACCAACGGTCAAGCGGGCGGCCTCTCGGCAACGGGCCAAATCCTAACTGACACCGCAAAGTCAATTCTTGACCGCAACCGCGAGGTCGCTCCGACGATCAGCATCCCGTCTGGTGCAAGGGTCGTTATTGAAGTCAGGCGCGACATGGTGTTTCCTTCTCCCTATCGAGGCTAGTTCAAATGAGCAAACTCACATTCATCGGAACGCTCCTTGCGCTCGCAACTGCAAATGGGATGTCCGCCTCCGGCCCGGTCAATGCCATGGACCGGTTCAGCTTTGACTATTCAGTTCAGGGGGATCCGAGGGCTAAGCCGCTGCAGGTGTTCGACGACGGACAGCGGACGTTTCTTCAGTACCGCGCCACTGACGACATTCCCGCTTTCATATCCACCCGTACCTCCGAATTGCTGATCCCTCGCAAAGAGGGGCCATACACGGTCATCAACGGCACTCCACGCGACTTCGTCGCTCAGCTCGGCTCATCCAGCGCCAGGATTACGCACGCATCAGCTCTCAGCACGGCTCCCCAGTATCAGCAGCGGGGGGCAGCGCCTGGAGCGACACCCGTTGAGCGATTGACCCTGGCCTCGCTCTCGCCGACAGCAGGAACTTCAGGTTTCGCCCAAAACTATGTCAAGCGCAATGAATGGACGGACAACACCTACGCCCAGCCCGCGCGCGGTGACTATGTGACCTGGGCGTCCGCCCAGACCGAGCATTCCAAGGTGGTCGCGTTTGAACGCGGATCTGGGAAGCTCGACCGGGAAGGTGAGCGGCGCTTGAAGCAGATCGCGTCGTCCGTGACCGGCTCTCAGCGCGTCGTCATATCAGCAGCAGACGACACCCATCCCGCAGACGTTGGCGGGACAGAGCGCGCACGTGTAGTCCGCAATGCGCTTGTCGCCGCCGGCGTCGCGCCATCCGTCATCTCCGTAAAGGTCGGTTTTCTCTTTGACGAGCAGTTGCAGAACACTGGGAAAAAGCTACTGAACCCAACAACGATCAGCTGGTCGGAATCTACCCCGCTCCGATCACCAGCTCCTGTTGTGGCGGGCCGGGGCCACCCCGACTCTGACTCTTCAATTATTGAAGCTATGCGGGCAGGCCGCCTCAGTCCATCTGAGGCTTTGCAACGACTCAAGGGTGCAC
>CXWL01037944.1_pt1 | contig 12131 bp, 17 predicted proteins | sample 590931 | NCBI WGS metagenome assembly CXWL01 (sample SAMEA3498368, study PRJEB10139) | groundwater metagenome | biome: water well; material: biofilm material | place: Germany | collected 2015-04-27
GAAGGCATGGCGATCGGCTGCAAGGTCACGCTGCGTCGTGAGCGCATGTACGAATTCATGGACCGCCTGGTCACCATCGCGCTGCCGCGCGTGCGCGACTTCCGTGGCCTGAACGGCAAGTCGTTCGACGGCAACGGCAACTATGCGCTGGGTCTCAAGGAACAGCTCGTGTTCCCCGAGATCAACTACGACAAGATCGATGAAGTCCGCGGCATGGACATCATCATTTGCACGACGGCGAAAACCGATGCGGAAGCGAAGGCGCTGCTGCGCGGCTTTTCGTTCCCGTTCATCAATTAAGGCGGAGACCAGTCCGATGGCCAAGACCAGCTCGGTCGAGAAGAACAAGCGCCGGACCAAGATGTCCAAGCAGTACGAAGCCAAGCGTCGTGCGCTGAAGGCGGTTGCCAAGGATCGTTCGAAGCCGATCGAAGATCGCTTCACTGCCCANNGGCGGAGTTGCCGCGAAATTCGTCGAAGACGCGCATTCGCAACCGTTGCGAACTTACGGGCCGTGCGCGCGGCGTGTATCGCAAAATGAAACTGTCGCGCATTGCGTTGCGCGAGCTGGCCTCCGCCGGACATTTGCCCGGCGTGATCAAGTCCAGCTGGTAAGCGAGGAGCCAGGAACATGGCGTTTAGCGATCCCTTGGGCGATATGCTCACCCGCATCCGTAACGGGCAGATGGCGGGGCTCGAAACGATTTCGATGCCCGCATCGCGGTTGCGCACCAACGTGCTCGACGTGCTGCAGCGCGAAGGCTACATCCGCGGCTATTTCGAAGAGGAAATGCGCGCGGGCATCCGCGAGCTGCGCGTCGAATTGAAATACGACAACGGCAAGCCGGTGATCCGCGAGATCAACCGCATCTCGCGCCCTGGCCGCCGGATCTATTCCAAGATCGCCGATCTGCCGAAGGTCTATAACGGCCTGGGCATTTCGATCCTGTCGACGCCGCGTGGCGTGCTGTCCGATACGGAAGCGCGCCCCGCCAATGTCGGCGGCGAAGTCCTTTGCAAGGTGTTCTGACCATGTCGCGCGTAGGCAAATATCCTGTCGCCGTCCCGAGCGGCGTCAACATCGAGATCGTCGGACAGACGATCAAGGCCAAGGGCAAGAAGGGCGAGCGCGCCCTGACCCTGCCCGACGAGGTCGAGGTCAAGCGCGACGGCGATAAGCTCGCCGTCAGCCCGCGGACCACGACCAAGAAGGCGCGCGCCCTGTGGGGCACGTCGCGGGCCAATTTGCGCAATCTGATCGTGGGCGTGTCCGACGGTTTCACCGTCAATCTTGAGATCAGCGGCGTCGGCTATCGCGCCGCGGCTGAGCCCAAGGTGTTGAAGCTGCAGCTGGGTTACAGTCACGACATCAACTACCAGATCCCGGCGGGCATCACGATCAAGACGGCGAAGCCGACCGAGATCGAGATCGCCGGCTTCGACAAGCAGCAGGTCGGCCAGGTTGCGGCGGAAATTCGCGCCATGCGTGGTCCCGAGCCCTACAAGGGCAAGGGCATCAAGTATGCAGGCGAGAAGATCCTGCGCAAAGAAGGCAAGAAGAAGTAAAAGGACGGAAGGAGCCAGCCATGGCCACGGCCAAAGAACTATTCCAGCGGCGCCAGCGGCGCACGCGCTCGGCCATCGCCCGCAATGCGGTCGGCCGGTTGCGTCTCAGCGTGTTCCGCTCGAGCAAGCATATCTACGCCCAGGTGATCGACGATGCGGCGGGCCGTACCGTGGCTTCCGCGTCCAGCATGGACGAGACGCTGCGCAAGGCGCTGAAGACCGGCGCCGACACCGAAGCCGCGGCAGCAGTCGGCAAGTTGCTGGCCGAGCGCGCGGTTGCAGCCGGGGTCAAGGACGTCGTGTTCGATCGCGGCGGCTATCTCTATCACGGCCGGGTCAAGGCCCTGGCCGACGCCGCCCGCGAGGGCGGTCTCACGTTCTGATTGGAGTTTGAATTAGATGGCACGCTCTCCCCAGAATTCCAGCCGGTCGTCCCAGGGCGGTCGTGGCCGCGAGCGCGAGCGCGGCGGCGGCGATCGCGAAGAGAGCGAATTGGTCGACAAGCTGGTTGGCATCAACCGCGTCGCCAAAGTGGTGAAAGGTGGCCGTCGTTTCGGTTTTGCCGCCATTGTAGTGGTTGGTGATCAGCGCGGCCGCGTCGGCTACGGCGCCGGCAAGGCGCGTGAAGTGCCGGAAGCGATCCGCAAGGCGACCGAAGCCGCCAAACGCAAGCTGGTCCGCGTGCCGCTGCGCGAAGGCCGCACCTTGCATCATGACGTCGTCGGCCATTACGGCGCCGGCCATGTCGTGCTGCGTACGGCGCCGGCCGGTACCGGTATCATCGCCGGCGGCCCGATGCGCGCCATCTTCGAGACGCTGGGCGTGCAGGACATCGTCGCCAAGTCGACCGGCACGTCGAACCCGCACAACATGATCAAGGCGACCTTCGATGCGCTGGCCAAGCTGAACTCGCCGCGCATGGTGGCGTCGCGCCGCGGCAAGAAGGTCGGCGATCTGCTCGGCCGCCGCGAAGAGGGCGCCGAGGCGCGTGAGTAAGGAGCATCGTCATGGCCGGTAAGGGCAAGAAAACCCTCAAGGTGACGCAGATCGGCAGCCCGATCGGCCGCACCGACGATCAGCTGGGCACGCTGATCGGTTTGGGATTGAACAAGCGTCATCGCACGCGCGAGCTGGAAGACACGCCGGCCGNNATCAAGCATCTGGTGCGCGTCGAGGATCCCGCCTGAGGCGGATCGACGGCAACCGGATTTGAGAAGGATTAGGACGTCATGCGTTTGAACCAGCTTTCCGACAACGAAGGTGCCCGCAAGGCGCGCATGCGCGTAGGCCGTGGCATCGGCTCCGGCAAGGGCAAGACGTCGGGTCGCGGCGTCAAGGGCCAGAAGGCGCGCACCGGCGTGTCGATCAAGGGCTTCGAAGGCGGCCAGATGCCGCTGCATCGTCGCATTCCGAAGCGCGGCTTCACCAGCCTCAACCGGCCGGACTACGTCGAGCTCAATCTCGGCCGTCTGCAGGCCGCGATCGATGCCGGCAAGCTCGACGCCAAGGGCACGATCGATGCTGCAGCTCTGCAGAAAGCCGGCGTCATCCGTCGCGGTCGCGACGGCGTGCGCCTGCTGGGCAAGGGCGAGATCAAGTCGGCCGTGACGATTTCCGTCGCGGGCGCGTCGGCGTCGGCCGTTGCCGCCGTCGAAAAGGCCGGCGGCAAGGTCGTCTTGCCGGCAGCCGCCGAGTAATTGAACCCGCGTTCGCTGGCAGGCGCAATCCTGCGCCGCCGGCAAGAGTAGGGGATTAGCGCATGGCTTCGGCCGCCGAACAGCTTGCTGCGAATCTAAGCTTTTCCAGCTTCAGAAGCGCCACCGACCTGAAGAAGCGCCTGTGGTTCACCCTGGGCGCTTTGATCATTTATCGCATCGGAAGCTACATTCCCGTTCCCGGCATCGATCCGGTGGCGTTGGCGCAAGTGTTCCAGTCCACCGCTGGCGGCATCCTGGGCATGGTCGACGTGTTCTCGGGCGGCGCGCTCAGCCGCATGACCATCTTCGCGCTCAACATCATGCCGTACATCTCTGCCTCGATCATCGTGCAGATCCTGACCACGGTGCTGCCGAGCTGGGAGGCGATGAAGAAGGAAGGCGAAGCCGGCCGCAAGAAGCTGAACCAGTACACGCGCTATGGAACGCTGGTGCTGGCCATTCTGCAGGCCTATGGCATCGCGATTGGCCTGGAAGGCGCCCAGGGCGGCGCCGGCTCGGTCGTGGTCGATCCCGGTCTCTATTTCCGTTTCGTCACCGTCGTCACCCTGGTCGGCGGCACCATGTTCCTGATGTGGCTGGGCGAGCAGATAACCGCGCGCGGCGTCGGCAACGGCATCTCGCTGATCATCTTCGCCGGCATTGTCGCGGCCATGCCCGGTGCTCTGGTGCAGATCCTCGAGCTTGGCCGCACCGGCGCCATGTCCGCCGCCTTCATCATCCTGCTGCTGATCGGCATGGTGGCGATCGTCGCGTTCGCCGTGTTCATGGAAATGGCGCAGCGTCGCATCCTGGTGCAGTACCCGAAACGCCAGCAGGGCAACAAAGTCTATGGCGGCGAGAGCACCCATCTGCCGCTGAAGATCAATACCGCCGGCGTTATCCCGCCGATCTTCGCGTCCTCACTGTTGCTGGCGCCCGCTACCGTCGCCGGCTTCGGCGCCGCGCAGGGCAGCGAGTGGATGATCTGGATCACCAACAATCTGGGCCACGGCCGCCCAGCCTACATGGTGCTCTATGTCGGCCTGATCATGTTCTTCTGCTTCTTCTATACCGCGGTCATGTTCAACCCGACCGAGACGGCCGAGAATCTGAAGAAGTATGGCGGCTTCATTCCGGGCATCCGTCCGGGCAAGAACACGGCCGACTATCTCGATTATGTGCTGACCCGCATCACCGTCGTGGGCTCGCTGTATCTGGCGGCGCTTTGCGCCCTGCCGGAGTTGCTGATCAGCCAGGCGGCGATCCCGTTCTATTTCGGCGGCACCAGCCTGCTCATCATCGTCACCGTGACGCTCGACACGGTGACGCAGGTGCAGTCGCATCTGTTGGCGCATCAATACGAAGGCCTGATCAAACGGGCCCGTCTCAAGGGGCGGAAATGAACCTGATACTGCTGGGACCGCCGGGTGCCGGAAAAGGCACGCAGGCCCAACGCCTGCAGGACGAGAAGGGGCTGAAACAGCTCTCGACCGGCGACATGCTGCGCGCGGAAGTGAAGTCGGGTTCGGCGCTGGGCAAGCGCGCGGCCGGCATCATGGAACGCGGCGAGCTGGTGCCCGACGATTTGATCATTAGCCTGATCGAGGCCCGCATCGCGCAGCCGGACTGCAAGAACGGCTTCATCCTTGACGGGTTTCCCCGTACCACCGCCCAGGCCGAGGCTTTGGACCGCATGCTGTCCCAGCGCGGCCTGAAGCTGGACCGGGTCATCGAGATGACGGTGGACGAGAAGGCCCTGACCGACCGCATTACCGGCCGCTTTTCCTGCGCCAAATGCGGTGCGGGCTACCACGACAGCTTCAAGAAGCCGAAAAAGGCCGGGGTTTGCGACGTTTGCGCGTCGACCGAGTTCACCNNCCCGCCGCAAGGACGACAATGCCGAGACGGTAACGGCGCGCCTGCGCGCCTATCACGACCAGACGGCGCCGCTGCTGCCTTATTACAAGGCGCGGGGGGTGCTGAAATCGGTCGATGGCATGGCCTCGATGGATACCGTTTACACCCAAATCTTGGGGGTTTTGCCCGGCAAATAGGACTTGACAACACAAGTTGACTTGACCGAACGAGGCCCTATAATCGCGCGCTTTCGCACGCGCCATAGGGCTGCAGACTGGGTATTTACCCCCGCCCTAAGACGTTGAAGGAGTTGGAAAATTGGCTCGTATCGCTGGCGTTAACATTCCCACAAACAAGCGTGTGGAAATCGCCCTTCAGTATATCCACGGCATTGGTCCGGCCAAGGCGCGTGAGATTTGCACCAAGGTCGGCATCGAGCTGGCTCGCCGCGTCAACACGCTATCGGACGACGAGGTGTTGCGCGTCCGTGAAACCATCGACCGCGATTACCGCGTCGAGGGCGATCTGCGGCGCGAAGTGGCGATGAATATCAAGCGCCTGATGGATCTGGGCTGCTATCGCGGGTTGCGCCATCGTCGTGGCCTGCCCGTGCATGGCCAGCGCACCCATACCAATGCCCACACCCGCAAGGGTCCGGCCAAGCCGATTGCCGGCAAAAAGAAGACGGCCTAACCGGAGTTCCGACACATGGCAAAAGCAGCAGCAGCAGCAGCGCAAGCGGCCGCGTCGGCAACCGGTGCAGGCGCAGCCCGCACCCGTCGTCGCGAGCGCAAGAACATCACTTCGGGCGTGGCCCATGTGGTGGCTTCGTTCAACAACACGATGGTGACCATCACCGACGTGCAGGGCAACACCATCTCCTGGGCGTCGTCGGGCTCGCAAGGCTTCAAGGGCTCGCGCAAGTCGACGCCGTTCGCCGCGCAGATGGCCGCTGAGGCGGCCGGCCGCAAGGCGATGGAGCATGGCATGCGCACGCTGGAAATCGAGGTCAAAGGCCCGGGTACCGGCCGCGAGTCGGCGCTGCGCGCTTTGCAGTCGATCGGCCTGGCGGTTACGGCGATCCGCGACGTGACGTCGATCCCGCACAATGGTTGCCGTCCGCCCAAGCGGCGGCGCGTCTGAGTTTCATCGGCGGCCGCTTTCGCGGCCGCGTCGTCAGGCGAACCGCTGCTGTCGCGGCTGTTCGCCTCGGCCGTTTCCCGGAAACGGTTCGGATTTTGTATCGACGGTTACCACCGTTTTGAAAGAGGTTGGCACCCGTGCTTCAGAAAAATTGGCAAGACCTGATCAAGCCCAGCAAGCTGCAGACCGAAGCCGGCACCGATCCGTCGCGTGTCGCCGTCATCGTCGCGGAGCCGCTTGAGCGCGGCTTCGGCCTGACGCTCGGCAACGCGCTGCGGCGCATCCTGCTGTCGTCGCTGCAGGGCGCGGCCGTGACGTCGATCAAGATCGACGGCGTGCTGCACGAGTTCTCCTCGATTCCGGGCGTCCGCGAGGACGTGACGGACCTGGTCCTCAACGTGAAGTCGATCGCCGTGCGCTACCAGGGCGATCGTCCGCAGCGTCTGGTGCTGCGCACCAACGGCCCGGGCGAAGTCACCGCCGGCATGATCGAGACGCCGAACGACGTCCAGATCATGAACCCGGATCTGGTGCTGTGCACGCTCGACGACGGCGCGTCGCTCAACATCGAAATGACCGTTTCGACCGGCAAGGGCTACGTGCCGGCGTCGGAGAATCGCCCCGAAGACGCGCCGATCGGCCTGGTGCCCGTCGACGCGCTGTACAGCCCGGTGCGCAAGGTCTCCTACAAGATCGACAACAGCCGCGTCGGTCAGAAGACCGACTACGACAAGCTGTCTCTGACGCTCGAGACCAACGGCACCGTGTCGCCGGAAGACGCCGTGGCGCTGGCCGCCCGCATCCTGCAGGACCAGCTGCAGCTCTTCATCAACTTCGAAGAGCCGCAGCAGCACGTCGCCGCCGAGCAGAAGGACGACTTCCCGTTCAACCGCAACCTGCTGCGCAAGGTCGACGAGTTGGAACTGTCGGTGCGTTCGGCCAACTGCCTGAAGAACGACAACATCATCTATATCGGCGATCTCGTGCAGAAGACCGAAGCCGAGATGCTGCGCACGCCGAATTTCGGCCGCAAGTCGCTGAACGAGATCAAGGAAGTGCTGGCTCAGATGGGCCTGCATCTGGGCATGGAAATCCCGGCCTGGCCGCCCGAGAACATCGAGGAACTGGCCAAGCGTCTGGAAGAGCCGTACTGAGCCGCGACGCCGGCCGAAGGGGATATGGAGAGAGACGATGCGACATGGAATGAACGGGCGTAAGCTCAACCGCACTTCGAGCCATCGCCGCGCGATGTTCGCGAACATGGCGACGGCCCTGATCAAGCACGAGCAGATCGAGACCACCTTGCCGAAGGCCAAAGACCTGCGGCCGATCGTCGAGAAGCTGGTGACGCTCGGCAAGCGCGGCGGTTTGCATGCGCGCCGCCAGGTGCTCAGCTATCTGGGCGACCGCGACCAGACCGAGAAGCTGTTCGCCACGCTGGGCCCACGCTACGCCAGCCGCAAAGGCGGCTATCTGCGCGTCTTGAAGGCCGGCCATCGCTATGGCGATGCCGCCCCGATGGCGGTGATCGAGTTCGTCGACCGCGACGTCGAAGCCAAGGGCAAGGATTCCGGCCCGGTGCAGACGGCTGAGGACAAGGAAGTCGAAGCGGCCTGATCGCTTTCCTCCTTTCCAACCAATTCGCAGAGGCAGCCGTTTCGGCTGCCTCTTGCTTTTCCGGCCATCGCCATCGGGTTATGGTTGGCCAGTTGCAATAGGGAGATCGGCATGGCGCGCGGCATTCTTGCGGCGGCACTTTTCGCATTGTCGGCGGTGTTGGGATGGGGCGCCTCGGCGCAGCAGGTTCCAACCTCGGCCGAGCAGGTCAAGCTGAGCTTCGCGCCACTGGTCAAAGCGGTGTCACCGGCGGTGGTCAATATCTATGCCCGCAGGCGCGTGCAGCAGAATATCGGCCCGTTCAACGATCCGCTGTTCCGCCGCTTCTTCGGGGACGATTTCCTGCGCAGCCTGCCGCAGGAGCGGGTGCAGAACTCGCTGGGCTCCGGCGTCATCGTGCGCGAGAAAGGCCTGGTGGTGACCAACAATCACGTCGTGCGCGGCGCCAGCGAGATCCGCATCGTGCTGTCGGATCGGCGCGAATTCGACGGCGAATTGCTGCTGGCCGACGAGCGCAGCGACCTGGCCGTGCTGCGCATCCTGGGCGAGACACGGAAATTTCCCTATCTCGAACTGGGCGATGCCGATGCCGTTGAGGTCGGCGATCTGGCCGTGGCGATCGGCAATCCGTTCGGGCTGAACCAGACAGTGACTTTCGGCATCATCTCGGCCACCGCCCGCACCATGATGGCGCGCATCAACCGGTCTGGTTTTTTCATCCAGACCGATGCGGCCATCAACCCGGGCAATTCCGGCGGCGCGCTGGTCGCCATGGACGGCAAGCTGTTGGGCATCAACACGGCGATCTTCTCGCAATCGGGCGGCTCGATCGGCATTGGCTTCGCCACGCCCTCCGGCATTGTGGCGCGCGTGGTCGACAGCGCCGAGAAGGGCTCCAAGCGGGTGATCCGGCCGTGGTTCGGCGCCGCCGTGCAGTCGGTGACGTCGGAGTTCGCCAATTCGCTCGGGCTCGAGCGGCCGACCGGCGTTGTCGTGCGCAGCGTCGCTGCGGGCAGCCCGGCGGAGAAAGCGGGCTTGCGCACCAGCGATGTCATCGCCGCCATCAACGGCCAGATCGTGGACGACGAGCGCTCGGTGAATTTCCGGCTGGCGACCCTGCCGCCGGAGGGCTCGACTGATTTGAAGGTGCTGCGTGGCGGGCGTGAGGTCGCGCTGAAGCTGCCGCTGCAGCCGGCGCCGGAAGTTCCGGCGCGCGATACCACGACCTTGACCGAGCGTTCGCCCTTCGTCGGCGCCACGGTAAGCAATCTCTCGCCCGCGGTAGCCGACGAGATGGGCGTCGACACCGCTCTGCGTGGCGTCATCGTCAATCAGGTGGCGAACAACACTGTCGCCGCGCGCTATCTGCGACCGCACGACCAGGTCGTTTCCGTAAACGACCAGAACGTCGGATCGGTGGCTGAGCTGAAGCAGGTGCTGGCCAACGCGACGGGCCAGTGGAAGATCGTGTTGCGCCGCGACGGCAAGCTGCTCACCGTGCAGGCGCGGGGATAGGCGATGGCCAAGGCCAAATCCGGATTGTTCGACCAGCTGGCGCCACGGCCGCTGGCCGACCGGATGCGACCGAACACGCTGGACGAAGTCGTCGGCCAGGATCACGTGCTGGCGCCGGAAGCGCCGCTGGGCCGCATGCTGGTGGCAGGGCGTCTGGCGTCGATCGTCCTGTGGGGGCCGCCCGGCTGCGGCAAGACCACGATCGCGCGACTGCTGGCCGAACGCACTGATCTGCATTTCGAACCGCTCTCGGCAGTGTTCTCCGGCGTCGCCGATCTGCGCAAGGCCTTCGAGGCGGCGCGCGAGCGGCGTGCAGCCGGCAAGGGTACCTTGCTGTTCGTCGATGAAATCCACCGCTTCAACCGGGCGCAGCAGGATGGGTTTCTGCCTTATGTCGAGGACGGCACCATCACCTTGGTTGGCGCCACGACCGAAAATCCATCGTTCGAGCTGAACGCCGCTCTGCTGTCGCGCTGCCATGTGCTGGTGCTGAAGCGTCTCGATGATGCAGCGCTGGAGAAACTTCTGGCGCGCGCGGAAGAACTGGAGGGCCGCAAGCTGCCGTTGACCGACGATGCGCGGCTGGCCTTGCGCGCCATGGCCGATGGCGATGGTCGGTTTCTCCTCAACATGGCCGAAGAATTGTTTGCCTTGAAAGGCGAGATTCTCGATCCGGCAGGTTTGGCGACCACCGTGCAGCGGCGGGCGCCGATCTACGACAAGGCGCAGGAAGGCCATTACAACCTCATCAGCGCTCTGCACAAATCGCTGCGTGGCTCCGACGTCGATGCGGCGATGTATTGGCTGGCCCGCATGCTGGCCGGTGGCGAAGACCCGCTCTATATCGTTCGCCGGCTGGTGCGTTTCGCCAGTGAGGATATCGGCATGGCCGATCCGCAGGCGCTGGTGCAGGCGCTCTCGGCCTGGGACACCTACGAACGCCTGGGTTCGCCCGAAGGCGAGCTGACCATCGCCCAGGCGGTGGTCTATCTCGCCACGGCGCCGAAATCGAACGCGCTCTATGTCGGCTTTGGTGCGGCGAAACGGGCGGCAAAGGAAACCGGCTCCTTGATGCCGCCGATGCACATTCTCAATGCCCCGACCAAGCTGATGCAGCAGCTCGGCTATGGTTCGGGCTACGACTACGACCACGATGCCGAGGACGGGTTTTCGGGCCAGAATTATTTCCCCGACACGATGAAGCGGCGGCAATTCTACAAGCCGGTCGAACGCGGCTTCGAGCGCGACATCCAGAAGCGGCTGGAGTACTGGCAGCGCCTGCGCGAGAAACGCGCCAGCGAAGACAAAAGTTAGGGCTTGTCGACGAACTGGCTCAGATGCTCGGGCGCCGGCACGAAGCAGCTTTGCCTGATGCCGAACCAGCGATAGCGGTTGCGCGCCACCAGCGAATAGAGCGGGTCGCGCAGGAATTTCGGCACGATCTTGAAGATGCTCAGCAGTGGCCACGGAAACGGCAGCCGGCGGACCACCTCGATCACGGCATCCGACTTGGTGTAGTAGCGGCCATCTTCGATCAGGGTGACGTTTTCCAGATCGCCTTTTGGCAGGCCATAGGCCTCCTTGAGCGCCGAACCGCGCTCGCCCTGGCCGAAGGCAAAGCGGAACACGCCCTGCTTGTCGGCGCGCAAAACGATCCCGACGCCAAAGCTGCAAATATTGCAGACGCCGTCGAAGATCAGGATCGGGGCTTCCTTGGCCATGCTTGGTCCTCTGGGATGAAGCTTGCCACGACCCGCGCCCCCTCAGTAGGGTGCGCCGCATGAGCCAGATTGTCGCCATCGCCCTGGGCGGAGCGCTTGGATCGGTCGGACGATTTCTCTTCGCCGGCTGGGTCGGGCGCGTGCTGGGCGTCAATTTCCCCTGGGGCACGCTGGCGGTGAATGTGGTCGGTGGCCTGGTCATGGGGTTGCTGGTCGGGTTGATGGCGCAAGCCTGGTCGGTATCACCCGCCATTCGCGCCTTTCTGACCGTTGGCGTGCTGGGCGGGTTCACGACCTTTTCGGCGTTCTCGCTGGAGACGGTGCTGCTGTTTCAGCGCGGCGACACCCTTGCCGCGCTGGGATACATCGCTTCCTCGGTGGTGCTTAGCGTGGGCGCCGTCTGGTGCGGGTTGCGCTTGATCCGGGTTTTCGTTGCCTGACATGTCCGACGTGACAAAAGTCCAAACGCGGCAGGTTGGAAGCGACGATGCCGATATGCGGCTGGATCGCTGGTTCAAGCGGTACTTTCCGACCCTGAGTCACGGCCGGCTGGAAAAGCTGCTGCGCAAGGGAGAAGTGCGGGTCAACGGCAAACGAGCCGAGGGCAGCCATCGCATCGCTACCGGCGATACGATCCGCGTGCCGCCATTGCCCGGTCTCGACACGCCACCACCGCCGCGCACCAAACCGGTAGTGGACGAAAAAGCCGCGCGCGAGATGCAGCGGTTGGTAATCTATCGCGATACCGACATGCTGGCGATCAACAAGCCGATGGGCCTTGCCGTGCAAGGCGGCACAAAGACCTTGAAGCACGTCGACGGCATGCTGGAAGCGCTACAGTTCGATGCGCCTGAGCCGCCGCGGCTGGTGCATCGTTTGGACCGCGATACATCGGGCGTGCTGTTGCTGGCGCGCAGCCGGGCTGCCGCCTCGCGCTTGACCGCGCTGTTTCGTGGTCGCGAGATGCGCAAGATCTATTGGGCCGTGGTTGTCGGCCGGCCGGAGCCAGAAGAGG
>CXWL01128957.1_pt1 | contig 12131 bp, 8 predicted proteins | sample 590931 | NCBI WGS metagenome assembly CXWL01 (sample SAMEA3498368, study PRJEB10139) | groundwater metagenome | biome: water well; material: biofilm material | place: Germany | collected 2015-04-27
TTCTAATGGAGTTTCTTGTGGAGTATCAGGGATTGGAATCGAACACTTAATACCAATTTTGACATTTTTTGAAAGTATAAAATGATATTCTAAATTTTAGAATTTAAAAAAATTACGTTCCAAAGATTTATATCTTTTGTGTATTTTTAAACTAGTGTCAAAAAAATAAACAAAAGTTAAAAAAAAGCAAAGCCACTGTCTTCCACTGGCTTTGTTTGTCTTTCTGTGGAGTCGATGGGGCTACAATGGAACACCTTATACCGATCTTAACTTTTTTTGATTGCTTGAAATTATGAGTTAGTTTATTGTTTTGCAGTTATTTGATTTTTTTTAATGATTCATCTTTAATTTTAAAATATTTAGCTAAGTGTTTATAACGTTTTTTAATAATTCCAAGTTTTTTAAAGGTAAAAAATTGTAGCCAAAAGAGATGTTAGAATTTTACAGTTAAGCACTTTAGGGATTAAAGTAATAGAAAAAATCGCATAATTAAACTTACCTTTTAATGTTAATATTTTAGGAGGGTATAGTTTTATCTAAGTATGATTCTTAGTATGTAACTTATTTCCCAATTGAGTTTTGACTACTATTTTCAGAAATTGTAGATCCTGATATAAGCGTTCTAAATACCTGTTTAGTAATCGATTTTATTTTTTTACGAACCGTTTTTATATTCTCCTTTATTTGCCCAATATATTTTCGTTTTATAATATAATATTGTATTGCTATTTTTCCCTTATTTCATTCTAATCAGAATATCTAATTATGCTTTAAATAGCAAATAATTTAATATGCTAAGACGCAATTTTTAGATTGTAAATTGTTATTATACTATCAATTCTAAAAATATTAAAAAGTTATTTTTACTTTATTTTAATTTAATTTTTTTTGAATGATACTAAAAAATTTTTTGTTACTTTTTTTTCTATACTTTGGTTTATCTTGCTCTGCCCAAATAGATGATATAAACGATACTTTTCATTATGCTGGAAGAGTAGAGTTACAAGAGAATAACAAAGTATTATTAATAGCTTCAGCTTCCTCAGTTTCTTTTGATTTTGAAGGAAGTACTTGTGTTATAAACTTGCAAAGTGTCGATACTTATGAACATCATAATTTTGTTTCATTAGAATTAGATGGTGAATATATAGGAAGAGTTCTAATTAAAAAAGGGGTAGCTCAAAAAATTCCTGTAACTATTACAAACAAAAATAAAAAACACCGTTTAACCATATATAAAGCTACTGAAGCGGCAAATGGAGCCGTATTATTCATTGGAACTACCGCTAAATTAATAGAAAGTGTAGTGCCAAAGAAAAAGAAAATTGAATTTATAGGTGATTCTATTACTTGTGGTTTTGGTAATGATACTGCCGAAATTCTATGTGGGAATGGCGAATGGTATGATCAACATAATGGGTATTGGGCATACGGAGCTATAGCATCACGTAGTTTAGATGTTGATTATGTATTGAGTGCTGTATCTGGATTTGGGATGTATCGCAACTGGAATGATGAGCATAAAGAAGAAGCTATTATTCCTGATGTTTATGAAAATTTATATTTAAATGAAGACAATTCTAAACCATACAATTTTGTTTTTCAGCCGGATTTAGTGAGCATTTGTTTGGGAACAAATGACCTTTCTGATGGAGATGGAAAAAAAGAAAGATTGCCTTTTAATGAAGAAAAATACGTGTCAAATTATATTGCTTTTATCAAAACGGTATACAAACATGCACCTAAAACTAGAATTGTTCTATTGAACAGTCCTATGGTTTCTGGAGATAGAAATGTAGTTTTAGTACGTTGTTTGAAAAAAGTAATTGAGGCTTTTGATCATGACAAACAACATAAAACGATTGCTTTATTTGAATTTAAATCGATGAAACCAAACGGTTGTGGCTCTCATCCTGATATTGCCGACGACAAAATAATGGCTGACCAATTAATTCCTTACTTTAAAAAATTACTTGATGAAAAATAATCTTCTTGCCTTAACTCTTATACTAATGTTGTCAAATACTGTTTTCCCAAATGTTACGCTTCCAAATGTGTTTTCAGATAATATGGTGTTACAGCGCAATACCGAAGTTACCATTTGGGGTTGGGCAAATCCACAGGAAGAGGTAGTAGTCACGCCAAGTTGGAATCATCAAGAATATAAATTTAAAGCCAACAATCAAGCCAAATGGGAAATTAAAATTCCAACTCCAAAAGAAGGAGGGCCTTACATTGTCATTGTAAAAGGCTATAACGAAATCATATTAAAAAACATCCTAATTGGCGAAGTATGGATTTGCTCTGGACAATCGAATATGGAAATGTCAGCAAGTTGGGGGATAGAAAATGGGGAAGAGGCGGTAAAAAATGCCACTAATCCCAATATCCGTTTTTTTTCTATACCTAAATTAACAGCTACATCACCACAAAATAATGTGCCAGGAAGTTGGACCGAAAGTACTCCAGAAACCATTAGAAATTTTAGTGCTGCTGGTTACTTTTTTGCAAAGCGATTACAAGAAGAATTAAAAAATGTTCCAATTGGTTTGATATCATCCAATTGGGGAGGAACGCCAGCAGAGATTTGGATGCCGGAAGAAGTCATTCAAAATGATGCGGTTTTACTAGCAAGCGCCAAAACAAGAAAAGAAGAAACCTATGGTCCCAACCAACCAGGACGCGCTTTTAATGCGATGATTTATCCTTTGGTAGGATTTAAAATTGCAGGTGTAATTTGGTATCAAGGGGAATCAAATGTTGGATCTGCAGTTTATGATAAAACTTTTTCGGCTTTAATTTCTTCTTGGAGAAAATTATGGAATTACGAGTTTCCTTTTTATTATGTACAAATTGCTCCTTATCAATATGGTGATGATCATTTTGGCGGAGTCGAAGTTAGAAATGCACAGCGTAAAGTGTTGCAAGAAATTCCTAATACCGGAATGGTATTGACTAGTGATATTTCACCAATTGATGACATACATCCTAAAGATAAGAAAACAGTAGGAACTAGATTGGCTAATTTGGCTTTGGTGAAAACATATAAAACTAACACGGATTTGGTAAACGGACCGCTTTATAAAAATATTAAAATAGAAAAAAATACAGTAATTGTTGCTTTTGATTATACTGAGGGATTGCATTTTTTAAATAAGAAATCAAATCAATTTGAAATTGCAGGTGCTGATAATGTCTTTTATGTTGCAGACGCAAGTATAAAAAACAATGCTGTTTTATTGACCTCTAAAAAAGTTCCAAATCCATTAAAAGTTCGTTTTTCATGGAAGAACACAGCACAATCTGATTTATTCAATAAAGCAAATTTGCCTGCATCGTCTTTTATAACAGAATAGTAATAGGAAATTATGACTGCGTGAGGGATTCCTTAACTATATTCTATTTTTGAAGAGGAGTTCAGTGATTATAGTTGTAGGCTATATCCTCGTAACGGAGTGAAGAGATAAAGCCGTGTAGCCCGGTCCGAAGTTTTTAAGAAGAGTCACGCCAATAAAAAAACCAAACCAAACTAAAATAAATTATGAACGCAAAAAAATTAATTACAACAGGGATTTTTACCCTGATTACCATTGGAACTATGAATGCACAGAATAAATCTTATTTAGATAAAACAAAACCTACTGAAGAACGTATCGATTTGTTGGTGAGACAAATGACGCTGGAGGAGAAAGTAGGACAAATGAATCAATACAACGGTTTTTGGGAAGTGACTGGACCGGCTCCCACTGGAGGAAATGCCGAATTGAAATACAAGCACTTGCGTGCTGGATTAGTAGGATCCATGTTATCTGTTCGTGGAGTGAAGGAGGTAAAAGCGGTACAAAAAATTGCTGTTGAAGAAACACGTTTAGGGATTCCATTAATCATTGGATTTGACGTAATTCACGGCTATAAAACGTTAAGTCCAATTCCGCTCGCTGAAGCAGCGAGTTGGGATTTGGAAGCAATTAAAAAATCAGCTCAAGTGGCTGCAGCCGAAGCTTCGGCAGTGGGGATTAACTGGACTTTTGGACCTAATGTTGATGTATCACATGATGCACGTTGGGGTCGAGTAATGGAAGGAGCAGGTGAAGATGCCTATTTAGGAAGTAAAATAGCGACTGCTAGGGTTACCGGTTTTCAAGGTGATTCTAAAGCTGATTTGCTAAAAGTAAATACCATCGCGGCTTGCGCCAAACACTTTGCTGCTTATGGTTTTGCCGAAGCAGGGAAGGAATATAATACTGTGGATATTAGTAATTCTAGATTGTATAATGAAGTATTGCCTCCGTTTTATGCAGCTAAGGAAGCGGGTGTTCGTACGTTTATGAACTCGTTTAATATCTTAAACGGGGTTCCCGCTACAGGAAATGCTTTTTTGCAAAGAGATATTTTAAAAGGAAAATGGAACTTTGACGGATTTGTGGTTTCAGACTGGGCTTCGGTTCGTGAAATGATTAACCATGGTTATGCAAAAGATGGTGTAGATGCCACACAAAAAGCCGTAACAGCTGGTTCAGATATGGATATGGAATCCTCTATGTATGTAGCTGAATTGGCAAAATTAGTTCAAGAAGGAAAAGTAAAAGAATCATTAGTTGATGATGCCGTTCGTAGAATTTTAAGAGTGAAATTTGAATTGGGATTATTTGATGATCCTTACAGATATTGTGACGAGAAACGGGAAAAAGCTACAATTGGGAACAAAGCCAATAATGACGGAGTATTGGACATGGCCAAAAAATCGATCGTGTTATTGAAGAATGAGTCTAATTTACTTCCGCTAAAAAAATCAGGACAAAAAATTGCTTTAATTGGTGCTTTGGCAAATGATAAAAACAGTCCGTTAGGAAGCTGGAGAATAGCTTCTGATGATAATACTGCAGTTTCGGTATTAGAAGGAATGCAACAATATAAAGGGAATCAGTTGACTTTTGAAAAAGGAGCTGATTTGACTATCGGTAAAACTGCATTTATCGAAGAATTGGTTTTTAATACTACTGATAGAAGCGGTTTTGATGCTGCTAAAAAAGCAGCAGCTAGTGCTGATGTTGTAGTGATGGTATTAGGAGAACATGGATTTCAATCAGGGGAGGGACGTAGTAGAACAAATCTTGATTTACCAGGTTTGCAACAAGAATTATTAGAAGAAATATATAAAGTAAATCCAAATATTGTTTTGGTTTTAAACAATGGAAGACCCTTAGCATTGCCTTGGGCAGCAGCGCATATCCCTTCTATTGTTGAAGCATGGCATTTAGGAACTCAAACAGGAAATGCGGTAGCTCAAGTTTTATATGGGGATTATAATCCAAGTGGTAAATTACCAATGTCATTCCCTAGAAATGTAGGCCAAGTACCAATTTACTACAACAATTACAGTACAGGAAGACCAACTAATGGAGAAGGAAATGTGTTTTGGTCTCACTATACGGATGTTGAGAAAACGCCACAATTTCCTTTTGGTTTTGGATTAAGTTATACGACTTTTGAGTACAAAAACTTAAAATTAGATAAAACTGCTATTGCTTTAGGAGAAGCGGTAAAAGTATCTGTAGATGTTACTAATACAGGAAATTATGATGGTAAAGAGGTCGTTCAATTATATATTCATGATGAGGTAGCAAGTTTAGCTCGTCCGGTAAAAGAACTGAAAGGTTTTGAATTAGTTGATTTGAAAAAAGGGGAAACTAAAACAATAACGTTAACATTAACAGACAAAGAATTAGGTTTCTTTGATAATGATGTTAATTACCTTGTAGAGCATGGGACTTTTAAAATCATGGTAGGAGGAAGCTCAGACAAAGGTTTAGAAAGCAGTTTTGAGATAAAATAATTTTTATAGAATACAATATTTAAACCCGACAGCTTAAGAAACAGGTCGGGTTTATTTGTGTTATATACTTATGAATGCGAATTTTACGAATTAGAAAATTGAAATCAAATTTTTTAAATTAATGCAATGGAATACAATAGATGCGGAAAAAGTGGTTTATTATTACCACAAATTTCTTTAGGATTATGGCATAACTTCGGTTCAGTAGATAATTTTGAAAACGGAGAAAATATTGTCAAAGAAGCTTTTGATAAAGGAATAACACATTTTGATTTAGCCAACAATTACGGACCAATACCAGGTTCTGCAGAGACTAATTTTGGTAACATTTTAAAAAATAATTTCCAAGGCAATTTGCGTGATGAATTGGTGATTGCTACAAAGGCAGGCTATAAAATGTGGGAAGGTCCTTATGGAGAATGGGGATCAAGAAAATACTTAATAACGAGTTTAAATCAAAGTTTAAAGAGAATGAACCTCGATTATGTAGATATCTTTTATTCACATCGTTATGACTCAAATACGCCTTTAGAAGAGACTATGATGGCATTAGACTATGCAGTACGAAGCGGAAAAGCGTTGTATGCAGGAATTTCTAATTATCCAGCAGAACAAACGAATCAAGCTACTGAAATTTTGCAACAACTAGGGACACCTTGTTTAATTCATCAAGAAAAATACTCCATGTTTGTGCGTACCTGTGAGGAAGGTTTACTGGACGTTTTAGAAGATAAAGGAGTAGGATGTATTGCTTTTTCGCCATTGGCACAAGGACTACTTACCGATAAATATTTAAAAGGAATTCCAGAAAATTCTCGTGCTTTTAATCCTAATGGTCATTTACAATTAGAAGAAGTATCTGATGAGAAAGTGGTCAAAATAGTGGCCTTGAATAAAATTGCAAAAAACAGAAATCAATCTTTGGCACAAATGGCTCTGGCTTGGTTGTTAAAAGATAACCGTATCACTTCGGTCCTAATTGGAGCGAGTTCAGTAGGGCAGTTAAACAACAATATTGATAGTTTGCAAAACCTTGATTTTACTCTAGATGAGTTGAATGAAATTGAGCAAATTTTAAAATAAACAAACGCTATTCCGTAGTTACTAAATTTAAGATTAAAAACTAAGGCTCCATTTTTTAGAATTGGAGCCTTTTTTTAATTTTAGGGTAAATTGATTTAAAACGATACCTAATTTTGAGGTATTGTCTAATCAACTGTATCAGTTTAAAATTAGTCTTTAAAAAAGTGTATTTCGGTAATTTACTTAAATTTAAATTAGAGTTAGTTTTAAAAATAATGGATTGGTTTTTAAATATTTTTTTCTTTTTTCACCTCGTACGGAGCTGAGTTAAATAGGTTGTCGATTTAGGGGCGGTGATTACTTCTTTGGTTCCCCATCACTCATTTATAAATTGAGTAAAAATAAAACAAATAAAAGCCAAAAAAGTTGTGTTTTTTTACTGTGTTACAGGCTTGTTATTTTGAGTAATATGCTTGTCTGATTGAAAATTCTAGATAAAAAAGTAATATCCGCAGGGGTGATCTTATCTGAGAATCAATTGATAAAAAAGTATCATCATATTTAGGTTAATAAGCTTAATTTTCAGAATTCAAATAAATATTTTTAATTATGAATAAAAAAGTATTTTATAATACTCTATGTACAGTATCCTTTTTATTGGTAGGAAATTTTGTTTCCGGTCAGATCGACAAAGATGCAACTAAAGAAACCAAAGCCTTATACAAAAACCTGAAGGATATCTCTAAAAGGAGCATACTGTTTGCACATCAACATGCTACTGAATATGGACATGGTTGGAGTGGTGATGCCAATCGCTCGGATGTAAAATCGGTTACTGGATCATTTCCTGCAATGGTTGGTATCGATTTTAGCGGATTATCTGGGAGATCAGAAGCAGATATCGAAAAAACTAAAGAAGGCTTAAAAAAAAATGTTGTAGATACTTACAATAGAGGCGGGGTAACTACAGCNNCAATAGAGGTGGTGTAACTACAGCTGCATGGCATTTTTCAAATCCAGCTTCTAAAGATGGGTTTTATTGGAAAGAGGGGGTATCTTTAGCTTCAATGCCATTGATCAAGCCTGGAGGTTCAAAACACGAAGAGTATAAAAAAATTTTAAAGACAATTGCAGATTTTGCTAATTCTGTAAAAGGGAGTAACGGCAAATTGGCTCCTATAATCTTTAGGCCTTATCATGAATTTGACGGAGAATGGTTTTGGTGGGGAAAACCGTATGCCTCTCGTGAAGATTTTATCGCCGTCTGGCAGTTCACAGTTTCTTACTTAAGAGATACTTTAAAGGTTCATAATTTTATATATGCATTTTCACCCGATAACAAATTTAATACGGAAGAGGAGTTTTTAGAGCGTTTTCCCGGTAATGATTATGTGGATATGGTAGGTATGGATAATTATGGTGACTTTGGAAGAGATGGGAATTATAATATTGAAAGAGCTATCAAGAAACTTAAAATAGTTTCAGACTACGGTATTAAGAGTAATAAATTAGCAGCGTTAACAGAAACTGGATTAGAATCGATTCCAAATCCAATATGGTGGACAGAAACTTTGCTAAAAGTATTGAAATCTGAAAACATGCAATTGTCATATGTGTTAGTTTGGAGAAATGATACACAAAGTCCAACACATTATTATGCACCATTTCCTGGGCAAAATAGTGTTCCTGATTTCTTGAAATTTTATAATGACCCCTTTACTATTTTTGAAAAAGATTTAAAGAAAATATACAAGCGTAAATTTTTAGGGATATTCTAATTTTTCAAAATATACTGTCCAGAGCTGAAAGAGCGATAGTGGATTAATAAAAAGTATAATTTTTTAAACAGTAGTAAACCAATGTTAACTACTGTTTTTTTGTGTTATAAGTTCTTATTTTGATTTGCTCATAAAATTAACCCGTTGGTCGTAATTCGAAAATATTTCTTTTTACTAATAATTTTGGAGAAAGAATTTTTGTTGCAAAAGTAAATTTATAACTACGTCCGGAACAAGAATGAATTCATGAACTGGAGAAAAAGGCTCAAAAATGCCGAGTTAGAGCGAGATATATTGAAAAAAGTAATAGGTGTTTTTGCCAATAGCGGTCGATGATTAGTAGTTTCATTAAAAACAGGAAATGCTAAAAAATAAAAAGGACAACATTAAAGCCTATGTTTTTTATGTTATGAATTTAAAGTAGTGGACTATGTTTCTATTTAAGTTTCAAATTATATTTTTTCACCAATTCCAATGTTAATTTGTCTGTCGAGAAAACAGTATTCAAACCTTGTGGTTCCTGCGGTGGATCAGTAGTAAAAGGGTCACCAATATTCCATTTCCCGGAAGTATTAACAGCTTTTCCTTCGCCGCCAAAACCCCAAAAATTAACACCGCGCAACGCCTCATTATTGCTGCGACTTAAAATCAATTTTTCAAAGAAAGCTTTGTAAAATGCGTTTCTATCCAATACCGAGGAATTTGGTAGTAGGCTTTCATAGGCTCTTGGTAATCCAAATTCTTCAATAACAATGGGGCGACCTAATTTTTTGGCTACATCGACATGCTCGTTTATGTATGCTGTAGCTTTTTGAATCGCAATTTGCAAAGTAGTTTTTGCGTCTTCAGCGTTGAACCAACCCCAGTTTTTTGGCCAGATATGCATAGTTAAATAATCAATCTTCGGATTCATGTGCGTGCGTTCATAGGTAGCCAAATCATCATTTGATCCCGCTTTACCTTCAGAACCTGTTGAAATCAAATGATTGGAATCTAAACTATCAATCAAATCAACAGTTTTGTTCAGCCAAGCCGTAAATTTTTTTTCGTTTTCGATACTAAGAACGCGGGGTTCATTGCCTATTTGCCATGCCATAATCGCATTGTCTTCAGTATATTTCTTGTTTGTATAGGCATTAGTTCGGCCCAAAATATATTTTATATGATTTTCAAAAGCCACCATACAAGGCTCACAACTGTGGTACTGTTTTACATAATCCATGAATTGAGGCCAAGAGTTGGGTTTAATGTTTGGATTCGGAATTTTTCCGAAGCCGTTCCATTCTAAATATTGCGACATACCGCCTGACCATTCCCAGTTGTTGTTGAGGTATAAAACCGCATACATATTGCGTTTTCCCATTTCGGCAATCAAGAAATCCAAACCATCCAGCAAATCGGCATTGTATTTTCCCTGCTCGTATTGTAAGGCTGGACTAACCGTGTAATCATAGGTTCCACCATCAGCGCCCACTAAGATTCTTAAATTGTCAATACCATTTTTCTTCATTAAATCTAGTTCCCGAAGCAGTCTTTTTCGGTCGCCTACTTTTTTAGATGCCAATAAACCACCATACCAATAATTGGTGCCAACATACGAATACAATTTGTCACCTTTGTAAAATTGCGTTCCTTTTACAGTTATTGCAGGCTGTTGTTTTTGTGCTTGGCAACTAATATTGGTCAAACAAAAAATTCCAAAAAATATTTTTAATACTAATTTCTTCATAATTAATTTATTTCAGGAGCTTTTTCCTGCTATTCGTTACAATCTTTTTTTGGTTGTAAAACCTCAAAAAAAGGATTTTCATGGCTATTATGGCTTCGTTATTTGTTATTATTAAAAAGTTAGACTTTGACTTTTGGTTTTAATTAGGTAGAACATACATTTTAGGCAATGTATTCACTAATACCGACTTTGGTTTACTGGTAAAACTTGTGAAGTCAGGTGCATTAGTAACAGAAGGAGTTGGTACATAATAACCATCTCGAGTATTGTTCCAAAACATTACAAAACTAATCTCGATATTATTTGCAGTTAGAGCATTGTATAAATAATTAGAGAACCATCCAGATATAGGAGTATTTGTAGTTGTTACTTGGTAACCAGTTTCGGTCAATGCGGCAATTTTCACCTTGCTTTTAGCTAAATCGGAGACCATCTTCAATTTTGTATTGGCTCTGTCTGAACCGGCTTGTCCTTGATTGTTAAAATCACCATAATTATCCATACCTAAAACATCAACAAACGCATCGCCTGGGTAGCGACTCAAATAATTAGTTGATGTTGAGTATGTATTGTCAGGAGAAAATGCATACAATACATTGTGAAGACCTTTGCTGTTTTTAAGATAATTAACAGTAAACTGAAAACCGGTTTTGTATTCCTCGGGTGAGCAATAATCAGCACCCCACCAAAACCAATTTCCGTCAAACTCATGAAAAGGTCTAAAGATGATAGGGATTAACTCACCATTGCTTCCTTTTAAATTAGAAATTACCGATGCTATTTTATCGAGTTTTAACTTATACCAATCATGCTTTGAGCCTCCAGGCAAAATACTTTTGAAAGCAGTAGCTTTTTCGGCTGCACTCATGTCATTAGCATAGAAACTGTCTTCTTTGTTTGGCTCTCTCAAATGCCAGCAGAAAACATTAATCATACCTTTTGCGTAAGCTTGTTTGGCATCATCCGTAATCTTTTTTTCTTGTTGGTAAAACCAGTTGTCGTTTTGACCCGTATTATTTTTATCGGTAATAAACATGAAGTCAGAACCTAATAGTGCAGGATCATTTCCGGTTGTTTTTTTGATGTCGGACAGTGATGATGAACCATTGTTGTAAAAAGCATTGAATGCATCTTGTTGTCCAATGGCAAATTTAGTTTTAGCAAGTTTCTTTAGATTGTAAAATAAAGCAACCGTTTCTGCTGTAGCACTAGCATCAACCATATGTGTTTTTACATTCACGGTAGTTAAAGCATCTGTATCAGAAACTGGTGTAGTGACTGGTGGCGATACAATAGTATCAGGAGTATCAAGACCTGAAGAGCAACCTGAAATAAAGAATGTATAGCAAAGTACTGTTATTAAAAGATATAATTTATTCATTTTTAATTGATTTAATGCGGTTAATGATTTCTATACAAGCACGACCATTGTGATACGGGCATTTCCAGAAACCAGCTTTGTCTTTTTTTATTACTGAATAATCAGCATTAATCCCCCAATACCATTCTCCATTAAGGGTATCAAGAATATATGTTTTAACAAAATCCCAATTTTTTAATACAATATCTAAATAGGATGTATCACTTGTTAATTGATAAGCATTAAAAAAACCTATCATCAGTTCTGCTTGTGGCCACCAGTGTTTTTCGGCAATTAATTGATTGCTTTCTGGGTCTAATTCATACCATAAACCGCCATCTACATCAATTCCTTCTTTTGTACTGTTAGTGAGTTGAATAGCGTGTATTTTGTAACGTGCAATCA
>CXWL01118086.1_pt1 | contig 12130 bp, 12 predicted proteins | sample 590931 | NCBI WGS metagenome assembly CXWL01 (sample SAMEA3498368, study PRJEB10139) | groundwater metagenome | biome: water well; material: biofilm material | place: Germany | collected 2015-04-27
ATGCCGACGGCCTCGATCGACACATCGACGCCGCGCCCACCCGTCAGCGCAAGCACGGCCTCGGCCGCCTTGCCGTCGGTGCTGTTGATCGTGTGCGTGGCGCCGAAGCGGCATGCGACCTCGAGCCGGCCGTCGTCCAGGTCGATGAGGATGATCTGCGAAGGCGAATAGAACTGCGCCGTGAGCAGCGTCGCCAGGCCGATCGGCCCGGCGCCTACGATGGCCACCGTGCTGCCCGGCGCAACCTTGCCGTTGAGCACGCCGCATTCGAAACCCGTGGGCAGGATGTCGCTGAGCATCACCAGCGCTTCTTCGTCCGCGCCCGCGGGAATGGGATAGAGGCTGCTGTCCGCATGCGGAATGCGCACGTACTCGGCCTGCGTGCCGTCGATGGTGTTGCCCAGGATCCACCCGCCGGTGGCGCAGTGCGAATACATGCCGCGGCGGCAGTACTCGCACTTGCCGCATGACGAGATGCACGAGATCAGCACATGGTCGCCCGCATGGAACGCGGTCACGCCGGCGCCCACCGTCTCGATCACGCCCACGCCCTCGTGCCCCAGGATGCGGCCCGGCGTGCAGGTCGGCACATCGCCCTTGAGGATGTGCAGGTCGGTGCCGCAGATGGTGGTCTTGAGGACCCGCACGATGGCGTCGCCCGGTGCCTGGATCTCCGGCTTGGGATGGTCTTCGAGGGATTTGAGGCCGGGGCCCCGGTAGACGAGTGCTTTCATGCCGCCACGTTAGGCGCCTGTGCGCGTTCGCCCTTTGAGGTAGCGCAAGGGAATCGCAAGTCCGCAACGATTCTGCGGATCGCGCCGCCCGCGGGTCTTCATGCAGATCAGCACGCTTCAGGCGCTCCGGCAGCCGTGCGATCAGTGCCCGCTCGCGCCATGCGCGCCGATGCCGGTCTCCGAGCGCACCTGCTGGGCAATGAAGCCGCCGCGGTCGACCTGAGCCCGGGCGCTGCGGTCCAGCACCGAGAACAGCCAGATGCCCGCGAACGCGATGCTCATCGAGAACAGGCACGGCGAGGTGTACGGGAACGGCGCCGATCCGACCGGGTAGCCGAAGGTGGCTTCCCAGACCGAGGGCGACACCACCGTGAGCGCCACCGAAGACACCAGCCCGAGGAAGCCGCCGATCACCGCGCCGCGCGTCGTGCAGCCTTTCCAGAGCACCGACATGAAGAGCACCGGGAAGTTGGCCGAGGCCGCGATGGCAAAGGCCAGCGACACCATGAAGGCGATGTTCTGCTTCTCGAACACGATGCCCAACAGCACCGCCAGCGCGCCCAGCGCCAGCGTGGTGATCTTGGACACGCGCAGCTCGGCCGCGCTGCCCGCATCGCCCTTCTTGACGACGGTGGCGTACAGGTCATGCGACACCGCCGAGGCCCCCGACAGCGTGAGGCCCGCCACCACCGCGAGGATGGTCGCGAAGGCCACTGCCGAGATGAAGCCGAGGAANNTCGGGGTTCGTCAGCACGAAGGTGATGGCACCGAAGCCGATGATGAAGGTCAGCAGGTAGAAGTAGCCGATCCAGCCCGTGGCCCACATGACCGACTTGCGCGCCTCCTTGGCGCTGGGCACGGTGAAGAAGCGCATCAGGATGTGCGGCAGGCCCGCCGTGCCGAACATCAGCGCCATGCCGAAGGAGATGGCCGAGATCGGGTCTTTCACGAAGTTGCCCGGCCCCATGATCGATTGCCCGATGCTCGCGGCCACCTGCGCGGTCTTGCCGTCCTTGAGCGCCAGGTCGGTCTTGACCTTCACGGCGCCCGCGAACATGGCCTCGGGACTGAACCCGAAGTGCCACAGCACCGAGAGGGCCATGAAGCTCGCGCCGCCCAGCAGCAGGCAGGCCTTGATGATCTGCACCCAGGTGGTGGCCGTCATGCCGCCGAAGAGCACGTAGACCATCATGAGCGAGCCCACGATGACCACGGCGATCCAGTACTCCAGGCCGAACAGGAGCTTGATGAGCTGCCCTGCCCCCACCATCTGCGCGATCAGGTAGAACGCCACCACCACCAGCGTGCCCGAGGCCGCGAAGATGCGCACCGGCGCCTGCTTGAAGCGGAAGGCCGCCACGTCGGCGAAGGTGAACTTGCCCAGGTTGCGCAGCCGCTCGGCCATGAGGAAGGTGATGACCGGCCAGCCCACGAGAAAGCCGATGGAATAGATCAACCCGTCGTAGCCCGTGGCCATCACCGCGGCCGAGATGCCGAGAAAGGAAGCCGCCGACATGTAGTCGCCGGCGATCGCCAGGCCGTTCTGGAAACCCGTGATGCCGCCGCCCGCGGTGTAGAAATCGGACGCCGANNGAGAACATGCCGATCGCGGTCCAGTTGGTAGGCTGCCGCTGCAGTTGCCCCATGTCCGCGCCCGCTGCGAGGGCGCTCGCTGCGCCGGCGGCCAGCGCGAGAAAGATGGCAACGGATCGCGTGCGCAAGAGACGGGCGTTCATGCCTTGCCCGCCTTCCGCATGGCCTTGACCACGGCGTCCAGGAGGGTGTCGAACTCCGCATTCGCGCGGCGCACGTAGTAACCCGTGATCGCGATCGTGAAGACGATCACCCCGAAGCCCACCGGCATGCCCAGCGTCATGACGCCGTCGCCGATGCGGCGGGCCAGGAACTCCTTGTCGAAGGCCACCAGCAGCACGAAGCCGTAGTACACGACGAGCATGCACACCGCCAGCGTCCAGCCGAAGCGGTCGCGCCGGCGCCTGAGTTGCTTGTATTGCGGATGCGCGGCAATGCGCTCGACCAGATCGTCCTGCATGGTGTCTCCTTGGGTGCGTTGATCGATTAGGTGCCCGCCTGCCGCATCGAAGCTTGCGCTGGCGCAAGGTTTTGCGATCCCGTTGTCGGCAAGATCGAATGGCCCACCACGAAAGACACGCGACATGAACGCTCCCGATGCCCTGCCCCGCCTTCCGACCTATGCGCCGCCGGAAGCACTCGCCCGCACTGCCCACATCGCCAGTCGCGCCGCCTATGACGCCCTGGTGGCCGAGGCCGAAGCCGACCACGAGGGCTACTGGGCCCGCCTGGCGCGCGAATTCATCGGCTGGAAGACGCCGTTCGCCAAGACGCTCGACAGCAGCGATGCGCCCTACTACCGCTGGTTCGAGGACGGCACCCTCAACGTGTCCTGGAACTGCCTGGACCGCCAGGTGGCGGGCGGCAAGGCGAACAAGGCGGCGATCATCTTCGAGTCGGACGACGGCAAGGTCACCCGCACCACGTATGCGCAACTGCTCGTGCAGACCTGCCGCATGGCCAACGCGCTGAAGGCGCGCGGCGTGAAGAAAGGCGACCGCGTCGTCATCTACATGCCGATGTCGGTCGAAGGCGTGGTGGCCATGCAGGCCTGCGCGCGACTGGGCGCGATTCACTCGGTGGTGTTCGGCGGTTTTTCCGCGCATGCGCTGCGCGACCGCATCGCCGACACCGGCGCCCTGGTGGTCATCACCGCCGACCAACAGGTGCGCGCGGGCAAGCAACTGCCACTCAAGGCAATGGTCGACGAGGCGATCGCGCTGGGCGGCTGCGAGGCGGTGAAGTCGGTCATCGTCTACCGCCGCACCGGCGCGGCCATCGCCTGGACGCCGCGCGACCTGTGGATGCACGAGATCACCGAAGCGCAAGACGACAGCTGCGAACCCGAATGGGTGGGCGCCGAACATCCGCTGTTCCTGCTCTACACCTCGGGCTCCACCGGCAAGCCCAAGGGCGTGCAGCACAGCAGCGGCGGCTACCTCCTGCATGCGGCGCTCACGACGAAGTGGACCTTCGACATGCACGACGACGACGTGTTCTGGTGCACGGCCGACATCGGCTGGGTGACCGGCCACACCTACATCGCCTACGGGCCGCTGGCCATCGGCGCGACGCAGGTGGTGTTCGAGGGCGTGCCCACGTTCCCTGATGCGGGGCGCTTCTGGCAGATGATCGAGCGGCACGAGGCGACGGTCTTCTACACCGCGCCCACCGCCATCCGCTCGCTCATCAAGGCGGCCGAAGGCAACCCCGCCGTTCACCCCGACCGCTACGACCTGCGCAGCCTGCGCGTGCTTGGTTCGGTTGGCGAACCGATCAACCCGGCCGCATGGGAGTGGTATCACAAGCACGTGGGTGGCGGCCGCTGCCCGGTTCTCGACACCTGGTGGCAGACCGAAACCGGCGGCCACATGATCACGCCGCTGCCGGGTGCCACCGACCTCGTGCCCGGTTCATGCACCCTGCCCTTTCCCGGCATCGCCGCGGCCATCGTCGACGAGACCGGCAACGACGTGCCCAACGGCGAGAGCGGCCTGCTGGTCATCAAGAAGCCCTGGCCGAGCATGATTCGCGCGGTCTGGGGCGACGACGCGCGCTACCGTTCGAGCTACTACCCGCCAGAGCTGCGCGGCTGCTACCTGGCCGGCGACGGCGCCGCGCGCGATGCGGCGACGGGCTACTTCACCATCGGCGGGCGCATCGACGACGTGCTGAACGTGAGCGGCCATCGCATGGGCACGATGGAAATCGAATCGGCGCTCGTGGCCTGTACCGCGCTGGTGGCCGAAGCCGCAGTGGTGGGCCGGCCCGACGAGACCACGGGCGAGGCGATCTGCGCGTTCGTGGTGCTCAAGCAGCAGCGCCCCGTGGGCGCGGAAGCCGACCGCCTGGCGGCCGAGTTGCGCGCCTGGATCGGCAAGGAGATCGGCCCCATCGCCAAGCCCAAGGAGATCCGCTTCGCCGACAACCTGCCCAAGACGCGCAGCGGCAAGATCATGCGCCGCCTGCTGCGTTCGGTGGCCAAGAGCGAAGCGATCACGCAGGACGTATCGACACTGGAGAACCCGGCGATCCTCGATCAGCTGACCGAGGCGCATTGAGAGCCTCTCCCGCAGTGCCCCTGTTTTCAAAGAGGCGCGGCCAGCACACGGCGGAGGTCCAGCCATGGCGCCGGGGGCAATGGCCTTCGACACGGCCACAAGAAGCGCCGCGGCCGAGGCTTGCGTGCTACGCTGCTTTGGATACAGGATGTCTACGACATTCGTGCCCTATTTCCTTGCCTACGCATGAGACCTGCCTCCCACATCGCGGTGCTCGACGACGAGGTTGACATCACGCTGCTGCTGGCCAACTACCTGCAGGGGCACGGCTTTCGCGTCACCCAGGTCCACAACGGCCGGGCCCTCATGGCGCTGATGGACACCGATCCTGCGGACCTCGTGCTGCTCGACCTCGGCCTGCCCGGCGAAGACGGCTTCTCCATCGCGCGCCGCATGCGCGAGAACTGGCGCTGCGGCCTCGTGATCGTCACCGGCCGGGGCGATGCGGTGGACAAGGTGGTGGGCCTGGAGGTAGGTGCCGACGACTACGTGACCAAGCCTTTCGACTTGCGCGAACTGGTCGCGCGCGTGAAGGCGGTGCTGCGGCGCCTGACACCCGAGCTCCCCGCACCCGCGGCGTCCGCTGCAGTCTCCGCGGACAAGCTGCGCTTTGCCGGCTGGCAACTCGACACCGCCGCGCGCAGTCTGAGGAACCCGCAAGGCGAAGCCGTGGTGCTGACCGGCGGCGAGTTCGACCTGCTGCAGGCCTTTGCCCGGCACCCCGGTCGCGTGCTGTCGCGCGACTTCCTGCTGGCGCAGACACGCGGACGCGAAGCCGCGCCCTTCGACCGCACGATCGACGTGCAGGTCGGACGCCTGCGCAAGAAGATCGAAGCGGATGCGGACGATCCGCAGCTCATCAAGTCGGTGCGAGGCGCGGGCTACATTCTCATTCCGCCGGTCTCCCATGGCTGACGCCGCGGGCGACCCGCCCTTCCTGCCCGATCTGCCCATCCAGGGGTTGCCGTCGGGCATCGAGGAAAGCAGCGTCTTTCGTTCGCTTTTCATCGCCTACCCCGATTCGCTGCTGCTGGTGGACCAGTCGGGCTGCATCATGCTCGCCAACCCCTCGGCAGCCGCCCTGCTCGGCTACACGGTGGAAGAACTGGTGGGCCTGAACGTCGACGTGCTGGTGCCCGACAGCATCCGCCCACGCCATGCCTCGTACCGCGAAGCCTACGGCCGCGCGCCCCGCCCTCGCCCCATGGGCACGCACATGGAGCTGGTGGCCAAGCGCAAGGACGGCAGCGAGGTCATGGTCGAGATTGCGCTCAGCCCGCTGCAGAACCATGGACTGCCTTTCGTGGTGGCCGCCATCCGCGACATCGGCGCCTACCCGCGCGTGAAGCAGGCGCTGCAGCGCGCCCGCTACAGCGAGCACCTGGCGCAACTGGGCCGCCTCGCGGTGGACACGCGCGACCTGCACGTGGTGCTCGAGCATGTGCCGGAGATCATCACCAAGGCCTTGCAGGTCGAGGTCGCCGTGGTGTGGCTGCTCGACACCAACCGCCTCGAATTCCGGGTGGCCAGCGGCGTCGGCCTGCTCGCCGGCGAGGAGATCGGAACGCGCCTGGCCAACCGGCCCGAAACGCCGCCTGGCTTCGTGCTCTCCCAAGGCCTGCCGGTCGTGGTGCAGGATTACCGGCAAGAAGACCGTTTTGCCGTGCCCGAGGCCTATCTCGCGGCGGGCCTGGTGAGCGCGCTTGCGGTACCGCTGAGCGATCGCGGACGCGTGATCGGCATGCTGTCGGTGCGTTCGAAGGAATCCAGGCGCTTCGGCGACGAGGAGGTGCGCTTTCTCGAATCGCTGTCCAACCTGCTGGGCACCAGCCTGCAGCGCGTGCAGACCGAGGAGGCGCTCAATCACGCGCAGCGCCTGGAAAGCGTCGGCCAGCTCACAGGCGGCATCGCGCACGACTTCAACAACCTGCTGACGGTCATCCAGGGCAACCTCCAGGTTCTGGAAGAACTGCCTGCGCTCGAGCAGGATGGCTATGCGCAGCAACTGCTGAGCGCCGCCGCGCGCGCCACCCGGCGCGGTGCCGAACTCACCGGCAAGCTGCTTGCGTTCTCGCGGCGCCAGGTGCTGCAGCCGAGTACCGTCGACACCCGGGCGCTGCTGCATTCGCTGGCCGACATGCTGCGCCGTACGCTCGACCAGCGCATCCGCATCGAGATCGACACCGCGCCGGGCTGCCCGCCCGTGATGGCCGACCCTGGACAGCTGGAATCGTCGCTGCTCAACATCGCGATCAATGCACGCGATGCCATGCCCGAGGGCGGCACGCTTCGCTTTCGTACCGAACTGTGCATGGCTTTGCCGGTGGCCTTGCGCAGCGACCGCAACGATCCGAACAGCGATGCCGCGGCGCGCTTCGTTGCCATCTCCATCGCCGACACCGGCACGGGCATGTCCGAGGAGGTGAAGGAGCGCGCCTTCGAGCCTTTCTTCACCACCAAGGAGGCCGGCCGCGGCACGGGCCTCGGCCTGAGCACGGTGTACGGCTTCGTCAACCAGTCCAGGGGGGCCGTCGCTATCGACAGCAGGGCGGGTCAGGGCACCACGGTGACGCTCTACCTGCCGCGCCAGGAAGAAACGCGCCCGCTTTCCTGCGAGCAGGAGCGTGCCGATGAAACGGTACCCACCGGCCTGCGCGTGATGCTGGTGGAGGACGACGCAGAGGTCCGCAAGGTGGCCGAGACCTTCCTGGCCACATTGGGCTGCGTGGTGGTCGCTGCCGCCACCGCCGAGCAGGCGCTCTCGATGCTGGACGCGGGCAGCGGGCCTTTCGACCTGCTGCTGAGCGACATCGCACTGGGTGCCGGCATGCGCGGCACGCGGCTGGCCGCCGAGGTGCAGCGGCGCTTTCCGCGGTTGGCGGTGCTGCTGATGTCGGGCTTCTCGTCGGAGCTTCTGGATGCCGATCGCGACGTGCCGCAGAGCTGGGAGCTGCTGCGCAAGCCGTACTCTCGATCCGAGCTGGCGCAGGCGATGGCGAAGGTGCTGGCCGGCCGCAGCTGAACTGTGCCGCTTGCGGTGCCTTACTGGAGCATGGCGGGTGCACGCACCATGGCAGGCGCCAGCGCNNCTCTCCAGCGTCATGCCCAGGTAGTTGCCGATCTCGGCGCGCGTCATGCGCAGCGTGATCTCGTCCGTGCGCATGCCGCGCTCGGCCAGCGACTCGGCCCAATGGCGCAGGAACTCGGCCACGCGCGCATCGGCGGGCAGCGTGCAGACGGACATCAGCGAGTCCCGGTCGTGCGAGATCTCGCGGCTCATGGCGGTGTGCAGGACCTGCAGCAAGGCGGGATGCGTGACGCAGGCGGCCAGCAGGGCTGCATACGACACCACCCATATCTCGCCGGTGTCCATGGCCACCGCATCGCACGAATAGCGCCTGCCCGCGATGCCGTCGAAGCCGAGCCAATCGCCGCGGAACTTGAGGCCGACCACCTGCTCGCGCCCATCGGCCGAGAGATTCACGATCTTGAAGAAGCCCGAATTCAGGATGTAGAGATTGCCGAAAGACTCGCCTGCCAGGTAGATCACATCGCCCGTGTGCACCACGCGACGCTGCGGCTTGAGCTGCTCGCAGAGCAGCTTCAACGTGTCGGCGGTCTGCTGGCCCGCGCGCTCGTTGCCCATGGTGGGCCGGAGCGGTGCGGTCTTCGAGGCAGTGGCGGTGTCGAGCATCTGGATTCCTTGGTGTTCTGTCGCGTGTCGATGGATCGATGCTAGGAAGCTGCGGGCAATGCAATGACAACGGCCCGAATCGGTGGGTAACGCTCGGTGAATGCAGTGTGTCCGGCGTGTATCGGCGGCAGGCGACGTACGGCAAGTCGCACGCCCATCCGCCCGTGCCTTGACCTGCATCAAATGCGCAGGCCGCCGCTGTCCCTAGTCTTGATCCGTCACACACCGACCATTGCCATGCCCCTTTCCGAAGAGACCCGTGCTCCCGAGGCCACACCGCAGCAGCTCTCGCCGCTGAAGGTGGCGAGCCTGCTGTGCCACGCGCGGCTGCTCCAGTGCGCCGCACTGGAGGGGCGCACGCTCACGCTGCTGCGCGGCAAGAACCTGGGGCTGTTGTGCGAAACGCAGCCTGACGAGGCGCAAGCGCTTTTTCACCGCGCCGCCGGGGAGCTGGGTGCGCACGTGGCCGTCATGCGCTCGGTCCTGTCGCCGGCGAGCGCGCCTCGGGAAGTGCATGACACGGCCCGCATGCTCGGCCGTCTGTATGAAGCCGTGGAGTGCCAGGGCCTGGACCCCGCGCTCGTGCGGCGCATCGGCCAGCACGCGGGAATTCCGGTCTTCGACGGTGCCGCCATGAAGGGCCATCCGACCGATCGCCTCGCCGAGTTGCTCGGCGACAGAACACCGATGGCCGACAACAGGCGCTTCCTGCTCCAGGCCCTGCTGGTGGAAGCCATCGCCTGAGCCGNNGCGCGGCACTTGGCCTCGCACGGATGGCGGGCTGGTTCAACGGCACCAGGCGTCGAACTGGCGGATGAGGTCCGACCCCACTGCCTGCGCCGCGACGACGGCAAGCAACACGCCCGCCAGACGCGCGCCCCATGCCTGGCGCGCGCCGCCGACCCAGCGCAATCGCTGCCAGAGCCAGGGGCCCAGCAGCAGAGACACAGCGCTTCCGAGCGCGAACAGCGTCATCAGCCCTGCGCCGTGCAGCGGACCGTTGCCCAGGCTGGCCAGCATCAGGGCCGAATAGAGAAGGCCGCAAGGTAGCGCGACCCACAGCAGCCCGGCAGAGAGAACGCCCCGCCATGTGCCGCCGGCGAGCGGGCGAAGGCGCGATTCCAGCCTGCGGCCGACGCGTTGCGCCCACAGCGGTTGCCGTCCCGTGGCGGCGAGCATCAGGCCCCAGGCGAAGACGAAGACGTGCATCAGCACCCACAGTGGCCGCAGCGCAGCCACATGGGTGCTTGCCTGCGCCAGGCTGTCGACGCTCGCGGCGGCGATTGCCCCTGCCGTCGCGTAGCTCGCGATGCGGCCGAGATGGAAGGCGGCCGGTGCCGCCGCGGCCATCGACGCGGTGCCCCGCCCCGCCGGCACGAGCGGCACGATCCGCATGACCATCGCCGACGCGGCGCCGCACATCGCCACACAATGCGGCCCGCCGGCAAGGCCCATCAGCAACGCGGCACCGGCAAGCGCGAGTTGCATGCTCAGACCGCCCGTAGCGAGCGCGCGCGGTTCGCGTGGCAGTACCGGGCGAACACCTTGGGAGTGCCACCACGACGCACCAACGCCATGATCACCGTTCGACGGGGCGGCTCGGCGGACAGCACGCGCTGCGCTGTGTCGTGGGCGCGAGCGGAAATCTTCATGGCGCGCGTGGTCGCGAGGAAGCGTGGCGGCGTTCGGCATCCGCGGGCGCGGCGAGCAGTACCGTGCAGGCGCTCGACGACGCCGCCATGAGCCAGAAGACGAAGAAGGCCGTCGTGTAGGCGCCCTGGCGCGACATGTGCAGTGCGTCGGCACCGCAGTACACGCGGACAGGATCGACGAGCGCGAACACCAGCATCTCCATCGCGCAGGCCACCAGGAAGGAGGGCCACAGGACGCCTGCGATCTGGCGCAGCCCCGTCACGGCGCGGCCTTTGGTGTCGGCATCGGCACATCTTGCGCGGGCGTGGCCGCGTGGTTGCGGCCAGCCAGCGCGGGCAAGAGCTTCTTGGCAGCCAGGGTCTTGTTGATCTCGACGCCTTCACGGTAGTAGTCCTCCGACACCAGTACATCCGGGCTGTGCCAGGCCAGCCAGAAGGTGAGGAAGCTCGCGACCACCACCACGGCGGGCCCACCGATCACCATCCAGAGCAGCGGATAGCGCCACCATGCCTCCACCGGCTTTTCGTTCGTCGTTGCAGCATTCATCTCGATCTTTCAGCGCGGCACCAGGAAGGCCGCTTTTTCGGACACCTGCGCGCCGCCCTCTTCGCGAATGGCGAAATGCACCGTGTGCGAGCCGGCCGGCACGGCGCCGTAGGGCACCTGCAAGCGCACCGCGACCCAGCGCGACTGGGCGGCATCGACCGCCACCGCCTCGTCCGGCGATACGCTGAGGCCATCCAGCCCGTCGGCGGTGATGCGGTAGCGCTGCGGTTTCTCGGTGGCATTCATGATCTGCAGGCGGTAGACGTTCTCCAGCCGCCCGCCCTCGGCGATGCGGGCCAGCGAAGCGCGGTCGCGCACCACGTCGACCTTGAACGGCGTGCGCACGACCAGACTGGCCAACAGCCCCGCCACGAGCAGCGCGAGCACGGCGGTGTAGACCAGCACGCGCGGCCGCAGCACGCGACGCAGCAACTGGCGGCGCGACCAACCGGCCTCCATGCCGTTCTGTGTGTCGTAGCGGATCAGCCCAGGCGGGTAGGCCATCTTCTGCATCACGGTGTCGCAGGCGTCCACGCACAGGCCGCAGCCGATGCATTCGTACTGCAGGCCCTCGCGAATGTCGATGCCGGTCGGGCACACCTGCACGCACAGGCCGCAATCGGTGCAGTCGCCCAGGCCCTGCGCGTGCGCGTCGACGCTCTTGCCGCGTGGCGCACGCGGCTCGCCGCGCTGCGTGTCGTAGCTCACGATGAGCGTGTCGCGGTCGAACATCGCGCTCTGGAAGCGCGCATACGGGCACATGTACTTGCACACCTGCTCGCGCATGAAGCCCGCGTTGCCGTAGGTCGCGAAGCCGTAGAAGAACACCCAGAACACCTCCCACGACCCCATCTGCGTCTGCAGGAAGGCCACGCCCAGCTCGCGGATGGGCGTGAAGTAGCCCACGAAGGTGAAGCCGGTCCACATCGCGATGCCGATCCACACGACGTGCTTGAACCACTTCTTCACCAGCTTTTCGAGCGACATCGGCTCCGCGTCCAGACGCATGCGCGCCGTGCGGTTGCCTTCGATCCTGTGCTCGACCCACATGAAGATCTCGGTGTAGACCGTCTGCGGACAGGCAAAGCCGCACCACAGGCGCCCGGCCACCGTCGTGAACAGGAACAGCGACATCGCGCTGATCACCAGCAGCCCCGACAGGTAGATCAGGTCCTGCGGGTACAGCACCAGCCCGAAGATGTAGAAGCGCCGCGCGGCCAGGTCGAACAGCACCATCTGCCGCTCGCCCCACTGAACCCATGGCAGGCCGTAGAACACCAGCTGCGTGAGAAACACCATGGCCCAGCGCCAGCGTGCGAACAGGCCCTGCACGGGGCGCGGGTAGACCT
>CXWL01013453.1_pt1 | contig 12129 bp, 17 predicted proteins | sample 590931 | NCBI WGS metagenome assembly CXWL01 (sample SAMEA3498368, study PRJEB10139) | groundwater metagenome | biome: water well; material: biofilm material | place: Germany | collected 2015-04-27
GATGAGTTCGGCATAGATCCGGACCCCGCGCCGTCGCGCATGCTCCAGTTCCTCCAAAACGACAACTCCGGCGCCTTCGCCAAGCACAAACCCGTCCCGATCCTTGTCGAACGGCCGACTCGCTTTTGTCGGATCAGCGTTGCGAAACGACAAGGCCTTCGACGCGGCAAATCCTGCAACCCCCAACGGGGTAATGGCAGCTTCCGCCCCGCCTGCGATCATGACATCTGCATCCCCGGCCTGAATCAATCGATAGGCGTCGCCGATACAATGATTACCTGTTGCGCAGGCCGTCACCGCACAGGAGTTCGGCCCCTTGGCGCCCAGTCTGATCGCCACCTGTCCGGAAGCCAGGTTGATGATAGTCATTGGAATGAAAAACGGCGAGACGCGTCCGGGACCTTTCTCCTGCAGAATCTTGTGGTAGTGCTCGATCGACCCAAGTCCCCCGATGCCGGACCCGATATACACACCGACTTTCGTGGCCTCTTCAGGCGCCACAATAAATCCTGCATCTTCCACCGCCAGTTGGGCAGCGCCCACGGCATAGTGGATGAACGCATCCATCTTCTTGATTTCTTTTTTCTCGATGAACTTGGCTGGATCGAAGTCTTTCACTTCACCGGCGATTTGAGCATCATACGCGGCAGGATCGAATTTCGTAATTCGGCCGATGCCGGATTCACCGGCACAGATAGCCTTCCAGGTCTTTTCGACACCCGTTCCCAGAGGTGTGATCAGCCCCAGACCGGTCACCACAATTCGCCTGGTCGAACGAGGACTCATCACGTCCTGCAACCGCTAGGCCTTTTCCTTGATGTAGTCCAACGCTTTCCCAACGGTCAGAATCTTCTCTGCATCTTCGTCGGGAATCTCGATACCGAACTCTTCTTCGAGGGCCATCACCAACTCAACCGTATCGAGCGAGTCGGCGCCGAGATCTTCCACGAAGCTGGCTTCGGGCGTGACCTCATCCTCTTCGACTCCGAGCTGTTCACCGATAATTTTCTTTACCCGTTCATCCACAGTACCCATTGATTTTCCTGCCTCCTTCCCCATCCTAGACCCTCCTTGTCGCTGCGAACCCCGCCGCAGCATCATACAATATTCTGTTCACACAGTCGTCACGGCATCAACATCCCGCCGTTCACGTGCAACACATGCCCGGTGATGTAAGCCGCCTCGTCCGACACAAGAAAACGCACTGCCGCCGCAACATCGGCCGCAGTACCCAACCGTCCCAATGGGATCTGCTTCTGAAGCATATCTTTCACCTCCGTCGACAATCCCTGCGTCATGGCGGTATCGATAAATCCCGGCGCGACCGCGTTCACTGTGACTGAGCGGCTCGCATATTCCCGTGCCACCGTCTTCGTCAAGCCGATCACCGCCGCTTTCGACGCCGCGTAATTTGCCTGCCCCACATTGCCCATCACTCCGACGATCGACGCAATGTTGACGATGCGACCATACCGCTGTTTGGTCATCGGGAGCAAGACCGCCTTCGTACAGTTGAACGTTCCGTTCAAATTGACTTGCAGCACGAGATTCCAATCCTCTTCTTTCATCCGCAACAGCAGCCCGTCGCGCGTAATCCCGGCATTATTCACCAGAATATCGACTTTCCCCCATGCCTTGAGCACCTGATCGACCATCGCTTTGGTGTCGGCGGCATCGGCGACATTCACTTTGANNATCGCAACCTTACCATGAAGTGACATCACAACTCCGTTAATCGCTCAACGTTATTCGTTAAATGCTCTGATACTCCCATTACGGTTCACGACTCACGCTTAACGTCTTTAGCGTGGCTTCCAACGACTTAGGATCATTAACGTTCAGGGTCACCGCGTCCGGCAGAATCCGTTTGATCAAGCCACTCAACACCGTTCCAGGCCCAACTTCGACAAACGTCGTCACACCCATCGCAGCCATGGTCTTCACCGAATCTTCCCAGAGCACCGACGAAGGCAGTTGTCGTACCAGCGATGCCTGGATGTCACCGGCCTTAGTAATTGCTCTGGCCTCTGCATTATTAATCAATGGCGTCTTGAGATCGGACCAGGTGATCGCCGCCAAATCTCCAGCCAGTCGATCGGCGGCCTTCTGCATCAATGGGGTATGCACTGGCACACTCACGGGAAGAGGGATTGCTTTNNAGAAGCGCGGCGACAAGCCCAGTCCCAGGCGGCACGGCTTCAGCCATATACCGACCTCGCTTCTGTACAATCGCCACCGCCTCGCAATAGGTCATTCCACCAGCGGCGACAAGGGCCGAGTATTCACCCAGGCTATGACCCGCCACCGCAATCGGTGCGATGCCTAATGGCTTGAACGCCTGAAGTGCGGCAATGCTGCTCACCAGCAATGCAGGCTGAGTATATTCCGTGAGGTTCAATCGTTCCACTGGTCCCTCAAAACACAGTGCGCCAATGTCGTACCTCAGTATCGACGAGGCCTCCTCGTAAAGAATCCTGATGCTCGGATCAGCCTCTACCAAGGCTCTTCCCATCCCGACTGACTGAGACCCCTGGCCTGGGAAGACCAACCCGATACTGGCTGCCCTTGTTGATTGGAGAGTCGCCATACTACCGGAGTGATTGCACGAGGCTACCGTTTACTCTCATTATCGAATTATTCGAAGCAGGGGAAGGCGCACTGCACCTTCCCCGTGAGGTTAGATATCGTCGAATTTCCTTGGAATGTCAACGGGAAAAGTTGGTTCGAAGCTTCAGCCCTCAGCTATCAGCCAATACTTTACGCTGAACGCTGATCATTGCCCCTGCTACCACCTGATAAGCGCCGATGCCCACGTCAGTCCGGCACCGAAAGCCCCTAACATCACCAAACTCCCGTCTTTGATTCGCCCCTGCCGCACGGCTTCATCCAAAGCAATGGGAATTGAAGCCGCAGATGTATTCCCATACCGATCGAGATTCAACATCATTTTCTCCGAAGGGAGTCCGAGGCGCTCGGCTACCGCTTTGAGAATACGCACATTCGCTTGGTGCGGCACGTAGAGGTCAAGATCTTCAACACGGAGATGATTCGCAGCCAAAGTCTCCCGAGCGACCTCTTCCAAGTTCCGAACGGCCACCTTGAAGGTCTCGTTCCCCTTCATCTTGATGTACTGCATCCGTTCCGCCACGACCTTCTCAGAAGGAGGCAAACGCGATCCTCCCCCCGGCACTGCAATCAAATCGCAGAGGGCGCCATCGGAACGAAGATGCGTCGATAGGATGCCCCGGTCGTTCTCACTGGCGCTGATGACTGCCGCTCCAGCCCCATCGCCAAACAAAATACAGGTGTTGCGATCGGTCCAGTCGGTAATCGCCGACATCACTTCCGACCCGACGATTAACACATGGCGCATGCCGGTTCTGACATAGGCATCCGCCACCGATAACGCATAGACGAATCCGCAACAGGCGGCCGACAAATCGCACGCCGCCGCACGAGTCGCCCCCAGCTGATGCTGGATCAAACAGGCCGTGGCAGGAAGCGGATAATCGCCGGTACAGGTGGCCAGCAGAATCAGGTCAAGGTCAGCCGCACTCACCCCAGCGGCGATCAGAGCCCGTTCCGCCGCCTTCACCGCCAGATCGGAGCAGGCTTCACCGGGACCGGCCACATGCCGCTCTCGGATGCCGGTCCGTTCGACGATCCATTCGTCTGAGGTAGCCACCATCCGTTCGAGATCGGCATTGGTCAACACCTTGGTCGGCACATAGGATCCAGTCCCTGCAATGCGGGCCTTCATGCCGGCCTATCCTCAGTGGGCTTGGCTTGNNATTCCGCATAATCGATTTTTTTCTTCAAGTTACGCAACGGCCCGGCAATGAATGGATAGGCCAAGCGGCCTAAGAATGACCCGGAGATTTCCTTGACTAACAACTTCTTGATTGTATCGGCCACTCCCTCGGAAATTTTTAGCGCAACATTCCCGATGAAGCCGTCGCACACCACCACATCGGCGCTCCCACTATACACATCGCGGCCCTCAATATTGCCGATGAAGTTGAGCTGACTGGCCTTGAGAAGCTTGAATGCCTCCTTGGTCACTTCATTTCCTTTGCCGTCTTCCTCCCCGATGCTTAACAGCCCGATACGTGGGTTGGGCTTTCCGAAAAGATGTTTGCCGTACTCATTCCCCATAATGGCAAATTGTGCCAGATGCTGAGCCGAACAGTCCACATTGGCTCCCACATCCAACATGATTGCCGTACCGGTCAGCGTGGGGAGGCTTGTCGCGATCGCCGGACGCTCGACACCCTTGGTCAGCCCAAGCACAAAGAACGACGCCACCATACTGGCGCCGGTGTTCCCGGGACTGACCACAGCGCTCGCCTCACCGCTCTTGACCAGCTCAGTGGCTACCCAGATGGAGGAATTCCGTTTCTTGCGGGCGACAGAAGCAGGCGACTCGTGCATCTCAACGACTTGGGAGGCATGCCGGATAGAGAGGCGGGGGTCCGTACAACCGAGACGGCGACATTCGGCGGTGATGATAGCCTCGTCACCGACCAACAGCACTTCGACATCGCATTCCTGGGCGGCCTGGAGAGCCCCCTCAATGGCCGGGGCCGGTCCATGGTCACCGCCCATGACATCAAGCGCGATCTTCATAGAGCTGAGTACTCATCGAATGATGACGTATCGCGCGGTCGGGAAAGGAAATCGGTAATTATCCCGCGACATGCAGGAGGAGTTTAGAGCAGTGGAACGATTGACGCAACAGGCAAACAGACATCATCCCGTCGTGATCCGTGGAACCACCAAGCGCAGCCGCTGACCCTGTCACGAACCTGATTAGGTTTCTTCGACCTGGATGACCGCCTTGCCCTTATACGTTCCGCAATTCAAGCAGGTGTAATGAGGCAGCTTGATCTCGTGGCACTGTGGACAGACGGACATGCCCGGCGGGGTAATGCGCAGTTTCTGTGTGCGCCGCTTGTCGCGGCGTTCCCGTGAATGTTTATGTTTCGGATTCGGCATGGCAACTCCTTCTCACTTTCGATAGCTGACGGTCTTGCTACGAATCTGACGATCCGCCGGTCTTACGTTTCATGCTCTGGACCACCCGAAATGCCGGAATTGGCGGTTCCACAGCACAGTGACAGGGCCCCTCATTCAAATTTTTCCCACATTGCGCACAGAGCCCCAAACAATCGTTATTACAGAGCGGCTGCATCGGCGCCGACAGAATCACGTGTTCTCGCAACATGGGAGCCAGCTCCAGCTGATTGCCCTGGTATTGATACTGATCGTCCGGCTCCTCTTCTGGCTCAGTCTCCACGACCTCCGCGCGCGCCTTTCTGGGATCGACTCGCTTCGGATGACGAGGCGATGACTTGGGCTCCGGGACAAAGGCCGCCCGTACAGAAAAAGCCAGAGGATCTTCATATTCCTTCAAGCACCGCACACATTCGCGGAGGATCGTGCCTTCCAGCACACCAGTCACGGCAACCAACCCCTCGATGTTGGTCAGGTCCAGACTCACAGCCAGCGGTCCCTGGAGGACGACATCATCCTCGGTGAGGCCGAGCTCTTCAGCCGTGACCTCGCCGACCAGCGAGAGCCCATCGACAGTGATGTCAGCCAGCAGCGGCCTGAGCAGTTCCATCGTGGCGCCTACCTGCATTCCCATTCCCAACGTGAGGTTATCGCTCTTCCGCGAAACTGATGAGCGCAATGTGCCGAGCCCGCTTGACAGCGGCCGTCAATTCGCGCTGATGCCTCATGCAATTACCGGAGATGCGCCGAGGAACAATCCGACCCCGCTCAGTTAAGAAGTTTCTCAGCAGCCCGACATCTTTAAAGTCGATCGACCCTTTGTCGATGCAAAACCTGCAAGGCCGTCTGCGTTGAAAAAACCGTCCGCCACCGCCGCCGTCTCGGTCTCCGCCTTGTTGCTGTTCACGCTCCATAAACCGTCTCCCTATTTGTTAGCAGGATGCTGAAAAAGTTCGCCAGCGTTAATGGAAGGTTAAGGCTCAGGTTGAGGCTGAGAACAAAAAGTTGGGACTTTGCTCAACCTTACCCCTTGGCCTCAGCCTATTTATACATGCTCGTCGGGTTCATACCCTGCATCGTCGTGCACAGGCGCTTCAGCCCCGCCGCCGCTGCCACCGCCATCCTGGCGTTTAGGCATGAACGTCACCGTTTGGGCCACCACCTCATGCTTGCTGCGCTTCTGGCCGTCTTCCGTTTCCCATCGGCGCTGCTGCAGCCGCCCATCGACAATGATTCCGTTCCCCTTGCTGAGATACTGCCCGCAATGTTCCGCCTGCTTGCCAAAGACGACAATGTCGACAAAGCAGACCTCTTCTTTCAATTCATCACCCTGCTTGTACCGCCGACTGACCGCGAGGCCTAAACTGGCCACCGGCGTCCCGTTCGGCGTATACCGCAGCTCAGGATTCCGCGTGAGGTTCCCGAGGAGAATGACTTTATTAAACCCGGCCACCGGCAAACTCCTCTGATGATGTCTCGAGCGGCCGTGGCGGCACCAATTCTTTTTTAAGGTGGACCGTCAAAAACTTGATAATCGTGTCTTCCAACCGATAGGACCGCTCTAATTCGCCGACCGTGATGTTCGGCGCTCTGAAGTAGAAGTAGGCGTACGTGCCCTTGCGCTCCCGCTTCACCTCGTAGGCAAGCTTCTTCTTGCCCCAGTTTTCTGATTTGATGAACTGCGCGCCTGTCTTTTCTGCTACTGCCTTCATCTTCTCGATCAAGGCAGTGGTCTCCTGATCGGAGACAGACGCACGAATAATGAACAGAGACTCGTAGAGCTCCATGCAGCAATCCTCCTGGACAAAGGCCCCGGGACTAGCCCGGAGCAAGGTGTAGGCACGCTGGATTCAGCCAGCGCGAAGGGGTGAAGCTAACATAGGCTTTGAGAAAGTGTCAATGAAGCTACCCGCAGCAGCCTACTCCGCCGAAGTAGCCACTTCGGCTACGAAGGCCGGAAGATACGGGGCTACGGCACGACGGAGGCCCAAACATCTGTCCATCATCCTAGATCATTATCTTTTCCTGAATTGTGGCGGGATATTTTGTCGAGGAGGTGGCGACGGCGGCCGTGGCTGGCTGTAAAATGGAGAGGGCCTTCCAAAATAGGGAGAGTATCCGTACGGTCTCCCCCAATATCCAAACGGCGAGTATTGCGGGCCGTAGAATGCAGCGTTGCTCCCCCCTGATTGCTGTGCGGCGACCGCGCTCCAATCGGTGAGGTGTTTGATATCAAGAACGGGATAGATGTACTCGCTATCGTCCAGCGGCCTAGTGGTTGAGCCCTTGACGACGCCAATGACGGTAATCGGAGTCCCCGGAGGCACACTCGCCGGATCAAAAAACTCCTCTCGGACAGCCAGGAAACGCCCTTCGGAGCGAAGCCGGTCTGTTGTCGAAGGCTCTCCTCCTTCGGTAGGAAGCTGGAGAATCTCAATTTCGGTCTGATCCTTCGTCCGTTTGGCGCTGATGACGACACCCCCGGCCATAATGACTCGCCCGACGTAATTGGCAGGAGCTGCTTTTAAATCAACAAAGTTCACGCTGGTATCAATTTGTCTTGCCAGCTCAAGAGGCACACCGATATGGCCTGCGTTTCGCTGAACCTGGTGGGCGGATTCCGCGCAGGAAGATAGAATCAGAAGCCCACCGAGGAGAAGTGCAGAGCCAGTAGTTCGAGGCATAAAAGTTCTGTTCTGTTAAAAATGATATGAGAGGCCGACCAACACATGCTGTGCTCTGTATACCCCTTCAAAACCTCCAGTGCCGAACGCCTGATCGAACCGAAGCGTAGCCCCCGTATGTTTATATTCAGTAAAGACTGCGACATAGGGGGTGACGAATGCACGCAGGCCCACGAGCACATTCCACCCGCCGGCGACATCAGTATTACTCTGTGTTGTGGCGGAGTCACTGAGATGGGCAATCACCGTGCCCACGCCGACTCCTGCATAAGGCTGGAACGTACGTCCAGGATACCGAGCAAGAAGGTTGACTCCAACAGTGGTCACTCGTAAATGGATACCAGGAATGTCATCCAAATTCTTAATGTGCGGCGTGGTCTGCAAGATTTCGCCTTCGATCCCGAACCAACTGTGCTCAGGAAAGTACCCGAGCTTGGCGCCGTAGCTGACCGAATTCTTGAGGTCGAAGTTGGAAAATCGAGGTTCGAATCCCGTGAGGTCGCCCGTTCCCGAGATGCCGGTGAGACGATCTGCGAAGTTAGCCCCAACATCTCCAGCCACATACCATTCAGCCTGTGCTGGGATCGCAATCGAGGACAAGACTGTCAGGAAAAGGAGACTGAGGAAGAACCGCTTGTGAGCGTGCCCCAAGTGCATCATGCGGTGCTCCATGAGCGAGACTTGGGGTTATTCTACTATGAGGTTTTGGCGAAGTGTGAGGAGGTGGGAAAGGAAATCGCGTGGATTAAGGAGAATTAATAATGCGTGCGGCCTACCTGGGCTCAACCGTTCCCTTGCCTTCGGAGCAGGAAGCCGGTGGCCTGAGACCCTTCGCTTCCGCACCTCCCGCGCCACCCCATCCACAGCGCTCTGGCAGCCAAAGAGCCTGAGCCGAACGGACAAGAACGGCAGCTCGTGGTCTGCCTGGGCTCAACCGCTCCCTTGCCTGCGGAGCGACCCTTCCGGGCTTCGTCGAGTGGAAACCTTCTGGAATTCCTTCAGCCGCAGTCATACGACCGCGGGGCTTCAGTCAGTTCCAGCTTTCCCTCTCGCCTCAGTCTCGGTGGGTCCCCGCTCCTTCGGCAAAGTCCGCTCTGAGCCCAGGCAGGCCGCTGGGAAACTAGAATGTCCCTTTTCCTCAGGCGTATATTCATGTTCAGGCTCTCGATATTTCTCCTCCTCGCTTGATGGTTCTTCCATGGAACCGTTACAGTTATGCCCACCTGGGATAGGTCTTCATGCAATATCGATTGGAACAACGCATCCACACACTTGCTCAGAATGTCGTTGGCATAGGTACTTCCTACAAAACGGGATTTACTTCTGAGCAGGTGAGTTTTTCGCCGTGGCTCCAGGAGCCAAGCGATGATTGGGGAACACATTCATATTGGCTTGCTACTATTGAAGTAGACGCTACTGACTATGTATCAGCCTGGCGACTTTTCTTGAAAAGTCTCGTGCCGTTGGTATCCCGAATAGCACTCGTCAGTCAGTGTTATACAGAGCAGTTCGGCCAGCCAATTCTGATTGAGCGTCGTGATTTGAAGGTGGCTTTTGTTTGGTGGGTTCTAGATCGAGCGAAACCGACGGGCCTCATGTTTATGGAGGATGAGAAAAGAGCTTTGGATCTACTCCTCAACCATCCTGACATCCCCAATGAATTCTTCTATTACTGGCGGGACGCGGTCAATACACAGGGCTATTCATCGAGACTCTTACTTATGCTTTCCGCTGTGGAAGCCCTAACCGGTATCCCCTATGCTGAACGAAAAGGGGCTAACAAAGAAGCCTATTACCAACGACTGGAACAAATCCTCGGCAAGGAACTAAAAGAACTTTTTTGGGGAACAAAGGATAACCATGGCGATGCGCTACGCCATCGACTGACGCATGGGGAATATTTTGACTCACAAGATACAGGAGAAACAGACTATAGGGGCCGTCTTCACTCCCGAATCATGGAATACTTCAATGAAGCCATCTTAAAAGAATCCTTGCTTGACCCAGCAATTGTTAATGCACCGAGACATCCCTTTGGGAACGCAGACCAAGCCCGCAGCTTTCTTCGTGCACGTGGAAATGCAAAATTGTGTCTCATCGATGTATTGAGGGACGCGGAGAGCAATGATATCGATCACCTTGCGAACTATGAAACCCTTCGCTTCGACGAATTTCACGGAATCTTTTAATGGCACGGGCGGTCTGCAACTTCAACGACAGAATTCTTGATGAATTCAATCCCAAGGGATACATGATAGTCATTGGCCGCGGTGAATGCGACGTACAGGAGAAAACGGGAGGATCTCCCATCAACCAGAACCCCACGGGAGGGTTACTTAAAAGGTAGGAGTGACTGATCCTGATTCCGTTGCGGGTGGCGCCGAGCTGGGCGCTCGCCCGCCTTAGCCTTCACCTTCTGTTAAGGGGTGGCCCGATTGGTCTCCGACTGCGCGCGTCCAACGAGGGCCTTCCGAGGCCGCGCGTTGCGCGAGCAAAGGAGACTAACGGGCTACCCCTCGCTCCTACACCGGGCGGGGTGAGCGCGCGGCTGAGCTGCTCGGCGACAGGACCCGTGCCCTGAAATTACACGTTGAATCGGAAATACACGATGTCGGCTTCTTTGATGATGTAATCCTTGCCTTCGAGGCGGAATAACCCCTTCTCCTTCACCTTCGCCTCTGACCCGCAAGCCAGCAGATCATCGTAGTGATAGACCTCAGCACGGATGAAGCCTCGCTCCATGTCGGAGTGGATCTTGCCCGCCGCTTGCGGCGCCTTCATGTTCTTCGGAATAGGCCAGGCCCGAGATTCGATTTCTCCGGCAGTGAAGAAGGTCACGATGTTCAGCAACGTGTAGGCTTCACGGGTCAGCCGTACAAGGCCCGATTCCGTGAGGCCCATTTCTTTCAAGAAGTCGATTCGTTCGGATTCTGGCAACGTGGAGAGTTCGGCTTCGAGCTGGCCGCAGATTGTAACGACACGCGCGCCACGTTTATCGGCGAACTCGCGAACCGCCTTCACCATCGCCTCATCGGAACTTGCCTGCTCCGACACGTTCGCCACGAAAAGCACCGGCTTTGCTGCCAGCAACTGACATTCATCGAGCACCAGGCGCTCTTCAGGGGTATAAGTCAGATTGCCTAGCCATTCGCCCTTGTCGAGCAGTCCGATCAGTTTGTCGATGAACGCCATCTCAAAGGCGGCCTTCTTATCCCCGGCTCGGACTTTCTTTTCCGTCTTCTGTTTCCGCCGGTCGAGCGTATCGAGATCGGCCAACAGCAACTCGGTTTCAATGATGCCGATGTCGCGAAGAGGATTCACCGCTCCGCTGACGTGGACGACATCTGTCCCCTGAAAACAACGGACGACATGGAGCAGTGCATCGACTTCGCGGATGTGCCCGAGGAACTGATTGCCGAGGCCTTCACCCTTGCTGGCTCCTTCGACCAGCCCAGCGATGTCGCGGACTTCCAACGTGCTATAGGTCGTCTTCTTCGACTTGAAGAGATCGGTTAGTACGCTGAGCCGCGGATCCGGCACCAGGGCGATGCCAGTATTGGGATCGACAGTCGCAAAGGGATAGTTGGCCGCCAAGGCGCCACTACCAGTGAGCGCGTTGAAGACGGTAGTCTTCCCCACATTCGGCAACCCGATCATGCCGCAACAGAGTCCCATAGATCTAAACCAATTATGAATTAGAAATGAGAAATGAGGAATGGCCGTCTAATGCATGAGAGCCATTCATAATTCCACATTCATAATTCCTCATTGTCGCTGTTCCGCTCCCGCACATTAAACTCATTCATTGCCACCGCCACACCTCGATGGATCAAACATTCCAACGCATCGACAGCGCGATCGAGACAGGGAGTCAACACTTCAATCTCTGCTCTCGTAAACGCCTCCAGCACAAAGTCCGCTGAATCCTGACGCGGGGCAGGCCGGCTGATCCCGATCTTGATCCGCACAAACTGTGGCGTCCCAATCGCGTCGATGACCGACTTAATTCCGTTATGTCCCCCATGCCCACCGGCTTGTTTGATCCGGAGACGCCCCAGATCGAGATCGAGATCGTCATGGACAAGAATCAGGTCGTCGGCAGTCAGCGAATACTCACGCAGGAGGCCTTTGAGTGGAGGACCGGTGATATTCATCCAATCCAGGGTACCGGCGAGCTCGAGGAGTTCCGACCCAAGTCGTCCCGATCCACGATAAGCCATGCCGCGCTTAGCAAGGCGGATTGACCATCGAGCGGCAGCCCGCTCGATGACCCACATGCCGGCGTTGTGGCGGGTTGGGGCATAGGCAGCGCCCGGGTTGCCCAGCCCAACGATGAGATGCACCGTTACTTCTTCTTTTCGGATTCTTTCTTCTCAGCCTTTGGCGCTGCAGCACCCTTCTTGTCGCCACTTTTGGCATCAGGGGCGGCAGC
>CXWL01026854.1_pt1 | contig 12129 bp, 15 predicted proteins | sample 590931 | NCBI WGS metagenome assembly CXWL01 (sample SAMEA3498368, study PRJEB10139) | groundwater metagenome | biome: water well; material: biofilm material | place: Germany | collected 2015-04-27
GAAATCTCCCGTATGCGGACGCCTCCTTTGTACAACAATTCGAATTCCGTCGGTTAAGCGGCCCTGATTGTTTATGTTTTCAAGCGCTTAGTGCGGGGTAGAGGTGAATCTATCCTCGATTTTTGGGCGTTGGAGCGCGCGGTGCTTGCGTGGCGCAAGCGGGGCAGAGCCGCGCGGTCCAACCTGCGAACACCTGGTCGGTGACTTGGAGCGCGAGCCCCCGGCTCGCCCGCGCTGCAGGCACAAGCGCCGATGCGGGGGAAGCGAGGGGGCGGGCATTGCCCACCTCGGCGAAGCCGCCTAAATCCTCCTGATGACCGAACTCGACGTCCGTTCCGCCCGCCCCGACCAATTGGTCTCCGGCGACAAATCCAAGTGGGAGATCATTGTGGGCCTCGAGGTCCACGCCCAGGTCACTTCCCAAGCCAAGCTCTTCTCCGGCGCCAGCGCAGCTTATGGCGGCGCCCCGAACGCGCATGTCTCGCTGGTGGATGCGGCGATGCCGGGCATGCTGCCTGTGATTAACAAGTTCTGTGTCGAGCAGGCGGTGCGCACCGGGCTTGGCTTGAACGCCGAAATCCACTGCGTCAGCCGGTTTGACCGCAAGAATTATTTCTACCCCGACCTGCCGCAAGGCTACCAGATCTCCCAATACAAATCGCCGATCGTCGGCGAAGGCGAGATCGAGATTGAGCCGGACGGCGAAGATGCGATCGTCATCCGCATCGAGCGGCTGCATCTGGAACAGGACGCCGGCAAGTCGATCCACGATCTCTCGCCGTCTGAGACGTTCGTCGATCTCAACCGCGCCGGTGTCGCACTGATGGAGATCGTCTCGCGCCCCGACATGCGCTCGGCCAAGGAGGCGGCGGCCTATTTCAACAAATTGCGCGCCATTGTGCGCGCGCTCGGCACCTGCGACGGCAATATGGAGGAAGGCTCCATGCGCGCTGACGTGAACGTCTCGGTGCGCCGGGCGGGCACCAAGGAATGGGGCACGCGCTGCGAGATCAAGAACGTGAATTCGACGCGCTTCATGATGCAGGCCATCGAATACGAGGCTCGCCGGCAGATTGAGATTCTCGAAGGCGGCGGTTCGATCGATCAGGAGACGCGGCTGTTCGATCCCGACAAGGGCGAGACCCGCACCATGCGCTCCAAGGAGGATGCGCACGATTATCGCTATTTCCCCGATCCGGATTTGCTGCCGCTCAAGCTCGATGAAGCCTGGATCGCCGAGATTAAGGCCTCGCTGCCGGAATTGCCTGACGCCAAGAAGAAGCGCTTTATCGAGAGCTACGGGCTTTCCCCCTACGACGCGCGCGTGCTTTCAAGCGACAGCGAGTCCGCCGCCTATTTCGAGGCGGTGGCGAAGGGCCGCGACGCGAAGCAAGCGGCGAATTGGGTGACGCAAGAATTGTTCGGCGCGCTCAACAAGAAGGGATTGGAGCTCTCCGCGTCGCCGGTGAAAGCGGATCAACTCGGCGCGATGCTCGATCTGATGAGAGACGGCGCCATCAACGGCAAGATCGCCAAGGACGTGTTCGCCAAGATGATGGAGACCGGAGATGCGCCAGGGGTAATCGTCGAACGCGAGGGCCTGCGCCAAGTCACCGACACTGGCGCCATCGAGAAGGCCATCGACGCGCTGATGGCGGCGAACGTTGATAAAGTCGCCGACGTGAAAGCGAATCCGAAGGCGTTCGGCTGGTGGGTGGGGCAGGCCATGAAAGCCACCGGCGGCAAGGCCAATCCCGCGAAGGTGAACGAGATTTTGAAAGCGAAGTTGGGGGTGTAGCGCAAGCGGTGAGCGCTGGCCTACCAGCGCCCAAAGCACCTGCGCCGTCATTCCGGACGCGCGGAGCGCGATCCGGAACCCAGGGGAGCGTAGGGCGCGCCTGTCGCCCCTGGGTTCGGCTTCGCCGCCCCGGAATGACAGAGAGCGAGTGTCCGGGGTGACGGATCGGAGGAGCGCCGGTTGCTCCGCCGCCGCGATTGAACTAACTCGGCGCCATGCACGATATCAAAGCCATCCGCGAAAATGCTGCTCGCTATGATTCCGCCTGGGCGCGCAGGGGCTTGTCGGCGCAGACGCCCGCGATCTTGGAGGCGGACGCAAAGCTCCGCGCCGCGCAAACCGCCAAGCAGGAAGCCGAAGCCGCGCGCAACACCGCGTCGAAGGAAATCGGCAAAGCCAAGGCCGCGAAGGACGAGGCGCGTGCAGCCGAGTTGATGGCGCAAGTTGCGGCGGCCAAGGAGACCATCGAGCGCGCCGGCGCCGAGGAGGCGCAATGGGGCAAGCAGCGCGACGACCTCTTGGCGTCGCTGCCGAACTTGCCTGCGCTCGATGTGCCCGATGGCGCCGACGAGCACGGCAATATCGAATTGCGGCGCTGGTACATCCAGTCCGGCAACGGCCCGCCCGCGCTCGATCTGACCGCCGACCACGTCACGCTCGGCGAAGCGCTCGGGCTGATGGATTTCGAGGCGGCCGCGCGCATGAGCGGCTCGCGCTTTGTCGCGCTCAAAGGCGCGCTCGCGCGGATGGAACGCGCGCTGGCGGCGTTCATGCTGGATCTGCACACCAGCGCGAACGGCTACACCGAAGTGAGCCCGCCGCTCTTGGTACGCGATCATGTGATGTTTGGCACCGGACAATTGCCGAAGTTTGTCGATGACCAATTCACAGCGGCGCGCACGATCAGTCGCGAGGAGTTGCTGTTCACCGCGCTCGATCGGTTTGACGAAGAATTCGAGCGCCGGGCCGGTAGCGTTAAGCCGACCGAGTTGCTCAAGGAGATGATCGCGGCGGCGCCGACGCGCGAGGATTTCTGGCTTATCCCGACCGCGGAGGTGGCGCTGACCAATCTGGTGCGCGAGGAGATACTCGATGCTGCCGCGCTTCCGCTGCGCTTCACCGCTGATACTCCGTGCTTCCGCGCCGAAGCAGGGGCCGCGGGCAAGGATACGCGCGGCATGATCCGTCAGCACCAGTTCCGTAAGGTGGAGATGGTGTCGATCGTCGCGCCAGAAAATTCGCACGAGGAGCACGAGCGCATGACGGCCTGTGCGGAGGATATCTTGAAGCGCCTGGAATTGCCGTACCGCGTCATGGCGCTCTGCGCAGGCGATATGGGCTTTAGCGCGCGCAAGACCTACGACCTCGAAGTCTGGCTGCCGAGCCAAGGCCAGTACCGCGAAATTTCCTCCTGCTCCAATTGCGGCGACTTCCAAGCCCGGCGCATGCGCGCGCGTTACCGCGACAAGGATGGCAAGGTGGATTTCGTGCACACGCTCAACGGCTCTGGCCTCGCGGTGGGGCGGACGTTGGTCGCGATCCTGGAGAATTACCAGAACGCCGACGGTTCGATTCGCGTGCCGAAAGCGCTGGTTCCGTATATGGGCGGGATGGAGACGATCACGCGGTGATCCCTGAGGGAACCGTGTGCGTCGCATATTGTGTCGTCATTCCGGGCGCACGGAGCGCGATCCGGAGTCCAGGGGCTACAAGCGGCGCGCTACGATCCCTTGGGTTCTGGGTCTTGCTTCGTAAGCCCGGAATGACGGTGCTGGTTCTGCCTCACGGATAGAATATCCAGCATCTCCGCCCCAGCCATCTCCGCCGTCGCGCCAAAATCACCTTGCTTCTCCAACGCTGCCCCAAGCAGCGCGTGGAAAATACGCCGCGGCAAAGTCTCGGCCCCGAATTGCTCCAGGTGCGGGGTCGTGAATTGCGCGTCGAGCAGGGTGAAGCCGCCGAAGCGCAAGCGCGCGGCTAGATGTACAAGCGCTGCCTTGCTGGCGTCGCGCTCGCGCGAGAACATGCTCTCGCCGAAGAATGCGCCCCCCAACGCGACGCCGTAGAGCCCGCCGACCAATGCATCGCGGAGCCGCGTCTCCACGCTGTGCGCCAAGCCGCGGCGATGCAGATCAAGGTACAGAGCGCGGATATCGGAATTGATCCAGGTGTCTTCGCGATCCTTGCCCGGAGCCGCGCAGGCATCGATGACTGCAGCGAATTCGCGGTCGATGGTGAAGCGAAAGCGATCCTGCCGGAGCGTACGCGCGAGGCGGCGTGAAACGTGGAGCCGATCCAGCGGGAGGATGCAGCGAAATTCCGGGTCGACGATGAAGAAGCCGTCTTCGTCGCGGCTCTCCGCCATGGGAAAGACGCCGCGGCGATAGCACGCGATAAGCTCCTCGCTGGTGAAGGCCTTCATCGCGCTATCATGCCAGTTCCCGGCGCGCCCTGGAACAGGCTGTTCCAGGGCGCGTATTTGCGGTAAGCTCGGCGGCTGACCTTACACGCCGCAAGCCCAGGAGCGCGCGATGTGCCGCAACATCAAAACGCTGTTCAATTTTGATCCCCCGGCAACCGACGAAGAGGTGCGCGCCGCTTCGCTGCAATTCGTGCGCAAGCTCTCCGGCTTCAATGCGCCATCCAAGGCCAACGAGGCCGCGTTCGAGCGCGCCATCGAAGAGGTGTGCGCCTCGGCGCGCCGCTTGATCGATAGCCTGGAGACGCACGCCCCGCCGCGCGACCGTGAGATTGAAGCCGAGAAAGCGCGCGCCCGGGCCGCGGAACGGTTTGGCCGTCCCGAGACGGCATAAGGGGCGCGCTAAAGCGATGGCGGCTAAGGAGAGGCAGACGCGGAAGGTCAAGTCAGCGGGCCCGAGACCGAGCGTCGCCGCCGTCTTGCGCGACCTTGAGCGCAACGGTTCCACAAGGTATTTCGCCGACATGAGCGCCCGCTACGGAATCGTCACCAAGGCGAAGGCGTTCGGGGTTCCCGTCGTCGTCTTGCGCCAGATGGCCAAAAGCATCGGCCGCGACCACGATCTGGCTGACGCGCTCTGGCGCACCGGCGTGCACGATGCGCGCATGTTGGCGACGATGATCGGCGACCCCGCGCGCGTGACCCCGGCACTCATGGATCGCTGGGCCAAGGACTTCGACAATTGGGGCATCGTTGACACCGCGTGCTTCAGTCTCTTCGATCACAGCCCGCACGCATTCAAACAAATCGAGAAATGGGCGAAGGCGAAGGACGAATTCGTCAAGCGCGCCGCCTTCGCGTTGGTCGCCAGCGCGGCGCTACACCGCAAAGAATTGTCTGACGAGCCTTTCCTGGAGTGCATGCCGATCATCGAGGCCGGCGCCAGCGATGGCAGGAATTTTGTAAAAAAGGGCGTCAGTTGGGCTTTGCGTGGCATCGGCAAGCGCAAGAGCGCAAAACTCAAGGCGGCGGCGCTGGCCGTGGCGCGGCGATTGGCGGCGTCGGAAGATGCACCGTCGCGATGGGTTGGCAAAGATGCGCTCCGCGACTTGGAGTGAAGGACGTAGTTTCAGTCGAAGCCGCAGACTCCGTCATTCCGGATCGCGCTCCGCGCGTCCGGAATGACGACGTTTTGTTTTGAAATGGCAGCCGTCAGTCTGTGATGCCCGTAATTTCAGCCGGCGCGCCGTACTCGCTTGGCCATGAGGCCCAAGCCATGTCGGTCGGAGCGATCACGTGCGTGACGATGCGCCAGGCGCCATTTTCCTCTTTGAGCAACGCATAGGCGCCGCCGCCTTCGTCCATGGCCCCGTTCTCATAGCGGCTGGCGAGCGCGGTCGTGGGCCATGAAATCGCCGAACCGTCCGGTTGTAGCGTTTGCACCGCTATCCATGCCCAATCGTCCTGTACGTTTGCCTGTTTGATCTCCAAGCGCACCGGCGCACCAATCTCGGCGGCGACAACCGGAGTTAAGGCCGACAGCATTGCAGCGGAATTGTCCGCTCTCGCGGCGGGTGCGTTCGGCGTCTCTGTTCCTGTGGGAGGCGGCGAGCAGGCTGTCGCCATCGCCAGAATCGCCGTTAGCACTATGCGCATCGTCATCCCCCTTGTGTGTCCACTTTCGTCGCAAGCATCTTCTCTAACCAGTGGATCGAGTAATCGCCATTGATGATGTCGGGCTCGTTCATCAAGTCGCGGAACAGCGGCAATGTGGTTTCAACCCCGGTGATCACCATTTCATTGAGCGCCCGGCGCAGGCGCATCAGGCACTCGGCGCGGTCGCGGCCGTGGACGATGAGTTTGCCGATCAGTGAATCGTAATTCGGCGGGATGGAATAGCCCGCGTAAATCGCGCTATCCAGGCGCACGCCGAGGCCGCCCGGCGAGTGAAAGCCGTCTATCTTGCCTGGGGACGGCCTGAAGGTGGCCGGGTTCTCGGCATTGACGCGGCACTCGATGGCGTGGCCGTGAAATTTCACATCCTTTTGTTTCACAGATAGCGGCGCACCATCAGCGATGCGGATTTGTTCGCGCACCAGATCGATACCGGTGATCATCTCGGTTACGGGGTGTTCAACTTGGAGGCGAGTGTTCATTTCGATGAAATAGAATTCGCCGTCCTCGTAGAGATATTCAATCGTGCCGACGCCGAGATAGCCGAGTTTCGAAATCGCCTCGGCCGTCACCTTGCCGATTTTCGCGCGGTCCTCCGCGTTGAGCGCTGGGCTAGGCGCTTCCTCCAGAACCTTTTGGTGGCGGCGTTGCAGCGAACAATCGCGCTCGCCCAGATGGATCACATTGCCGTGGCTGTCGGCGACGATCTGGATTTCGATGTGGCGGGGATGAGTGAGGTATTTCTCCATGTAGACGTCGTCGTTGCCGAACGCTGCTTTGGCTTCGGCACGCGCGGTCGAATAGGCCTCGCTCAACTCGTCCGCCGAACGCGCGACCTTCATGCCGCGCCCCCCGCCGCCGGCCGCGGCCTTGATCAGCACCGGGTAGCCGATCTTCTTGGCGACTTTCTTGGCTTCCTCTTCGCTGGTGACGCCGCCATCGGAGCCGGGGACAACCGGCATGCCGGTATCGATGGCGGCCTGTTTAGCCGCAATCTTGTCGCCCATGAGCCGGATGTGCGCGGCGGTGGGACCGATGAACGTCATGCCGTGCTCGGTGACGATCTCGGCGAATTTCGCGTTCTCGGAAAGAAAACCGTAGCCCGGATGGATGGCCTGCGCGCCGGTTATTTCGGCGGCCGCGATAATGGAGGGAATGTGCAGATAGGATTTCGACGCTGGCGGCGGGCCGATGCACACGCTTTCGTCAGCCAGGCGAACGTGCATTGCGTCGGTGTCGGCTGTGGAATGCACCGCTACGGTGGAGATGCCCATCTCTTTGCAGGCGCGATGGATGCGCAGCGCGATCTCGCCGCGATTGGCGATGAGGATTTTTTCAAACATGGGGGCAGCGACTAGCGAATGGTAATTGAGGCGCGCGATCACAACACCAGGTGACGTCGCCCTTCGACAAGCTCAGGGTGACGCCAGGAGGAAGGCAGCGCGAAACAGCGTCAGCCTGAGCCTGTCGAAGGCCGCATTGGCCGCGCTGAGATTGCCGATCGCAAAGTGCCGCGTTCGCCGTCATTCGATAATCGCCAGCGGCTCGCCGAACTCGACCGGCTGGGAATCGGCGACGAGAATGGCGATCACCTTGCCCGCACGCGGCGCCGGGATCGGGTTGAATGTCTTCATGGCTTCCACCACCATGATGGTCTGGCCTTCGGTCACCGTGTCTCCGACCTTGATGAAGGCGGGTTTGCTGGGCTCAGGCGAGAGGTAGGCCGTACCGACCATGGGCGAGGGTACCATGCCGGGATGTTTCGCTGGATCGGCGGCGGCAACGGGCGCCGGCGCGCTTGGACCTGCGGGAGTTGGCGAAGTGGGCGCGGCCGGCGCATGCATGACCTGCGTATGCACGGCGGGTGCGGCCATGAGCGTGCGGGCGATGCGCAGGCGTAGCTCGCCGTGCTCTACCTCGATCTCGCTCAAGCCGGTGTCGCTCAGGATCGCGGCCAGTTCTCGCACGAGCGCGGGGTCGATCGCTGGGTGTTTCTTCTCGCTCATCGTTGCTTGTTTCCTGCTCACGCGCCCGAGCCTTCGCCGGGGCTTTCGCGTGCGATCAAATGGGCGGCCTCGATGGCCAGAAGGTACGATGTTGCGCCAAAGCCGGCGATGACGCCCTTTGCCGCTTTGCCTACTAACGAAACGTGTCGGAATTCCTCGCGCGCGGCGGGGTTGGACAGATGCGTCTCGATCACCGGCACGCCGATCGCCGTGATGGCGTCATGCAGCGCCACAGAGGTGTGGCTGTAGCCCCCAGCATTGAGCACCACCGCGCAGGCTTCGGCGCGCGCTTCCTGGAGCCAGCCCACCAATTCGCCCTCGATGTTGGATTGGCGAAAGACGATGGCGCGGCCAAGTTGGGCGGCCCGCGCCGCGCAGGCAGCCTCGATCTCCGGCAAGGTCACGCGGCCATAGATTTCCGGCTCCCGCGTCCCCAGCAGATTGAGATTCGGGCCGTTCAGCACATAGATCGGCTTGGTCATGGGCTCGGCGGGGGCTAACCAACGTCTCGCGGCCCGCGGTTGCTCGCGGACCCTGGGGGGGCTATTTCGGCGCGATAGGAAGCACAATGCGCCTCACCGTCAATGGAGAAGTGCGAGANNGCGCCTGATTCCGCGACCCTCGCCGATCTGCTCGCCTCGCTGGGGATAGAATCCGGGCGCGTGGCGGTGGAGCGCAACCTGGAAATCGCGCCGAAAAGCCTGTGGGGGGAGATCGTGCTGGCGGAGGGGGATCGGCTGGAGATCGTGCAGTTTGTGGGGGGGGGATGATGGGTGAACTTGCAATCCCATACGGATATTCCCACCATGCGCCCATGATCGACTGGTCCCACTGCCCCGCCGTCGAGCGCAACCCGGCCAAGGTGAGCGGCGCTTGGTTGTTCAAGGGCACGCGCGTGCCGGTGAAGGCACTCTTCGAAAACTTGGAAGGCGGCGCGACTGTCGATGAGTTTCTGGAATGGTTTCAGGGGGTTCAGCGCAGCCAAGTCGATTCTGTGCTGGAGCACGCGCAACATAGCCTCGAAATCGCCTAGCGGCGCTTGAATGAAAGTCCTCTTTGATCAAGGCACACCGGCGCCCCTCCGCTCGGTTCTGGCGCGTCATGACGTGAGGACCGCGTTTGAGTGCGGATGGGATCGGCTTGAGAATGGCGCACTCTTGGCCGCGGCTGAAGCGGCGGGGTTCGAGGTGTTCGTTACGACTGATCAGAATCTGCAATATCAGCAAAACATCGGACAACGCCGAATTGCCATTGTCGTGCTCCTCACCGCCAACTGGCCGCGCCTGCGGCCACATGCGCAGCTGGTTGTGAAAGCTCTCGATGCAGTTGCGCTTGGCGCTTTCGTAGAAGTACCGATCCCATGACCGACCCCCTCACCATCGCCGGCCGCGCCTACAACTCCCGCCTCATCATCGGCACCGGCAAGTACAAGTCCTACGCCGAGAACGCCGCCGCGCTTGAGGCCAGCGGGGCGGAGATCGTCACCGTCGCGGTGCGGCGGGTGAACATCTCCGATCCGACCAAGGAGCGCCTCACCGATCATATCGATCCGAAGCAAGTCACCTTCCTGCCCAACACCGCCGGCTGCTTCACCGCCGACGAAGCGCTGCGCACGCTGCGGCTCGCGCGCGAGGCGGGTGATTGGAAGCTGGTGAAGCTCGAAGTGCTGGCCGACCAGAAAACGCTCTATCCCGACATGGAAGAAACGCTGAAGGCCGCGCGCGTGCTGGTCGCGGAAGGCTTCGAGGTGATGGTCTATTGCAGCGACGATCCGGTGTATGCGCGTAAGCTGGAGGAGGCCGGCTGCGTCGCCATCATGCCGCTGGGGAGTTTAATCGGCTCGGGCCTCGGCATCCAGAACCCGGTGAACATTCGCCTTATCGTAGAACAATCCCGCGTGCCAGTGATCGTCGATGCCGGCGTCGGCACCGCCAGCGATGCAACCATGGCGATGGAACTCGGCGTCGATGGCGTGCTGATGAACACGGCCATCGCGGAAGCCAAAGACCCAGTGCGCATGGCGCGCGCCATGAAGCACGCCGTGATCGCGGGGCGCGAAGCGTACCTGGCGGGACGGATGGGGAAGAAACGCTACGCTGATCCAAGCAGTCCGCTGGGCGGGTTGATTTGAGTGCGTGTCGTCCTCGACACCAACGTGCTTGTCGCGGCGCTTCGCAGCCAGACCGGCGCGTCGGCGCGATTGGTTGAGGCGGTTTTCGAGGGCAGCATAGTGGCCATCGCCAACGTCGCGCTGTTTGCCGAATACGAGGCAGTGCTCACGCGGCCAGAGCATCTTGTCGCTGGCGGCGTCACGCGGGCGGAGATAGTCGAATCGCTTGATGAACTTGCGGCGCGGGTTGTGCCGGCCGAGCCGCATTTCTCCTGGCGTCCGCAATTGCGCGACCCCGACGATGAGATGGTTCTGGAGGCTGCGGTGAATGGCGGCGCGGAGGCGATCATCACCTTCGAATCCGGAACTTTTCGGGAGACCGCCGCCCGCTTCGGCATCGAAGTGCTGACGCCAGCGCAAATTTGGGCTAAGCTGGCATGATGAGCGACACCATGATCATAGAACTCTCCGACGATCTCCGCCGCGAGATCGAGAAGGCGGCGCGACAAAAGGGCGTCTCGCCGGAGGAGTTCGTTGCCGGCGCCGCGGCGGAGAAGGCCGGGATCGTGCACTCCGCCGCCCTCTATTTCGCCGCCCGCGCCGCGCGCGCGAAACCGGGCGCGTTCGAGCGCGTATTCGGTCGCGATCGCACGGGTGGCAACGAACCGCCGCAACCGGGCGATGAAGTCTCGCCAGCGAAGCGCTGACCGTATGGCGCGCGCCATGAAACACGCCGTGATCGCGGGGCGCGAAGCGTATCTGGCAGGACGGATGGGGAAGAAGAAGTATGCTGATCCGAGTAGTCCGCTAGGGGGGACTGATCTAATCGCGCCGAGTCGGTTGGATTCGCAGCACCACGGGGCAATCGGGGCAAGCACGTGTGGTTGGCGGCTCAGGGCGTAGGACAATGGGCGTGGGCTCGGTCACGGTCACCACAACCGGTTGTGCGGAATTGGTCATCGGGTGTTCGATAGAAGCTCTGTTGCGCAGCTCCTGAAGTTCGTCGTTCAGGTCGTCCAGCCTGAACCACACAAACCCAGCAACTACGCCGAGCGCGATCCCTATTCCGAGAAACGTCCATATCATTCCTTCGCGCAATTTGATTGCGCGCATAATGTCATCGCGTCTTACCGGGATAGGCGCTCCCGCGGTGGCCGCAGGCAGCGCAGTGTTCGTCGCGCCTTGTGCGCGTGGCAGTGAAATCGACACATTAGGGTAGATCAGCTGCGGACCCTCTTGGATTGCCCACTCGGTCTCGATCATGACTTGCCACGCGTCGACGAATTCCGAGATAGCCTTGCGACAGTCGATCTGCCCCTCAGGGCCGTCGAAGAGTAGTTTGACAAATTGCGCGATCTTCGCTGACCCGTATCGAGCCTGGGTCGTCTCGACTTCGACCTTCGCGAGCGGGAAAGCGGAGCCAAAGAGCTTAGCTAGCCGTGGCTCAAACCGTTTGGCGCGGGCCTCAACCTGCTCGTCAGATTGCGGGCCCTCGTCGAACTGATATTTGAGATCGGCGTGGACGTAGAGCCGAACGCTGTAGTGTTCTTCGAGCGGGTCCGGCATTGCGAGTCTCCTCGCTTATTGTTGCCATGGTTCAGAAAATTGTCGTTATGAGCTTCCCCTAAACCGCGAGCCACCCCGCCAAATCGCCCAACGCCCGCTCCGCCAGCGCGAGCTTCTTCGCTCTCCCGCGCTCTTCGCCCTTGAGCTTCTTGCCATCCGCTCCATGCGTCGGCGCATCGAGCGGGGGGAACAGTCCGAAGTTCACATTCATCGGCTGGAACGAGCCCTTGCTGCCGACGATATGTCCGCCAGTCACGTGCGCGAGCAGCGCGCCGAGCGCCGTTGTTGCGGGCGGCGGCTCAAGCGCGCGCCCCAAGCGCTCTGCCGCAGCGAAACGCCCCGCCAGCATGCCCATGGCCGCGCTTTCGACGTAGCCTTCAACCCCCGTCACCTGCCCTGCGAAACGCACGCGCGGTTCTGCGCGCAGGCGCAGGGTTCCATCCAATAGTTTCGGTGAGTTCAAAAACGTATTGCGATGGATGCCGCCAAGCCGCGCGAAGCGCGCTTTTTGCAGGCCGGGGATCATGCGGAAAATCTCTTCCTGCGCGCCGTATTT
>CXWL01090567.1_pt1 | contig 12128 bp, 13 predicted proteins | sample 590931 | NCBI WGS metagenome assembly CXWL01 (sample SAMEA3498368, study PRJEB10139) | groundwater metagenome | biome: water well; material: biofilm material | place: Germany | collected 2015-04-27
ACAGGCAACTCGATTTCGATGATTTCCCATACTCAGGGCTGGCTGCACTGTGATATTCCCGGTACGGATGCTTCCGGCGCGGTCAAGGCTTTGATGGACGAACTGATCGTTGAATTCAAACGTGAGGAAATGCCTAACCGCGTGCATATTTCCACGTCCTGCTGTGAAATTAACTGCGGCGGCCAGGCTGACATCGCGATCATCATTCAACATACCAAGCCGCCGGTGATTAATCACGACCTGGTGGCAAACATATGCGAGCGCCCGGCGGTAGTCGCGCGTTGCCCTGTCGCTGCGATTCGCCCGGCAATGGTGAATGGCAAGCCTTCCCTGGAAATTGATGAATCAAAGTGCATGTGTTGCGGGGCTTGCTATCCGCCATGCCCGCCAATGCAGATCAATGATCCTGAAAATTCCAAGCTGGCGATTTGGGTAGGCGGAAAGAACTCCAATGCGCGCGGCAAACCGACCTTCATGAAGATGGTTACTTCCGGCTTGCCAAACAACCCGCCAAGATGGCCCGAAGTCGCTGAGGTGGTGAAGCGGATTCTGCGCGTTTACAAGGAAGACGCCCGCCCGTGGGAACGCATGGCAGACTGGGTAGAACGCATCGGCTGGCCGCATTTCTTTGAAAAAACCGGGCTGCCGTTTACCAAGTATCTGATTGACGATTGGCGTGGCTCACGTGCCAGCCTCAATGCTTCTACCCATATTCGTTTTTAACTTGACTGTTACTAAATCCAGGGTGGACACATGAAATTTGGCATTGTTGTTAACGAAGGCCCTTATCAGCATCAGGCCAGCGATTCGGCTTATTTGTTCTGTAAAGCGGCTATTGGAAAAGGCCATGAAGTGTGGCGCGTGTTTTTCTATCACGACGGGGTGAATAACGCCTCGCGGTTGACCGAGCCGCCACAGGATGATCGCAATATCGTCAATCGCTGGAGCAAGCTCGCCGAAGAGCATGGTGTGGATTTGGTGGTATGTGTCGCAGCAGCCTTGCGGCGCGGCATCAAGGAAGACAATCTGGCGCAAGGTTTCCGCATTTCCGGGCTGGGGCAGTTAGTGGAAGCGGGCATCAAAACTGACCGCCTGGTCGTGTTTGGCGATTAGGGAGAACGGGATGAGTAATATAAAAAAGTTCATGTTCGTCAACCGCAAAGCTCCGCACGGAACGATCTATGCGCTTGAAGCGCTCGAAGTGGTGTTGATTACCGCCGCGTTTGATCAGGATGTGTCTTTGGTTTTTTTGGATGATGGCGTGTATCAATTGAAAAAGGGGCAGCAGACCAAGGGCATTGAAACCAAAAATTTTTCGTCTGCCTATCGCGCGCTTGAAGGCTATGACATCGAGAAACTGTATGTCGAAAAAGAATCGCTTGAAGCGCGCGGACTCAGCGAGGCAGATTTGCTGGTAGATGTTACCGTGCTTGGCCGCGCGGAAATGGGCGAATTGATGGATCAGCAAGATGTGGTCTTGAGTTTCTAACGGGCAAATCAAAGATGTCATTCATGATTATGAAACACGCCATGCCCGTTTCCCTCGCCCCAGAACTCTCCCGCGAGCGGGAGCAAACGAATCGCTACGCGAGTTTCACCTTGAAGGAGAACCGTTAAATGCTGCATATTATCAACAAGTCTTCGCTGTCCAACAATGCGCTCGAAAGCTGTTTGCGCGTTGCCCAGTCAGGAGAGATTCTGCTTATCGAGGACGCCGTCTATGCCGCCACNNTTGCCGATCGAATCGTGGAAGGGGTTTCACCCGTGGATTACGGCGGCTTCGTCGACCTCACGACCACAAATAAAACCTGCCAATCCTGGCTTTAATTTGCACTAAAAAGGAGAAACACCATGTCCAGCATAGAAGTTGACGGCAAATCATTCGAAACAGACGAAGAGGGTTACCTCACCAATTTGCCTGACTGGAATCAGGAAATCGCCAACTACATCGCGCAAACCGAAAATATCAAAATGACCGATCAGCATTGGGAAGTGATAAATTTTCTGCGCGAATATTTTGAAGAATATCAGATTGCACCCGCAGTTCGGGTGTTGACCAAGGCTATCGGCAAGAAACTGGGCGCCGAGAAGGGTAATAGCGAATACTTGTATAGCCTGTTCCCCTATGGCCCTGGCAAGCAGGCTTGCAAGATTGCCGGTTTGCCGAAGCCAACAGGCTGCGTCTGATTTTTGGCCTCAACCGATGCTAATAATACGAGGACTGCCCCATGATAGGCACCTTGTTCGCAATCCTGTTCTACCTTGCCACCTTGTTGCTTGTCGTGGGCTTGTTTTACCGCATTGGCGTTTATTCGCGCACTCCGGCTCCGCTTAAAATACCCACCACTCCCGCCCCGGTCAGCAATGGCGGGGTAGTGTTGCGCATGACCCGCGAAGTTTTGTATTTTGAGAGCTTGTTCAAAGCGAATTTATGGACGTGGGGACTGGGTTGGTTGTTTCATGCCAGCCTGGTACTCGTCCTGTTGCGCCACCTGCGCTACTTCACTGAACCCGTTTGGGGCTGGGTGGCGCTCATCCAACCGTTTGGCGTGTATGCGGGCATTTCCATGCTGCTCGGCTTGGCCGGATTATGGGCACGGCGTTTGTTCGTCCAACGTATCCGTTACATTTCCACTCCTTCAGACCACTTGATGCTGGCGCTGTTCATAGTGATTGCCGCATCCGGACTGTTGATGAAATTTATTGTTCATACCGATGTAATCGGGGTCAAAAGCTTTGTTCTCGGTTGGATGTACTTCAATTGGCAACCTTTGCCAGCAGACCTTAGCTTGTTCGTGCATTTGTTCGCGGTGGTTATTCTGTTGCTGATTTTTCCGTTCAGCAAGTTGTTGCATGCACCCGGTGTGTTTTTTTCCCCCAGCCGCAACCAGGCAGACAACCCGCGTGAAAAACGACATATTGCTGCATGGGCAAAGCAGTTGGACGCTGGCCAACTGGAGCCCAATGGGACGGGTAACGCAAAATGAGCGCCACAATTACCGCTCCGGCATACCGCATCATTCCCATTATTCCTGAATTGAAACCGGGGGCAATGGAAGAAAGCAGGCCGTTTGTCGCGAACGATAAAATTCAGGAAGCGCTTGGCTTCCCCGGCCAGTTGGTGGATGACTGGCATGACCGTGCGATAGCCAGGATGGGCGAGTTGCTCGGCAAGTACCGCTCATTCAAGGTTTTTATGGATGCCTGCGTGCATTGCGGAGCATGTTCCGATAAGTGCCACTATTTCATCGGCACACAAGACCCGAAGAATATGCCGGTGGCACGCCAGGATCTGCTGCGCAGCGTCTATCGCCGCTACTTCACCTTGCCGGGGAAATATTTCCCGAAACTGGTCGGGGCGCGCGATTTAACCCGCGAAGTGCTCGACGAGTGGTACACCTATTTCAACCAGTGCTCGGAATGTCGCCGTTGCTCGGTGTTTTGCCCTTATGGCATCGATACCGCCGAAGTTACCATGGCGGCGCGCGAAATTCTGGATTCCGTGGGTTACGGCCAGAAGTACTCAAATGAAATCATCGGCAAAGTGCACCGCATTGGCAATAACCTCGGGCTGCCCGGCCCGGCGCTGCTGGATACGCTGGAGGGGTTGGAAGAGGATGTCAAAGAGGATACCGGCATTGATGTGCGTTTCCCGCTCGACGTGAAAGGCGCGGAAGTACTGCTGATTACACCTTCCGCCGACTTTTTTGCTGAGCCGCATATCGACAGCCTGATCGGCTACGCCAAAGTCTTTCATGCCACGGGCACCAGTTGGACGTTCTCCTCCAAGGCTTCCGAGGCAGGCAATTTCGGCATGTTCATCGGTAATTACGAGCAGTTGCGCAAGATCGCCATGCGCATTCGCGAAGCCGCTCTGGAATTGGGTGTAAAGCGCATTGTGGTGGGCGAATGCGGCCATGCCTGGCGCGTTGCCTACAGCTTCTGGAATACCCTGACTGGCGTGGGGGACGGGGCAGACGCAAACGACCAGTTTGCCATGATGTTGCAGAAGCAGCTCGACCATCGCTACAAACAGCCGATGCATATTTGTGAATTCACCTGGGACATGATCGAAGAGGGTGCGCTGTCCTTCGACAAGGAAGCCAATGATAAACACATTATTACCTTCCATGATTCGTGCAACGTGGCTCGCGGTTCGCGCATGGGCAATTTTGCGGGTGGGCAGTTTGAAATTCCGCGCAACATCATCAAGGCGGTAGCGAACAATTACGTCGAGATGCCGTTCTCAACTACGCGCGAGCAGACTTTTTGTTGCGGTGGCGGGGGAGGGTTGCTGACCGATGATCTGCTGGATTTGCGTGTCAAGGGCGCGCTGCCGCGCATGGAAGTGTTGCAGCAAGCAGTGGACGAACATGGGGTCAATTTCATGGCAACTATATGCGCCATTTGCAAGGCGCAATTCACCAAGGTAATGCCCATTTACGGGTTTGATAGAAAGATGGTTGGCGGTGTGCATCAGTTGGTGAGTAACGCAATCAAGCTGGGCGATAAATGACGTGATGCCCAAGAACTTAAAACAAGTATTAGCCACGGATGAACACGGATAAAACATACTGTGCCACGCTTTCAGTATTTATAGAGGCACGGAGAGCCATGGCAACCCAGGGTTTATCAGTGCAAATCCGTGTTCATTCGTGGCTAACTGCTTTTCCCAAGGCAAATAAACATCAGGAGACAGTCAATGTCATCAACAATTGAAGTACCCCAGAAAGTAACTTTCCGCCGTTTCAAAAATGGGGACAACAAGATTCGCCGGTTAAACCAGAAAATTTTTCAGGCGAGCCATTCGTACAAGTGCCCGACCTATATTCAATCCACACCTCCATGCCAGGGAAGTTGCCCATCCGGCGAAGATATTCGCGGCTATCTGGCCATCGTGCGCGGCACGGAAAAGCCGCCGCTGGGAGCCGATGGCAAACCGGTGATGCCTTGGCAGGAATATGCATGGAGGCGCCTGACCGAAGCTAACCCTTTCCCGTCGGTCATGGGTCGCGTCTGCCCGGCGCCGTGTGAAAGCGGCTGTAACCGCAACGAAGTGGAAGATCACGTTGGCATCAACTCGGTGGAGCACTTCCTTGGAGAATATGCGATTGCCAATAAGCTTGCATTTCGCAAAACGGCTCAGCTAACCGGCAAAAAAGTAGCGGTTATTGGCGGCGGCCCGGCCAGTTTGTCCTGCGCCTATCAACTGGCGTTGAAGGGGCATGAGGTTACCGTGTTTGACGAGCATGAATTCCTCGGCGGCATGATGCGCTATGGCATCCCCGGCTTCCGCACCCCGCGCGATGTGCTGGATGCGGAAATCCAGCGCATCCTTGACCTGGGTGTCAAGACCCGCTTGAAATGCCGTGTCGGCAAGGACGTTACCTTGGCAGAAATTCGCGAAGACTTTGATGCCGTATTCTTGGGCTTGGGGGCGCAATCTGGACGTGCATTGCCGATAGCGGATAGCGAAGCGCCGAATGTGGTGACCGCGACTGCCTTTCTCAAAGCCTTTAACGATGGCCGGCTCCAGCATGTCGGCAAGCGCGTGGTGGTGGTTGGCGGCGGTGATACCTCAATAGACGTGGCTACCGTTGCGCGCCGCCTCGGCCACATCAAACATGCCAGCCACACCGACTATGAGTTGGCCATCACCGGCCAGATGGCGCATGACGTGGCGGAGATTTCCTCCAAGCAGGGTGCCGAAGTGACGCTTACTTCTATTTTCGGCATAGACAAGATGCAGGCCAACAAACACGAAATCGATCAGGCTCTCGCAGAAGGCATAGAAATTCGCGGTAGCCTTGCACCCATCGGTATTGTGCGTGGCACTGACGGGCGTGCGACCGCGTTGCGTATCAGCCAGTGTGAAGCAAAGCTGGCGGGCGGGAAACTGGAAGTCAAAATTATTGAAGGAACCGAACAGGAAATTCCAGCCGATCTGATTGTGTCAGCAATCGGCCAGGCAGTGGATTTTGCAGGGCTGGAAGAATTTAACAACGGCAAGGGCGCGGTTTCGACGGATCGCAATTATCTTGTAGTCGGGCAGAAGGGTGTGTTTGCAGGCGGCGACGTCATTCGCCCGTATCTGCTGACTTCTGCAATCGGACACGGCTCCATTGCGGCGGATGGTATTCACAATTACCTGAGCGGTCAGAATTTGGAAAAGCGCCCCAAGATAGACGCGCATCAATTTGACCTGATGCGCAAGATGGTTGAAAAGGGGCTGGAAATCAAGGAGACACACGAACCGATGCGTGGCACATACAGTTCAAACGTGGCCGTGCATAACTTCGACAACCGCTCGGATCGCTATGTGATTCCGCACGACAAACTGTTCCTCGGACACTTTTCATATGTGCCGCGCAACCATCGCGACGTTGTTACCCTCAGCAAGGAAACCGCACTGGGTAATTTTGATGAGCGCCTGGGTGTGCTCAGCCAGGAGAAAGCGGTTGCCGAGGCAAAACGTTGCATGAGTTGCGGCATGTGCTTTGAATGCGACAACTGCGTGGTGTATTGCCCGCAATCCGCCGTGCATCGTGTCAAGAAAAACCAGGCAACAACCGGTCGCTATGTGGATACCGATTACAACAAGTGCATCGGTTGCCATATTTGCGCGGAAGTGTGCCCGACGGGCTACATCCAGATGGGCTTAGGGGAATAGAGACGGATTTTAGCCACGGATTTACACGGATGAAACACTGATAACTGTGGAAGGTATTCATTGCGTAAATTTTATCCGTGCCCACCTTATTATACCGTGGCGAGTATTGAAATTATGAAAAGCATCTTGTTTGTTTTGTTGCTGGCCGCTACACCCTCTTGGGCGTCGGGTACCATCGGCATCAAACTTGACATAGGCAAGGGCGGGCAATGTGTAAAAGACACACAGTGGATGCGTAAGAATCACATGCATCTGCTCACCCGGCAACGTGACGATACAGTGCGCGCAGGTTTGCGTGACGAAAAATTCAGTCTGAAAAATTGTATCGAGTGCCATGCCAGCCTGCGCGATAACAGCGTAATGGGTCGCGATGACAGCTTCTGCCAAGGGTGCCATCGCTATGAAGCAGTCAATATCGATTGTTTTGAGTGCCATTCCAGCAAACGAAAATCCGCCGGGGCGCAGAGCAAATGAGTGACATTAATGCACAGCGCAGACAATTTCTGAAAACATCGGTGGGGATGGCGGCGGTTGCCATCGCTCCGGGGATGCTGCTGTTAGAAGTGGCACACGGTAAATCCGAGACCGTTGCAAACAAGGTGCGATGGGGCATGTTGATCAACACCGCAAACTGCACGGACGGCTGCAATGATTGTGTGGCCGCCTGCAACAAGGAAAACGGTTTGTCCGGCGGCCTGAGCCCGACNNGATTCGCAATGGATCAGAAAAATTGAACTCAAGGATATGCGCGCTGGCCGCACGCTGTCGCTGCCCATGATGTGCCAGCATTGCGCGCATCCTCCCTGTGTGGATGTTTGTCCGACGGCAGCTTCCTTCAAGCGCGCTGACGGCATCGTGCTGGTTGACAGGCATCGCTGCATTGGCTGCCGCTACTGCATGATGGCCTGCCCGTACAAGGCGCGCTCTTTCGTGCATGAGCCGTTGCACGACCAGAACCCAGACGTTCCGCGCGGCAAGGGCACGGTGGAAAGCTGCACGATGTGCGCGCATCGCGTTGATCGCGGCCAGCAACCCGCATGCGCTGAGGCGTGCCCGAATAAAGCAATCCTGTTCGGCAATCTGAACGATCCAGATAGCGAGATTGCCATAAAAATACGCACAGTCGCATCCGTTCAGGTTCGGGCTGATTTGGGGCTTGATACGGGTATTCGTTATCAGGGGTTATAGATCAAATGGCCAGCCATTCTCCGATGCAGTTTAAAAACATTCTTTATTGGGCACTGATCGCAGCGGGCGGTTTGGTCGTGCTGATGGGATTGTTTGCCGTATATTTGATGGAAGAGCATGGCCATATCATCACGGGCATGAACAACCAGATTGTCTGGGGCATTCCGCATGTTTTTGCTATTTTTATGATAGTCGCCGCTTCCGGGGTGCTCAACGTAGCCTCGATCGGCTCGGTTTTTGGTAAAACCCCTTACAAGGCCAGGGCGCCGCTATCGGGCTTGCTCTCCATCGCGCTTCTGGCCGGGGGGTTGGCCGTGCTGATGCTCGATCTGGGGCGCCCTGACCGGTTAATGGTCGCCGCGACCAATTACAACCCGACTTCGGTATTCGCCTGGAATGTTTTGCTCTATTCCGGGCTGTTTGGCTTGGTGAGTGTTTATCTGTGGACCATGATGGAACAGCGCATGAACCCTTGGACCAAAACCGTGGGCTTGCTTGTGTTTGCCTGGCGCTTCATCTTAACCACCGGCACCGGCCTGATCTTTGCCTTTCTGGTTGCCCGCCAGGCATACGCATCGGCTTTGCTGCCGCCCATGTTCATCGTGATTTCCTTCGCTTGGGGATTGGCGGTTTTTCATGTTGTTCAGGCGGTCGTTTTTGCATGGAATGGAAAAGAGCACGTCCCGGAAATCGTAAAACGCATGAAAAACTTGCTGGGTATTTTTGTGATAGCTGCCCTTTATTTAGTCGCGGCCTATCACATGACCAACTTATATTTTGCGCACCAAACCGGATTCGAGCGATTTATCCTGATTGACGGCGGCGTGTATCCTATTCTTTTCTGGTTGGGATATGGCTTGATCGGAAATATTCTGCCACTGGTGTTGATCTATCACCCGGGCCTGGGCAAGACCAGGAGCGTGGTAGCCGCATCACTATTGGTTATTCTGGGTGGGTTCGCGCTGCTCTATGTATTCGTCATCGGCGGGCAGGCTTATCCGCTGTCTATATTTCCCGGCTATGCGGCAAGCAGTAGTTTTGGCGATGGCCAGATAGGGCAATATAGCCCCTCGCTGCCAGAATTTTTGCTGGGTTTGGGCGGCTTGGGAATTGCCTTTTTGATTACCGCTGTCTGCGTTCGAATGCTTGATTTTGCGCCGCATGACAAGCCACATATCGCCAGATGACTGTCCCATGAACCGGATGCTGATTTCCGCCGCGCACAAATCCTCCGGTAAAACGATGGTCAGTATCGGTTTGTGCGCCGCGCTGAAGGCGCGCGGCCATATCGTGCAGCCGTACAAGAAAGGCCCCGATTACATTGACCCGATGTGGCTGAGCCTGGCTTCTGGAAATGGGGCCGCCGGACGCGCCTGCCGCAACCTCGACTTGTATCTGATGGAGCGCGACGACATCGTCGCCACTTTCGCTCGGCACAGCGCGGAAGTGAATCTGGTCGAAGGCAACAAGGGGCTGTATGACGGCCTCGCGCTGGACGGCAGCAACAGCAACGCCGCGCTGGCGAAGCTGCTCGACCTGCCGGTGTTCCTGGTGATCGATGCGCGCGGTATGACGCGCGGCATCGCGCCGCTGATCCTCGGCTATCAGGCCTTCGATCGCGATATCAATATCGCCGGAGTAATTCTCAACAACCTCGGCGGCTCGCGGCACGAAGCCAAGCTACGCAGCGTCATCGAGCATTACACCGACGTGCCGGTAGTGGGCGCGATCCATCATGACGAGCGCCTCGGCATAGTCGAACGCCATCTCGGCCTAATGCCCAGCAATGAATCCCATGTCGCCACGGCAAAAATCAAACAGATCGGCGATGCCATCGCGGAACAGGTTGATCTGGAAAAGCTGCTCGCGCTATCGCATAAACCGCCGCTGAGCATTCCCCACAAGGCCCAAGTCAGTCCGTTGCCTTGCGGCGAGAAAGTGAAAATAGGTATCGCACGCGACCGCGCTTTCGGCTTTTATTACGCCGACGATCTGGATGCGCTGGAAGCGGCGGGTGCGGAACTGGTGCCATTCGATACTTTGCGCGATGCCAGCCTGCCGGAAGTGGACGCGCTGTATATTGGCGGCGGCTTCCCCGAAACCAGTGCCGCCGAGCTGGAGGCGAATGCGGCTTTGCGTGGCGGGATCAAACAGGCCATCGAAGGCGGTATGCCAGCCTATGCGGAATGCGGCGGGTTGATGTATTTGTCGCGCGGGATCGAATATCAGGGGCGCATTTATCAGATGGTCGGCGCGATCCCCGCTGATGTGAAGATGCACGGCAAGCCCATAGGCCGTGGCTATGTCCACCTGAAAGAAGATGAGGCGCACCCGTGGCCGCGTCCCAACAAATCGACGGAAATACCCTCACCTCAATCCTCTCCCGGCGGGAGAGGAAGCAAACGAGAAAATCAACCTTTGATCTTCGCGCACGAGTTCCATTATTCCAGCCTGGAGAACCTTCCCCCCGACACCCGCTTCGCATACCGGGTCGAGCGCGGCTTTGGCATAGATGGGGAGCGGGATGGAATCATCCTGCACAACCTGCTGGCCTCCTATACACACCTGCGCACTATCGGCAGCTGCTACTGGGCCACCCGATTCGTCGCTTTCGTCCGGCGGAAACGGGAACAGCGGCAATTAGCATCAACCCTTTCCAAAGAGCAAGCAGTATGACTCAGGAACATTACCAGGCGGCCATCGCTGCTTTCGATAAGGCCAATGCAGAAGACCCCAACAAGGACACGGCGGACGGCAAGGAATACCCCAAGGAACTGCTGTATGCCCGGCGTATGACCGAGATGCAGGAGCGCTACGCCCCCGATGCATCGGAGGCGGTGAGACTGGCGGTTCGCGCCCAGCACATCCAGCGCTGGAAGATTCCGCGCAGCAACTATCCTATGGAAAGGCAGGGCTATCTGCTGTGGCGCACCGGGCTGTATCAATTCCATGCGGAGACTGCCGGGCGGTTGATGCGGGAAGCGGGTTATGACAATGCAATGATAGACCGCGTTAAGGCCATCGTTGGCAAGAAAGGGCTGAAGGTCAACACTGAGACACAATTGATGGAAGACGTGACAGATCTGTTGTTCATCGAACATTACCTGACTGGTTTTGCTGCGAAGCACCCGGAATATGACGAAGCGAAGTGGATGCAGATCATCCGCAAAACGTGGCAGAAAATGTCACTGCGCGCACAAGAATTTGTTCTTGCCGGCAACATACAACTGCCCGCAGCGCTGGCGCCGCTGATATTGAAAGCCGTCCAATAACATGGACGTCCTGCCGATTTTCCTGAACCACAAAGGTAAGCTGTGCCTCTTGGTGGGTGGCGGCGATGGCGCCAGGCGCAAGGCGGGCGTGCTGTTTGCTGCGCGAGCGAAAGTGCGCGTGGTCGCGCAGGCTATGTATCTGGAAAGTTGATAATCGTATCCAAACAGTCCGTGGGGAGAGGCATAATGAAACACATGACACTCAGGAATATATTGCTGCCGGCATTGCTCCTGTTCAGCATGGGCAGCGCAGTGGCTGGTGACGAGAAGTTGAAGCCATTTGTTCTTGCTTCAAAAGGCGCGGGCACTGTTGCCGAAAAATCCGAGCAGGCAAAATCTGCATTGATAGCGGGCGGCTTTACCGTGGTCGGGGATTATTCACCGTACCCGGATGCCACCGTATTAATTATCACTAACGATGAATTGAAAAAAAATGCAGCAGCCTCAGAGCACGGTGGTTATGGCGCGATACAAAGGGTATCAATCACCAAAGCAAATGATGAAGTGCAGGTAAGCCATACCAATCCGGTTTACATGGCGAATGTATATCGCATGAAAGATGATTTGAGCGATATAGCCGCAGGATTGAGCGCGGCACTCGGCAAAGTGGAAGAGTTTGGCGCGAAGGGAATGGCCGCTAGCCAAGCGCGCAAGTACCACTATATGATGGGTATGGAATATTTCGATGAACCCAGTGTGCTGGCTGAATATGCCAGCTACGAAGAGGCTGTTCAGTCAGTGGATGCCAAGCTGACCACCAACAAAAATGGGGTCACCAAGGTTTACCGTGTGGATGTGCCCGGGAAAAGCGAGAGCGTGTTCGGGGTCGCCATGAAAGCGCCCACAGAGGCTGATAACTACATGGATGATCAATTCGTTATGAAAGAAATTGATTTTCGGGAAGTTAAATCTACCGCCCATTTACCCTACGAAATTCTGGTTTCAGACAACAAGGTTTATGCGCTTTATGCGCGTTTCCGGATCGCAATCAATTTTCC
>CXWL01116820.1_pt1 | contig 12127 bp, 7 predicted proteins | sample 590931 | NCBI WGS metagenome assembly CXWL01 (sample SAMEA3498368, study PRJEB10139) | groundwater metagenome | biome: water well; material: biofilm material | place: Germany | collected 2015-04-27
CCATCATGAGCCCGCAGTTCCAGGAAGTATTCAGCCTCAACAAGGGATCGATCCCGGTACGTGCCGGCGTGTCCAGGACCCGCTTCGACGCCTGCGCCCAGCAGTCGATGGCCGACATGGACGCCAGCATCAAGGCCGGCGGTTTCGTGCCGAGCATGGCGCACAACATGGCGGTGGGTTCCGCGGCGCAAGGCGCGATCATGGACGTCATCGCCCGCTTCATGAACTCGGCCATGACGTCGAAGGATGCCGTGGCGGCGCTGGCCAAGGCCGCGCGCACGAAATAAGCCGCGCGCTCCACCCCAGCCTCACCCCGCCATGTTAGATCGGCAACTTCGGAGGTCGGCAACTGCAACTTCGGGGTCCGTCCCCGGGGACGGACCCCGAAGTGCCGATTTTGGACGACTGAGGCTTCTCCCCGGGCTTGTTCCAGAGAGGACTGCCTCCGACGTTGGTTCGGACCTTGGTTTGGAGAAATTGATTTAACCCCTGGGGTCTGTCCCCGGGGACGGACCCCGATTCTGGAGAAATTGATTGCGATTATCTGCATTTGCCGACCGCTGGCTTCCGCGCATCGTTCTTGCTCCGACCGTCCTCGCGTCGCTGGTATTTGTATACGGCTTCATCGCGCTGACCGGCTACCTGTCGCTGACCGCGTCGCGCATGATGCCGAACTACGAGTACGTGGGCTTCGGCAAATATGTCGAGCTGTTCGAACTCGACCGCTGGTGGGTCGCAGCCGCTAACCTCGGCGTGTTCGGCCTGCTGTTCATCGCGGCCTGCCTGGCCATCGGGCTGCTGCTGGCGATCTTCCTCGACCAGAAAATCCGCCTCGAAGGCGCGCTGCGCGCGGTCTACCTGTATCCGATGGCGCTGTCTTTCATCGTCACCGGCGCAGCGTGGAAGTGGATCCTGAACCCGGGCCTGGGCGTCGAGAAAATGGTGCGCGGGTGGGGCTTTGAGAACTTCACCTTCGACTGGCTGATCGATCCCGACATGGCGATCTACACCGTCGTCATCGCCGGCGTGTGGCAGTCGTCCGGCTTTGTGATGGCGCTGTTCCTGGCCGGCTTGCGCGGGGTCGACGACAGCATCATCAAGGCGGCGCAAGTCGATGGCGCGAGCCTGCCGACCATTTACCGGCGCATCGTCATCCCGTCGCTGCGGCCCGTGTTCTTCAGCGCCTTGCTGATCCTGGCCCACATCGCCATCAAGAGCTTTGACCTGGTGATGGCGCTGACCGCCGGTGGGCCAGGTACCTCGACCACCGTGCCGGCCGTGTTCATGTACCAGTATTCGTTCTCGCGCGGCCAGCTGGCGCTCGGCGCGGCGTCTGCGATGATGATGCTGGCAACCGTACTCGCGGTGCTGGTGCCGTTGATGTACCTCGAGACGAAAGGCACACGCCATGGCCGCTAGACTGACGTCGGGCCGCGCCGCCATCTACCTGCTGCTTATCCTGTGCGCGCTCTATTACTTGCTGCCGCTGTACGTGATGCTGGCCACGTCGCTCAAAACGCTCGACGAGATCCGCGCAGGTAACCTGCTCGACCTGCCCCTTTCTCCCACCGGGGCTGCGTGGGCCAAGGCATGGAGCACCGCCTGCACGGGCGCAGACTGCAGCGGCCTCGCGCCCTACTTCTGGAACTCGATGTCGATGGCGGTTCCCGCCGTGCTGATCTCGACGGTGATCGGCTCGGTCAACGGCTACGTGCTGGCGCACTGGCGCTTCCGCGGCTCGGAAGTACTGTTCACGGCGCTGATGGTCGGCTGCTTCATCCCGTTCCAGGTCGTCATCCTGCCGATGGCGCGCCTGCTCGGCATGGCGGAACTGGCCAACACAACCACCGGGCTGGTGTTCGTTCATATCACCTACGGCCTCGCCTTCACTACCCTCTTCTTCCGCAACTACTATGTGACGGTCCCCGAGGAACTGGTCAAGGCAGCCCGCATCGATGGCGCCGGCTTCTTTACCATCTACCGCAGGATCATCCTGCCGCTGTCGCTGCCGATCTTTATGGTGTGCTTCATCTGGCAATTCACCCAGATATGGAACGACTTCCTGTTCGGCGTCGTCTTCGGCGGCTCGGACGCGCAGCCGGTCACGGTCGCATTGAATAACCTGGTTAATACGTCGACCGGGGTCAAGGAATACAACGTCGACATGGCCGCCGCCATCATCGCTGCCCTGCCGACGCTCGCCCTGTATCTGGTCGCGGGCAAATACTTCGTGCGCGGTCTGACCGCGGGCGCAGTCAAAGGTTAAGGAGAAGAGAATGGCAAGTTTATCGATTCGGAATGTGCGCAAGGTCTACCCCAACGGCGCCGATATCCTGAAAGGCATCGACATCGACGTGGCCGATGGCGAGTTCCTGATCCTTGTGGGCGGGTCCGGCTGCGGCAAGTCGACGCTGCTCAACATGATCGCGGGCCTGGAACACGTGACCGACGGAGAAATCCGGATCGGCGAGCGCGTGGTCAACGACGTGGCGCCGAAGGACCGCGACATTGCGATGGTGTTCCAGTCGTATGCGCTGTATCCGACCATGACCGTGCGCGAGAACATATTGTTCGGCCTGGGCCTGCGCAAGGTGCCGAAGGCCGAGCAGGCGCAGACGGTGGCCCGCGTGGCCGAGACGCTGCAGATCACGCATCTGCTCGACCGCAAGCCGGCGATGCTGTCGGGCGGCCAGCGCCAGCGCGTGGCGATGGGCCGCGCCATTGCGCGCGACCCTGCCCTCTTCCTGTTCGACGAGCCGCTGTCGAACCTCGACGCCAAACTGCGCGTCGAGATGCGCGCGGAGATCAAGCTGCTGCACCAGCGCCTCGGCACCACCATCGTGTACGTGACCCACGACCAGGTCGAGGCCATGACGCTAGGCGACAAGATCGCCGTCATGAAGGACGGCGTGGTGCAGCAGTTCGGCAGCCCGCAGGAGATCTACGACAATCCTGCCAACCTGTTCGTCGCAGGCTTCATCGGATCGCCATCGATGAACTTCCTGCGCGGCCGCATCGGCAAAGGCGCTTTCGCGGTCGAACATGGCGGCGTCACGACCGTGCTGCCGTTGCCGCCGCACCTTGGGGGCATGGCCGATGGACGCGATGTCGTCCTCGGGATCCGCCCGGAGCATATCACCGACGCCGACAGCGCGCGCGCTGCAGAAGTCCTTGGCGGCTACCAGCCTGGCGAGGTACAGGCCTTGATCGAAATGGTCGAACCGACCGGCCCCGATACGCTGGCCTTCGCACTTTTCAATGGCGCGCGCATCACGTGCCGAACCCACCCCCGCGCCGGCGCCATGGCCGGCAAGCCAATGGTGCTGGCCTTCGACCTGTCGAAGGCGGTACTGTTCGACCCAAGCACTGAACAACGAATCAACTAATCAACGGAGACCGCGATGAAGAGCATTACCCTTTCCCTGCTGGCTGCAAGCGCATTCCTGATGCCCGGTTTCGCTAACGCGAAGGACTACCGCATCGAGCACATGGAGCCGCCATTCTGGTGGGCCGGCATGCAGGACAAGAAGGTCCAGCTGATGGTGCACGGTAAGCAGATCGCGAACCTCGAACCAACCGTCAGCTATCCCGGCGTGCGGATCGCATCGGTCACGCGGGTCGCGAACAGGAACTACCTCTTTGTCGACCTGCTCATCGAGCCGGGTACGGCGCCCGGCAAGTTCGATATCACGTTCAAGGATGGCGCGGACAGCGTCAGGTACACCTATCAGTTGCTGGCGCGCGAAAAGGGTTCGGCCGCCCGCGCCGGTTTTAACAGCACGGACGCGATCTACCAGATCATGCCTGACCGCTTCGCCAACGGCGATCCGTCCAACGACAGCCTCAGGCCGATGGCCGACAAGCTCAATCGCGCCAATGGCGGAGGACGCCACGGCGGCGACCTGAAGGGCGTCCTTGACAGCCTCGATTACATCGCCGGCATGGGCTTCACGCAGATCTGGCCGACGCCGCTCGTAGAAAACGACATGCCGGCGTACTCGTACCACGGGTACGCCGCAACCGACCATTACAAGGTCGATGCGCGGTACGGAACCAATGAGGACTACCGCAAGCTGACGCAGGAAGCGCGCAAGAAAGGCATCGGCATGATCCAGGACGTCGTGCTGTCGCACATCGGGCTTGGCCACTGGTGGATGAAGGACATGCCGACGCCAGACTGGACTAACCATGGCGGCAAGTTCGTCCCGACCATGCACCACCGCGTCGCCGTGCAGGACCCGTACGCATCGAAGGAGGACGGCGCAAACTTCACCACCGGCTGGTTCTCCGAAGGCATGCCCGACATGAACCAGACCAATCCGCTGGTCGCCAATTACCTCATTCAGAATAACATCTGGTGGATCGAATATGCCGGCCTGTCGGGCCTTCGCATCGATACCTACGGCTATTCCGACAGCGCCTTCCTGACCGAATACACGCGCCGCCTGATGGCCGAGTACCCGAACCTGAACATGGTCGGCGAGGAGTGGCACAAGTCGCCGGCGGTGGTCTCGCGCTGGCAGAAGGGCAAACTCAACTTCGACGGCTATACCAGCTACCTGCCCAGCCTGATGGACTTCCCGATGGCCGAAGCGATGCGCAGCGCGCTCGCCAACAAGGACACCGGCTTCACCGACGTATACGAAACGCTGTCGCAGGATTACCTTTACCCTGACGCCGGCAAGCTGGTCCTGTTCGAAGGTAACCACGATATTTCGCGCCTGTTCAGCGTTGTCGGCGAAGACCTTGGGCTGTACAAGATAAACCTCGCGTTCGTGATGACGATGCCGCGCATTCCGCAGTTCTACTACGGTACCGAAGTGCTGATGACCAGCGCCACCGGCGCCCGCAACGACGCCAGCTACCGCGAAGACTTTCCCGGCGGCTGGGCTGGCGACAAGGTCAACGCATTCACCGGCGAAGGCTTGACGGCGCAGCAACGCGACGCGCAGGCATTCGTCAGGAAGCTGGTCAACTGGCGCAAGTCGCAGCCGGTCATCCATCACGGGAAGACGATGCACTTCGGCGCCGAGAACGGCACCTACGTCTACTTCCGCTATGACGGCCAGAAGAAGGTCATGGTCGCCTTGAACAAGGGCGCCAAGGATGCGGTGCTGCCGACTGCCCGTTTCCGTGAGATGCTCGAGGGAGCGAAGTCTGGCGTGGACGTCATCAGCGGCAAAACGTACGCGCTCGATACCGCGCTCGCGCTGCCTGCCAAAACCGCCGTCATCCTCGAACTCTGAGAGCACTGCCATGATCGATAAGTCACGCTGGATTCTCGCCGCCCTGCTCGCCTGCGGTCCTGCCGCGGGCGCGCAGGGGCCGGTGGGCAAGGACCTGTTCATCCGCGGCGCCTTCAACGGCTGGGGAACCGATAACGCCATGGTCTACAAGGGCAAAGGTGTGTATGAAGCCGACATCCTGATCAGCCCCGGCAACCATGCGTTCAAGGTCGGCAGCAAGGACTGGAGCGCGGAGTGGGTGATCGATCCGAACGCCAGCGTCAAGGTGGCGACCGATACCGACTACCGGATGGATACCAGCGCCGGGCCGGAGGATTACCTGTTCGTCAAGACTACGGCGCCATATAAATTCAGCGTGGACGTCTCGGACCCGAAGGCGCCCAGGCTGCGCGTCACGCGCCTGCCCAATCCGGCAGTCGCCGCCATCGACCCGCACAAGGGCCATCAGCAGCAGGCCAAGGTGGCCTACCCGACCTTCGACGGCAAGCAGGAGACCGTGCGCTTTTCGGTGCACGACGCCGCCGCGCCAGTGCGCACCTACGCGCAATCGACCACGATGCAACTGCGCGACCCGGGGCCGCAGTACGCCGTCTACAGCGAAGCCGAAGGCCTGCCGGTAACCCGCACGGGCAGCCTGGCCTTTGACGCGCTGTTCGCACTGGCCGGCGCCGAGATGAAGCAGGACTCAGTCAGCGAGATCAAGGACGGCAACTATAACGGCGGCGCGGCGATTCCGTGCGAGTGCTTCGAGACCGGCGAAAAATGGCATTACGTGTGGACGCGCGACCTGTCGTACGCGGCCGACCTTGGCCTGGCGATGCTCGACCCGTCGCGCACCCGCAACTCGCTCGACTTCAAGCTGTCGTCGTTCCGCAAAGGCGTCGTCAAGGCGCCCCAGGTGGCCGGCGGCGCGGACGGCATGCAGATCATCCAGGACACCGGCAGCGGCGGCAGCTGGCCGGTCAGCACAGACCGCGTCACCTGGGCCTTCGGCGCCGAGGAAGCATTGAAATCGCTGCCGCCAGCCGAGCGCAAGCCGTTCGCGGCACGCGCGCTCAAAGCCCTGTCGAACACCATCGAAAACGACCGCATCGCCGCCTTCGACAAGGCTGCTGGCCTGTACACAGGTGAACAGTCCTTCCTCGACTGGCGCGACCAGAGCTACGCGGCCTGGATCGTCAACGACCTGTCATCGATGGCAAGCTCTAAATCGCTTTCTACGAACGTCGGCCACTACAAGGCGCTGACGCTGGCAGCTTCGCTCGCATCGGAACACGGCGACGATGCGAGCGCGCAGAAGTACAACACCTGGGCGCGCGAACTGAAAAAGTCGATCAACATGCGCCTGTGGCTCCCCGGTGCCGGCATATACAGCAGCCTCACCGCAGGCCACTTTGACGGCGCGCCGATGCACAAGTTCGACTGGCTCGGACAAGCGCTTGCGATCGTGACCGGCGTCGCGGACGACGCCAAGGCCCGCAGCATCCTCGCCCGTTATCCGCATGGCCCAATGGGCGCTCCGGTCATCTATCCGCAGCAGCAAGGCATGCCGGTGTATCACAACCGCGCGATGTGGCCCTTTGTGACCGCCTATGGACTGAAGGCCGCGGCCATGGCCGGTAACGTGAGCGTGGCCGACGCAGCGTACGACACGCTAATGCGCGGCGCAGCCGTCAACCTGTCGAACATGGAGAACCTTGAGTGGTTGTCCGGCCAGCCGCTGCTGCTCGACGAAACCAATCCCTCCCTGATCGGACCGGTGATCAACTCGAAACGGCAGCTGTGGTCCGTCGGCGCCTACCTCGGCATGGTGGTGGAGAACGTGTTTGGCGTGTCGCTGGAGGCCGGCGGTATTCATGTGCGCCCGTTTATCACCGCAAAACTGCGGCGCGAAGCGTTTGGCAATACGGAGTCTATTTCCCTGCAGCGCCTGCGCTTGCACGGCAAGCGGATCGATGTTCGGGTCGAGCTTCCGCCTGTGTCACAGGCGAACGGCTACTACGAGGTTGCTCGGGTAATGCTGAACGGCGCACCCGCCTCGCAGCAGCTCCGCTGGGACCAGCTAAAGGCCGAAAACACGGTCACGGTCACGCTTGGCTTGCTGCGCGATGGCGAACAGGCGATCCATCGCGTCAGCGCAGACCCGTATGCGGAATCGCCGGTTGTTTTCGGTCCGCGCGAGCCGGTCATTGCGCGCCTTGCGCCCGAACAGGGTAGCGCAGTGGCGCTTGATATCGGCGCAGGCGGGAATGCCGCAGGCACGGTGTACAACGTCTACCGCGACGGCAAGCTGGTCGCAGCCAAGCTTGCGGCCGGCATCTGGCGCGACCCGGCCGCGACTGCCGGCAGCTGCTATGCGGTCGAGGCCCAGTTTGAGACGTCGGGCAACCGCAGCCATCACAGCGCACCGCGCTGCCTCGACGGCGGGATGCATATTCCTGTAACCGATGCGCGGGTGAAGTCGAGCGTCGACGTGCAGGGACCGAACCCGCGCTTCTCTGCGCCGCATATCAAGGACTGGGGCAAGCCGGGTGACCGCTTTGTCGTCGAAGGTATCACGATGGATAGCGCGGGGCTGTACCGTGTCCAGGTCCAGTATCACAACGCAGCCAACCAGATCAACCTGGGGATCAGCGGGGGCGTGAAGTGGCTGGCGCTGAAGGATGCTTCGGGACGAACGGTGGCGCAGGGCGTGGTCCAGCTGCCGCATGCGCGCGTGGAGAAGGCGGATACGCCGCTGGTGTATTCAACGCCGCTTGAAGCGCGCTTGAAAGCGGGGACTTACCGGCTTGAGCTCAGCGACTTCTACAACATGAGCTACCTTGAGAGTAACAGCACGTTCAGTGCCGCCGGCGGCGTCGATGGGCCGTCGAACAGGTTCGATATCTACGGCGTCCGGCTAATAAAGGCACACTAAATAAGCGTTACGGCAAACCTGGACAACGTCGTTCCCGCCACTGGCTGATACGACGTTGATTAGCGCGTATGCAGATTCAACGACGTGACCTTGGCGAAGTCAATCGGCTTGACGACATGCTCGTCAAAGCCAGCATCCATCGCCATCTCGCGGTCGCGTGCCTGTCCATAGCCGGTCAGCGCGATCAGCACCGCAGTATCCATCCCCGGCAGTTTGCGCATCTGCGCCGCGACTTCATAGCCGGTCATATCCGGCAGGCCGATATCGAGGAATACGAAACGCGGCTGGAACGATGCCGCCCGCTCAAGTGCTTCGCGGCCTGAATATGCGGTCATGACGTCGTGCCCGTCGATGCCGAGCAGCTCTGCCAGCGTATTTGCCGCGTCGGCATTGTCGTCCACGACCAGGATGCGCGTTGCCGCGGTTCCCTGCTGCGGATGGAGCGCCTGTTCGTCGTTGCTGCGGTCGTATGGATAGGCCGGCAGCCGCACCTCGAACACGCTGCCCTTGCCAAGGCCGGGGCTGGTCGCGGTGACGGTGCCGTCATGCAGCGCCACCAGCGAACGCACCAGCGACAGGCCGATGCCAAGCCCGTCCTGCACGCGGTCGCCCGCGTGTCCGTCCTGCGCGAACAGGCCGAAAATGAAGTCGATATTCGCTTCTTCGAGGCCGATGCCGTTGTCGCTGACACGCAGTACGGCTTCGCCGCCTTCGACCGTCAGGTCAAGTCCAACGACGCCACCCGGCGGCGTGAACTTGGCTGCATTGTGCAGCAGGTTGCCGATGATCTGGCACATCCGAACGTGGTCGCCCTTGATCCACACGTCGTTTTCCGGCAGCGACACGTTGAGCGTGTGGCGGCGGCTTTCGATGATGCCGGCGATCGATTCGCGCGCGTTGGCGACGGCGTTCTTCAACTCAACGCGCTCCTGGTGCAGCGTAATTTTCCCTTGCGAGATACGCGCGACGTCGAGCAGGTCGTCCACCAGGCGCACCAGGTGGTCGGTATGCCGCGCGATGGTCCTGCGCGCGCGATCCTGTGCTTCCGGAACGTCCGGGTCCAGCTTGCATAGCAGCTCCACCGAACTGCGGATTGGTCCGAGCGGGTTGCGCAACTCGTGAGCCAGGGTTGCCAGGAATTCGTCCTTGCGGCGGTCGACGTCGCGCAATTCGCGTTCCACAATCGCGAGGCGCAGCAGGGCTTTGACGTTCGCGACCAGCTCCTCCGGCTCGATCGGCTCGAACAGGTAGTTGTCGGCGCCACCTTCAAGTGCGCGGATCTTGTCGGCCACGCCGATATAGGACGCCGACGTTTGCAGTACCAGGATCGCCTTGGTATCCAGTTCGGATTTAAGCTTGCGGCAGACGTCCATCCCGTTGATATCAGGGAGTTTGGTGTCGAGCAAGACCAGGTCGGGATGGTTCTCGCGCGCCATCGTCAGCGCCATGGCGCCGGTCGCCGCTTCGATCACCTTGAACCCGGCCCTGATCAGAATGCGCGAGCGCGCATAACGCGCCGCATCGCTATCATCGACAATGAGAATGACGGAATCGGTCAGGTTCGATAGCATGGACTGGCTCGTGGCGGTTTAAGTTGGCACAGGCGCGAATTGCTCGCCTTGCGTTGCAGTGTAAACAACAGGGATGGTCGCATGGAAAATCGACCCCGTTCCTGGCGTGCTTTCGACCCTCACCGACCCGTTCAGCAGCGTGGCCAGATTACGGCATAAGGACAGGCCAAGTCCGGTGCCTTTCGTCTTGGCCTGCAAGTGGTTGGCCACCTGGCCGAATTCCTCGAAGATGATCTGCAGGTGTTCGCTGTCGATGCCGACGCCCGTGTCGCTGACCGAAAACCGCATGCAGCCTTCGTCGGGCAGTGCCTCGGCGTGCACGACGATTTCGCCGCGCTCGGTAAATTTCAGCGCATTGGAAATGAAATTGCGCAGGATTTGCGAGACCTTGCCCTCGTCTGTGTTCATCGTCATGCCTGCTGGCGGCTCGTCGAATACCAGCGCCACGGCGTCGCCGTCATCCAGCAGGGGGCGCAGCATCCCACGCAGTGCGCGGAACATCTCGCCGACCTCGAACTCCTCGGCGCGTACGTCGACTTTGCCGGCCTCGATCTTGGCGATATCGAGCAAGTCGTTGACCATGTCGTTAAGCGATACCGATCCCTGCAGGATGAACGAGACCTGCTTTTCCTGCTCCGGTGTCAGCTCGCCGTCGACGCGGTTCAACAGCAAGGTCGCCAGCGCGCGGATCGAACTTAAAGGCGTGCGGAACTCATGGCTCATGTTGGACAGGAAGCGCGACTTCATTTCGTCCGCACGGCGCAGGTGTTCGGCCTTTTCGTCCAGCTCCGCGTATAGCGCGACGACGCCGCGGTTGGTGTCTTCGAGTTCGCGCGTCAGCTGGATCAGTTCTTCCTGCCGCACCCTCAGTTCGTCGAGCGCGCCAAGCAGTTCATGGTTTTGCTGGCGCAGTTCGTCGAGCATGTCGGGCGGCTGCGAAACGCGCATTGCCGCCACTTCGCCCAGCGTCGCCGAGGTGACGCGGCGCGCGTCGGGCGGCAGCAACTTCTGCAGCGTGATGGTGGTGCCCGTGCCGGGCGCAGACTCGATCTCGCAGCTGTCCATCAGGCGGCGCGCGCCCAGGATGCCGAGGCCCATGCCAGTTTGCGACTGGTAGCGCCCGGACAGCACGATATCGAGGTGTGGAATGCCGGGGCCGCGGTCTTCGATGCGCACTTGCAGCACCTGTCTTGCGCCGAGCTGCTCGACCGAGAACTCGACCCGGCCTGCACCAGCGTAGTTAAAGACATTGCGCGCCAGCTCGGATACCGATGTGGCGATCCGTACCTGGTCCTGCACGCCGAAACCGCACAGCCGCGCGACCTCGCGCGCGCGCTGGCGTGCATTGACGACATCAACTTCAGTGGCGATGTTGATCGCGACTATCCGCAGACTCATGGCGTCGCATGCTCCCGAACCACCACCACGGCCGCGTCATCGCGACCGCGCTGAAAGTCGCGGTACAGGACGGCAGCTATGACAGAGGCATGACTGAACGACAGGCCAGGATACGGAGCCAGGTCCCAGCGCGTGTTGATGCCGTCCGAGGCCAGGATCAGCAGCGACGAGCTGTCCCACGGCTGCTCGAATTCCTGCACCTTGCGCAGGTTGCTGCCGACGATGCCGTTGTGCGACAACAGGTGACGGCGCGGGCCATTGCAGATGATGCTGGCGGCGATGTTGCCGATGCCGCCAAACAGCAACTTGCCGTCGTAAGGATCGATGTCGGCGATGGCGAGCGCCGCGCCGCGGGTCGAGCGCAGTGCGGCATGCGCGTCTTCAAGGCGCGAACCCGGCGGGCCCTTGGCGAAGTCGAGCGCGACGGCCACCGCCGCGCTCGATGCAATGGCGGCTTCCGGGCCGTGGCCCAATCCATCGGCCACCACCACGCTGATCCCGTCGTGCCGGAACGAGACGCCCCAGTTGTCACCGCACGCGTCTTCGCCCGGCATCGGCAGGCAGACCGCGCCCACTTCCCAGCCCGTTTGTGGCACCGGGCCGTCGGCGCACCAGACCGTCATCATCACCACCGTGCCCTTGCCAGGCGCGGAGTAAATATCGAAACTGTCGGCCTGGCGGCGGATGGCGCCGAGCCCGACGCCGTAAGTTCCGGCGGTCGAAGTCCCGTCCGCCATCAGCAGGTCGACGTTCGCCATGCCGGGGCCGGAATCGATCGCCAGCACCTCAATGCCGCAATGGCCGCCGACGTTCAACGGCCGCAGCAGGATCTGGCCTTCGTTCGCATGCTTGACGATGTTGGTAGCCGCTTCGGTCAACACAAGCGCGAGACGGCCGGCGCGGGTTTCGTTGAAACCGATCCGGCGCGCCATCTCCGCAGCGGCACGCCGGGCCGCCGCTATTTCGCTCAACTCCCCGACGTGGAAAGTGGCATG
>CXWL01012159.1_pt1 | contig 12126 bp, 10 predicted proteins | sample 590931 | NCBI WGS metagenome assembly CXWL01 (sample SAMEA3498368, study PRJEB10139) | groundwater metagenome | biome: water well; material: biofilm material | place: Germany | collected 2015-04-27
TGCCCTACGCGCGCCTACACCAAATTTGCCGAATATGGTGCAGTCTTGCAAGATCCTGATATTTGTTTTGGTTGCGGTTATTGTACGTGGGTATGTCCTTACAACGCGCCACAGCTGGACCCGGTAAAGGGTGAGGTGTCTAAATGCAATATGTGCGTAGATCGACTTGAAGTCAATTTGAAGCCTGCCTGTGTTGCGGCCTGTCTGGGTAACGCGCTGGACTTTGGTGTCATCGAAAATATTCCTGAAAACCGCATACAGGCGAAAGCCGAAATCCCCGGTTTTCCTACTACCGATATTACGCATCCCAATATTCGTTTTCAGCAAACGCGCTCGACGCACAGGGAAATGACCCGGACTGACGCGATGCCCTTAAAATATCATCGCGATGATAAAGAAGGTCTGTTTAAGCCTGTGGTCGATGAGAAACAGGGGCATCAGAAATACTGGAATCTGCGTAAACTGCTCACCAGTCACGAAAGTGCACATGTGATTTTTACCTTATGCACACAAGCTACGGTCGGTGCTTTTTTACTGCTGGTGTTGGCACCTTTATCGGGACTTGATTCATTTGCACTGTTAAGAAAACCAGAGCTTTTACTACCTTTATTGATAGCGATGGTGGTGATAAGTACCGTCGGTTTATTTAAACTGAATATGCATTTGGGTAAACCGCATCGATTCTATCGAGGGTTTAACAATCTTAGGCTATCGCCAGTCAGTCGTGAAATTGCCGGCGTATCTCTTTTTTATACGTGTTTGCTGGGTTATGCCGTCTTTGCACTGATTTCCAGCTCTTTTATGCAGTTGATAGCGAATAGCTTTGCTTTTATCGGCGTTATCAGTGGTTTGGTTGGTCTTTACTATATGTATAAGCTTTACCGCATTCCGGCTCGGCCATTCTGGAATCACTGGCAGACCGCTTCGGCGTTTTTCGGAAATATGATAAGTTTGGGCGTATTGATTATCGCTACTGTCTGTATCATTGCTCTGCCCCTTGACGCGGTTGGCATACGGGGCCTTTTAAAAACGTTGTTAGTGGTGATGGCAGCAGGCTTAAGCCTTGAAGGATTCGGCCATATCATCCATGCACGGGATATGCAGACGACTGAAAATGAAGGGGCCGCATCGTATTACCGGCAAGTTACGCAATACGGGAAATCGTATTTGCTTCGTAATATCTTGCTGGGCACAGGCCTTGTATTATCAATTGCGCTGATTGGGACCGGAGTCACAGAGGTTTTCAGCAGGGTCATGATGCTGCTATTGATTTTGATCTTACCAGTGACTAGTGTGATTGGTCGGTCTTTATTTTTTGTTCTAGTGATACCTACAACCATGCCCGGTGCGTTTTTCTGGAAAAACAGCGGTTTTATCAGTCACGCTCGAGAAACCGGTTTGGCTGATGCGCCACAACACGGCGTCGCTTATGAGAGACATCATCCGTTTAATGTAAAAGAGTTAATGCAGACGATAAAGGAAACGCCAGTCGCCGATATGGTCAGACACATCAAATGGATATTTGGAAAATAAGCCGTATAGTCCGTGCAGATATTTAGTATCGTGATCTTCAAGCTATCTTTAAAATTCGTAAACTTTTTTGTTATTCTTCAGTCATGGAATGATAGGTAAAATCATTTGCTTGTTGAACAATGATATAATTAAGGGCTAATAGTCGATTCAAACTTAATCAAACGTAGATCTGCTGACAACATTAACCACCGGCCAATTATATGCTTTGGACCAAGAATAAAAGTTCGGAAATGCAAAAGAAAGTATATCAAGTTAAACATGGCAATCCGTATCCTTCAGGAACAAGGCATAATGCAGGTGGTGTTAATTTCTCCATTTTCAGTCGTCACGCAACCAGTGCAGAGCTTTTGCTTTTCGATACCGCAGAAAGTGAGGTTCCCTTCCAAATAATTCCGTTACAAAAAGATAAGGACCGCACATTTTTTTCGTGGCATGTCTATGTGGTTGGCTTACCGGTAGGAACCTGGTATGTCTGGCGTATGGATGGACCATCCCAAAATCCGGCTTCAGGTCTTCATTTTGATAAAGATAAGCATCTGATCGATCCTTGGGTTAAAGCTGTCAGTGACAAGCGCTGGAGTCGTAGTGCCGCCTGTAAGCCGGGGGATAATGGCCGGACCGCCATGCGTTGTGTTGTAGCGGATGATGACTATGATTGGGAAGGCGACATTCCGCTTCGGATCAGTAGCGAAAAATCCATTATTTACGAATTGCATGTTGGAGGATTTACCAGCCATTCCTCTTCGCAAGTTGCAAGCCCGGGCACTTTTTCAGGGTTGATCGAAAAAATTCCCTATCTACAGGCGCTGGGTATCAGTCATGTGGAATTACTGCCGATAATGGCTTATGACGAGCAGGATGTTCCTGGAAACACCGCTGCTTTAGGACTAAAAAACTACTGGGGCTATAGTACCCACAGTTTTTTCAGTCCCCATCCCGGCTATTGCGTAACGCCCGAACAGGGCACCCATATTCGCGAGTTTCGTGATCTGGTAAAAGCGCTCCACAAGGCGGGAATAGGCGTTATCATGGACGTTGTTTTCAATCATACCTCAGAAGCCGGCAAAGGAGGGCCCATCATCAATTTTCGGGGGATAGGTGATGATATCTTTTATCATCATGACCCGTTTGATAAAAGCATCTTGTTTGATTACACCGGTTGCGGCAATACGGTAAATGCAAATCATCCGCTGGTTGCCCGCTTTATCATCAGCTGTCTGGAGTACTGGGTCAAGGAGATGCATGTCGACGGTTTTCGTTTCGATCTGGCCAGCGCTATGGCAAGAGGCGAGCATGGTGAAGTATTACCCGATCCCCCTGTACTCTGGGGTATCGAACTGTCCAGACAACTGGCTAAAACCAAACTGATCGCTGAAGCCTGGGATGCAGCGGGTCTGTACCAGGTTGGCAGTTTTCCCGGTTATCGTTGGGCTGAGTGGAATGGTATTTATCGGGATACAGTGCGCCGCTTTTTACGTGGTGATAAGGGTATTGTCAAGGACCTTGCTACACGGCTTTGTGGCAGTAGCGACCTATACGAACATCAGGGTCGACTACCCATCAGCAGCATAAACTTTGTAACCTGTCATGATGGTTTTACGCTGTACGACTTATTCAGTTATAACGAAAAACATAATTTTGCCAATGGCGAAAATAATCGCGATGGCTGTAATCATAATCTCAGTTTCAATTGTGGCGAAGAAGGTCCAACGGCCGATCTTGAGATTCTTGCTTTACGAATAAAAAAGGCAAAAAATGCCTTTGTTATCTTGCTGGTGAGCCAGGGAGTTCCGATGCTGCTGGCAGGTGACGAGTTATTGCACACGCAGAATGGCAATAACAATGGATATTGCCAGGATAACGAACTGACCTGGATAGACTGGAACATGACGAGTAATAAAAAAGACATGTTGCGTTTTGTTCAACAGATGATTGCGTTGCGAAAAAGACATGCATCCATAATGCGGCGGCGCTTTTTGACAGGTAAGACCCTGGAAGGAAAAAGCATGCCGGATATTGTCTGGCACGGTATTGAGCTGGATAAGCCCTTATGGGGCGATAGTGATGCCGGGGTTCTGGCATTTACGCTGGCAGGTGTCGGCGACAATGAACCCGATTTGCACATTATCATGAACATGTCGGAAGAGGGGATAGCTATGCCATTGCCTGTAATTCCCGGGAAGGCCTGGTGTCTGGCCGTGGATACGTCATGTTCTTCACCTGAGGAAATAATTGCGCCGCCAGACCAGCGGGTTTTAAGGCTGCCTTTTTATACAGTTAACAGTCAGACAGTTGTGGTGTTTGAAAATCGGGATGTTTAGTTATTAAGAATGATTAAAAATTTCTATAGGAAAAACTTGCAAGAACTAACAATCTTTTGAAATGTNNGCATTCAAAGTATAAGTAGTGGCGGTAGCAGGATTAATGGTTAAATTGTAATATTTTGTGCCACCGTCTATCGGGCTTTGTGTAGGATAAATTCTTGGAGCCCCCGTATCTGCGGGTGTAGCCGTAGTTCCCGCAGCACCTGCATAACTGTTGGTTTCAGTAAAACGCCTTTCCATGGCATTAGCGAACCCCAGCAATGCTCCCATTGCATCCGATCTACGTGATTTTTGGACACTATCTGTATAGCTTGGGTAGGCGATGCTGGCTAAAATGCCAATGATTGCCACCGTAATCATTAACTCAATTAAAGTAAATGCTCTTTGTGTTTTCATAAAATTCCCAAAAGGATTTAACTAGGAGGAAGATATGATTTTCCTACAGGCTCAGGGTCAGCATTGTTTATATCTGTATTTAATGGACGTTCCAAGATCTTTTCGCCGGAATCTGAAGAATGATCTTTTTCAGTTTGATTTTCCTTATGTGAGACTGAGTTTGTTGTTTTTTGCTGCTTTTCTAGCTGATATTTCTTGATGGCATTGGCTAATCGAGCGCTACTTTCATCTGCTTGCGCAAGAGTAATACCGACAATAAAAAGAGTCATAAATAACAGTATCCGTTTCATATTCTAGCCTTTAAGTTATAAGTTACCTTAATTCTTGCCATGAAATCCGATTCATGCCCGACACAGGAGGTGGGGGCGGGGGAGGCGGAGGGGGCGGCGGCAGTTTGACTTTTCTTTTTTGAATAGTCGAGCCGCCATTGGTTCCTGGTGTGTATTGATAGTCAACTAAAAAGTTCGATGAGGCAGGAAGGCCTTTATTAAAGCGTTCACCGGTTGCAGCATATTGGGTGCTACCAGAGCCGAGTAAATCATTATCATCAATAACACCGTCTCCGTTTAAATCAAATGCAGCACCAGTAGTAGGTCTACCTCCGGTGGCAAGGTCGACAGACATTAATATTCCGGAGCCGCCAGCGCCACAGGGTGCGTTATCAGGTATCCAGGTATTAAAAAACAAGAAGTTGCCGACAACATCTGGATTGACAATAACCCGTTCCCCTGTGTTTTGGGTAAGCTTGATAAACCAGCCCTGTTTTTGGCTATAGTCAACCGGATTATTGGTTAACACGCTGAATTTGCTGGTGACATTAACGCCAGTATTGGTAAATGCATTCGTCAGAAAGGTTTGTTCTACCAAGCTGAATGATGTAATGGAAGAAACTCCATGATCCCAAACGCCGTAAAAAGCTTGTATATCTGTTGTGGTAACATCGGCTGCGACTAAATATTGTCCTGTACCAAAATAGACTAAAACATTGGGAGCGGCTCCCGTTGGTTGAGTCGGGTGGGTTACTAGCGTCGGTTTACTAGTAATAGGCTTGCCCGCAATAAACAGTGGACTGCCGGCGTAGGCAACATTCCAGTTGCTTGCAGCAGTATCGGATAGATCAAATGCCCACAAGTTTCCCTTTAAGTCACCCGCATAAACCCTATCAACAATGTTATCAGCATTAATATCAGCTGTCTGTGGTGAAGATAAACCGTTGCAGTCACTTGAGCCATTTGCACAATCACCTACTACTATTGATCCTGCACCTGTCGATAGTTCAATATAATCTGTGCCTGGAGTCCAGACTCCATCAAGCCCACCGTCCAAAAACAAAATAAACAGCTTGGCCTTCCCATCGCCATTATTATTATAGCCATTACCAAATATTGCAGCCCAGCGGCCATTTGCCATCATGGCAATTGTAGGTCTGCTAAATGAGTAGCCCATATCAGCATCATCGCTGTTGTCGAATTCCCATAAGGCAATTTGAGATGCATTTGCTTCTGAGAATGAAGCAGGATTTGTAATATCCAAGGCAAAAATACCTTTGCCACCGGCACGCTCTCCGCCGATGAGTACGGTATGCCATGCTGCTCCGGCACCTGTGCTAAAGTAGGCGTCCTCCACAGTCGAAGGCATATCGACATAAAAGCGATGCGTATAAGCCGGATCGGTTAAATAATGCAGCCCGCTTGTTGCATCACTTGAAGAAAATACCGTCCCAGGAATATAGGCTATCGCTTCAGAGCCATCTGAGGCTTTAAATCCGTGCAACATACCGTCATTGGCGCCGACATAAACCATTTCAGTCCGGCTAATATTTGCTGCTGAAAAATCACTGTAGGTTTGTCCGGTTGCAGTCGGAAAAGGCGCCGTATTGGGCCAAGCTGAACGTGGTTTGCCGACAAACACAGGATCAGAATTAACGATGTCACCGAGTAACTTGCTGCGAGCTCTGAATGTATAAGTACCTCCTTTGCCTTGCTCATTGGTCCTGTCGCCACGGATAAAATTTAATCGGGCTTGAGCTTTAGTGTCATCGGTACCGATAGTCGCATTGGGTTCTGTTCGCAGATCATTTTGTTGAGGGGTAGTAAGATTAGGCCATTGAAAAGGGGTTCCAGTGCTTCCGTTATGGGTGATTATGAATCGGCTGGTTACCGGAGCGGGGCGGGCATCCAGTATGTCGGCGGCTGTCCAGCTAGGCGTACTTGAAACATCACCATTCGTTGAGTTAAGTGTAAAAGATAGTAAATCACCACTCCAGCGGTCATTTTTATTATTAAATTGCGCCAGATAGACGGCGCTAGTGCCGGTTAATGTAGTTGTGTTAAAAGAAACAGACGAGGCGCTACCTGAGCGGTCNNTGCCATAAGTCATCAATTTTTTCTGGATCGCTGTTAGACGGATCACCCCAATTGCCATCTTCCGCCAAGCCCGGTGCTGTACCCGGCCAGCCGTCGTTATCGGGATCGGTTAACAAACCCGATAAACCAAATGCTACGCCAAAAGTCACCATGTGTTGATGAGTGGCGGTGTCAAATGGATTGGTTGGCACGTTATTAGCCAGAGGACTCAAATCCCTGTCGTAATAATACTTGGCGACATCGGCAAGGGTAAGGCTATAGCCATCGCCATCGGCGTTGCCGATTGCCGTGCTGGGATCTGAGCCATTCCAGTAACCATCGGTAAATAAAACCGTGAAGTTTTGCTGACATTCCTGAACAATCGGATCCGTTCGGCCATCCTCATTATCAAGATACTTGCCGGCGCGCTCCAGTCCTCCACGGAGCGGTGTACCTGATGCTGGCCAGTCAAAGCTAAACAAATCATTTATTAACGTGGTGTTATGGGTGGTAAAACCGGTCAAGCCCGTTGGTGATTCGGTAAAAAAAGTGCTGCTGTTAATCGTATTCAATCCATAACGGTAATCCGTATTTTCAGAAATGACTTTTGCTATCGACGCCTTAGCCACAAAAGATCGCCGGCGATGATATTGATACCAGTTGGCGATATTTTGTTTCTCTTGGGCCAGCGTCCGGCCATTCAGGCCAGTTGTTATTGTGCTGGAAGCAGTAGAGGGATTAAGCGCGCCGGTACCTGTAGGCGCATAAGTAATGCTGGCAACGGTAATATCATTGGCATTGACGGTATAGCGGTCGTGATTATCCCATAAGTCTACGAGTCCATTAGCGCCAGTGGTTCTATTGATATTGGAGCCTCGTCCGGGATTTGCCCCACTGAATCCATGGCTGTCGCTCCACAATTCAAAAATAAGGCCAGTGAGATTTTTTGTGACAGTGTAGCCACTTTCACCGCTTTGAGGGTTGCTTCTGGCGGCGGTAAAACTGGCGTCTGCCATCGCTGTGCCATCACCTTTTAGCCAGGGCAAATAGGTGATTTCAGGATTGTAATAAAGCACATTCAGGGCAGATGACCGAACCCGCCAGTCATAGGCCTGAACTGCTGCAGAGCAAGCCTCTAATTTGGGAAAATTGCCGTCACACCCTGCCTGATAAAGATTATCAGCGTTATTGAAGAGATAAGCATAGTACCGGAATACACTTCCCGAATAAGTTCTAAACAGACCGTTGTCTACCAAAAAACCGCAATCAGAGTTCCCTGTATCACCATTATTATCCCTGTCATAAGAACAAGGGTGCCAATGTTTTTTAGCCAGAATTTCCCAGTCCATCGAGCCTGAATCATCCAGTTCAAAAAACACATTCGGGGGAACATTGCTGGTGGTAAACAGCGGCGAATTTGCCAGGGTGCCTGGTGCGGCATGGGCTTGGGTTATGGCATTCAATGACAACACAGCGCAGGCAATCCGTGAATATAACTTAATGTTTTGTATAATCATCATAGCCTCCGGGCTATAAGGCACGAGAATGGTAATTGTTTAAATGATTTCAAGGTAAAAAGACCGTGTTGCCACCATAGTAACTACGCAAAATAACTTGCGTATTATCTTGGCCTCCTGTCCCTCTGGCGGTGATCGTAAAACTTATTGGAACAACGGGGGGGCCAGGATTATATGCGTTCACATAGGTTATGAAATAGCGGGGCTGAGTGGCAACGGCGTTGCCGGCATTAACACTAATGGACTTGGCATTGTTAGTCCATGTTGCTGCTGCTGTGTAATCTGGGGCTGCGTTCACGCAACCGGCAACGCCGCTGGAAAATAATCCCGCTGTTCCATTGCAAAATTGTTGAATCGATCCGGCACCGCCGTTCCATGCTGCTTCTATTTTGGCTTCACCGGCCCGTAATGCGGCTTCTGCAGATTGAAAGGCAAGGTTTTGATCTTTGCTATTGCCGGCCATTTTTTCTTCCAAGCCGGTAACCTGGGTGCCTGTGATGCCAATTAGTGTCAGTAATAACAGCATGACTAAGCCGATCGCCAGAACTGCGCCGGATTGATGTGTTAATGAAGTTTGTTTGTTCATCATTGTGGTCACTGCGTCAAATCAGCCGGTTGCGCACGGCAATGGTTGAGGTAAAAACCCGTCTAATGCGACGGTCTCCAGGATTAATATCATTAACGCCGTTGAAACTATACAAAAGTGTTTGGGCGGCCAGATTGTCATCAATGGTCCTTACTAAGAGGCTGATACGGATGCTGACGACATTGGCCATGTTGCCTACTGTATTTGCTGGTAAATATCGATTAGCCGTACCGTTGGCATCAGTGTCTTCACCATATAAAATCTGCATGTTTTCAATACCTTCGATTAAATCGTCGCCATTTTTTTGCAATACGCCCTTATTGATTCTGTAGGTGACCGATGAACTGGCATGTGTGTAATAAGCCGCTGCTGTGTTAACAGCGGTGCCACAGGTTCCTGCAAGGGGTTGAGAAAATGCCCCTCTCAACGTGATAGTGTCGGTATCGTCAGTAATGCTATCAGCATTGGCGTCATCATCAGCTAGGGTATCTGCATCAGCGGCGGCATTGTTATCATTAGTGCCTGCAATGTCGACATCTACAGCGCTTGGATTCAGACACCCCCAGTAGCCGGTCATACGCATATCCCGGGCAATAAAATCCATCGCAAAGCGGCCGTTTTCCTGAAGCCTGGACAGGTTTTCCTGCATCCTGTACGACTGCTTGGTGCTGATAAAAATTTGCAATATTCCGCCTATTAAGAAGACGCCGAGCAGCATGGCAATCATCAGTTCTATCAGTGTCAAACCCTTCTGAGAGCTACTATTGCAGGTGTATCTCATAATCGAAAACTCATCTGAAAATTAGGATCATTGGCATCGACACCGTTGAGGCGGTCATCATCCCAATTGATGGTTATCGTAAATCCGGTTGGGGCACCGACAGGAACTGCTGCTATTGTTCCTGTGGCATTGGCAGATAGCGCATTGTCGATATCTTGATTCCATTCAAACAGATCATTTTGCGCCATTTGCGCCGGTGTGCAGCCGGCTGCCGCCGTGCAGTTTGCGATTGCGGCGCCGGGAACCGCGCCGACGTATGCGCTGGTTGCCAAGAGGCCCGCATTAGCAACATTGGCCCGCATTCTGTCAGCCATCTGATAGGCGAGTTGAGTTGCCTGACTGCGGTTATAGGCGCTTTGTGTATTTCTGAGGCTGGTTGCCTGCAGGGCGGCCAACCCCAATAAACCGCCAGCCAAAACGACCAGTGCAACCAGAACTTCAACCAAAGTAAATCCGTTGTTTTTTGCCATGGCAGTCAAAAAGGTGATACCGTGCAGGACACGATTTCCGTGCTATCGTCTTTTTCAGGGATGCCGTCATTGTCGCTATCAACACCTAAGTGAGGTCGCCCTATGGCATTAACCGTGATCAGTCTGGATGTGTTTGCTTCCGGGGTGTTATTGCCGTCGTTGTTATCACAAATGACAAAACTGCCAATATTATTGCTAATTCCCGATGACGTATATTGAATGAAATTAGTGAAGTTATTGTTGCCTCGTAAAGTATAAGAAGACTGAAGAGGGGCATAGGTTCTGATGAGAATATCCCCCGCTTCATAATTGCCATCGCTATCGGCATCTGTAAAGACATCCCAGCCGTTTTCCCAGTTTGCGGCTGCACTCAAGTTAGTGAATGAATTGTTATCTACTTTCCTTACAGTCACTGAGACTCCTCGTTTAACCGCCTCGCTACGCGCCAAGTTTAATGATGCCACTAATTCATTAGTATAAGTTGTTAACCGGTTACTTCTTATCGTCGAATTAAAACTGGGTATGGCCATGGCCATGAGTATTCCGGCAATACTGACCGTTATCATGAGCTCAACTAGCGTAAACCCTGAAATATTATCTGGTTTGTGATACATGGCATTTATTGATTGTTGCAACTGTAATTTCCGGTTTTAAGGAATTTCCCTTAAGGCCATGAGTAAAATAATAGTATAGACGCTAAACGGTGTTTGTGACTGTGATCGCGGAATTGTTATTTTCTAGGCTTAATTAGTTGTTGAACCAGTCATAGATCAGGTTATTTCTGGTAATTATTATCTTCCGGATATCAAATTGTCTTAATATCAAGGTCTAATGTCCATTTGTCCCTTTTAATTAAAGGAAAGTATGAAAGCATAATATCAATTATTTACAAGCTTTTACTAAGATGATAATGTTCCTGTTCAAATTTTGATGGAAAGCTTCTGCTAGGCTTTTTTAGCATTAAAGCGTCACCTGATGAACTGAAGATTTTGCTGACCAAACTATTTTTAAAATAATAATTCAAATTCATGAAAACATTTAACTTTACAAAAATTATTTTTTTTGTTGCTGTAGTCAATATTGGAACGCTTATGGGCTGTTCCAATGATGAAGAAAAAACTGTGGCCACGGAAGCTACACATAACCCATTTGATCATACCCATGATGTTGAAGTGACGGATATACAAAAACATAAATTTGAGCATGATTTTGCCAGGCAGTGCGTGGAAAGAGAAATAAAAAATTCGGTAAATAAGGACGTGGATAAAGAACGTTTTACCGAACCCTGCATGTGTATTGCCACTTACATGATGAAAGATTTAACCGCACAGGAAGCGGAAAAATTTATCACTGAACATGAAAATCCACGGTCATTGCAAATAAAATTTGATAGTGCGGCTTATCACTGTTTACAGCAAAAACCCATAGCCAAAGGCCCTCAATTATTTGGCAAGCAGGATTAAAAGCCAAAAGGAACAGCAATGTTATGCCTGCATTGACGGCTGAGGTGTTTTTAGTAACGGATAATAAAAGTTATGCTGATTGTTGTCAAACGCGGCCAAGAAAGCCCGCTAAGGACTTAATGAAGTATGCTAAGAAGTCCGCCACACAAAGTTGAATGTTCCGGGGCTACAGAACATTCAACACTAAGTGTAGCGAGTGAGTAATGAGCGGTTAAATAGCGGCGCTTACTATGCTAGTCGATGTTTCTTGTAGTGTCTTTATTTCTCGCTTTCCAGTGCTTCAGCTAATTGTTTTGCCGGAAGGTAGCCTGGGTATATGTTGCCTTTTTCGGTAACTATCATGGGGGTGCCTTTGACGTCAAAATCAGCACCCAGTTGCATATGTTCATCGACAGGATTCTTACAAGTCTTAGACGGCAGAGTTTGGTCCTTTTTTGCTGCTGTCAACGCGGCATTACGGTCATCAGCACACCAGACCGATACGGCTTTATTGTAAGAATCAGATCCTTTGCCTGCTCTTGGAAAAAACAGATACTCAATAGTGATGCCTTGTGCAAGATATTGATCAATTTCTGAATGCAATTTCCGGCAATAGCCGCAATCTATATCAGTAAAAACAGATACTTTATATTTTCCTGTCTTGGGTTTAAATATAATCATTTTGTCCTGCCCCAGTTTTTCTAGGGCAAGTTTTCGTGTTCCGCTTAATTT
>CXWL01009579.1_pt1 | contig 12122 bp, 8 predicted proteins | sample 590931 | NCBI WGS metagenome assembly CXWL01 (sample SAMEA3498368, study PRJEB10139) | groundwater metagenome | biome: water well; material: biofilm material | place: Germany | collected 2015-04-27
TGCTGTCTCGTTCGGCGGGGGGCAGGTGGATATCACCAACGGCAAATTTGTATTTTCCGCCAGTGAGGCCTACTTGATCGAGGGGGGGAAGGTGACGAGGCCAGTCAAGGGCGCAACATTGATTGGCAGCGGACCGGAAATTCTCACCAAGGTCTCGATGGTTGGGCACGACCTCAAGCTCGACGAGGGTATTGGTACCTGTGGCAAAGAAGGGCAGTCTGTTCCAGTGGGCGTCGGTCTGCCGACCATTCGAATCGACGAAATTACCGTGGGCGGGACACAGCGATGAATCAGCAGATACAACAGCGCGATGGGTATAGCCAACTTGCGTTGGACCTTTTGGCCAAGGCAAAACGCGGTGGAGCGACGGAAGCAGACATTATCATCGCCGACGGGGAAACATTTTCGGTGCAAGTCCGGTTGGGCGCCGTCGATCGCCTCACGAAAGCGCGGGAGAAGCATCTCGGGTTGCGCGTGTTTGTCGGGAAACGTTCCGCCAGCACCTCCACCTCCGATTTCTCAGCAGGCTCATTGGATCAGCTTGTTGCCGAGACCTGTACTCTGGCGAAGGCTGTCGTAGAAGATCCGGTATCCGGCTTGCCAGCGGCGGATCAAATGGCGGGAGAGAGGCCGGATTTGGATCTCTACGATCCCACTAGACTGAATACGGAGCAGCAGATTGAATTGGCCAAACGGGTCGAGGCTGCCGCCATGTCGACGGATGAGCGCGTGACGAATTCTGAAGGGGGCGACTTCGACTCCTCTTCGGGGCGCGTGGTGTTGGGCAACAGCCACGGATTCCTGGGGGAGTACCAGAGTTCCAGTTTCTCCATGTCAGTATCGCCTGTTGCCACCGATCCGGAGACCGGGGCTATGCAGCGCGACTCCTGGTACGATGTGCAACGGAAATTCGTCAAGCTGGATTCCCCGGAAGCGGTGGGACTGGAAGCGGCACGGCGAACGATCCGAAAGCTCGGAGCGAAGAAAGTGGCAACCCAACGAGTGCCTGTTGTCTTCGATGCAGAAGCGGCCGGAAGTCTCATGGGGAATCTTTGCAGTGCGGTGTCGGGGTACTCGCTCTATAAAGGGGCGTCGTTCCTGGCAGGCCAATTAGACAAACCGTTGGCTCCTGAGTACGTGACGGTCTATGACGATGGGCGAGTGGTGGGAGGTTTGGGCTCTCGACCGTTCGATGGCGAAGGTCTGCCGACCAGGAGGACGACAGTGGTGGAGCGAGGGGTGTTGAAGAGCTACCTGCTCGATACCTACTCAGGAAGGAAGCTCGGTTTGGCGTCGACCGGCAACGCGTCGCGTAGCGTCGGCGAGAATCCATCGGTCGGTCCCACAAATTTCTATCTCGCCCCAGGGTCCAAGACGGCACAAGACATTATCAAGACGGTGAAACAGGGTCTGTATGTCACGGACCTCATCGGTTTCGGCATCAACATGGTCACCGGCGATTATTCACGGGGGGCCGCTGGATTTTGGATCGAAGGGGGCGAGTTGGCTTACCCCGTGGAAGAGATCACGATTGCGGGCAACCTGAAAGACATATTTGCAGGAATCGAGATGATCGGCAACGACCTTGTATTTCGTGGGCGCATTGCCAGTCCGACCGTGAAGATTGCAGAGATGATGGTGGCCGGAAGCTAGCCGCGCCGAGGGTTTGAACGAAAGAGCAGATGGCGAGAGCGAGCAGCGGCAGATGCGTTTCGGCTATCGACAGGCCGCGTTGTCATTGAGGAGACTGAGCTACGCCGCATTGATCGCAGTGGCTCTCATTGCAACCATGACTGCGACGCCGGCTTTGGCTCGCGAGGAGGGTAGCATGCGGATCACTTCCACGGCATTTACCCACCAGGGTGCCATTCCGACGATCTATACCTGCAAAGGCAAGGACATATCGCCGCCACTAGCGTGGACCGACATTCCGACCGGCGCCAAGAGCCTCACGCTTGTTGTCGATGATCCGGATGCCCCGGACCCGGCCGCGCCGAAAATGACCTGGGTTCACTGGGTTCTCTATAATCTGCCGGCCGCGAATAACGGGCTTCCGGAAGGTGTGAAAACGCTCCCAGAGGGAACGAAGGAGGGGGTGAACGATTGGAAGCGGACCGGCTACGGCGGACCCTGCCCACCCATCGGCCGCCACCGCTATTTTCATAAGCTCTACGCGCTTGACGTCGTGCTGGCGGATTTGAAGCATCCGACCAAGGCCAAGCTGGAGGAGGCGATGAAGGGCCACATTATCGGCGAGGCGCAGTTGATGGGGACCTATCAGAAGGGCCGATGAGATTTCGTCGGCTCGCGAGCGTTCATGGAATACCGAAGCCCGCAAGATGAACATCATGGCCAATTGATTACTGCAGGAGAGGACAGGTTATGCAACATGCATGGAGTGTGATCCTTCTGACGCTCGCAGTACTTCCCGGCGTAAGCAGTGCCGCTGATTTTCGGCTCACGAGTCCGGCAATCACGCATAACGCAACGATCGGCAACGAGCAAGTCTTCAACGGATTCGGCTGTACGGGTGGCAACGTCTCTCCCGAGCTGCAGTGGTCGAGTGCCCCGAAGGACACGAAGAGTTTTGCCGTTACGGTCTACGATCCCGATGCGCCCACCGGCAGCGGATGGTGGCATTGGGTCATTTTTAATATTCCGCCAAGCGTTATGTCGTTACCTGCCGGTGCGGGGAAATCGGATGGCACCGGTGTGCCGCAGGGGGCGATCCAGAGCATGACAGATTTCGGACAGCCTGGATTCGGCGGACCCTGTCCTCCGGAAGGCGACAAGCCGCATCGCTATATCGTGACGGTGTTTGCACTGAAAGTTGACCAGCTGCCCTTGAAGCCGGAAGCCTCAGGCGCGATGGTCGGCTACTTTTTGAACCAGAACGCGATCGCAAAGGCCTCGTTAACTGGCCTCTATGGCCGGAAGAAAGAATAGGACGTATCACCATGCCGCTCGATGTCGAAATCGGAAAGACCATGCTCCAGTTGATTACGTCGCGATACGACGACCGGCATTGGCGCAAGAAGATTGAGAAGACCTTGGGGCTGCCTCAATCCGGTGTCGGGGATCCCGCGCAACAGCAGATCTTCATGTATCTCAAGATCGGGCTCAAGGCGTACAAATCGCGCCGGGCCGATCCTGATTCCTGGATTATCGGAGGGTACGCGACGAAGGAAGTCATTGACCGAGCCAAGTTCCAGCCTCAGCTTGTCGGTCCAGATGTCACGAAGGATGATGTGGCGTTTCTGGGCAACGATCCTGGGAAGGAGATCGACGAAGCCTGGTGGGACGAGATGTTGGTGTCCTGGTTCGATGTGCCGGAAGAAGAAAAGCCGGTCGAAGAAGAAGGTGGCGAAGCCGCCGAATCAGAGTCCGCTGCCGAGATGAAAACAAAAGCCTAGGATTGCCGCCCGCTGCTGCTTCCACTCTTGCCAGCGCCCTGCTGGCTCGCCCTCACGCTCAGCCACGCTTGGCACAGAAACTAGCTCCGTTCCGACCGATGGTCGAACGGAGCGTCGAACAGTCTGTGCCACCCGCTGGGAGCGGGCCGCATGACTTCGCTAGCCAGCATTATTCATGACGGTTCGTGGCGAAATCGCGCAGTTGCCATGCGAGACAGGCGCGCGGAGCCGTGAGGTAGGGAGGCATACTTGAAACAGTATGTTGACCGACCGAATGGCGAGCCCGCCTGCCTGGACGTCGGGCTACCGCGTCCAGGCTTGTCGCAGCGGCGAATCCGCGATTGCAGTGGAAGCGCTCATGAATATTGCTGGCTCGGGCGAGACTCAGCACGGCGCTGATGCACGCGTCAGCAGCAGCGGACGGCGTTGGGGGAACCACGTCAGCATGCTGCGGCAAGTTGGGTCCCGATTCATCCGGTCAGCGGCGGCCACGATCCTCCCAATCGACTTTGAAAAATAAATTGAATGAGCTTGGAAGGATTTATAGAGACAGATGCGAGGCTTAGGCTCAACATCCTCGTTCCGGTGCTCGCGGAGACTAAGCCTGCAAAGCATGAGGCTGCTGCTCCGCGCATCCACTGCAACGCGTTGTTATGCGGCTTTGATTGCGTACTGTATTGGCTGGTTGCGACCCAAACCGGTCGATCACCGAATTGAAAAGCAGCCGTTCCACGTTTGCGTTCTGTTCTATGGTAGGCGGTTCTCCTTTACTACCCAAGAACGTCCTAGGGAGATTGGTGGGCGTTTGCACTAGGCTAGGGATGTGAACCTTCTCAAGGGAGGGTCTTACGCCGATCTGCATAAGAACCCGTGATCAATGGTCGATGGGCCACAACTCATTGCACCACCATTGATTATGGGATATTGTTCACGATCATTGAGGGTGTGTTACGCGGATAGAGCATGGCAGATCTGGTTCTTATACGGATCCGCCTAAACATTGTTATGCGGCATTGCGGAGCTCTCGATGTGCATGATGGTCTACATCGCTTCAGCCGAGCCTCTGAACTTGGTCGCGTGGAACGATGCTCAGCCAGCCGTCTATGTGTCGGAGCTTCACGAATCGGAGGCTGCGGTCCGGCAGCAGTTCGACACGCCCCATGTACTCCACGCGGGTTCGCATGAGGGTTGCGGCTGCGGCTTCCAGTATGGCGAATACCCGCAGTTCGAAGACGAGGAGCGGCCACTCAAACACGCTTCCCTCGACGCGTTTGCCGACTATCTCGCTGAGCAGCTTCAACGCGCACCCTCGATCCAACTCTACGCATGCTGGGACGGCGATCAGGCGGCCCCCCTGAACACCGCCGATCTCTCACACCAGCCTCGCTTCGTTCCGGGGAGTTCTACTTCCTCCAGAAGGAGCGGTCGAACATCAAGCCAGATGCCACATAATAAGGCGTTGAACTCGGACGTGGAATAGCATGTTTCAATCGAGCGCTGTACCGTTCTGGCATCAACCTCTTCAGGCTCGGCGGCCTCCGGCGGCGCTATTCCACGCAGATTAACGCCGATCCGTTAATGCAGCAGGGCTGAGGACCGCTTTTTGGCGGTGCGATCTCGGCACCGAACTTCCGCACTTGGCGATGGCAGATATCTTTATTTCTTATAAGCGCGAAGATCGACCGCTGGTGCGGCCTTTAGTGCGCACGCTTCAAGAACGTGGATTCACGGTTTGGTGGGATAGCCGAATTGAGACCGGCGAGAATTGGATAACGCTCATCAAGCGCGCCCTTGATGCTGCGGGGTGCATCGTCGTGTTATGGACCCCGCAGTCTGTTGGGCCAGATGGAATCTATCTTTCAGAGGTAGTAACCGCAGAGGCAGAGCAAGGAAGACGGAAAAACATCCTACTGCCCGTGAGAATGCAGAACGGGCCGCGACCCTGGCTACACGAGCTTCGAAATGAAGAAGACCTCTCGAACTGGCAAAGTAACGTAGACGATCCAGCTCTTGACCGTTTAGCTGGCCGTATCGCGACCTTTTGTGGAGCACGAACACCTCCTGAGTCATCTGAACTCGCGGCATGGTTACGTGCCGAGGAGGCAAACAACGCCGACACATACCGGCAATTTGTTCTTGCGTTCCCGCAAAGTCGATTTGCCCGAGAGGCTGAGCCGCGCGCTGCGGAAATCGAGAACCGCGTTGCTGACCTCGAATTCTCAATCACCGCTGCAACAAAGATCATCGAACAATTCTCCAATGAGGTCAGCGAGCCTGCTTTCACGCTTCCTATCAATTTTGCCTTGGTTGGACGCGCGACCACGCGCGACGAGCTGTTCGCTCGACTGAAGCAGGGATTGAAAGCAGTGCTCCAGGCGGAACCTGGCGGCGGAAAGACGACAACGTTGCTCGAATGGGCTCGCGAATATAGTTCCTCCCACCACGAGCGGATTGGTGTCTATATCCGGCTGAAGGAAGTTTCCAATACAGAAGATGATCTGATTGGTCACGTCGCGCGCCTTGAAGCTACCGGCTATGTCTCGGAAGATGCGTGGAAGGCTCTGGCGCGATCTGGAATTTTGACGTTGTTCTGCGACGGTTGGAACGAGCTGAGTGATGCCGAGCGTGCGACCGTAGGAACGATCCTTGATATCTACTCAAGAACACATCCCTCGTCGGGCCTGGTGATAGGTAGTAGACCCCTTGCTCCGACACCCTTCAAGGGCAATTTCCTCTTGCTCTCGCTCCAAAAGCTTTCCCCAAGTCAGGTTCGGACAATCATTGAGCACCGATTGGGGACGCGTGCCTCCCGAGCGCTAGCGGAGCTTCGCCAATCAAAGCAGCTCCGGGAGTTGGTGCGTACACCCTTCTTCTTGGCTGCTTTTTGTCAAACGCGGTTAGTAGATGCAACGCCTACGACGCGAGAAGGTCTGATCAGGGGCATGATTGTCGCCAGCGAGCAATTGCCGCAGCATGCCGCGCCTTTGCGCCAGGCTCTAGGAATGCAGCATCCAAAGTACTTGCGGGCACTATCGGTAGACATGCTGAAAAAGCAGCAGACGGAGCTAAGCAATGATGACGCTCGTCGTGCCGTCAACCGGGAGGCCAGGATGCTTGTAGAGGAAGACCTCTTATCCAAAACGCCAGACGCGAGCGTTGTATTAGAGACTCTGCGGGATCATCACCTTCTGATTGAGCACGCGGGAGCTGATCCAAGCTTCAGGTTTCAGCACCAACTCATCAGCGAATGGTACGCATCGGACGAAGTCAGACAAGTTGCGCTGCAGGCGCTTACTGATGAGGACGCGCGTAGACGGCTCGATCGGACGATGATCGACCGCCCGGAGTGGACGGAACCCATACTTTTGTCAGTTGAAAGGTCATACCAGGATGCCCATAGCATTGCGGCAGTTTCCTACCTGATTTTGCGCGCCATCGGAATTAACCCCGGCTTCGCCGCTGATCTGATTGCGGTTGCCCCTTCCCAAGTATGGCAGGAGATTGGGCCAACGGTGCACGCATTCATCGAAGCATGGCGCCCAGTCGCAAAGCATCGCCTAGTGCAATTTTTGCTCCGCTGTGGCAAGGAAGAATTTTCGGAAGAGATTTGGGCGGTGATGGTAGCCGAGCCATCTGGTGATGTAGCGGACGCACTTGAATCAAGCGACTTTCCCTATCCTCGGATACTTGGACAAGATTGGAAGGCAAAGTGCGCAACTCTAAACGCTAAAGGACGTGAACAACTACTCCCGATGCTGGCTTCCAGCGGCCTCGAAGGCGCAGCAATGGCAGTGGAGGCAGCGATCGCGGGTAAGGAGCCTCAGGTCCAAGCTCCGGTCGCTGGGATGCTCTCTTTCTATGGATTCAGAGAAGAGTTAACGGAGCTCCTTGACGCAGCGCCTCCAGAAACATGGGAGGAACTTGTCCGGGCCCGAGAAATCGACGGATTGTGGGAGGGGCCTTGGCGCGACCGTGCCTTGGCGGCAGCTCACCGTGTTTTTTTGAGACTCAAACCTGGGCCGCAAAGATTGGATTTCGCGTTGCGTCTGCGTTCCCTAGGCGAGAACGTCGAGCTCGACCTCGTATCTGAAGTTGTCGCTATGGACTTTAAGGACTACCATGGCGAGGATAGCTTCCTTGCCCGCATAGCAGAGATTGATGGGGAACGGCTCTCCTTCGCACTGCTGGAAAAGGTGCTTGCTGGTCAAAGAGTTCCATATCGCGCATCGAAGTACATACGACATGATGTTCCTGTTAGCCAGGAACGATTGATGGAAGCGTGCCGGACGAAAGGGCCTTATCGCCATCATCACATACTGTCGCCATTACTTGATCGAAACAGTCTGGCGACTCTGTTTTTGGATAATCTTCGCGTCTATATAGAACAACGCGAGGCTAAAGGAAAAGAGCGGAGCACTCTCGGAGAGAAGTACAATGATCTCCAAGAGGCATTGACACAAGCCGACAAAAACACACTTGCCGAGGTCATTCTTACATGGACACCGCGTAGCCCATTCGAAATCGCCGAGGGTGCTGATGTGTTGGCCCGTACTATTCGTAAAGACGTGAATGATGAAAGAGCGCCACTGCGTCCTGAACTTAGAGATGAAATCGTTCAACGCTTGATAGCGTGGTCTTCAATATTGGTGAATGATGCGACGTGTAAACGGTACGTTCTGCATAGTTTAGCGGAGGCTATGGCAGTGTTTCCTTCCACTAGCCTTTTGGTTCCGCTGAGGAGCCTACTCTCAGCGGATCTCCAGCGCTGGCGCCGAGAGAAGGAAGAGTTCCGGGCCACAATCGCTAGGGGCCAGAGTCCCGATCCCGCGTCGGGTGCACGCATGAGCTATGCCTACCGATATCGTCAGAACATGTTGAGTCTAGCCCAAGGCCGCAGCGCTGATGAAGCAGACGTAGCCCCCTCTGCTGTCGCTCATGAAATGACAGATGCTGTCATCGATGTTTTGCGGGAGTTTCTCGCCGATTATGAGTTTGGTGGAGAGGCGGCCCAGGCAATTGCGACACTGCGGCCCGATCCAGTTACGGAGGCCGCAAAATCGCGGCAGCACATGTCTGTTGATCTGCGGGTTGTACCAGTGCGTCGAGAATTTCGACGCCGACAATCAACGGTAATTGTCGATCCAGTGGCGAAACAACTCGTAGGAGTGATCAACGACATTCGTTCTGATAATTCGCGTGAGGCACTAGCTCTCATGATGGAGCTGTCGAATGCGGCTGTGAGAATGGGATGTGGTGACGATCTAGCTTCCATAACAGCGCTGGTGGTCGCGCGTGGTTCCTTAGAGGTCGTTAAAACGCACATGATGCTCCGTCTTTTGTTCGGACACGATGTCGCAGGGGATGTAGCGGAAAAATATTTGGATCAACTCGATGCACGTCGCGATGAGCGAAGGTGGGAGTACGACCAAAACTGGTTTATATGGGAGGAACTTCTGATTCTCATGATCTTTGGCGGAAGGCCGGTAGAAGCCGCAAAACGCCTCCTGACATATGACTACCGTGGGCAGCATCACGATGAGCGAAGGATTGTTGAAGCTCTTGGCCTTAGTGGGCATACGGACGCGTTGACGGCATTTGATATCCTCAAAGATCGTTGCATTGAACATCACATCGTCGACGCGTGGTGCTCAGCGGTGTATGAAATAGGAAGTGCCGATGCAGGCGACCGACTGCTGGCGCTATTATTCGAATTACCCAGGGAGAGGGAACTCTTCAGAGTTCGCGATGTTGGGATGATGGTCGCTGGCCTCGCCGGAAAGCACGCCGATCTGCAGGCGAGGGTCTTGCAGCTTGCTGCCGGCTCGGATCACATGGAGAGCATTGCAAAGGTTGTCTGCAAAATCGAGGATGAAGACTTTCTTGCCCGCTTTCTGGATATCCCGGCCAACAGTTTTACGAGCCTGAGTCCGGCCATTGCAGAAGCACTAAGAGGGCTATGCGTTGTCAATCGTCCCATGGACGGATCAAGCGGAATGTCTGAGATCGTTCCCCGCTCCGTGCAGACGCTTCGCGCAAAACTTTTCGCTCGTGCAAATGACGACAGCCCGGGAGCAGAAGAATGCGCCCGACTGTTGCAGCTCATCGATGACCTACGGGATAACTATGGGGAACCAACCGAAGAAGCTCGGCATCCAGATATCTCCGTGGGCCAGCCATGGCCCCCCGCTGCGAGGCATGCCTGGGAAGCGTCAGCTCGATTATTACAACAAGTGAACAGATAGGCTGAGAGGTGGTTCCAGGCTCGGCTACTTGCTGGAGGTTGAGCCCGATGCAACCCGCGTGAGGTTGATGCATGTCCTGTCTGGCATTAAGGCCGATCGTAGTGCACGGGCGCAAAAGCTTGCCCGTCGCAATCCAACCGCGATGAGGTTGGCCACATCCAATCCGCAGGGTTGGTCATGGGGGAGCAGCGGGGGAGCACGAAGGCTCGATGCCTGAATGAGCCGGTATGCAGAGGGATGCAAAGGGGGGGGGCACGCTCTCCTTGCCAAGATGTGTGTTGTACTACAACACACATCTTGCGGTCAGTCTGAAGGAGGAACAAACAGAGAACATTTATTATGATGGAGCACCAAGATTATCTGTAAAAACTTGGATTTGATCGGGCAGGTAGTGTCAGAACACATGCCCGGTGAACGGAAGGTCTCGACCCAAACCGGTCGATCACCGAATTGAAAAACAGCCATTTGCACCACCGCCGATTGTGGGATATTGTTCACGATCATTGAAGGTGTGTTACGCGGATAGAAAATGGCAGATCCGGTTCTTATCTGGATACGCCTCAACATTGTTAGGCGGCAGGAAACGCCATTCCATGATAGCCACTATTGGCCACAAGGCGATATCCGCGACGCGGACTGTGGACATCCACAGCCCGCGAGTCAATGTGACTCGAAGCAGAGGGAAAACAACAGCCTACACCTCGTTGAGCGCGCTACCGACATGATGTACCAGTCGCCCGCTCTGTTCCAAAGAGCAACCCGAGTCGTGCCCCCTTCGAGCTGATACTTCTAGTAATGAAAACTCGATCCCTGACTGAGATAGCGCATTGGTTGCCAGTACCTTGGAAGTAGAAACTATGAGCTTTCCATATCACTTTGCGTTTGTCGTTGCGATGTGCGTCACGCCATCCGTGAACGCCACTGCCTTTGACATTGGGCGCATACTGGACCAGATCCAGATCCCGGATGCCTGCACGTTGAAGTGCGACAATAAAGATCAAGATGATTTGTTCCCTAGCGGGATAGTAGATCGCTCATGCGTGAGTGAGTGCCGTGAGGAAAAAGGGGCGGTGCCGCCGAGTCCAGGCGTAAGGCCTTCGGGAAATAACCGCGCGTTCGTCCTGCTTGAGCCAATGATCTATGAGGTTGGTTCATCAGGATCGGTCATTAAGGTGCCAGCGGGATTCGTCACTGACTACGCGAGTATTCCCTCTTTCCTTTGGAGCCTGTATAGCCCACACGATCAGTATAGTCGGGCGGCCATAGTGCATGACTACCTCTATTGGTCACAACTTTGCAGCCGCCCGCAGGCGGATAATCTCTTCATGATTGCGATGCGAGAGAGCGAAGTTCCAGAGATAACTCGAAACAACGTCTATCGTGCTGTCACGACTTTAGGCCAATCTTCCTGGGATGACAACCGCCGCCAGAGAGAATCCGGCATGCCTAGGGTTGTCCCAATTGAGCGGAAGGATTTCCCTCCCAACTGGTCATGGGAGATGTACCGGCAGTACATAATGCAGGCTGGAATAAGAGACCCAGTGTTTTCAGGCAACGACTACTGTGCTTTGGGCGAGAGCACTGAGGTGCCCACATCGGCACGCACCGCTGATATTACTACAAAGTCAATGCCCCCCAAAACAGTCGCGCGCGCGCTAAGAGGTATGGATTACGAGCGCTTTATGGGAGGCCCTTATTGGTCGCCAAGGTAGATTCGCGCGAGCAGTGTGCATGACGGACCTAGCCGCACTTCAAAGTCCATGTCCGCGTCCGATCGCTGCAGAAGGCGATAACTAGGGTTTTTGATTCCAAGCAACTCATGTTAGCTGGGTCGTAAGCAGACAAGAGAGGTCCATGCAGGACACAAGCCCATGCCACATAACAATGCGTTACAGCCGGCTGCCTCCGGCGGCGGCTGAACACGAACGTTAATGCGACAGGACTGAGGACCACTATATGGCGGTGCGGTCGCGGCGCCGAACTTCCGCACTTGGCCGATAGCGGTCATCGCGCGAGGAAGGCTACCCAGCGAGTGCTACATAACTAATAAGTCTTTCGCAAGCAGCCCAACTATCCGAATAAATCCATTTGGGTAGGCTGCGGCGGTTCGATGTCTAGCGTGGGTGCAGCAATGGGTGTCGCTGTCGTGGGTTCGGCTGGTTTCGTGTTCCGATCAAGGAATTCCTTCAGCTTTTTGAAATCCTCACGAAGCGGTTCGAGCATGCTGCCCTGGTGCAGGGCTGCGGCTGGATGCAGTAGGGGGAAGAGCACAAAGTCTTTCATGTAGAACGCCTGCCCGCGAACCTTGGTAATTCCTACCTTCCGTTCCAGCAATGTTTGCGTCGCCCAATTTCCCAACGTGCACACGAGTGTGGGACGGATCATGGCAATCTGTTGCAGCAGAAACGGTTTGCACGTCTCGACTTCATCTGGCTCCGGGTCGCGGTTGTTCGGAGGGCGGCACTTA
>CXWL01096369.1_pt1 | contig 12119 bp, 15 predicted proteins | sample 590931 | NCBI WGS metagenome assembly CXWL01 (sample SAMEA3498368, study PRJEB10139) | groundwater metagenome | biome: water well; material: biofilm material | place: Germany | collected 2015-04-27
CGACCGGGCCGCGGTGGCGGCCGATTGCGCCGCGCTGGCGCCGTTGATGGAAGCGCGGCCTAGTCGTGAGTTCCATCAAAACAAATACAAATTAAACGATGCCTAGGTCGAATTTATTCCATCGGAAAACGACGGGTGAGTCATTGATCTCGGCGGTCCCTTTGCGCTGGTAGGACCACTTTCAGCCTCACGGCAGTCATCCAAACTCGTGCGGACATAGTCGATGTGGGTTTGCATCGCCGTGCGCGCCTCTTCTGAGCGGCCGGCAAGGATGGCGTCGCAGACGCCACGGTGCTGCAGCAGCAACTGGTGCGACACGGCGTCGTCGAGCGCCCGCAAGCCGGTGCCGTTGATCGTGATGTGTTCGCGCAGCATGCTGATCACGCTGGTGTGCAGGTGCAGGAACATGGTGTTGTGCGACGCCAGCGCAATCGCTTCGTGCAGCTTGGCGTCGGCGCTCGCTTCGGCCGGCTGGTTGTCGGTCGCGCGGGCGGCCTCGAGTTCGTCGCGCAGGGCCGCGATGCGCGCCTTGTCCTCGGCGGTGCAGCGCTGGGCCGCAAAAAATGCCGTGGCGCCTTCCAGCACCCGGCGAAATTCCAGGATGTCGTCGCGCAGCGCCGGATGGTCGGCCACCAATTGGCCCCACGGCGACGCCAGCCCGGTTCGCAACTGATCGGTCACGAACACGCCGGCGCCTTGCCGGCTGCGCACCAGCCCGCGCGCGCCCAGGCGCTGCACCGCTTCCCGCACCGTGTTGCGCGACACCTTGTACTGCTCGGCCAGTACGCGCTCGGACGGTAGGCGTGCGTTCACTGCGAACGTTCCGTCGAGCAGGCCGATCTCGATCCGACGCATCACCGACTCTACCAATCCTTGCGTCCCCGTCACCATCATCGCGCTCCCGTCACACCGATCGTCACTGGTAGGGCCAATTTGTCCTAGCCTCCCAGTGCTGGAATTATGGTGGGAATTATAAAAATAAGCAAAGCAAGGTGCGCCGGCATTTCCGTCGGCACACATTTCTGGAGACAAGCATGCCTGAGCGCGACTATTCCATTTCCACCAGCGATGCCTATTTGTTCGGCACCTGCGTGATCGACCTGTTCATGCCCGAAGCCGGCCTCGACGCGGTTCGCCTGCTCGAGCGCGAAGGCGTCACCATCCATTATCCGAAGGGGCAAAGCTGCTGCGGGCAGCCGGCCTACAGCAGCGGCAATCCGGATGCGGCGCGCGCCGTCGCCTTAGCCCAACTCGACCTGTTCGGGCAGCCATGGCCGGTCATCGTGCCGTCCGGATCGTGCGCCGGCATGATGCGCCACCACTGGCCGGACCTGTTCAAGGACGATTCCGTGGCCGGCCCCAAGGCGCGCGAACTGGCCGGGCGCGTGTTCGAGCTGAGCGAATTCCTGCTGTTGGTGCTGAAGGTGTCCTACCCCTGCGCCGACCCTGCCCTGCCGCAAGAACAGGTGGTGCTGCACACCTCCTGCGCAGCGCGGCGCGAGATGGGAACCCGCCGCCACGGCGTGGCGCTGGTCGACGCGCTCGACGGTGTCACCCGTATCGAGCACGAGCACGAATCGGAATGCTGCGGCTTTGGCGGCACGTTTTCGCTGAAGCACGCCGACATTTCCGGTGCGATGGTCAAGGACAAAGTCGCCTCGGCCTGCGCGACCGGCGCCGGGCGGGTGGTGTCGGCCGATTGCGGCTGCCTGCTCAATATCGGCCATGCGGCAGCACGCGCCGGCGCACCGCTGACGGTCGAGCATCTGGCCAGTTTCTTGTGGCGGCGTGCCAACGGAACGCCGGCGCCCGCCAAGGAGCCGGCATGAACGCCCTCGGCGCACGCGAGCGCATGCTGGGCAGCCTGCGCGCGGCCGCCCCATCCGGCCCGGCCGACGTCGCCGCACTCGACCGGCTGATCGACGCGCATTACGACGCGCGGCGCGACCTGGACCACTCCAGCGAATACCTGGCCGAATTGATGGAGACTGCCATGACCGCGGTGCATGCCGAAGTCCAGCGCGCCAGTCCCGCCGAGTGGCCGGCCTTGCTGGCCGACAAAATCGTGGCGCACGGCGTGCGCCGCCTGCTGATCGACTCGAACAGCACGGAAGGGGCGGCGCTGATGCGCGCCTTGCCCGACTCGGTGCAGACGCTCGCCTTCGAGCGGCCGCTGGAGGAGTGGAAGAACGAACTGTTCGACACCGTCGATGCCGGCTTTACCGTGGCGCGTTCCGGCATCGCCGCCACCGGCACCCTGATCCTGGCACCCGACCGGGCCGCGCCGCGCACGGTGTCGCTGGCGCCGCCGCTGCACATTGCGCTGGTGTATGCGGACACGCTGCACCAAGACATGCACGTCGCCATGCGCGCCGAGCACTGGTGCGACGGCATGCCGAGCAACCTGGTGCTGGTGTCGGGACCGTCGAAAACCTCGGATATCCAGCAGACGCTGGCATACGGGGCGCACGGCCCTCGCTGGATGTGGGTGGTGATCGTCGCCGGCGCGCAGCCGCAGGGAGGGCGGACATGAAAGCGACCCCGCTGCAATTTGTGGCGCCGGCCGACTTCCGCGAGCGGGTGCGCGACGCGCTGGAAGACCCGAAGCTGCGCGCCAGTTTCCGCGGCGCGATGGATTTCCTGCAAACCAAGCGCAGCGCCCAATTCCCCGACGGCGACGAACTGGAACGCTTGCGCGACGTGGGCGAGGCGGCGCGCAAGCATGCGCTGGCGCACCTGCCCGACCTGCTGGTGGAGCTTGAAACAAACCTGCAGCGCAATGGCGTGCAGGTGCACTGGGCTGCCAGCGCCAGCGAAGCGAACGAGATCGTCTACCGCATCGCCCAGGCGCATCAGGCGCGCACGGTCATCAAGGGCAAGTCGATGGCCAGCGAGGAGATCGAGCTGAACCACTACCTGGGCGAGCGCGGCATCGCCTGCCTGGAATCGGACATGGGTGAGTACATCGTGCAGATGGCCGGCGAAAAGCCGTCGCACATCGTGATGCCTGCGATTCACAAGACGCGCGCCGACATCGGCCAACTGTTCGAGAAAAACATCGCCGGCGCCGGCTACACGGAGGACGTCGACACCCTGATCCAGACCGGACGGCGCGCGTTGCGCCAGGCCTTCGTCGATGCCGACATCGGCCTGTCGGGGGTGAATTTTGCGGCGGCCGATACCGGCACCTTGTGGCTGGTGGAAAACGAAGGCAACGGCCGCCTGGCGACCACCGTGCCGAACGTGCACATCGCCCTGATGGGGATGGAAAAGGTGGTCGCCAAGCTGTCCCACATCGTGCCGCTGGCCAGCCTACTGACACGCTCGGCCACCGGCCAGCCGATCACGACCTATTTCAACCTCATCTCCGGCCCGCGCAAGCAGGACGAGCTGGATGGCCCGCGCGAGGTGCACCTGGTGTTGCTCGACAACGGGCGCAGCCAGGCCTACGCCGACGAGCAACTGCGCGCCACGCTGCAATGCATTCGCTGCGGCGCCTGCATGAACCATTGCCCGGTGTATGCGCGGATCGGCGGCCACGCCTACGGCACCACTTACCCGGGGCCGATCGGGGCGATTCTTTCGCCCCATCTGCTGGGACTGGAAGAAACCGCCGAACTGGCCACCGCGTCCAGCCTGTGCGGGGCCTGCGGCGAAGTCTGCCCGGTGCGCATTCCGATCCCGGCGCTGCTGGTGCGGCTGCGCAACGAGGCCAAGCGCGACCCGCAGCAACTGGTGGCCCATCCGCTGGCGGGACAGGGCGCGCGCTACAGCTGCGGCGAGAACCTGATCTGGCGCTTCTGGAGCGGGGCCTACGCCGACCCGCGGCTGTACCGGCTGTTTCGCTGGGCCGCCACCCGCCTGCGGATGCTTACCCCGTCCCGGCAAATGGGCTGGACCGATCACCGCACGCCGCTCAAGCCGGCGCGCCGCAGCCTGGCCGACCTGCTGCGCGCGCGCGACCAGCCCGACTAAGAGCGGCGCCGCGCGCCGCCAACACAATAATTCAACGATGTACTCTTGGAGGAGCACTGCTATGCAAGCCTGGAACCAGATTTATACCCCGCTCGGAAGCCTGTGGTTGTCGGCGCTGGTCGCCGCCATCCCGATCATTTTCTTTTTTATCGCGCTGGCCGCATTGCGCATCAAGGGCCACGTGGCCGGCGGCATCACCTTGCTGCTGTCACTGGCCGTCGCCATCTTTGCGTACGGCATGCCGGTACCGCAGGCGCTTGCCGCAGCCGGTTACGGCTTCGCCTACGGACTGTGGCCGATCGCCTGGATCATCGTCAGCGCGGTGTTCCTGTACAAGATCGTCGACCGCACCGGCCAACTGGAAATCATCCGCGCCTCGGTCGTGTCAATTACCGACGACCAGCGATTGCAGGTGCTGCTGATCGGCTTTGCGTTCGGCGCATTCCTGGAAGGGGCGGCCGGGTTCGGGGCGCCGGTCGCCATTACCGCCGCACTGCTGGTGGGACTGGGCTTCAATCCGCTGTACGCGGCCGGCCTGTGCCTGATCGCCAACACCGCGCCGGTCGCATTCGGCGCGATGGGCATCCCGATCATCGTTGCCGGCCAGGTCACCGGGCTGGACCCGATGCTCATCGGCGCCATGGCCGGGCGCCAATTGCCCCTGCTGTCGCTGATCGTGCCATTCTGGCTGGTGTTCATGATGGACGGCAAGCGCGGCATCCGCGAAGTGTGGCCGGCCGCGCTGGTCACTGGCGGCACTTTCGCCGTGACGCAATATTTCACGTCGAACTACATGGGGCCGGAGCTGCCGGACATTACTTCGGCACTGGTCAGCCTGGTGTCGCTGACGCTGTTCCTGAAGGTGTGGAAACCGGTCAGCGCAAGGGCGGGCGCGCCTGCACGGGTGGCGATCGGCGGCGGCGCTGCGACGATGATGATGGGCGACTTCCCTGGGCTGCCGGCAGTACGGGCAGGCGCGCGCGCCGCGGGGTTGCCGGCAAAGCAGACGGGCGGGCGCACCGCGTCGCCTTACACCGCGGGCCAGACGATTCGCGCCTGGGCGCCGTTCGGCATCCTGACCGCGGTGGTCAGCGTCTGGAGCCTGCCGCAGTTCAAGGCCCTGTTTGCCGCCAAGGGCGCCATGGCGGGCGCCGTGCTCAAGTTCCATGTTCCGTTCCTCGACAAACTGGTGATCAAGACCGCGCCCATCGTGGCCGAGCCTAAGGCCTACGAGGCCATCCTCAAGCTCGACCTGTTGTCGGCCGTAGGGACCGCGATCCTGTTGACGGCGTTCATTTCGATGCTGATGCTGCGCATGAAACCGCGTGACGCGCTGGTTGCGCTGGGTGACACCCTGGTTGAACTGAAGCTGCCGATCCTGTCGATCGGCCTGGTGCTGGCGTTTGCGTTTGTCACCAATTACTCGGGCATGTCGTCCACCCTGGCCCTGGTGCTGGCCGGCACTGGGGGTATGTTCCCCTTCTTCTCGCCCTTCCTCGGCTGGCTGGGCGTGTTCCTGACCGGTTCGGATACCTCGTCCAACGCCCTGTTCTGCTCCTTGCAGAGCACCACCGCGCACCAGCTCAATGTGTCGGACGTGTTGCTGGTGGCGGCCAACACCACCGGCGGCGTCACCGGCAAGATGATCTCGCCGCAATCGATCGCAGTCGCCTGCGCGGCCACCGGGCTGGTCGGGCGCGAGTCGGAACTGTTCCGCTTCACGCTCAAGCACAGCCTGATTTTCGCCACCGCGGTGGGGGTGATCACGATGGTGCAGGCCTACGTGCTGACCGGGATGATTCCGCACTGACGCTAAGCACGCAGGGCCGGCGCGCCCGGCCTGATGTTGCCGAGCGAGATCGGTGAGCGTGTCGAGTCACTTCGCGCTAAGGTCACGAAATTTCGCTTCGCTGATTTCAGCCGAATCGAACGCGAAGAGAGCAAGGCCCAAAATGTCGTCAACCATTTGCTCGGTGGCCAATGAGTTGGGAATAATCTGAAGCAAGCTCGTGTTCAAGTCAGCCGCACTCAGCGCCCTCGTATTCACAGGATGCGTCGCCTTCTCAGGGCCGTCCATTTCAAGGGCAGGCCGACAGCCATAATTCACAGCGGCGACCACCTTGAGGGTGGAGCCGCGGGTCATGATGACTTGGACGGGGCGTTCAAGGGAATATTCCGCCAGACCGGCTACGAGCATCAGGAAGCTACAAGCATGAAGGAGCGCTGCACTCCACGCTCTACAGTCTCGTGCGCATTGCGCAAACTATGACATGGACTCCAAAATGAATTTTTCTCGACGTTTCCGTAAGCGATCCATGAACTCCAGACTTGTCGGCTGATCGGAATTTCCGCATCCTTGCCACTTCGATTTGAACCCGGAGCAGGCAATGGAAAGCGTGATGGAATTTTGGGCGACGCACGTCGCGGCGGTGCAGCGGGAAGGCGTTTCGGCAAGCTCCTACGCAAAGCGGCATGACATATCCCTGGCGTCGCTGTATTACTGGCGCCGTAAATCGAAGGCGTCTGCCGCAATTAGCGCCGTCGCGCCAACTGGCAGGTTCGTCGCGTTGCGGATGGCGGACCCCGCTCCATCGGTTTGCGCTTGTACCCTGGTGCTGCCGTCCGGCCTTCGCCTGGAACCGCCGGCGTTGCCGGCGCCGGCCTGGCTGGCCGCGCTGGAACAATCGCGCTCTGGAGCGCGCTGATGCATCCAGGCTGCCGCGTCGAGCAGGTCTATCTGTGCCGCGATCCGGTTGATTTCAGGAAGTCGATCGGTGGCCTCTCCGTGCTGGCCGAGCAGGAACTGGGGCTCGATCCGTTTGGCAGTGCGCTGTATGTGTTCGTCAATCGCGATCACAACAAGATCAAGGTCTTGTACTGGCATCGCAACGGTTTTTGCCTGTGGCTCAAGCGTCTGGAGGCGGAGAAATTCGCCTGGCCGTGCGAGGCAGAAGGCGCCACACAAACGGTCACCGTGCAGCAATTCGAATGGCTGCTGGAAGGCTTCGATCTGATGTGGCGGTATTGCCAGCAAAAGATTGCAGGTGGCGCGGGCGGAAACATCGCCAAGGTCCAGTCCCGCAAACTCTTGATCCGTCCAACGCTGCGTTACCTTGGCCAATGCGTCACCCAAAGTCAGAGAGTAAACGCGATCTCACGAGAGTTTACAAACCCCATCTGCAACTCATTGAATGTTAACGACTTTCTTGATCAGGCTGAACGGCGCCGCGGACTTATGTATAACGACATGGGTCTAGATGCTCAGGCGGGGATGTCTTAATAACACAAATTTGACCCTACTGAGGCGCAAAAAACGTCTCGATGACTGCGGTTCATTTGGGTGTACCGATACGGTACAATTAATCAATTAATGATGGCAATGTCAGCTAAGACCTCAACCGGCCATTCATTCACCGCACATTTATCGGTCCGTGTCATCCCTGCGGCGTTACCCACTCAAACAGCCGTCGCCCGTATAGGCTGCTGAGAACCAAGAGAAGCGCTGCAACGCCGAAGTTCCACATCAGAATCATGACCGTTGCATCGAGCGGATGGAACAGCGACAGGGCGGCGGCCGTCATCGCCGCGACCGCGAGACTGCCCGTCATCGCAACTGGCACCGGAGATAGACGCGCCACGTATCGCAGCATGATGAGCATCGCCAGCGACAGTGGAATACCGGTTACCGCCAGCGTCGCCAAACAGCGCGCGGTTTCGCCGAGAGCCATTCCGCCCGGGCCGATACTGACCCAGTCCGTCAGGCACCCGTAGCCAATCGTAGAAATCCACACGGCCAGTGCGGGCGCCGGCAATAGCAGCCACCGCCGCGACCGCCCTGGAATACACGCAATGAACGACGCCGTCGCAGCGAGAACGCCGGTGATCAAGGCTGCCGCAACACTGATGGCAAAAACGGGTTGACGCAGCTTCATCATCAGATCCGGTCGCACGCCATGTCCGACGGCGACCAACGCCAGCATCAGCGCCGCAAACAAGAGCCAGCACAAAGCCCGCACGACAGGTGGCCGCAAACGCCGCACGGGCTTTGCGTCTGCGACCAGCGAGTCGATCAGATCAGAGGTTGACCTCATGTCTTGCCACCTCGCTTGTCGATAAGCTTGCGCAAGTTTTTCAAGGCCCGATGCGTCGCGACTTTCAGCGCGGCAACCGATATGCCGCTCGCTGCCGCAGCTTCCTTCAATGACAGTTCTTCTAATTTCAGCATCCGTATTGCATCCCGTTGGCCGGCTGGCAGACGCTCAACAGCGTCGCGCAGCATACTGGCATCGACCGCCTCCTCCTGGAGATTCGCTGCAGAGGTCGATAAGGTTTCATGTTCCGGGTCGAGCGGTGTCTCAAGCGCACTACAACGTCCCTGCCGTCGCAGTACATCGATGATGCGCCGGTTGGCGATGGTAACCAGCCAGGGGCCGAACGGGCGAGCCGGGTCGTACGTATGGCGCACGCTGTGGATGGTCAGAAGAATATCCTGAACCGCATCTTCGACATCGCTCCAATTCTTGATTTGACGGCCTGCGAGTGCCCGCAAATAAGGCGTGATCTCTTCGAGAAGGCGCCGGTAGGCCTCACGGTCGCCCCCTTGTGTCCGCGCCATGTAGATGGACCAGTCGAGCGTACCGTCAGGGCGGGTATCCGGCGCCATGGACGGGGTATCGGGTGTGACTAAACCCTGAGGCTGCTGAACAAGACTCAGTGCCGGGCCGGGGCGGTCCATTTTGGATGACATCGCCAAATTTTGCGCTCCGGAGAAGATTTTGTCGCGAAAAATAAATTCCGCGCGCCGCGTAACCTTTGGGCGCCTTCACGCGAATTTACTCGCAAGGTCGCGATTCTGTGACCCAATTTCAGGAGGAGGCAAAATGAGCACACAGATGTTAACCGCTTCGACACTGTCCGCCGCAGTTGCACTTGCGCTTGCAATGCAAGCGTTGCCGGTACAGGCGCAGGGTACGAAGGATATGAGCGGCATGCCACAGGTCGTCAAGGACAACATGGCGAAGATGGCAAAAAACAAACTGGAGAAGTGCTACGGTATCAATGCAGTCGCGAAGAACGATTGTGCCGAGGGCGCGCACTCTTGTGCCGGCCAAGCTACGCAGCCGCGCGATTCGAAGTCCTTCGTATTGCTGCCGGCGGGTGACTGTTCCAAGATTCAGGGCGGCAAACTGCAGCCAAACTGAGGCACGCCAACGTAATGAATGGTTCTGTACTCATCGCGCAGCGTGCGCCTGGCCCGATCCCTGCGAAAGCCGGTCTCGGGCTTCGCTTCCGACATCATCAGGCGGTCGCTGATGAACTTCCTGATGTCGCCTGGTTCGAGGTACATACCGAAAACTATATGGGCGGCGGCAGCGCGCCACGCTATCTGGACGCGATTCGTCGAAACTACCCGATCTCGCTGCATGGCGTCGGTCTTTCCCTGGGCAGTGCCGAAGGGCTGGACGCGGCTCATCTGGCCCGCGTGCGCAGTGTGGTCGAACGGGTCGAACCAGGACTGGTCTCCGAACATTTATCGTGGAGCGTTACCGGCGGCACGTATCTGGCCGACCTGTTGCCGCTGCCGATGACCGAAGAGGCGTTGGGTATCGTTTGCCGGCATGTCGACCAGGTGCAGACTTGCCTGAAACGGCGCATCCTGGTCGAAAATCCGTCGACCTATCTTCGTTTCGGGCATTCGACGATTCCGGAATGGGAATTCCTTGCGCAAGTCGCCCAGTCTACGGGTTGCGGCATTTTATGTGATGTCAACAACATCTACGTCAGCGCCAGCAATCACGGCTGGGATGCGATGACCTATCTCTGCGCCTTGCCGCCGGCAGCGATCGGCGAAATCCATCTTGCCGGGCACAGCGTCCGGCAGCTCGAGCACGGACGGACCCTGCACATCGACGATCACGGGGCACGCGTGGCACCGGAAGTCTGGTCGCTCTACCGCGAAGCCCTCAAGCGCTTCGGGCCGGTTCCCACGCTGATTGAATGGGATACCGGCGTGCCACCGCTTGAGATATTGATGGAAGAGGCCGCTACAGCCGAGGCGGGTCTGGAAAAACAACGGCATGAATCCGCATAGTCCAACGCTGCTTGAACTGCAACGTGCCATGCAGCGAAGTCTGATTCAGGGCTCAGACGAGGATCTGTCTACCTATGTGATCGCGGATGGATTGGATCCTGGAGAGCGACTCGACATTTACCGCAACACATGTGCTGGCGTGCTCTCAACGGCACTCCGCCTGTCCTTTCCGACTATCCAGTATCTGGTTGGCCCGGAATTCTTCGATGGCTCGGCGCGGCTGTTCGTCGCCGAGACTCAGCCAGGGAGCGCGTTGCTGGATGAATATGGCGCAGACTTCCCAAAATTTTTGGCACAACTTCCGCAGGCCGCATCTCTGTCCTATCTCCCCGATGTAGCCCGCCTTGAATGGCAAGTTAATGTTGTGCTGCACGCACCGGACGCACCTCCGCTCGAGGTCGCGCGCCTCGCGCAACTGAATGAAGCCGAGCTGGCGCAATTGTGTTTTGAGCCTCACCCTGCGGCAAAACTGCTGCGGTGCGAATTTCCCGCAGACGCCATCTGGCACGCGGTAACGCAGCGCGACGATAGCGCCATGGGAGCGATCGATCTGGCAGACGGTCCCGTCTGGCTGCTCGTTCACAGAACGGGGAGCGGTATCGATGTCGTACGCTTGAGCGAGGGCCAATGGCGCTGTACCGCGGCACTGTTTTCCAGACGACCATTACATGCAGCACTGGAGGAGGCAACATGTAGCGATGCGCATGCCCTACTGGCTGCCCACCTGGCACGCGGTTGCTTTACGGACATCGCTCAAGCCGACTAGCGTTCGAACCCAAATTCGGGAGGATTCATTCATGACACATTTACCCCTATCTGCCACCGCGCGAACGCTATATGGCAACCGCATAATGCGTCTTGTCCAGTGGTTCGACCGTGTGCCCTATTCCCTCCTCGCCATCCCGTTACGGATCGCAGTTGCCACGGTCTTCTGGAACTCCGCGATGACAAAACTTGCTAACTGGGGCACTGCCATCGAACTGTTCCGGGAAGAATACAAGGTGCCGCTCTTGCCACCGGAACTCGCCGCCTACATGGCGGTTTCGATCGAGTTAACTGCGCCGGTACTACTGGTGCTGGGATTGGTTACCAGGCCCGTGGCTCTGGTACTGTTCGGGATGACGATGGTCATTGAGATATTTGTCTATCCTCAAGCTTGGCCCACGCATATCCAGTGGGCTGCGATGCTCCTGGTGCTGCTATGCCGCGGTGCCGGAGACTGGTCCTTCGACCATTTGCTATGGAAGCGATGGATGGGCTAGCCGTAGATTTCAGGTAATTCATTCGCAGTTAATGTGAGGCCGCCGCGATGGAATGCGCGCCGGCGCGGACAAGTGCAAGCTCATTTGCAGCTAGCGTGAGCACGAGCGTCACGTCATTTGCACTTCATTCGAGCTGGAAAACGCGTTGAATGTGAACGCAAGCGTTTTCAAACGCGAGCCGTTACAGCTAGGCCGCTGATACGGTGGCAGGGGGCAAATCAGCCCGCGCCCGGTCATCCTCCCGTTCGGGAGGCGTCCTCCCCATCATTTCCCAGCAGCCGATCCTTCGGGCACTCGCCGCGCTCCACGGGCGACGTGCCGTGCGTCCAGCTAGGCCGCTCCGGCAAATCGCTAAGGCGTCGGGGAGTCAACGTTCCACTACTGGCGCAAGCGATTGGTCACGCCGTCGCAGCCGGTGACGAAGCTGATCGCCCTGCCACACGTCGGTCGGCAAGAGGACCGTGCCCTGGAAGTGCAGACACCCGATGGCTACGTAATTCGGATCGGCAGCCAGGCACAAGTCGGCTGGCTGGGCAGCTTGCTTGAGTGCGCCTTCTCGAAAATGGCCAGAACGTTCTTGCGTCATATCCGCGTCAAATCCAAAGATGAACTGAAAACTCGTATCCTCAAAGGGATCGCCGAGATCAATGACTCACCCGTCGTTTTCCGATGGAATAAATTCGACCTCGGCATCGTTTAATTTGTATTTGTTTTGATGGAACTCACTACTAGGAAGTGATCTTGGCGGCCGCGAGGCCGAGGCGGCGCTTCTTGGGGCCGCTCGGCACCGC
>CXWL01026764.1_pt1 | contig 12117 bp, 13 predicted proteins | sample 590931 | NCBI WGS metagenome assembly CXWL01 (sample SAMEA3498368, study PRJEB10139) | groundwater metagenome | biome: water well; material: biofilm material | place: Germany | collected 2015-04-27
TAGTCAATGAACGAGAACGGCTCGAGGCCGCTGATCGCCCACTGGGGATAGGGCACGAACATGCCCTTCTGCTTGGCATAGCGAATCAGGTCGCGGTAGGTCGTGCGGAAAATGTGCTCGGTCATCTCCTCGACCTGGCTGCTGAAGATGTAGTGTATGTTGTCGCCGAAGCGATATTGAAAATCACGCTCGCCACGGAATCGGAATTGCGTGACCAGATTGCGATCGGTGAGCAGCTCGCTGGGGACGGCCGTCAGTTCGGTCACGATGTTGCCGCCGCTTTGGATCGTCACAACGTGGCTCAGACCGATGACCCAGATATCCGCCTGGAAGTTCCCGTAGCGGATGTGCTTGTCCAGAAAAATATGAAAAAGCTCCGGGTGGAGCGCGCGCCGGTAGAGGAAGAAGTTGAGGTCGCTGCTGCGCTGCTTGGTGGTTCCGAGTTCCACAGATTATCCTTAATACATGCGATTACGGCACTTACGGCTAATACGACCGTCTCGTATCAGTGGTTCATTATATCAGTATCAGCATGGCCCCTTCAATGAGAATATGACAAAATCGCGTGGGTATCGTTAGGATTTCTACTTCGGTCCTAAGTTCATCGTATTGTTGAGATTAGCAACGCTCATGTAATGATGACTTTGTATGTCACGTTAGCTGATCGGCCGCAAGTGGGTGGTATTTCACAAGTTCGCCTGATTCGGCGACCCTCCGGGCTGGGTGGATGACGCCGATGGGTGCGGACCCTACGATCCGAATGTCAGAGGTCGCCAGCAATGCTCTACCAGCCACCAATCGCCCCTAAATACGCGAGCATGAGCCAGAACGAGTTGAAGGACCGGATTGCGGCTCGAAAGGCCCAACTCGGCCGACGCCTCGTCATCCTCGGCCATCACTATCAACAGGACGAGGTCATCAAGTTCGCCGATTTCACCGGCGACAGCTTCAAACTCTCCCAACTTGCCGCAGCGCAGAAGGATGCCGAGTTCGTCGTGTTCTGCGGCGTCCACTTTATGGCTGAATCGGCGGACATCCTTACTTCCGATCGCGTAAAAGTACTGCTCCCCGATTTAGCGGCCGGGTGCAGCATGGCCGACATGGCCCACATCGATCAGATGGAAGAGGCGTGGGACGGTCTTCAGTCGATTTCCCCGGATACGACCTTCGTCCCAATTACCTACGTGAACTCATCGGCCGCCATCAAGGCCTTTTGCGGGGGCCACGGCGGAGCATGTTGCACCAGTTCCAATGCCCGGAGGGTGCTCGAATGGGCGCTGGACGGCGAGCGGCCGGATAATCCAAGCGGCAAGCGCAAGGTGATCTTTCTTCCAGATCAGCATCTGGGACGTAACACGGCTTATGGCATGGGTTGGCCTCTTGAGTCGATGGTGGTATTCGATCCGAAGCAGCCCGATGGCGGCATGAGCCATCAACAAATTCGAACGGCCACGATATTTCTTTGGAAGGGCCATTGCAGCGTTCATCAACTCTTCACCAGCCAGCAGATACGCGACATCCGCGCAGCCGACCCCACATTTCGAGTCATCGTTCACCCCGAATGCGATNNCTAGTCGGTCGTGCAGGACGCCGATCTCGCGGGCAGTACCGAGTTCATCATCAAAACAATCGAAGCCTCGCCGCCCGGCAGCAAATGGGCCGTGGGAACCGAGGTGCATCTCGTCCACCGGCTGGCCAAACGCTTCGAGAGCGTCAAAACCATCCGGCTGCTCTCCGGAATTCAATGTCTTTGCACGACGATGTATCGAATCGACCTGAAGCACCTTTTGTGGGTGCTGGATGAACTGTCGGATGGTCGCGTCGTGAATCAGATTCGCGTCGATCCCGAGACAAAGGCCCTCGCCCGAATCGCCCTGGACCGCATGTTGTCGCTCGTCGGCGACGGCGCTGCCAAATCCCAGCTCGTGACCGTCGACTGACAGACTGCGTTGCAGGTTACTACAGTGGTAATGTGATGAGCCATGTGATTTAAGGCAAGCTGGATGCCGGGGGAGAAGCATGATCTCCCCAAACTCCTTGTGTTGAATCGCAATATTCACCAGTCTAATTCCGCTGGTTGGGTCGTCACACTAGGTTTCTTTGATGACCATGGCAGGCCAAAAGTATCGTCGTAACGCTTGAACAAGATTGCGAGCTGCGAATCGGAAAATATTTCATCAGGATTCGAAATGAATACGAATCGCCTTCTTGAGATTTCAAATAAAGCACACGAACATTCAATGCTTGTAAGTCTATTCTCGCCCACCATTGCTCAAAGATGCGATTCTTAGAGGCAGTCTTTGCTGCCCTTGGGTGTGGGGCAAAATCGCGCCACTCGTTTAAGGGACGATGCAATTCCAGATCGTGCTCAAGTCGTTGCCATCCTCGCGATTCGAAGTGTTTCGCCAGTTCTTCCAGAAACTCAGTCGGCGGCCACGGGATATTCAAATCGTAACTTACAAAGCCGAATTCGCGCCCATACATCTTTGAGTTGGGTTCATAGTGAACATTGGAAGCGATCTCGTGGACAAAAAACGGCTCACCCGGGCGAAGCACATTTGCAGACTTGGGAGTCTGAGTTTCGTCCCCGCAATTACACAAGAATAGGACACAAGCCAATACACTCGCACACGTAAAATGTTTTGGCGACATAATACTTTTTCCGAGCGATCAAGATTCGCAACCTGGGTCTCGGTCGTCGTTCAGGTCGCTATTGAGCAGCTATCTTAACAAACCACTGATTGAAATGTCGCTCAAAACGCAAACCTCAACCCCACAACCAGCGCATACTCCGTCTCCGGCCGATTCGACACATCCCGCCACGCAGGTAATTGCAACGAAAGTTCCAGCGTCCACGTACTAGCCTCATACATCAACCCAGGCGACAGCAGCAACTCATTGTCGCCGTTCGTTTCATACGTGCCGTTAAGCTCCGCCACCGCGTACCACGCACCGCCCGATGAGTTTTCGTCGAAAGTCTCAGGATGCAAACGGTAGAGATACGCGCCGTTGTACCGGAGCACGTCGGCTGTGCTCATGCCGGCATAGGTAGGCTCGCTTGCTCCATCGGTGGTGAAAGTCCATTGCAAATTGCCGTTAAGCCCGTGCCGACCGGCAATGTGCGTCGCCGCCAGCCCGATCGCCGGGTTGTACGCATCATTGGTGAACGGCCCGTCGCCGGTGCGAATCTCCGCGCCACCTAGAGCCGCGATCCGCGTCGTGTCCAGTGGGCCGTGGTCGTTTCGATAGAACCGCCATTTGGCAAGCAGCGTGACGTCGCCGACGCCTTGCGCTCGATCCATCCGATCGCCCAGATCGAAACTCCGCCGACGCGAAATGACCGGCGTGCGCAGCGACAGCGACCAGTCCTTCGTGAGGCCATAATTGATCGTCGTGAGAAGCTGGTAATCCCGAGTCTGGCCGCGATCCGCGCGCGGCCCATGATCGAGATCGAGGCTGATGAACCGGAATTGCTCCTTGAGTATGAAATGACCCGGCGAAGGCTGTGTGGCCGAATCACCGCTGATCGGCTCCTGTGCGCTTAGATTAGATGCGGGAACGAAAATGGTCAGGATTTGCAGGAACAGCCCGACCCGCATCGAAAATCGGCCAAAACGCATGAACATGTCTTGCAGGCGCATATCGTGCAGATCATCTTGCTCGCTCCGTCGGCCATGTCAATGCTGACCAGCGTAAAGCCGCTCTCGTCGACGGCTTTTCTGATCTGTTGCTGAGTGGGTGGCTGCGCGTCGGAAAGGGCTACGGTGACCATGCCCGCTCCGAGATTCACATGCACGCCGCGGACGCCGGGCACTTCCATCAGCTTGAGATTGATGTTGTGGGCGCACAGCGGACAGGAAAGCCCGTTGACGCGCATCGACGCTATCTTCGCGTCGGCGGGGAAGTGATCTTTCGACACGGCCATCCGCGAAGTGGATCGGCAACCTGAAGCAAGTATCGCCGCCGTGGCGAGCAGCCTGACATGGAGTGGTATTCGCGTTCGCATGTGTGATCACAACCTGGCTTCCTGCACTTCATTATATCAAATCAGTCGGGTGAATCCCATCCGATTTCAGCCGTTGGCTCAAAAAGTCGCGCCACTGAGTGTGATACCCCGCTGATTACTCGGGTTGAGACACCAAAGACGAACTAATTTGTTCTCGAATGACGTCCGTTTGTCCTGAGAAGTACCCCGGACAGTGGAAACGCTAGCGGGTCTGGAACTGCATTCGCACGATTGACTGGAGTGTGACGGCTCCCTCGCCGGCCAGGTCATAGGAAACGCGCAATGCGGGTTTGTTGATGCGGATCAGCTTGGCGAGATCGATCGGCGTCCCCACGAGGACCAGGTCGCATGGCGTGGCGTTGATCGTCGCTTCCAAATCGGCCATCTGCTGACGCCCATAGCCCATCGCGGGAAGTATGTCGGTAATGTGCGAGTACTTGGCGAAGACGCCTTTGATCGAGCCGGCCGCATACGGTCGCGGATCGACAATCGCTGCCGCGCCAAACTGTCTCGCCGCAACGTGCGCTGCGCCGAATCGCATCTCGCCGTGGGTGAGCGTAGGCCCATCTTCAACCGCGAGGATGCGCTTGCCACGAATCTGCTCGTGACCTTCGCACAGAATCTGCGAATCGGCGCGAATCACACGGGCCTTTGGATTGAGTCTCGCAGCGTTGCCCTCGACGACGGCGATATCTTCAGCGCGAGCCGTGTTCACCTTGTTGATGACGATGACATTCGCCATGCGAAAGTTGGTCTCGCCCGGGTAGTACGTCTGCTCGTGGCCCGGCCGGTGCGGATCGGCGACGAGGATGTGCAGATCGGGTTTGAAGAATGGCGTGTCGTTGTTGCCGCCGTCCCAGATAACGACGTCCGCCTCCTTCTCGGCCGAACGCAGAATCTGCTCATAGTCGATCCCTGCGAAGAGCAGGTTTCCGTTTCGGATGTGCAGCTCGTATTCCTCCCGCTCCTCGATGGTACACTCGTAACGATCCATGTCTTCAATCGTCGCGTAGCGCTGGCAAATCTGTTTGGTCAAATCGCCATAAGGCATGGGGTGGCGGGCGACTGCCACTTTCTTGCCCATCCCCCGCAACGTGCCCGCAACGTAGCGAGTCGTCTGACTCTTGCCGGAGCCAGTCCGAACCGCGCAGATGGCAATGACTGGCTTCGTGGAGCGGAGCATCGTCGCACGTGTACCCGCCAACTGGAAACCCGCGCCCGCAGCGCCGACCCGTGCGGCCAGATGCATCACGTAGTCGTACGGCACGTCGGAATAGCTGAAGACGCAAAGATCAATCTCATGCTGGGCGATGAGCCTCTCAAGCTCGGCTTCGGGATGGATTGGAATACCCTGCGGATACTGCGGCCCCGCCAACACGGCCGGATACGTGCGGCCTTCGATATTCGGTATCTGCGTGGCGGTAAAGCCAATGACGCGAAAGCGCGGGTCGTTTCGATAGCAGCAGTTGAAATTGTGAAAGTCCCGACCAGCCGCGCCGAGGATTAGAACTGAGATAGGCTTCGCCGAGTCAGACACAAAGAATCCCTTTGGTCGCGGCTGTCAGGGCTTCAGGTAAAGCGCTTGCAGCAAGAACCGTTATGATCGATCGCAGCCGGTCATTGTAGCAAAAGTGAACAGCCACCCGCCATTGTAGCCCAATTCCCATGTTACAAATAACTTGGACTGGGAGGATTGACTTGCCGCTGTTCTAGTGTATTATAACAGTATGAGTGTTCGCCTCTCGCCCTCGAGCAACGTGCCGATCTACCAGCAGATCGTCGATCAGTTGGGCATGCAAATCGCCGGTGGACGCCTGAAGTCCGGCGATCGGCTGCCGAGTGTGCGCGAGATGGCTCGGGCGCTACCCGCCAATCAAAACACGGTCCTGAAGGCCTACGAAGTGCTAGAGCGAGATGGCTTTATCGAGCGCCGGCATGGCGATGGAACCTTTGTCGCCCATGCGGGATCGCCGCTTCGGCTGGCTGAACGCCGCAGGCGCGTGGCCGACGCGATTGCACAGGCCGTCGTCCTGGCCAGACATTTCAGACTATCCGCTACGGACCTTCAGCGCCTGCTCGACGAGCAATTGGCGCAATTCCCATCGGAAACCGAGGATTAGAGCCATGTCAGAAGCGATCATAGACATTTGTGGTCTGCACAAGCGATTTGGCGCCAAGACAGTGCTCGACGGGGTCGATTTGCAAGTCCCTCGCGGATCCATCTTTGGTTTCCTCGGGCTCAACGGAGCAGGCAAAACCACCACGATTAGCATCCTGCTCGGCTTGCTCAAACCCGATCGTGGCGAGTGCATGGTGAGCGGCGTCGATCCGGCGCGCGACTCCGTCGAAGTTCGTCGGCGGGTAGGTTACATGGCCGAGAATCAAATCATGTACGCCTGGATGCGCGTCCGCGAAATCATCGATTGGTGCGGCGGCTTCTATCCGACGTGGGACGCGAAACTCGCAGAGTCGTTGCGAGAGCAGATGGGGCTGTCGAGCGATGCAAAAGTGGGCACACTTTCCAAGGGCCAGTCGAGCAAGCTTGCGTTGATCCTCGCACTGGCCCATCGCCCGGAACTCGTGATTCTCGACGACCCGGCGCTCGGACTGGACCCGCTCGCAAGACGCGATTTTCTGCGCGACGTGATCGGGCAGCTTCAGGCCCGCGAGGTAACCGTTTTCTTCTCTTCACATCTGCTTTACGAAATCGAGCCGATCTGCGACCGCGTGGCCATCCTCCAGAACGGACGCATCGTCGCCTGCGATACGGTCGATACGCTGCGCGAGCGCGTTCGGCGTGTTGAGCTGCCGCTGACCGATGCCGCGAAACTCCGGGAAGTTCCATGGCTGCTCGATGTTCGCACGGAAGGAGACCGGACGTTTGTGACTGTGGCAGATTTCGAGGCAGCGCGAGAGCCGCTCGATCGCCTGAGCAGGAACGGGATGCCCGCGACAAGCCTCAATCTGGACGAAATCTTCGAAGCATACGTCGCCGGCCGAAAGGAGGCCGTCGCATGAAAACCAAATCGCATTGGATCAGATCGATGGCGTGGAAGGAATGGCGCGAACAGCGATGGCGCCTCGCGCTCGGAGCGATCACACTCACAGTGATCTCTGCGAGTCTCGTACGAGCGCAACTTGTCACGACGGCCGAAGCCCAGGTCATCGTGTTTGGCCCACTCGGCCTAGTGCTGAGCATCTTCATGGCGATGGGCCCCGTGCCGCCGGAGAAAGCGGAGGGCACATGGCATTTTCTCACCTCCAAGCCCATGCGGCACGGCGAACTAATGATCGCCAAATGGGCAACCGGCGCGATCGGCTTGGTGACGTCGCTCGTCCTCGCCGGCATCGCGGCGTATTTTGCAGCCCGCAGTCGAGGCTTATTCGATCTGCCACGTGCTCCAGAGGGTTGGAGCATGGTGGGTGAAGTAATTAGTGAGACACGAGAAGCGCCGGCCTCCGAGCCATTAATCATCGCACAAGACTCGCCACAACTCCTGCTGCGGATAGTCATCACGGCGTGCGCGGCGTTCCTCTCTTTCTACAGTCTGCTATTCGTCGTAATGAACCGAGCTCGCAGTGAACTGCACGCCGGGCTCGCAGGCATCTTGGCGACCATCGTGGTAATCGCCTGGGCATCCCAATTCCCAGCCTCGCTCGGCGATGCGCTGAACGCCTACCCCTCACTGAAATCGGCCGCCTACTATTCGTCTCTTGTCAATCCGCTCTGTCCACTCTTTCTCATGACGGACAGTTCGTCGAGCAAGCAATGGCTGGCAGTCGTGCTTGTTCCCATGTTGTGGGCGGGCTTGCCAATTCTTCATTGGATGCGCCGTGACCCGAGGGCACTTCGATGACTAGTTCGCGTTCACAGCCAAGGATCAATACCGGAAGGTTGCTGCTGCGCAAGGAGTTCAACGAGAGCACTTCTGCGCTGTTGGTCGGGCTTGCCATCTACGTATTCCTACCATCGATGTGGACGCTGATCATGGCAGTACTTGATCCGCGCGATGGCATCTTCCCCGGAATCGCCAGCATTCTTTGGCTACTTACAGGCTGGCTCTTCTCGGCGGTCCTCGGCGCGCAGATTGTGTGCCGCGATCTGGGCACGCCGTTGGAAAGATTCCTACTTGCGAGGCCCATTACGGAGGCACAGGTTCTCGGAGCTAAGGCGAGGGTTGGCTTCTTGTTGATCCTGCTCATCGCTGTTGTGATCGGCGCGCTCGAAGTTCTTTGGTTATGGCTCGCACCGACGTATCGAGGAGCCAAATTCTCCGGTTTTGGCGGCGCTTACGTGCTGGCGACCGGGTTGAGCGCATGTGCCTATTGGATGGCCTTCGCGGCGGCATGCATCACTCGCCGTTCACTGACCAGTTCGCTGGCGGCAACGTTCACCATCGTCGTCATGGTGACGATTCCAATGATCGTAAGGATACGTGGCCTTCCTGAGATGTTCGAATTGCTCTACGACGCTCAGCGCAATTATTCGAGCCTTGCTCTCGCGTTCATCGTGCTATTCATCACGCCATGGGTCGTCGCACTGGCTGTTCGACGCGTATTTGCGTCGAGCGAGCGAAGGATTACGATTGGATCGCGTCAACTGATTTGGACCGCTACTCTGACGCNNTCTTGGCCATGCGCGAAGTCGGCGCGAGCCAGCCTCTAACTGTAACTTGCTGGCACTCCAAGAACACGAAAGACAATCGGCCGGTGAGATTTGCAGTCGGTCCGCATCGCGTGGCGACATCCACTGATGATCGATTGGCACAATTGATTGACTTGGACGATTCCGGCCGAATTGCTCGTACGCGTAAGATGAATCGAGTTGTGTCCTCAGCGTTGATTGACCAGGCTGAAAGCTATGGCCGTGAAGTATGGGTATTTGATGACGATGGCGATCTTAATTCGATTCGGAGAGTCCAAACTAACTACCGTAAGGAGCAAGATTGGATATGCAACTGGCAACTCGTGCTTCGCAAATTAAACTGGGAACGTGGCACTGTCGGCGCCCCAATTCTGCTCCCATGGCCGTCAGATCGACAGCGCCATGAGAATTGCTACGTAGTTGATTTCCTTTTTGAGGAGTCGAGGCTGTACGTACTCATGTCAACATCGATTGGTAAGACTGGTTCAAACGAGATTGTTGTCTATCAAGTCAACTCGGAGAACGCGACGGTTCTTGATTCAGCCAGTTTCCATTCTCAAGCTCGATACATATCAGGTTTTGATTCAATATGGGGCACGCGCTCGATCAACACGCCGCCTCGACGACTTGGAGTCAGGGGGGAGGGGTTGGATTTCTTGTTCTGGTTTGATCCAAATACGCCTGTCGCGAAGCTACAGTCAGCGATTGGCTCGCCTGCATTTGACAACGTGATCGAGTATTTTCCACGCTGCGATCGATCGGGATTGAAGGTCATCCAGAATAACTGGATTCCTATAGACCAGAGACGCTGGTCTTGCGATTCTGACGGCGTCATCGGTCGCGTTCATGCCAGCCCGTTGGCAAACCTTTTTCGGTCCGAGTACTTGCGTCTATCGTCCGCAGGGCCCAATCGATGGGTAGAACTTCATCTGAGGCAAGCGATCGTGTACGACCTAACCGATCCAGCGCATCCGCAGCGGATCGGCCATATCACTGCTCCTTTTTGTCTGGAGGGTACGGTGTCTGGTGACTTTCTTGTGATGGCTCACGGCCCGGGGTTTTCCGTCGCCCGGCTTCCTTCGATTGAGAAGCACTAATCAAGCTGCTACTTGATCGTCTCGGCATCCGCCAGCACTGGCCCGATCCGATCCATCGCCCAGTCGATTTCCTTCTTGTCGATCACCAGCGGTGGGGCGAAGCGAATCACGTCTTCGTGGGCGTCTTTGCAGAGAATCCCGTGCGTCATGAACGCCTCGCAGAAGCGGCGGGCATTGCCATACTCGGGCTTGATCTGCACGCCGATCAGCAGTCCGCGGCCGCGAATTTCTTTGACTGCGGGCGACTTCACGGCAGCCAGCTTGTTTCGGAAATACTCGCCAAGCTCGCGCGAGCGCTTCTCGAGGCCCTCGTTCTTGATGAGATCGATTGCGACACGACCCACCGCGCACGCCAACGGGTTGCCGCCAAATGTCGAACCGTGATCGCCGGGATGGAAGACGCTCATGATCTTGCGCGACGTAACGATCGCCGAAATCGGAACCATGCCTCCGCCCAGCGCCTTACCCAAGCACATCATGTCTGGTCGAGCGCCGGGACCATCGTGCTGCCACGCAAAGCGATCACCCGTGCGACACAAGCCCGTCTGAATCTCGTCGGCGATGAAGAGAATGTTGTGCTTCGTGCAGATGTCGCGCACCTGCTTGAGATAGCCATCGGGCGGAACGAGAATGCCGCTCTCGGCCTGGATCGGTTCGACGAGAAACGCGACAGTGTTCTTGGTGATCGCCTTTTCAAGCGCCGCCGCGTCGCCGAAATCGACAAGTGGAAATCCCGGCGTGAACGGGCCGAAGCCGTCGCGATATTGGGCATCGGTGCTGAAGCTCACCACCGTCGTCGTGCGGCCGTGGAAATTGCCCTTGGCGCAGATGATCTCGGCCTTGTCTTTCTCGACGCGCTTGTCCGTGTACCCCCACTTGCGGGCCGCCTTAACGGCCGTCTCGACAGCCTCAGCGCCGCTGTTCATCGGCAGCACCGCCTCAAAGCCGGTGAGGTCGCACAATTCCTTGCAGAAGGGTCCGAGCTGATCGTTGTGAAAGGCACGCGAAGTAAGCGTCGCCTTGGTGAGCTGCTTCGTCGCGGCCGCGATAAGCCGCTTGTGCGAATAGCCGAAGTTCAGCGCCGAGTAGGCTGAGAGCATGTCGAGGAACCGGTTGCCGTCGACATCGGTGACCCAGACTCCTTCACCCGACTCAATGACCACCGGCAGTGGGTGATAGTTATGAGCGCCGTAACGCTCCGCCAACTGAATGTGCTCTCCCGTTTTGCTTTCGACCGTGGCTGTGGACATTTTGGCGATTTGCTCCTTGGGTTCTCGGACGGCTGGCTACCCAGCCGACGACATCCTATCGGTTCGAGTGTCCAATCTCAAGCGCTTACCCGTTAGTGACATATTGTTAACACTTGTCCGGACAGATAGTTACAACTCAGGCGTCGAAGCCGGATTTGGCTAGCCTGTGCCGACGAGTTACAATATGTGAATCAGAAGCGGTCCTGCTCGGACCGATACTTGAGGCACTAGGTCGAATGTTTCTTGCGACGCGAATCCTGGCGATAGCTTTCATTTGCCCCTCGATGGCTGTGCCCCGATGGATTGTTCCCTGCTGCCCGTCGAATGAATCCGAGGATTCGTCGGACCTGTGTTGCGTCACCGCAGAATCATCGGTGACGGTCGAAGGGCATCTCGTTAAAGACGCCTGCTGCAACGACGATGATTGCCCCCATCCGATTTCGCAGGATCAGAATGATAGGCCGACACATGGCTGCATCGGTTGCATGGCGCCCTGTTGCTTGAAAGCGCCGATCCCTGCCGCGACGCCCACCGGTTATCTCACCGAGCTTCCGCCGCACCTAGTCTGGGTCATCATCGATCGACCGCCGCAAGGCTCGTTCATCGATGGCATCTTTCGCCCTCCGCGCGCCTAGCTCCACCTGACACTTTCCAACTGACATCAACCGAGTCTTAGTCCGCGCCCGCGCGAAGTTTCAGACCGCACGTATTCGCGACTGTTGCTTTCGGTGGGCATATCAAGATGTGTCGTCGTGGAGCCGTATCATGAATGCGGATCTGTCGCACCTTCAACTACATGCCAACACCGGCCCGACTGCGCGCCCCGGCTTCGTACCTGCGATTCCACTGCCTGCGTTCAAGTGGAAGACTCGCCTCCTACTGCCGGGCCTGCTGGTGCTTGGCGTAACAATCATCCTGATCGCGGCTGCCGGCGGAAGCTTGATGCCCAGCACCCCGGTCCGCGTCGTTCCCGCGATCACGCGAGGGCACGGCGGCCCCGCCACCGGTTCGGGCGGTCAGGCAACTGTGCAGGCGGCCGGATGGGTCGAGCCTGATCCCTATTACCAGGTAGTGTCCGCCCTCACCGACGGCATCGTGAAGGAGATACTCGTATTGGAA
>CXWL01010539.1_pt1 | contig 12113 bp, 10 predicted proteins | sample 590931 | NCBI WGS metagenome assembly CXWL01 (sample SAMEA3498368, study PRJEB10139) | groundwater metagenome | biome: water well; material: biofilm material | place: Germany | collected 2015-04-27
GCGTGGAGGTAGTAGAAGCCGCAAACAAAATTGAGCAGCAGGTAGCCGCTGAGCGCCAGCACGTCCCACGCCAGCATGGAGCCGGGCATGTTGAAGATGCCGATGAACGGCAACATGTGCCATAGCCGGTCCGGGCGCCCCATGTGGGCGAAGACGAACAGCATGACCATGATGACCGCCGCAATCGCCAGCATTTCACCCAGCACCGTCACTTCGTGCATGGCCTTGTGGTGGTAGATGTAGGCGGGAAAGACGATGGTCACCGCCCCGGCCGCCACGCCCACCAGAAACACCAGATTGGCAAAGTAGAGGCCATCGTGAATCTGGCTGGTCATGCCGGTGACGATCAGCCCCTCGGTGTTTTGCAGGTAGAACGCATAAAGCGCACCCGCGCTGAGGAGGGCCAGAAAGCCCATCCAGGCATAAAACTTGGCGCCGCCCTTGAGGACATAACGGCTGTAGTCGATGGTGAAGTTGATGAGTGTGCGCACGGTCCGGCTCCTCAATCGTAGAAGTAAAAGAACTTCGGAAAAGTATTGAGTTCGGCCTTCAGGCGGAACACGTTCTTTCTGGCCAATATCAGGCTGACTTCACTCTGCGGGTCGAGCAGGTTGCCAAACTTGCGCGCACCCACCGGGCAGACTTCGACGCAGGCCGGGTAGCGCCCTTGGCGGGTGCGCTGCAGGCACCAGTGGCATTTTTCAACCACGCCGCGCATGCGCGGCCGGTTGCCCAGGTAGTGCGTCACCGGGTTCATCTCGTCCTTGGGCAATACCGGCGTGGTCAGGTTGATGCGGCGCGCCCAGTAGGGGCAGGCCCCCATGCACATGCGGCAACCAATACACCAGTTGTAGTCGATCACCACCGGGCCATCGGCTTCACGGTAGGTCGTGCGCACCGGGCACACCTTGACGCAAGGCGGCTTCTCGCACTGCATACAGGCAATTGGCATGTAGGTGGCGTCTTTTTCGGGAACGGCCTTCGGTTCGTAGTGATACTGCCCTTCCAGTACCTGACCGGCCGGCGTGTAGGCGTTACCACCAACCTGTATGCCCAGCCCTTCCGGGTAGCCCTGGTCCATCTTGGCCTGCGCGAATTCCCCGCGCTCCATGCGCAGCACCTGGATCCATTCGATGCTCTCGCCGGGGTTCTTGCCGCGCGACTGGTTGTTTTCCTCGACGCATGCCTTGACACAGCGGCGGCAACCTATGCACTTGCGGATGTTCAGGGCGTAGCCCATCAGCACCCCCGGTGCCGCCTCGGTGGTGTCAACCGTTACCTTCTTGCCGTATTGGGTGGAGTAACGCCGCTCCAACCGGGCGCGCGCCTCGGCCTTTTCGGCGGCCGTCATCAAGCGGTAGTTGCCCTGAAAGTGTTCGGCCCATTCAACCGTGGCCTGGGCATCGTCAGTCTGGGTCATCAGCGCGGCAGCACCCATTAAGGAGGACATGCTCAGCATTCCCCCGGCTGCCAAGAAGTTGCGGCGCGAACTGGCCTTGCCCGATTCGACGGGCAGGGGCGCCAGGGGTCGCGCCGAACAGGCGGACGCGCACTGTGGTTGGGAATCGCCAGTTGGGCTCTTGTCAGGGGTCACAGTCGTTCTCCAGTACAGGTAATTGGGTTCGCGTCGTACAAGTCACGGCAAACCGCGCCCAGCTACCGGTGCAGGCATGAACGCATCCGAGTCTTCAATGGCGCGCCGAACCACCGCTACTGCTGGCGGTCAACGAACGGGACAACTGAGGAGTTACGGAAAAGTGACGTGACGATTCTTGAACGTCGATGGTAAAAGACGGGGGAAAAATAGATTTGACATGGATCATGCGCGCCCGGTTTTTCGGTCGACGCCAGAATCCTCCAACGCGGTCGGTGCACGGGGCCAGAGCGTGATGCCTCGCCCTCCCAAATGAGAAACCCGGCACACAGGTCCGGGTTGGTCCCCGAATACGGGGCACGCAGTGCGTGAGGCAATCGCCTGAATGAACTATGCGCCGACTGGAGGCGGAGTGTTTGTTCCAGGTCAAATAGGCCTCGGTTTACTGGCCAACAAGGCCCCCAATTGACGCGTGCCAAGCCGGATCCGCCAAGACGACTAAAATCCGTTTATGTCCAAACCAGTCACCAAGACAAAGATCCTCGACCACGGACTACGCTACCAGTCGAAAGTCAGTGGCTCACCGTTCAANNCACCGCGTGCGTTCAACCATGACCACGCGCAAGTTCATCGGAAAGTCGCAAGTCGTTTGCGCGCCATCGTGCAAGACTGCTCAATAGGCTGAGGCGGGCGTGGTCCTCGCGGGCTAGCTCATGCCGACCCGCTGGCCTTCTTCAGCAGGGCGTAAATCTGGTCCTTGAGCAGAAGCTTTTCTTTCTTGAGGGTTTCGATGTCTTCATGTGAGCCGATCTCTATACGCGACTCCATGTTCTTGACCTTCTGATCCACCGCGTTGTGCTGCTCGAATAGGCGATTGAAATGGTGATCAGTGGTTTTCAGTTGCGAAATGAGATCACGGTATTCAGGAAACATGGAAACTCCTTTGCGTGGACGGGGGAAACTGCGCGATAACTGGTCGCGAATGACTACATGCTAATGCAGCGCCGGTTTCTTGCACCGCTACAGTTGCCACAAAAAAACAGAAAGGGCCACAAGGGCCCTTTCTGAAAAGCGACGCTTTCGAGAGACGTGCTTACTTCTTGGCGGCAGGCTTGACGGCCTTAGCAGGCGCCGCGGCTTTGGGAGCCGCCTTGGCCACTGGTGCGGCAGGCGCTGCAGTGGCTTTCAGTGCAGTACGCTGATCACGCAGGCCATTGATTTCCGCATTGATCTTGTCTTTGCGTTCGGTCAACTTCGCAATGCTTGCGCTCAACTTCGCAACGGCCTTGGCCGTCTTGGACACGGGCGCCTTCTTCGGAGCCGGCTTGGCAGCGGGCTTTGCCACCTTGGTGGGGGTCTTCACTTTCGGAGTCGCGGCCGCCTTGGGGGCCGCTTTTTTTGCAGTTGCCATTGTCAGATTTCCTTTTTGGTTTAACTGGCAAACGTGTTTTGCCAGCACCGGTATTGTCGCCAATATTTGCCAGCCTCGCGATTGACGGATTCCGCATTCGAAAAGTGCCGCCGCTGGCTGGTCAAATTCGGCGAGGCGTCCCGCGGCTTGTCGCGCTGCGCTGGAGCCTGCGCGGTGGGATACTGCGGCCTGAACTATCGCGCAAACAATGTGAACCATGATCTGGGCCACTCTGCTGATGATCGGGGCGAACCCGACAACCCGTGGCGGCTCGCGCTTGAAAGTTCCGGCGAGGGGCTTTGGGATTGGAATGTCGTTACCGGCGAGCAGACGCATTCCCGCCAGTGGCAAGAGATGCTGGGCTTCGCGGTCGACGAGATCGGCCCGGGCTACCATGAGTTTGTCACCCGTGTTCACCCGGACGATCTGCGCGGTGTGTTGGCGGCGGTCCAAGCCTGCCACGAGGGTCGGGCGTCGAGCTATGCGGTGGACCTGCGCATGCGTTGCAAGGATGGTTCCTGGAAATGGATTCTGAGCCGCGGCCGGGTGGTTGGCCGTGACGAGCAGGGCAAGCCCTTGCGCATGGTCGGTACGCACACCGATATCTCGGTGCGCAAGCACGTCGAAGCCGCCTTGCGAGACGTGAATCTGCGGCTTCGCACGCAGACCAGCCGCCTGCAAACCACGCTGGCCAGTATTGGCCAAGGCATTTTGGTGGTGGACGCCAGCGGGCGCATCGACACCTTCAATCTGCGAGTGTGTGAGTTGTTAGACGTGCCGCAGAGCTTCCTTGCGCGCCGCCCGACCTTGCAGGAGCTGGGCGTCTTGCAGCACCAGAAGGGTGACTTCGGTGCCGACACCAGCCTGGTTGACAGCCATGCACGCGATTACGTCGCCAGCGCCGGTCAGGGCGCCATCCCCGAGCGCTACCTGCGCCTGACGCCGGCTGGGCGGACGCTCGAAGTCAAGACGCAGGTGCTGCCCCACGGCGGACTGGTTCGCACCATCGCCGATGTCACCGACTACATCCAGGCCGAGGCCGCGCGAAGCAGGCTGGACGTGTTGCTCGAAGCTACCCAGTCGATTGCCCACGTCGGCGGGTGGGAAATCGATTTCGTCCATGACACGCTGTTCTGGACCGCCGGGGTCTACCGCGTCCTTGAAACGTCGCCCCAGGAGTACCTGCCCGCCAGCGCAACCGCGAGACGGTTCTTTACGCCCGAGTCTCTCGCGTTGGTGGCAGGCTTCGCCGCGGACGTGCCGAACCAGCCAACAGAGCATGAGCTGGAACTGGAGATGATCACCGCCAAGGGGCGGCGCATCTGGGTGAGCACCCGCGGCATCACCACCGTCGAGAACGGCCGCGCGCTCAAGCGGGTGGCGGTGCTGCAGGACATCACCGAACGAAAGCAGGCCGAGACCGCGCTGCATGAACTCAACGCCCGTCTGACCGAGAACGCACGTCTGTTGGAGACCACGCTGGCCAGCATCAGCCAGGGCATCTTCATGGTGGATGCGGATGGGCGGGTGGGAACCTTCAATCCGCGGGTCTGTGAGTTGCTGGAGTTGTCGCCGGACTACCTGGCGACTCGCCCAACGTTGCCGGAGATCACCACGTTTCAACTCAACCGGGGTGACTTCGGCCCCGCTGCCAGCCTGGTGGACGCCCATGCGCGTCCCTATGCCGCCAATGGTGGCCAAGGGGCGGTGCCGGCGCGCTACCTGCGCGAGACCCGCACCGGGCGCACGCTGGAGATCAACAGCCATATGCTGCCCACCGGCGGCATGGTGCGTACCTTTGCGGACGTGACCGACTACGTGCAGTCCGAGGCGGCTCGTCAACGGCTGGATCTGCTGCTTGATGCAACACAGTCGATTGCCCAGGTCGGCGGTTGGGAAGTCGACCTGGTGAGTGACCGGGTATTCTGGACGGCGGGCATTTACCGCATGCTCGACACGTCCGAGCAGCAGTTCAAGCCCCGCGACACGGCTTCAACGCGTCAGTTCCTCCCGCCCGAGTCCCTTGAGCGGGTCCGCCAAGCGTATGCCGACACGGCACGCCAGCCAACGTCGCACGACGTGGAACTGGAGCTGATCACCGCCACTGGTCGGCGCATCTGGGTTCATTCAGTGGGCACCGCCACCTGGGACCAGGGGCGCCTGACCAAGCGGACATCGGTTCTGCAAGACATCACCGAACGCAAACAGGCGCAAGCGGTGTGGCTCGAAAACGAGGAGCGCTGGAAACTCGCGCTGGAGAGTACCGGTGACGGCGTGTGGGATTGGCACATCCAGGAAGGAAAGGAGTTCTTCTCCAAGCGCTTGCTTGAAATGTATGGCTTCGAGGAGCATGAGCTGGACGCCCTGCCCGAAGAACTGGANNTATGTCAACGAACATCGGGTGCGCTGCAAGGACGGCAGTTGGAAATGGGTGCTGGCCCGGGGCATGGTGATCAGCCGTGATGCACAGGGCCGGCCCCTGCGCATGATTGGCACCCACACGGACATCACCGACCGCAAGCAGTCCGAGGCGCTGATCTGGCACCAGGCGCATTTCGATGCGCTCACTGGCCTGCCCAACCGCCGCATGCTGCGCGAATGGTTGGAACTGGAGATCAAGAAGACCCGTCGCGCAGGCTTGCAGCTTGCCATTCTGTTCATTGACCTGGACCACTTCAAGGAGGTCAATGACACGCTCGGGCACGGTAGTGGTGACTTGTTGTTGGTCGAGGCCGCGCGACGCATCCGCCGCTGCGTGCGCGCGTGCGACACGGTGGCCCGCATGGGGGGCGATGAATTTACGGTGGTGCTGACCGAACTGACGGCCGAGACCAGCCTGGAGCCCATCGTGCAAGCGCTGCTGTGGGAGATGGAGGCGGTGTTCCAGTTGGGCTCCGAGCAGGTGTTTGTCTCGGCCAGCATCGGCATCACGCTGTTTCCGCGGGACGCCGATGAGGTCGAAGATCTGTTCAAACACGCCGATCAGGCGTTGTACGTGGCCAAGGGGGCCGGGCGCAAGCGCTTTAGCTTCTTCACGCCGTCGCTGCAGGAGGCAGCGCAAACACGGGTACGCCTGGCCAATGACCTGCGCGCCGGACTGGCCGAGGCGCAGTTTCGCATGGTGTACCAGCCGATTGTGGAGCTCGCCAACGGTCGCATTCACAAGGCCGAAGCCTTGCTGCGTTGGCAGCATCCCACGCGTGGGNNGAGTGGGTGTTCCAGCAAGCGGCTGACCAGGTGCGCCGTTGGCGCTTGTCGCTGGCCCCAAACTTCCAGATCAGCATCAACAAGTCACCGGTGCAATTCCATCGCGACAGCCTGGCCAACCAGTCCTGGATCAAGCAGCTTGAACGGCTGGGATTGCCAGGGGAGAGCCTGGCGGTCGAGATCACCGAAGGACTGCTGCTGGGCAACAGCGCCAGCGTGACCGACCACCTGTTGGCGCTGCGCGATGCCGGTGTTCAAGTGGCACTGGACGACTTTGGTACCGGCTATTCGTCCTTGTCCTACTTGCAGAAGTTCGACATCGACTTTGTCAAGATCGACCAGTCCTTCGTGCGCCATCTCGATCCCGCGTCCACCGAGCTGGCCTTGTGCAAGGCCATCATCGTGATGGCGCACGAGCTCGGCATCAAGGTGATTGCCGAGGGCGTCGAGACCGCCCAGCAACGCGATCTGCTGGCNNCGCCGCAGTTGGCTGCGCCGGGTGTGGATCGATCTGCGGGACAAGTACCACGGGCTGGACAAAGTGTTGGTTGGCCTACCGTCGGCAGTCGACACCTTCACCCGCCATCTGGATCGTCTTGTTGGCCGCAGCTACAACGGCGTCTGGCAGCGATTGTTCATGGACGGACACTCGCTGGTGCCGGTGTTGTGCATGCTGGTCGCCATTGTCTTTACCGTGCTCGGGCCGACTCCGCGGTTTCGGGGCTGGCCAGCCGTTACGGGCATGTTCGTGGCGGTGGCGGTGTACTGGCTGTGTGTGCGCCTCGTGCTGGCCCGTCGCGCCGACGGGCGCGGCCTGCTCGGCTTCCAGATCGTCGTGCTGTCGGTGCTGGCGGCGGTGTATGCCGTCTGGCTGCCGGCCGATGGCGCCTCCGAGGCCCTGCCTGCCCCCTACCACAACCTGTTTGCGCCCGCCATGCTGGCGCTGCTGGCCTTGGCCGCTTTGTCGGGGCGTGTGGCGTGGTGGGTGATGCGCGGTTTCCCGCACGCGGACCGGGTATTGTTTGCCGAACTGCTGCGTAACACCGAACTCTTTGTGCAGCCGCGCCCACCCGAGCCAACCCTGCGCCGGCTGCTGCATGGGTTTGTCAACGCGCCGCTGTATCACCCGCTGCACTTGCTGCTGATGCCGGCGCTGCCGCTGATCGCCGTGCCCCCTCAGTACATCGTGCCACTTGGCGCCGTGCTGCTCGCCAGCGCCTGGCTGCTGCTGACCTTCACCGGCATGTACGACCGGCTCGGTCTGATGATCACGGTGGTGCGCCACTTCTTTTTGAACGGCGGCCAACTGGTGGTGTCGCTGCTCATTATCGGCCTGGCGCTGGCGCGTTTTGCCGGCGTTGACTACGTCACGACGCTGCTCGATTCAGCCACTGCCCTGACCATCCTGTACTTCGTGCTGGCCGCCTACACCGTGTTCTGGTTGTACGAATACTGGATCAACCGCGCGCTGGCCGAGCGCATGTTGCCCTTGCTGCAAGCCGTGCCGCTCGCGCCGGCGCGTCAGGCCTGGTGCGACTACACCATCGAGCACCACGCGGTGTCGACCAAGGTGCTGGCCGAGCACCGCGCGATCGAGGTGTTTTCGGGCGGCCGCTTCGCGGCAACCGGCGCCTACCGCGAAGCGGACAGCCAGACGCCTTGCGCGGCCTGGCAGTCGTACGACAAGACCGCGTTGTTTGAACGGCTGGCGCAGACCGCCCGTGACCTCCCGCACTGGAGCCCCAACCAGCGCTATCAAGCCAAGGTCGCGGCGGCTGAATTGGGCAAGCGCACCAAGCTCTATTTCAACTTCATGAACCTGCTGCTCATCGGGCTGGTGGTGATGACGGGCCTGCTGCTGCACCGCTACAACCCGCAGCGGGTGGCGGCGCTGGGTTACCGCATCGATACCGCGCAGGCGGCTCGGCAGCCAGTGAGTCTGGGTCAATTGGTCTTCGAGCGTCGCCATGCCAACAACCAAGTCATCCTGCTGGCGGTCTCTGGCGGCGGCACGCGCGCCGCGCTGTACGCCGCCTCGGCCTTGCGCGGCATCGCCGCGATGGGGCGGCTCGACGACGTGGTGCTGGTCAGTGGCGTATCGGGAGGCAGCGCGGCGCTGGCGTATTTCGCCCTGCATCGTGATGAGCTGCGCAAGCAGGCGCCCGGTCCGTGCAACCAAGCCGCGCTCCAGCGCATCGACAGCGGCGACCGGTCGACCGCGGACGCGTGGTGTCTGTTCATCGCGACCATGGCCTACCCCTATATCGAGGACGTGCTGCGCGGCGCCTCGGAGGTCGAAGTCTCGATGTCGAAGTCCTTCGGGCATTTGTTGGAAGAAAGCTTCTCGCGCAATTTTGGCGTCCCGCCCAAGCGCCCCGTCATGCTGACCGACATCCATGACATTGGCTTGATCTTGAGCAGCACACTTTCCGGTCACCCGGCCAGCGAATCTGCCTGGCTGGACGGCCTTTACCAGGGCAAGCTGCCCGCCGAGTCACCGCCCGCTTATTCGTCGGGGGCGGGCGGCCGGCTGATGTTCACCAACCTGCGCGAGGTGACTGCGTTCCCGCAGTCTGCACAAGCGCTGGACCATGCGCAGGACGAATTTTTCCAGTACGTGATCGTTGGCGGCGAGCGCACGTCGCTGACCGCCGCCGCCGCGCTCAGCGCCAACTTCCCGCCGGTGTTCTCCAATGGCGCGGTGGATGTGCTGTCCGGCCCCCAGGACAAGAGCGCCGGACGGCGCTACTGGGTGACCGATGGCGGGGCCGCCGACAACCGCGGCATCATCTCGCTGCTGTACGCCGTGCACAGCATGCTTGACGCCTGCAAGAACCTGCCTTCATGCGGAGCGGCGGCGCCCGAGATTCATGTCGTCGTGGCGGACGCCTCGGCCGTCACGGTCGACTACCAGTCGGATCGCGGTGGCGGCTCGATCCTGGGTGCCGCCAACAAGTTTGCCAGCCAGTTGATGCTGCAACTCATCACCAGCGCGCAAGAGAAATACCAGGGCCTCAACCAGGGGCGCCTGGTGGCCCACTATCTACCCATGCCTGCCGTCTTGCGTACGCGCGGTGGCCTGGGCACCCACTGGATGATGCCCGAGGCGGTGACGCTCACGGACATTTGCGCGCCGAACCGCCAGCACGCGGCGACCCTGCCCGTGGATCGCCTGCCGCTGTTGGAGATGATGGTCGACCTGCATGTGCCAGCCGCGTCGGCGCCGCTCCCCGCCGCTCAGGATTGCCAGAAGTCCCGCCCGGCCGAGGCGCGCCGCTGGCTGGCTGGCGACCGCCACGCGCGGGCCTGGTCCGACATCGCGACCGCGCTCGCGCCGCGCTAAACAGGCCTCGCGGGTCCGGGGTACCATGCGCAGCGATGATCGGAATCAACAAACACTGCCATGTCTGGCGCGGGTGGCTTGGCGTGTTGACGCTGTGGGCCGGCATGGTCTGTGCGGCCGAACCGGTGCTGGACGTGACGCAAACCAGGCAGGAAGCGCTCTCCCTGACCAGCCATTTCGCGGTTCTGCAAGACCCCAGCGCGGCACTGACTCTGGCCGAAGTCACCCAGCCGGCGATGGCCCAGGCCTTCAAGACCGGGCAAGGCAGCGGCGAGGCGCTGGGGTTTTCCTACACCCGCTCCGCAGTGTGGCTGCGGCTGCACTTGCGCAACCCCAGCGACCAACCGGTCGAGCGGGTGCTGGAGATTGCCTACGCGCTGCTGGCTCGGGTGGATTTCCATCAGCCCACGGCGGGCCAGGGTTACCGCTCGGTGCAGGTTGGTTACGCGCGCCCCATGTCGGCGCAACCGCATCCGAGCCGCTTCATCGTGTTGCCGCTCAGCTTGCCCGCGCATGCCGATCAACAGATCTACTTGCGCGTGGAATCGCCCAACTCGCTGAACATCCCGGCGCGCTTGTGGGAGCCCAAGGCGTTTCAGGCGCACGAGCGAAGCGACTATGCGCTGCAGGCCCTGTACTTTGGCGTGGTGATTGCGATAGCGTTTTACAACCTGATGCTGTTCTTTGCCCTGCGCGACCTCAGCTACCTGCTGTACGTGGTGTTCGCCGGATGCGTGGCGCTGGCGTTGGCCGCGTTCACCGGCTTGGGTGTGGCGTTCATCTGGGGCGACCGGCCAGCATGGTCGATGATGGGGGTCAACGTTCCGTCGGCGGCCGCCGCGGTGGCCATCCTGCTGTTCACGCGCCGCGTGCTCACCACCCAGGCGCTGGTGCCGCGCCTGGACTTTTTGATCAAGCTGTTCATCGGCGTCAACGCGATGTCGTTCTTTGTCTTGATGGGGTGGTTTCGCGCTTTCACGCCGTTCTTCGTGATCATCAACGCGGTCACCGCCTTGTTCTTGCTGATTGTGGGCGTGGTCTGTGCCACCAAACGCCGTCGCAGCGCCTACTTCTTCGTGGCGGCCTTCTTCACCATTCTGCTGGCGGTGGCGCTGACGCACCTGCGCAATCTGGGTNNTGTCCTTTGCGCTGGCGGACCGCTACAACGCGTTTCGCCGCGAGAAGGTCGAGGCGCAAGCCCAGGCGCTACAGGCGCAGGGTCAGTTGGTCGAATCGCTGAAGGCCTCCGAGCAATTGTTGGAGACCCGTGTGCAGGAGCGCACCGCCGAGCTGCGACTGCTCAACGCCCGACTGGAGGCCATCAGCATCACCGATGGCCTGACCGGCGTGGCCAATCGGCGCCGCTTCGATGCCATGTTGGCCAACGAGTGGGCGCGGGCGGCCCGTCTGAACCAGTCCTTGGCCATCGGGTTGATGGATGTGGATTGGTTCAAGCAGTACAACGACCACTATGGCCACCAGGCCGGCGACGAATGCCTGCGTCAGGTGGCACGGCTCCTGGCCGAGAACATCGGCCGCACCGGCGATCTGGTGGCCCGCTATGGCGGTGAGGAATTTGTGTTCATCGCACCCGCGACCAACGGCGAGGCCGCGCTGGACATGGCGCGCCGGGTCTGTCAGTCATTGCGCGCGCTGGAGATTGCGCACGCCTTGTCGGCCTTCGGCTGTGTAACCGCCAGCATCGGCGTAGCGGCTGTGTCCCCGGCCGATGGCAACACGCCCGATGAGTTGCTGCGGGCGGCCGACCGGGCGCTGTACGCCGCCAAAGAGCAGGGCCGCAACCAGGCGATTCTGGCCAACGAAATTTAGCGACGCAGCCGAGGCGCTTCACCAAGAACAAGGGCAAACGACATGAGTGACGAAACCAAGACCTGTCCGGTATGCGGCGAGACCATCAAAGCCGTTGCCATCAAGTGCCGCTTCTGTGGCACCGATCTGGTGGCCTTCGCGGCGGCCAAAGAGCTGGAGGCGGAGACCAGCTTGTTCTCGGGCCACCCGGTGGTCATCTACAGCGCCTGGCAGTGGCTGGTGGTGCTGGCGACACTGGGCATTGGCTACCTGTTCTACTGGTTTCAAAGCATCGCCACGACTTACCAGATCACCACCCAGCGCGTGCGCATCGAACGCGGCATCCTGTCCAAGTCAAAGGAAAGCGTGGAGCTGTTTCGTATCGACCATTTTGATTTGCACAAGCCACTGGGCATGCGCCTGGCCGGCCACTGCGTGGTGGACCTGCGATCCTCCGACACCAGCTTCTCCACGGTGGTGATCTTTGGCATCCCCAAGCTGGAAGCGCTGGCGGACACCTTGCGTGACTGCTCGCTGCGTGAACGCACCCGCCGGCGTGTGACCACGCTGGTGCAGGCGTAGATATGCGCCACAGTATTGCCATCCCTTGAACAATCTGACAATCTCACCACCATGAATACACGCTTGTTCGGCACGCTTGCCGCCACGGTTCATTTGATGTTTGCAGGCAGTGCGCTGGCCGCCAGCGCGCCCAAACCCACCACGCAAAACCGCGCCGAGATACCGGC
>CXWL01080468.1_pt1 | contig 12113 bp, 11 predicted proteins | sample 590931 | NCBI WGS metagenome assembly CXWL01 (sample SAMEA3498368, study PRJEB10139) | groundwater metagenome | biome: water well; material: biofilm material | place: Germany | collected 2015-04-27
TGGCAGCCCAGCCTGCGGCCAGCCGCGGCACCTTGCCCGCAGGCGGCGCCGCCACAACACCTGATGCACCCCGCGCACCGCCCCGCTTGCCCGCCGCAGCACGGCCGGCGCGTCAGGGCGCGCCGGCCGACCCCCAGGCCACAGCGGCGGACGGCGACCCCACAGTCCGCTGAGGGCCACCAGTGCGCACCCGTGCACCGGCTGACTGGATGACTGGATGACTGGCTGACTGGCTGAACGGCTAGTACAGCGCGTCGCCAAACGGCAAAGGCACAGGATCGGGTTCTGGTGCAAAGTATTCGTGTGAAGAGGTAATTTCGCCAGGCTGCGACGGCCCGGCGTCTTCACCATCTGCCACCTCGGTGAGCAAGGCTGCCGCGCTCTTTACCAGCGGCCAGGCCAGCGTGGCACCGGTGNNGCACCGGTGCCGTCAGTACTTTCCATGCCCAGCTCCAGCAAGGCCGAGGCACGGAAGAGGTTCAGCGCCTGGTCCAGCCCGCGGTGGCCGTGGCTGCGGCAGAACACGCAGTAGTCGGTGACGGGCTGCGCAATGCGCGCCGCCAGCATCAGCGCCGCGCAGGCCGGCATGCCGTCAATCATGAGCAACTGGCGCTTGCTGGCGGCCATCAGGATCACGCCCACCATCACGGCCACTTCAAACCCGCCAAAGGCCGCCAGCACTTCGATGGGCTCGACCACCTCGCGGTGGCGCCCGGCGGCACCCTGCAGCACCACCATCAGGTGGGCCAGCTGGTCGGTGTCCATGTGGGGGCCAGTAACGATGAGGTCGCGCACCGAACTGTCGGTCAGCCGCGCCAGCACCATGGCAGCGCTTTCATGCGCGCCCACGCCCACGCCGGCCAGCACGGCCACGTTGCCCCGCAGCTTTTCACCAATCTGCATGCCGGCGCGCATGCCGGCCTGGGCCTGCTCCACGCTCATGGCGGCAGTGGCGCGTGCGTTGCGGGTGCCGTGGGCGATCTTGCGCATCAGCAAGTGGTCGTGTGGGGCCAGTTTTTCGGCCATCCCGCAGTCCACCACCGTCAGTTCGATTTGCTGTGCGCGCGCAAACACGGTCAGCGGCAACTGGTTGGTGAGCAGCATGCGCACGGTGTCGTGCGTGGGCCGGCTGTCGTGAGTGGGCGGGTCCTGTGGCGGCTGGATGCCATCCACCACCAGGCCATGGTCGGCGGCAAACACCAGGAGCTGCGGGTCGTGCAGACGCGGTTTGAGCGTGTTTTGCATCAAGCCCAGGCGTATGGCCAAGGGCTCCAGTTCACCCAGGCTGCCACCGGCCTCATTGCGCCGCTGCAGCTTTTCACGCAGCGCCTTTTCAAGTGCGGGGTTGGACGTAGGCGTGACGAGCGAGCGGTTGGTGGCCATGGCGGGGCAGTGTAGTGGTGAGGCTCAGCGCAAGAAGAGCCCATAGACGGGATTGCGCGTCTCCTCGACAAAGGGGTACGCCAGGCTACGCAGGAAATCATCAAACGCCGTCTCATCGCCTGACGGCACCTGGATGCCCACCAGGATGCGGCCGTAGTCGGCACCCTGGTTGCGGTAGTGAAATAGGCTGATGTTCCAGCCCGGGTGCAACGCTGCCAAGAAGCGCATCAGGGCGCCCGGCCGCTCGGGGAATTCAAAGCGGAACAGGCGTTCGTCGCGCGCCAGCTCGCTGCGCCCGCCCACCATGTGGCGCACGTGTTCCTTGGCCAGTTCGTCGTCGGTGAGGTTGACGTTGGCAAAGCCCTGTTTCACAAACTGCCTGCCAATGCGCCCGGCCTCGTCATGGCGGGCGATGGCCAGACCCACAAAGACGTGCGCCACGCGCTCGTCGGAGATGCGGTAGTTGAACTCGGTCACCGAGCGTGGGCCAATGAGTTCACAAAAGCGTTTGAAGGAACCACGCTCTTCGGGGATGGTCACCGCAAACAGTGCCTCACGCTGCTCACCAAACTCAGCCCGCTCGGCCACAAAGCGCAGGCGGTCAAAGTTCATGTTGGCGCCGCAGGTGATGGCCACCAGCGTGGCACCCTTGAGCTTGTGCTGCGCCACGTACTGCTTGACGGCCGCCACACCCAACGCGCCGGCGGGTTCAAGAATGCTGCGTGTGTCCTGGAACACGTCCTTGATGGCGGCGCACACGGCATCGGTATTGACCACCACGTAGTCGTCCACCAGCGCCCGTGTGATGCGGAATGTTTCTTCACCCACCAGTTTGACGGCCGTGCCGTCTGAGAACAGCCCCACATCCGACAATTGCACGCGCTTGCCGGCCCGCACCGACTGCAGCATGGCGCTGGAGTCCACCGTCTGCACGCCAATCACGCGCACCTCGGGCCGCACCGCCTTGATGTAGGCGGCCACGCCCGAGATCAAGCCCCCGCCGCCTATGGCCACAAACACGGCGTCAATGGGCCCCTGGTGCTGGCGCAGTATTTCCATCGCCACCGTGCCCTGGCCGGCTATGACATCGGGGTCGTCAAAGGGGTGGACAAACGTCAGGCCCTGCTCTTGCTGCACCTGCAGCGCATGGGTGTAGGCGTCAGAGTAGCTGTCGCCGTGCAGCAGCACTTCACCCCCCAGCGCCGCCACCGCATCCACCTTGAGCTTGGGTGTGGTCACGGGCATCACCACCACCGCGCGGCAGTTCAGGCGTTTGGCCGACAACGCCACACCCTGCGCGTGGTTGCCGGCCGAAGCGCAGATCACGCCACGCGCCAGGGCCTCGGCCGGCAGCTTGACCATCTTGTTGTAAGCGCCGCGCAGCTTGAAGCTGAACACAGGCTGCTGGTCTTCGCGCTTGAGCAACACGTGGTTGCCCAGACGGCGTGACAAGCTGCGCGCTGGCTCCAGCGCGGTCTCGCGTGCCACGTCGTAAACACGCGCCGTGAGGATGCGCTTGAGATAGTCCGCCGCCACGCGCTGGGCCTTGGCGGGGATGCTGCGCACGGGCGGCGCGGTGCTTGAGCGGGGGCTGCCTGAAGGCATGGTCTGTTCAGTCCTTTTGGGGCGGCGGATCATACGACCCGGTGTGCTGCGGACGTAAAAAAGCCCGGGGCCTTGGGAGCCCCGGGCTGAATCCACCGTTTTTGGAGGTGGAGGAGACAATTGGCGGGTGTGTCGGGGTTTCCTGAGCACCCACGAGGGGCNNCCCACGAGGGGCAGTCTATCACCGCCATGCTGCAGTGCAATATGCTTTCTGCACCGCGCTTTAGTGAGACCGCTCCAGTACTTTCGGCGCCGCAAAGGCATGCGCCAACTTAGGGCCAAATCAATATGGAATGCACCATCAACTGGATGCCAGGAACCGGTATGGGCTTCGTCGCCCAGACGGGCAGCGGCCACTTTCTCACCATGGACGGTGCGCCCGACGGTGGTGGCAACAACCTGGCCCCACGCCCGATGGAAACCGTGCTCGCCGGCACGGGCGGCTGCACGGCCTACGACGTGGTGCTGATCCTCAAGCGCGGCCGGCACGACGTGCGCGGCTGCCAGGTCAGGGTCAGCGCCGAGCGCGCCGAACAAGACCCGAAGGTGTTTACGCGCATCCAGATGCACTTTGTCGTCAGCGGGCGTGCTCTGCCGGCGGCGGCAGTAGAACGCGCCATCGCGCTTTCGCACGAACGCTATTGCTCGGCCAGCATCATGTTGGGCAAGACAGCGGAGATCACGACCAGCTTTGAACTCGTCGAGACTTGAGCTGCGTCAGATCAGATGCGAGCGGCCGTGGTCGTCATCACCTTGGCCGCACCGCGCATCAGCCAGCGCACAGGCGCCGGCAACTCACCACCGCCGGCGGCCAGGGCTTCGTCGGCATGACGGCGCTCGTCGTCCTGCATGGCCTGGACGATGGCCCGCGACCGGGTGTCGCCAGCCGGCAGGCGCTTCAGGTGTTCGGCCAGATGCTGTTCAACCTGGCGTTCGGTTTCGACCACAAAGCCCAGGCTGATACGGTCACCCATCCGCCCGGCCAGCAAGCCAATGCCAAAGGCGCCTGCATACCAAAGCGGGTTGAGCAGGCTGACCCGGCCGCCCACTTCGGCCAAGCGCTCCTGCGTCCAGGCCAGGTGGTCACCCTCCTCACTGGCCGCTTGGTCCATGTGCTGGCGCAACTCAGGCGTGCGGGCCGTGAGCGCCTGCGCCTGGTACAGCGCCTGGGCACAGACTTCGCCCACGTGGTTGACGCGCATCAGCGCGCCGGCGCTGGCCCTGTCCTCTGGCGCCAGGCCGTCCGGCGCCGTGCCGGCAGGGTTGGGGCGGCTGGCCCTGACGGCGCCCGTTAGGGTGCGCAGAGCGTTGTCAACCCGGGCAATCAACTGGTCTGTGGAGTTCATGGTGCGTCAGAATATCCCATCCGTCGGGCACGTCTGGGCCCCTGCGGGACGTTGTTGCCAGACAACAGCCCCGGTGGATTTAAAGACCAAACCTTGGCAACCGGCTGAGCGGTCTGGTGCAATACAGGCAACTTCCGCTGCGGAGGTTGGCCTGATCAGCCCCTCGCCGGGTGACATCCCCGATCCGGACCTCTTGTTCAACCTAGGAGATAGTTGCAATGAAAAAATCTCTGCTCGCCCTGGCCGTTCTGACGGCATTCGCAGGTGCGGCTTCCGCTCAATCGTCGGTCACCATCGGCGGCAAGCTTGACCTGGCCGTCGGCAAGAAGATCGGCACCTCTGACAAGGGCATCTTCGACACCCCGGGCAGCCGCCTGAACTTCGGTGGTCGTGAAGATCTGGGTGGCGGCATGGCTGCTGTCTTCGGCATCGAAACGCGTTTCAACCCTGATGACGGCACCGTCACCTCGGCCACCAACTTCTGGAACGGCTACTCGTGGGTGGGCCTGACCGGTGGTTTTGGTACCGTGCGCCTGGGCCGCGACTACACGTCGTCGTTCATCTTCGTGCAAAACCAGATTGACCCGTTTGCCGGCGACCAGATCCCGGCCCTGCGTAACATCAGCATGAACATCGCCCCGGCCAAGGTGCGTTTCGCCAACGGCATCAAGTACTTCAAGGGTTTTGGTGGCCTGACTGCTTCGTTCGACATCTCCGAAGGTGGCATGAACAACACGGGCGCCGCTGATGCCACCGTGGTGAACAAGCCCTGGTCGGTTGCCATGACCTACGCTGCGGGCCCTGTGTGGTTGGGCTTCAGCCATGAAAACCCGGGCGGTTCCAAGGACAAGTTGTCCACCCTGGGTGCACGTTTTGCGGTTGGCTCGTTGACTCTGCGTGGCGGTACCAGCTTCGGTGACAACAACAGTGGCCAGAAGGTCAAGGGCATCCTGCTCGGCGCCAACTACCGCATGGGCGCTGGTGATCTGCGCGTGGGTTACGCCACCAGCAGTGTGGACGACAACACCGCCGCCGAAACCAAGGCCAAGCGCATTGCTATCGGCTACCACTACGACCTGTCCAAGCGCACCAAGGTGTACGCTGACGTGGCCCGTGACAGCGCCAATGCAAGTGCGGCCGTCGTGGCCAACCGTACCGGCTACGACTTCGGTATCCAGCACAACTTCTGATCGGCCCAACGGGTCTGATCTCAGGGCCGCCTCAGGGCGGCCTTTTTGTTGCTGCTTGAACCCTGGCATGCTCGCATGCTGCGCTTGGCCTGACCCCCACCAATGCTTGTCTTCATCCTCCGCCGCCTGGCACAAGCTGTAGTCGTGATGCTCACGGTGGCCTTCATCGCCTTCATGCTGTTCCAGTATGTGGGTGACCCGGTGACCAACCTGCTGGGGCAGGACGCCACGCAAGAACAGCGCGACAGGCTCCGGCAAGACCTGGGTCTGGATCAGCCCTTTCCGGCGCAGTTTGCGCACTTCGTTGGCAACGCCGTGCAAGGCGAATTTGGCCTCAGCCTGCGGCAGGGCCGCCAGGTGTCTGCATTGATCGCCGAACGCTTTCCGGCCACGCTGGAGCTGGCCCTGGCTGCCGCCGTGATTGCGCTGGCCGTGGGCGTGCCGCTGGGTGTGTATGCCGCGTTGCGGCGCGGGCGCTTTGGTTCGCAGCTGGTGATGATGCTGTCGCTGCTGGGTGTGTCCTTGCCCACCTTCTTGATCGGCATCCTGCTGATCCTGGTATTTGCCGTGACGCTGAAGTGGCTGCCCAGCTTCGGGCGCGGCGACGTGGTGATGCTGGGCCCCTGGAGCACGGGCTTGCTGACCGTGGACGGCTGGATGCACCTGGTGCTGCCGGCCATCACGCTGTCGGTGTTTCAACTGGCGCTCATCTTGCGCCTGGTGCGGGCCGAGATGCTGGAAGTGCTGCGCACCGACTACGTCAAGTTTGCGCGGGCACGTGGCCTGCAAGACCGCGCGGTCTACTTTGGACACGCGCTCAAGAACACGCTGGTGCCGGTGATCACCATCACAGGGCTGCAACTCGGCTCGCTGATCGCCTTTGCCATCATCACCGAGACCGTTTTTCAGTGGCCAGGCATGGGCTTCCTGTTCATCCAGGCGGTGCAGTTTGCCGACATCCCGGTGATGGCCGCCTACCTGTGTCTGATTGCGCTGATCTTTGTCGTCGTCAACCTGGCCGTGGACCTGCTGTACTTTGCGGTGGACCCACGTTTGCGCCTTGAAAAACCCGCAGGCGGGCACTGAATCTTGATGAGCACAACAAGCCATGAGCAAACCAGTGCACTGGCACGCTGGCTCGACAGCGATGTATGGCACAGCTTTCGGTCGTCACCCACGGCGATGGTGGCTGCGGTGATTGCCGGCCTGTGCCTGTTTTGCGCGTTGTTTGCGCCCTGGGTGTCGCCCCACAACCCATTTGATCTGGCCACACTCAACCTGTCGGACGCACGCTTGCCGCCTGCCTGGTCCGAAGGCGGCAACACCACTTACTTGCTGGGCACCGACGACCAGGGCCGCGATATCCTCTCTGCCCTGTTTTACGGCGCACGCATCTCGCTGCTGGTGGGCCTGGCTTCGGTGGTGCTTTCGCTGGTGGTGGGCGTGGGCCTGGGCCTGCTGTCGGGTTTTGTGGGCGGCGCGGTGGACGCCTTCATCATGCGGGTGTGCGACGTGATGCTGTCGTTTCCGTCGATCCTGATTGCGCTGCTGATTGACGGCGTGGGCCGCGCGATGTTCCCCAACGCACACGACTCACTGGCCTTTGGTGTGCTGATCGTGGCCATCTCGTTGTCGGGCTGGGTGCAATACGCGCGCACGGTGCGCGGCTCCACTTTGGTAGAGCGCAACAAAGAATACGTGCAGGCCGCGCGCGTGGTGGGCGTGGCGCCTTACCGGATCATGGTCAAACACGTGCTGCCCAACGTGATGGGGCCGGTGCTGGTGCTGGCCACCATCCAGGTGGCGGCGGCCATACTCACCGAGGCCACGCTGTCGTTTCTGGGTGTGGGTGTGCCGCCCACATCACCCAGCCTGGGCACGCTCATCCGTGTCGGCAATGACTTTCTGTTTTCTGGTGAGTGGTGGATCACCATCTTTCCGGGCGCCATGCTGGTGTTGATTGCGCTCAGCATCAACCTGCTGGGCGACTGGCTGCGCGACGCGCTCAACCCGAGGCTCAGGTGAGCACGCCGCCACTGCTGCAGGTCAAGAACCTGCGTGTCGAGTTCCCCACGCGGCGCGGCACGCTGCTGGCGCTGGACGACATCTCTTTTGACATCGCCCCTGGCGAGATCCTGGGTGTGGTGGGTGAATCGGGCGCCGGCAAGTCGCTCACCGGCGCGGCGATCATCGGCCTGCTGGAGCCTCCGGGCCGCATTACCGGCGGCGAGATCGTGCTGGCCGGCCTGCGCATCGACAAGCTGCCCCACGAGCAGATGCGTGCCATTCGCGGCCGCAAGATCGGCGCCATCTTTCAAGACCCGCTGACATCGTTGAACCCGCTGTACACCATAGGCCGGCAGCTCACCGAGACCATCCTCACGCACCTGCCGGTCAGCGCCACCGAAGCACGCCAGCGGGCCATCAAGCTGCTGCAGGAAACCGGCATTCAGGCGGCCGAGCAGCGTTTGGACCAGTACCCGCACCAATTCAGCGGCGGCATGCGCCAACGCGTGGTGATTGCGCTGGCCCTGGCTGCCGAGCCACAACTCATCGTGGCCGACGAGCCCACCACGGCGCTGGACGTGTCGATACAGGCGCAGATCATTTCGCTGCTCAAGCGCTTGTGCAAAGACCACGGCGCGGCGGTGATGCTGGTCACGCACGACATGGGGGTCATCGCAGAAACCTGTGACCGCGTGGCCGTGCTCTACGCCGGCCGCGTGGCCGAAATCGGGCCCGTGGCCAATGTCATCCACCGCCCTGGCCACCCCTACACCGCAGGCCTCATGGGTTCCATTCCGTCGATGGAAATTGACCGTGACCGGCTGCTGCAGATTGACGGCGCCATGCCACGCCTGAATGCCATTCCCCGGGGCTGCGCCTTCAACCCACGCTGCCCACAAGCCACTGAGCGCTGCCGCAGCGAGCGGCCCGATCTGCTGGATGCCGGCGCCACACACGCGGCCTGCTGGCTGGTGCAATCCGCCCAGGGTGCCACATGACGCCGCTGGTGCAAGTGCGTGACCTGGCCAAGGTCTTTGACGTCTCCGCACCCTGGCTCAACCGCGTGGTGGAGCGCAAACCACGCCAGTGGGTGCACGCGGTAGATGGTGTGAGCTTTGCCATAGAACGCGGCAAGACGCTGGCGCTGGTGGGTGAATCTGGCTGCGGCAAGAGCACCGTGGCGCGGCTGCTGGTGGGCCTGTACGCCCCGACCCGAGGTGAAGTGCGCTTTGACGGCCAGGCTACCGACGCCACCCGCAACGCCGCCGATTTGCGCACGCTGCGCCGGCGCATGCAGATGATCTTTCAAGACCCCTACGCCAGCCTCAACCCACGCTGGAAGGTGCTGGACATCGTGGCCGAGCCGCTGCGCGAGCATGGCCTGGTGGCACGCAGCCAGGCGCCTGCCGAGACACGCGCACGCGTTGGTGAGTTGCTGTTGTCGGTGGGCCTGGCGGCGGCCGACTGCGAGAAGTTCCCGCACCAGTTTTCTGGCGGCCAGCGGCAGCGCATTTCCATCGCCCGGGCCCTGGCCACGCAGCCCGAATTCCTGGTCTGCGACGAGCCGACCTCGGCGCTGGACGTGTCGGTGCAGGCGCAGGTGCTCAACATCATGAAAGACCTGCAGCGCAGCCGGGGGCTGACCTATCTCTTCATCAGCCACAACCTGGCGGTGGTGCGCCACGTGGCCGACCAGGTGGGTGTGATGTACCTCGGCCGCTTGGTTGAAGTGGCGGCCAAGGCCGATCTCTTCAGCCGGCCACGGCACCCCTACACACGCATGCTGCTGGACGCCATTCCTGACATCGCCATGAGCGGCCGCGCCCGCACGCCGGTGCAAGGCGAGGTGCCCAACCCGCTGAACCCGCCCACGGGTTGTGCCTTTCATCCACGCTGCCCACACGCCAACGCACGCTGCAGCGCAGAGCGCCCGAGCCTGGTCGCTGGGCAAGGTGCGCAAGGCGTGCAAGTGGCCTGCCACGCGGTGCAAGAAGGGCGGCTGTAGCGCCCAACCCGGCCCACAGGCGGAGCCACGCAGCCGTCACACCAGGTGTTCGCCTGCAAACAAGTCACTCACCTGCTCGCGGTCGCGAATGACATGCACCTGATCGCCATCGAGCATGAGCTCGGCTGCGCGCGGCCGGGTGTTGTAGTTGCTGGCCATGGTCATGCCGTAGGCACCGGCTGACAGCACGGCGAGAAAGTCGCCGGTCTGCACGGCCAGTGCACGGTCGCGCCCCAGCCAGTCACCCGATTCACACACCGGGCCCACCACGTCCCACACGGGCTCGCCACCGTCGCGCTGCACGCAGGGCGCTATGCCCATCCAGGCCTGGTACATGGCCGGCCGTGCCAGGTCGTTCATGGCCGCATCCACTACGCAAAAGTTCTTGCCACCGTCGTCGCTGCGGCCGGGCTTGAGCACCACAACCTCGGTCAGCAGCACGCCCGCGTTGCCCACCAGCGAACGGCCAGGCTCCAGCAGCAGCTCACGGTGGCCGTGTCCACGCGCGTCCAGCCGTTGCAAAAGGCTGGCCACCAGCACATCGGCCTGTGGCGGTTGTTCGTCGGTGTAGGTAATGCCCAGGCCGCCGCCCACATCCACATGGTGGATGCTTATGCCTGCGGCCTCTACCGCTTCCACCAGGTCCAGCAAACGGTCCAACGCGTCCAGGTAGGGCGCCAGCTGGGTGATTTGCGAGCCGATGTGGCAGTCGATGCCCACCACCTGCAGCCCGGGCAGCGACGCTGCCAGCCGGTAGGCCGCCAGCGCCTGGTCGTGTGCAATGCCGAACTTGTTGCCCTTCAGGCCAGTAGAGATGTAGGGGTGCGTGCCAGCGTCGACGTCGGGGTTGACACGCAGGCTCACCGGCGCGCAGCGGCCCAGGGCCAATGCTTCGTCGTTGAGCACCACAAGCTCCCCCTGGCTTTCGACGTTGAAGCAGCGCACTCCCGCTTGCAAGGCCTGGCGCATCTCGGCGCGTGACTTGCCGACACCCGAAAAGACCACACGCGATGCGTCACCACCGGCAGCCAGCACACGCGCCAGCTCACCGCCCGAAACAATGTCGAAGCCGCAGCCCATCTCGGCAAAGGTCTGCAGCACGGCCAAGTTTGAATTGGCCTTCATGGCGTAACACAGCAGGTGCTTGCGGCCTTGCAGGGCACGCTGGTAGGCCTGCGCCGCCGACCGCATGGCAGCGCGCGAATACACATAAAGCGGCGTGCCAAAGCTCTGCGCCAGGCGGGCCAGGGCATGGCCTTCAAGCTTCAGCTCAGCGCCGTCGCGGGCCAGGAAAGGGGCACCAGGCAAGCTCATCGCGCGCTGGCCGAAGCCGCCGCAGTTGCCGGCGCCACAGGCAAGGTCAACGGACCCTTCTGGCCGCAGCCGGCCAGCCAAAGTGCACACGCCCCCGCCAGCAAGGGGGTGACAACACGGCGGGCTAAACTCGTTTGACGAAGCGCTTGCATGCGAAGGATTCTATGAGTACCGCCCCTGCCGATTCGGCACTGTCCGACGCCGACTACCGTCGCGAAACGGGCAGCTTGCTGGCCCGCATCGAAGCCGCCACGGACCAGTGGTTGCAAGACGACCTCATCGACATCGACACGCAGCGCACAGGCGGCCTGCTGGAGATGTCCTTCCCCAACGGCAGCAAGATCACTGTCAACACGCAGCCACCTTTGCATGAAGTCTGGCTTGCGACGCGTGGTGGTGGTTTTCACTACCGCTGGGTAGACGGCATCTGGCGCGACACACGCGACGGCAGTGAATTCCTGGCCGCGTTGTCGCACCACGCCAGCTTGCAAGGCGGCCAGCCGCTGCATTTCTGAGCCGGCAACTAGCGCCGGAACAGATCGAGGATGCCGCTGCGCTCGGTTTCGGTAGCCGGCTTCGGCACCGTGTCTTCCAGGCCCACGCTGCTGATGCCGCCGCCGTGGGCGAACTCATCGAACATCCAGTAGGGACCAGCCTGCAGAACGCCTTCGGGCGGCGTGAGTTCTTGCACCGGCACGCCCTTGAGTGCCTGCTGCATCAATTCAATCCACACCGGCAACGACAAGCCGCCGCCCGTTTCGCGGTCGCCGAGCTTGCGCGGCGTGTCATAGCCTATCCACACCACCGCCGTCAGCGTGGGCTGGAAGCCGGCAAACCAGGCGTCCATCGAGTCATTGGTGGTGCCGGTCTTGCCGTACAGGTCGGGCCGTTTAAGCGTGGCCTGGGCACGTGCCGCCGTGCCGCTGCGCGCCACCTCCTGCAGCAGCGTGCTCATCACAAACGCATTGCGCGCCGGCAGCGTGCGCAAGGACTCGTCCAGCACCGGCGCCTTGCTTTCCTGCAATACCTTGCCCTTGTTGTCAGTGATGCGCTGAATGAGCATGGGCGGCACGCGGTAGCCGCCGTTGGCAAACACGCTGTAGGCGGTGGCCATCTGCATGGGCGTGACCGATCCCGCACCCAGCGCCATGGTCAGGTAGGCGGGGTGCTTGTCGCGGTCAAAACCAAAGTTCTCGAGCCACTCTTGCGCAAATTCGGTGCCCGTGGCCTTGAGCACGCGGATCGAGACCATGTTCTTGGACT
>CXWL01008851.1_pt1 | contig 12112 bp, 11 predicted proteins | sample 590931 | NCBI WGS metagenome assembly CXWL01 (sample SAMEA3498368, study PRJEB10139) | groundwater metagenome | biome: water well; material: biofilm material | place: Germany | collected 2015-04-27
CATTCGCACTGTGAGCGCGACGGAGGTGCTTCCTGGGTGGCGTAGAAAGACCTCTCGAAGGCGCGGTAACTCTTCCGCCATGCCGGGCCGATCGGTCAATCGTATGTAGACTCGTTTGATTGCCTGCGCTTGCACCTCGGCGAGCGGTTCGATCTTGCTCCCCCGAATCTTCGTCCCTTTATCGCCCCGGTCTATCGTGCCGGTGATACGGACGAGGCGTTCAGGCACAACCAAGTCAGCAGCCTGTTTGTAGAGATCAGGAAAGATGATAATCTCGACCACGCCCTGGAGGTCTTCCAGGGTAAGATAGGCCATCCGGTCGCCCTTCTTGGTCAGCATGCTTTTGACCGTCGTGACGATGCCGCAGAGTTTTACCTCACGACCGTCCGATAATTCCGGCAGGCCGATGGTCGTGACAGTGGCGAGCGCTTGTATGGTGGCCTCATAGCGCGCCAGCGGGTGCGAGGAAATGTAGAAGCCGGTCAGTTCCCGTTCCTGCTTTAACCGCTCGCTTTGGTCCCATTCAGGAATGTTGGGCAACGGCATGGCCGGATGTTCCGCTGAATCCTGTCCGTGCAATTCGTCGCCAAAGATATTGGTCTGTCCCAGCTCCCGTTCACGNNATGATGGATTCGACGGCGCCTTCGCCGACATTCTTGATAGCAGCCAGGCCGAACCGGATGGCATGGTCCACCACGGTAAAGTTCTTATGGCTTTCGTTCACGTCCGGAGGCAGAACCTTGATGTTCAGATCGCGGCATTCCCCGAAGTAGCCGACGATCTTGTCGGCGTTGCCCATGTCGGTGGTCATCAGGGCGGCCATGAATTCCGTCGGNNCCGGCAAACTTCTGAATCAGTTCGTAGAGTTTTTCAGCCTTCTTGTCGGGAACCTTATTCGTCTTGGCGCCGGCCAGGAACTGCGCACGCAGCTTCTCCATCTCCTCCGGCTTCTTTTTACCCATGGCACGCCGGAGAATGTCGGCTTGGCCGAGCGAGAAGCCCGCCACCTTGTTGGCAATCGCCATCACCTGTTCCTGATAGACGATGACCCCGTAGGTGTCCTTCAGGATCGGCTCGAGTTCAGGCACTTCGTAGACGATCGGGATTTTGCCCTGTTTGCGTTTAATGAAGTCGGGGATCAGATCCATCGGGCCAGGGCGGTAGAGCGCGATGATGGCGATGATGTCCTCGAACCGGTCCGGCTTCAGGCCGGTCAGGAGGTCGCGCATCCCGGAGCTTTCCAACTGGAAGAGACCAATCGTCTTCCCTGAAGAGAGGAGGGCAAAGGTCTTGGGGTCATCGAACGGCATCTGCTCCATGACTAAGGGTGGATTGTCGGGATTCCGCTCATTGATCAGAGTCTCGGCGCGTTTGATCATTGTGAGGGTTTTGAGGCCCAGGAAGTCGAATTTGACGAGCCCAATCTTTTCGACGTCTCCCATCGAATATTGGGTCACGATTTCGTCGTTGGCCCCTTTGTAGAGCGGTACGTGATCCGTGAGAGGGCCTTCGGAAATCACCACACCGGCTGCGTGGGTCGAGGCATGGCGGGCCAGCCCCTCGAGGGAGCGGGCGATGCCCATCAGCTCTTTTACCCGCGTATCGGTTTCAATAAGATCGCGCAGTTTCGGTTCCTGGTCGATTGCCTGTTGGAGCGTGACGTTGAGCTGATTCGGGACAAGCTTGGCCACGCGATCGACTTCGGCATAGGGAATCTCCAGGACGCGGCCCACGTCCCGGATCGCAGCCTTCGCTCCGAGTGTCCCGAAGGTAATGATTTGGGCCACATGGTCCTTGCCGTACTTGTCGACCACGTAGTTGATGACCTCGCCACGGCGTTCCATGCAGAAGTCCATGTCGATATCGGGGAGGGACACACGCTCGGGATTCAGGAACCGTTCGAATAGGAGTGTGTAGACGAGGGGATCCAGGTCCGTGATGCGTAACGCATAGGCGACGAGACTCCCGGCGGCGGAGCCCCGGCCAGGCCCGACCGGAATGTGGCGCGAGCGGGCAAACTTGATGATGTCCCACACGATGAGGAAATAGCCGGCGAACCCCATCGAGCAGATGATCGTCAGCTCTTCACGCAGGCGCAGCTCATAGGCAGCGGGAAGGATCTGGCTGGGCCGTTCTTGTAGCCGGGCCGTCAATCCCTCCAACGCCAGGCGCTCCAGATAGGTTTCCCTCGTGAATCCTTCAGGCACTGTGTACTGCGGAAGATGCGTCTTGTTTAACGCTAGTTGGAGGTCGCAGTTGTCCGCAATTCGGCAGGTATTGGTAACGGCATTGGGGAATTCGATAAAGGCAGACGTGACTTCCTCGGTCGATTTCACATAGAGCTGATCCGTATCGAACTTCATGCGATTCGGGTCACTGATCGTCTTGCCGGTTTGCAAGCAGAGCATCAGTTCGTGCGGGCGGAAATCTTCTTTCTTGAGGTAGTGGCAATCGTTGGTGCCGGCCAGCGGGATGTCCATTTTCTTAGCGATCTCAAGCAGACCGCTATTCGCCACTCGCTGGTGGTCCAGTCCGTTTGCCTGCACTTCAAGGTAGAAGTGTTCCTTCCCGAAGATTTCCTGAAACTCCCCGGCTACTGCCATGGCGCCGGCCATGTCCTTCTGGCCGATGAGGTACGGGATCTCGCCGCTCAAGCAGCCGGACAGAGCAATCAGACCTTCGTGATGCTCCTTGAGGATATCCTTATCCATCCGTGGTTTATAATAGAATCCTTCAAGGTATGCTTTACTGACAAGTTTGATCAGGTTCTGATAACCGGTCAGATTTCGAGCCAGCAGAATCAGGTGGTAGTAGTCATTGTGAGCGAGGCCGCTTTCTTTGGCTGCTAAGCGACTGCCTGGTGCCATATAGGCTTCGCAGCCGATGATGGGCTTGATGCCGGCGTCTGTGGCTTTGCGGTAGAACTCGATGGCCCCGAACATGTTGCCATGGTCGGTCATGGCCACAGCCGGCTGGCCGAAGGACTTAATTTGTTGGACCAGTGGCTCGATTTGATTTGCGCCGTCGAGCAGACTGAATTGGGTGTGGAGATGGAGATGCACAAAGGATGACGACATGCGGGATTTTAGGAGGGAGGGGAAGGGGAAGTCAAACGAAAGAGAGGGGAGGGTGGCCCGTTGATCTCCTGTGCTCGCGCAACGCGCGCAAGCGAGGATCAACCAGGCTACCCATGAAAATGAAATTTGGGATTGAGATAACGCGCGCAGTGGAAGATCAATCAACTCCCATCCTTGAAGAGATCACGAGTAAGCTTGGAGGGGTCATGATAACTTCACTCGACGGCTGCAGTCGAAAGCTCCTCGTACCCTACATCAGAGGAGGCGGACAGATCAGTCAATAAAATCGCGGTCTAATGAAGCTGCCTCCGGAAATCAGACGGTATGCCGAGCGACTTGCACTGGAACGACAGGCCGATGGGGAGGTATCATATATAAGCTCGGCATAGAAATCTGCTTGATGATGCCGGATTGTTGTCCTTGCTGGTCACTCAGGAGTTGGGAGCAAGGGTCATCATGCGAATACTACTGGTTGAAGACGATCTGGACCTCGCGCAGTTCATCCGCAAAGGGTTGAAGGAAGAGCAGTATGTGGTGGACTTTGCAGCCGATGGCGAAAAAGGGTTGGCGTTGGCCTTGGAGAAGCCGTATGATCTCTTGATCTTCGACATCATGTTACCCAAGTGTGATGGCCTCACGCTCTGTCGCCGTGTCCGGGCCAGAGGCAACGTGACTCCGGTGTTGCTGTTGACAGCCCGCAACACCGCGGAGGCCCAGGTGTCCGGTTTCGATACCGGTGCGGACCAAATTCTACCGAAGCCGTTCGTCTTCGCAGAATTGCTGGCTCGAGTCCGGGCCTTGCTCCGTCGAGGAGGTCCTCAGCAATTGCTCTATCTGAAAGCCGCAGACCTGGTGCTGGATCCGGCGTCGCACCATGTCTGGCGGGCGGGGCAAGAAATCGAACTGACGAATAAAGAGTATGCCCTGCTGGAGTTCCTCTTGCGAAATAAGAATCGGGTCTTGACGCGAACGGCGATCATCGAACACGTGTGGGAGATCAGCTATGATCCCATGACGAACATCGTGGACGCCCATATTTGGGCCCTGCGTGAGAAGATTGACCGAGATTTTTCACCCCCGCTGATTGCCACGGTACGCGGTGCCGGGTACATGCTGGAGGAGCCGGAACCTGTCGCATGAAATCCCTGCGTCGTTCGATCCGCCAGTCTGCGCTCATTCTAACGGCAGGGCTTCTCCTGGTCTTTACCGGGAGACACGCAAGGGTCTGGTGATCCTGCTGGCCCTTGGATCAGGGATGATCCTTCTTGTCGCGTGGGTAGGCAGTGGGTGGCTGGCCAAGAAAGTGCTGACCCCGTCGAGGTATTGAATACCGGCGCCGAAGCGATGTCTGAAGCCGAGCTGGGGAAGCGATTCACTTTGGATTCACCCTAGCCCTTGTCAGCGATGACGCTGTGCGCCTCAAGTCCCTTGATGAGGGCCGCCGCTTCGGTCATGTCGGCCATTTGCCCGGCGGTCAGACGCACGCGCAAGGGATTGCCCAAGGCTTCGACTGCCGCATGAATTTTGGTGCTCAGCCCACCCAGGCTCCATCCGATGGCTTGATCGCCCGCTTTTTTTGGGTGCCGGTCGCGTGTTGGTGGGCTCGCACGATGGTCGAGTCGATGAACAACGGCTCCAGATCGGCATCGCGCTTGAGGACTTCGGTCATCCGGGCCCAAACGCCTTTCTTGCCCAGCGGGAAAAACACATGTACTCCGTGTGCCACGCTCCGAAGTGCTTGGGCAGGTCGCGCCACGGCGAGCCCGTGCGGGCGATCCACAACACCCGCTTCGACAAAGAGGCGGTTGTCGCGCCCGGTTACCCCGCGCTCGCTGGCCTTGCCTGAGTATAACGGCTCGATTCGCTTCCATTGGTCTTCGCGCAACACCTTCCGATCCATTCTCGCAAACTCCAAAAACGAACATGTGCATGATTTTGTTATTTCTAAACAGACCCTAGGAGCCTGCCCGACATTAACCGTTCTACTACGGCGAACGGCGCACAGGCATCTGCGTTGTTCTCGCCCCAACACATCCTCAACGTGCTTCAGTGAATACGCCTCCGGTTTCTCGGGGCCTTCGATCGTGCATCTGCCTGCGTCTCCTTCGCCTCGTTACGAAGGTAATGTCGGACAGGCCCCAGCAGGATGCTGAAACAGTCCACCAGCAGCGTTCTCGCTTCGCTCCCGGGAACCATGAAACATGAGGCGTGAAACGTACAACGAGGGGCAGCGAGAATTGCGGCCTTTCCTGGGGCAAGGCGCGTCCCCTGGTGAAGAGGCTGTCTTGGCAGACTCAGGGCGGGAGGGTGAAGTAGTTGCCAGGGTTGGGCGGGTGAGAAGTCTGGCCTTTTTTGAGCATCCTGCGTAGCGTTCATCTGTTTTCCTAATTGTGCGGGCCATCGAATTTCCATCGTGCCGCAAAAGGTTTTCCGCAGACTCCTCGCGCACGTCTATCCCAAGAGGCTTCAGAAGTATTAAGAATTACTCATAACTACTTTACGTATTCTTCATGAATAGTTTAGGAACTCTTAATGATCGGTTCACGATCCGTTCATCTTGGCGAGTTACAGTATCTTCGAGAGAAAGGCGTCAAGACAAACACAAAGAGTCACTCTCTTTTAGGAGTCAAAGTGCTGACGTTCAACCTTCTCCGGTGAAGAAGGGGCGTGAAACAATCGGGGGGGGGCCGCTCAGAACATCCAACGAGCTTCTTGACAACCTCGTTCTGAGCCAGGGGGAGAGAGGAGGTAATGATGCTATCGCATATGAGTAGTGTGAAGAAGATTCTGCCGGTCCTTATCTGCCTTGCCATGTTGGCAGGGGGAGCGGTTCTGTACGTACAAGATGCAAGCGCGCAGGCTCCAGGGGTGCCGGCTGCTGCTGCTCCAGAGGTGTCAGCCGCTCCAGCACCGCCGAAGATCGATAGTGGCGATACGGCTTGGGTGTTGGTCTCGACGGCCTTGGTGTTGGCCATGACCGCGCCGGGCGTTATGCTGTTCTATGGAGGGATGGTACGTTCCAAGAATGCGATGGACACGATCATGCAGAGCTTCATCATCCTCTGTCTGATCAGTATCCAGTGGGTGCTGTGGGGGTACTCACTCGCCTTTGGACCCGATAAAGGCCACATCATCGGTGGGCCTGAATGGTTCGGGCTCAACGGGGTTGGACTGGAGCCCAATGCCGATTATGCTGCCACCATACCGCACCAGGCATTCATGCTATTCCAGATGATGTTTGCAGTGATCACGCCGGCGCTGATCACCGGTGCATTTGCCGAACGGATAAAGTTCAAGAGTTTTCTCCTGTTCACGCTGCTGTGGGCGACGTTCATCTACGATCCGCTCGCGCACTGGGTGTGGGGAGTTGGGGGATGGCTCAGAAACCTCGGGGCGTTGGACTTCGCCGGCGGGACGGTCGTCCATATCAGTTCCGGCATAGCTGGGTTGGCTTGCGCTATCGTGATAAAGCGGCGAATGGGACTTAGCAAGGAAGGAATACACCCGAACAATTTGCCCATGACCCTGTTGGGCGCATCCTTGCTCTGGTTTGGATGGTTTGGGTTCAATGCCGGCAGCGCGTTATCTTCCGGGGCACTGGCGACCAGCACCTTTACCGCCACCAATACGGCGACAGCTGCCGCGGCGCTGTCCTGGATGATCGCGGAGTGGAGCTATCGAGGCAAACCGTCGGCTCTGGGCGCGGCAAGCGGGGCAGTGGCGGGATTGGTGGCCATCACTCCTGCGTCGGGGTTCGTCGGCCCGATCTCGTCGATCTGGATCGGGATCGGAGCTGGTTTGTTGTGTTATACGGCGGTCATGTTGAAGCCCATGTTTGGCTATGATGATGCCCTTGATGCGGTCGGCATTCACGGAATTGGAGGCACATGGGGTGCGTTGGCGACGGGTCTCTTCGCGTCGAAGGCGGTGAATTCGGCAGGGGCCGACGGGCTGTTCTTTGGTAATCCAGCGCAGTTGGGCATCCAAGCGGTGGCCGTACTGGTTACCATGGGCTTCGTGTTTGTCGGAACCTTAATCATTCTGGCTGTGGTCAATGTAATAACTGGTCTGCGTGTGAGTGAACAAGAAGAGCAATCAGGCTTGGATCTCAGTCAACATGATGAAAGGGCCTATTCTTCTTCGTAAGGCATGGGGAGCAACATGGGCCGGCGGTGCCCCACCCAGTGTTCATGGTATTCCAGCTCGTGTTTGCCGCCATGACGCCGGCGCTGATTAATCGCATAGAACCCTGCCTAAAAAGTAGGGTTCGTGCAACAGCCAGATGGCCAAACAAACCCATCTGCCCAAGGCCCAGACAGCGTTCTCGGTTGTTCTTCACGCATGATTCAGGTTCATAAATGGACCATGACATGATTGACCTCACGATCATGTCGGCGACCCTCGTGACGATGTACGGTTAGTGTCATTGGGTGAGCCTAGGAGGGAGGGAGCGCCATGAAGATGATTGAAGCCATCGTCCAGCCGTTCAAGTTGAATGACATTAAGAATGCGTTGGTGGAAATAGGAGTGAAAGGGATGACGGTCATGGAAGTCCAAGGATTCGGGCGCCAGCACGGGGCTCATGAAATCTACCGGGGTGCCGAATATACGACCGACTTTGTACCAAAGGTGAGGATCGAAGTGTACATCGCGGATAATCAAGTTCCGCGTGTCATCGAAACCATTAGGAGTGTTGCGAAGACCGGCAGCGTCGGAGACGGGAAGATCTTTGTGTCGGATCTCAGCCACGTGATGCGGATCAGGACCGGCGAGACGGGGGAAAACGCGCTGTGACCATGATACCGAACAACGGGTTGTTGACCGAACTCTTGCACGGGGCGGAGACCACGCCGGTCTCCGCCTTGGCTGGGCAACGGCAGGCGCTCAAGCAGCGATTATTGGACGGAGCCTCGGGGGCCGAAGTCATGGCGGCCCTGACGGAATTTGTGGATGGTCTCATCATCGACCGGTACAGAAGCGCCATGCGGCAGGCCGGAGAAGGGGCGCAGGTTGCGGGTGCTCAGCACTGTTGCCTGATCGCGTTAGGAGGCTATGGCCAGCGGGAGTTGGCGCCCTATTCCGACCTCGACATCATGTTCCTCTATAGCAAGGAAGCGGGAGAGGCGGCGCCGGTGTTGTTCCGTGAGGTGCTCCACCATCTGTGGGATCTCGGGTTCCAGGTCGGCCACAGTATGAGGACAATTCACGATTGTATCGAGCTGGCGGGGCAGGACCTATCGATCCGTACCGCCATGATGACAGCCAGGTTTTTGGCCGGAAGCCCGTACCTGTTCCAGGAATTCCATCGCCGATATTTCAGGGAAGTGGCCAGCCGCGGGACGCGGCGGTTTGTCGAGCAGAAGATGGAAGAGCGGCGCCGTGAATATGTGAAGTTTGGACAGACGATTTATCTTCTGGAGCCCAACGTCAAGAAAAGCAAAGGAGGGCTACGGGACTTCCATCTGCTCCGGTGGGCCGGCATGGCCCGGTTCCAGGCCGCGACGTTGCAAGACTTAGCGGATCGAGGCCTCCTCCCCGGACAGGATTGTCTCGCTCTGACGGAGTCCCGGGAGTTTCTGTGGCGTATCCGGGCATGTCTGCACGTCGAAGCCGGGATGGCGCAGGAGATGTTGTCGTTAGATGAACAAGTCAGGCTGGCCTCCCTGTACGGATTCCAGGATCGTTCCCACCTCTTGGGCGTGGAGCAGTTCATGCAGCAGTATTACCGGCATACGATGGGACTCCATGAGACCATGCTCAGATTTGTGGACCGTTGCCAGGCCGTGCCTGTGAGGCGCCGATCGGCTCGTGTCCTGCCGCTTGCCACGGTGGATGGCTATTTCATGGTGACCGGCCGGGATCTGACTATTCCCTCCGAGCTGAGGGCTCGGGTTCTGGATTGTCCGGACTTGCTCCTTCGGCTGTTCGAGATGGCGAGCTTCCGGCGCCTCACGATCGAGACTGATTTGGTGGACGAGATTCACAACCGCATGGACAGCATGTCGAACGAGGCCTTCCGGACCCCTGAAGCCAGCCGGGTCTTTCTGAAGATCCTCGCAGGACCGGGAGCGATAGCCGGCACGCTTGAAGCGATGCATCGCGCCCATTTGCTGGAGAAGCTCATCCCGGACTTTGCCAGGGTCCGAGGCCTGATGCAGTTCAACCAGTATCACAAGTACACGGTGGATGAACATACCCTGTTGGCTGTGGCCAAGGCCGAAGCGCTTGCCCAGGAACCTGGTGTCATCGGGAAAGTCTGCCAGGAGATCAGGAGGAAAGATCTCTTGCATCTGGCGATTTTGTTGCACGATCTGGGGAAGGGGCGGAAAGAGAATCACAGCGACGTAGGCAAGGCGATCGCAGAGGAGATGGCGGCGCGGTTGGGGTGTGACGAGCAAGAGACGAGGACGCTGGTCTTTCTCGTGCACAAGCATCTGCTGATGTCTGAGGTGGCTTTCCAGCGCGATCCGTATGACGAGAAGGTTCTCTTGCCCTTTGCCAGGGCGGTGGCGACGCCGGAGGTTCTCCGCAAGCTACTGGTCATGACCGCCGCCGATATCGCGGCAGTGGGGCCCGGCATTCTGACCAAGTGGAAGGAGTCCTTACTCATCCAGCTCTATCTGCGTACGCTGCCGACTGTGTCGGGCGAGTTCACGAACGCAGGGACCGGGGGGCTCGACTGGACCGAGTCGCAACTGGGCCAGTTTCCCTTGCGGTATCTGCATGGGACGCCTCCGAAGCGGATCGCAGCCCACCTGGCGGCAGTCAAGCGTTTGCAGGCAGGAGAGGCACTGGTAGAGGAGAACTTCAACGAGGAGCTCGGCACATGCGAATTCACGGTGATTACTCACGACAACCTCATTCCGGGCATCTTTTCAAAAACTGCCGGCGCGATGGCGGCCGAGGGGCTTGAGATTCTCGATGCTCAGATCATCACCCGAGACGACGGGATCGTTGTGAACACCTTCCAGGCATCCGACCCGAATGATGTCGGCGTTCCTCCGGAAGACCGCCGTGCTTCCATAGCCGCGACGATCGTTCGGGTGCTGAGGGGCGAGGAGTCGGTCGAGCAGTTGAGAAGCCGAAAGACCCGCCTGCTCTCCGTTCGCCGGCTGCCTGCCACCCGCCAGGCGACCGAGGTGCAGATCGATAACGAGACATGTGACCGGTTCACGGTGATCGATGTGTTTGCCGACGATAGGCAAGAATTGTTGTATGCCATCGCCCGCAGCATCTTTCAGCTCGGCCTGTCGGTCCATGCGGCCAGGATCTCGCTTAGGCAGGAGCTCGATCAGGTGGCTGACGTGTTCTATGTGACGGACCAGCATGGAGCCAAGATCGAGGACCATGCTCGCCTGGAGGCCATCCGTGCAACCATCAAACAGGATATCGATCTGCTCATGGACCAGCCGGTCGATGCGTTGGAAGGCGTATCGATTGGAACACCGCCATAATCGGGCGTATAAGCCGATATTTTATTCTCCTTCGCCGAATACCCCGTAGCGTGCTACGGGGATGAAGGCGAGGGGAACCCTCCGTAGCCTTGGCAAAGGAGGGTAGTGGCTTCGGAGAATTTTGCAAGATACCCCGCAGCTTGCTGCGGGGAGCTTCATTTTCGACCATTATACTGCGACTCGATCCGGCCCTAAAATGGAAGTCCCGGTTCAATCTGTCGGTGGCGTATTTTTTGGTGTTGGGTCAGATGATTGTTTCTGAACGATGTTTGCGGTCGTGATGATCGCGCAAAAATGGGGCAACATCAGAGTGTCTTGTCGCAACCCGAGACGAGACATGGACACTTAGGAAGATCCCCTCGGCAAAAGGGAAACTAGCAGGCTGTTGACAAAGTCCCTGAATGGTATGCTCGCGGCCCTCAGAGGCTCAATGTACGGCGGAGAGCATGTTGAGCCTATTTGCTTACTGCCGACTTGCTGGAAGGCCTTTCTGCGCAGCCCGTGGCTAACGCTACAAGTGTCTGTGACTATTCAGGTACCCACGTTTCCGCAGTGCGAAAGTAGTTTGTCAACAGCCTGTTAGGTTACCTCAGAGCGACCAAGCCGATCTGGAGGCTCTGATTGTCCCTCAACTATCTGATTTGATGCCAGCCGATGCCTAGATCTGATGGGTTACGGTATTGCTATGCCACAACCAGGCTACCCGTGATGAGGAAATAGTGGATTGGGAATAAGAAGGACCGGAATGAATTCCCGCGAGGCACTGGAGTTTGCGAAGAAGAACAAAGTACAGATCGTGGATTTGAAGTTCCTGGACCTGCTTGGCGCCTGGCAGCACTTTTCCATTCCTGTGGAAGTGCTTACGGAAACCCGCATTTGAACGCCCCGCCTGGAAGGGCGGGGTTCTTTACTTGCCAATAGAATATTTTGTGTTTTGACCATGGACTGGCCTGGCTGATGCAGGTCACCATGTTTTTGACGCTGGGGTTACAAGTATTTGCGGCAAGGCTCGTGTCAATCGCCTGGTGGGCCTCCTGATTTCCCTCCTCCTGATCTTCGTCGCCCCCCTGCGAGTGTCCACACGGTTCTGGCTTTTTCGCCGGCCGATGCCTCTTCAAGAACAGACTCTTATGGCCTGGGCAGGGTTCCGTGGGGTCGTATCGATTATCCTGGCCACATTCCCTTAGTGGCAAGATCGAGAAGGCCGACATGATCTTTCATGTGGTGTTCTTTATTGCGTTCACGATCTAGCCTGCATTATTCTCCTTCGCTGAATACCCCGTAGCTTCCAGCCTTCGCAGCCGAAGCGGCTGCTTCGGNNCGGGGAGCTTCATTGGCTCATGTTCGGTCAGTACACTCGATATATGGCTGACAGGGGTGTTCGAAGGCTGGATCTAAGTCGGTCTAGCAGAACGGAAATGAATCGTTCAATCGATCCAAGCGTCGGAGAAATTCTCACGGAAGGAGGATCACTATGATGGCCGTTGCCTTGATTGATCCATATATTATAGAAGAGGTATGTACAATTGCCATCGTCTTTCCAAACCCTTCTTTTTTCCATACCCAGGCAGGGTGACTTAG
>CXWL01105997.1_pt1 | contig 12112 bp, 9 predicted proteins | sample 590931 | NCBI WGS metagenome assembly CXWL01 (sample SAMEA3498368, study PRJEB10139) | groundwater metagenome | biome: water well; material: biofilm material | place: Germany | collected 2015-04-27
ACGTCGACGCTCTGGCTGAACTTGATCGGTTTGCCCATGTCGAGGGTTTCGAGCAGCGCCAGCTCGGCGGTATTCTTGAGCACCAGGTCGGCGAACTTGATCAGCGTGCGCTTGCGCGCGGCCGGCGATTTGCCCGCCCAGCGGCGGTCTTCGAACGCGGCGCGCGCGGCGGCGACAGCCGCGTCGATGTCGGCGACGTCGCCGCGCGCCACCTTGGTCAGCAAGCGGCCGTCGATCGGCGAATGGTCGTCGAAGGTCTGTTCCGAAGCAGCCCATACCCGCTGACCATTGATGAAAGCGCGCCCGTCGATTTCGAGCGCTGCCGCCTTTTCATGCCAATCTGTCTCTGCCATTGCCTCGCTCCCATAAATTTTCCGCGCGATCATCGCTGCTTCGAAGCCGCGCCCAGGACACCATCATATCGGGGATTTGCCGCCTGTGTTCACGCCGCCACGCCCATGCCGCCGGCTCCGAAAAATATTGTTATTTATGCATTGCCATGCTAAGGTTTCCGCTGGCACCCACGAGGGAGGGGATCATGGCAGCGGCGAAACCAGGCCGGAAATTGCTGGCGACTTTCGTTCACATTTCCGACATTCATGTTGGAGAGATCGATCCTGCCAGCGGCGACGCCAAGACCTCTTGGCTGGCCGCCCAGGCCTACAGCAACACGCCATGGCTGGACGGCCTGCTCGGCCATAATGGACGCGCGCTGCACGAGCTCGACGATTTCGTCGTGGGGCTGAGGGCGAAAGAGCCTGAATTGCGCCTGATCGTCAGCGGCGACCTGAGCCGTTTTGGCGCTTCCAGCGAGTTGCAGGACGCGCGCAAGTACATCGAAGATGAGATCGATATCGCCCCGCCCAACGGCAACAATGTCGGGCTGCGGCTCGGCGAACAAATATTGGTCATTCCAGGCAACCACGATCAATGGGGCGGAACCGCCGGGCCCGGCGGTGCCGGAGGTTCGCGCTACGCTGCGGTGTTCGGCGGCGCCCTGCCCTCCATCCAAACGGTGGCGCTGGACAAGACAAAACACATCGCTTTCCTGTGCATCGATTCGGACGCCAACGTTACCAGGCTGTCGCTGAAACGCGTGCTGGCGATCGGCGCTTTCCAATCGCAGCTTCAGAAGCTGCAGGCAGGATTGAAGGCAAAACGCGAGGGCGAATTCCGCATTCTGCTGATCCATCACTCGTGGTATCAGGCCGGCAAAATACTGCGCATGGCCAGCGCATCGAAAGGCGCGCTCGAGCAGTTCATGGTCGACAACCAGGTCTCGGCGATGCTGTGCGGGCATTCTCACCGCCCCTTGCTGAACTCGTTCACCGCGAACGCGCCGCATGCCAAGAGCAAGGTCCATGAATTGCGCAGCGGCTCGACGACGCAGCACGACTCGGTGCCATTGAAGTGGAAAACCCTGCTGCAAAATCGTCCGGCGCGAAATTGGGAGCCGAACAGCCTGATCGTGCACCGCGTCTATCAGGATCCTGCGGCGCTGACCTGGCGCGCGGAACTCCACGCGCGCGCGCCGGGCGGCTTCAAGCACGTTCCCCAATGGGACAAGGAGTTCCCCTTGCAATGAGGCGCGCCGCCTAGGAGTCCGACAATCGGCCCGCGCCGATCGCCGTCAGCGGGCCGAGTTCCCGAATTGCCGGCCGCTGGCGCGACCACTGCGCGACCAGATCCGCAGGCCGTTGCGCCGCCGGCACAAGCAGGTCGGTTTCGCCGTCGAGGGAAGTCTCGTCCCATACATAGCCCTCGACCAGGAAGGGAAAGCGCGGCAGGACGTCCTTGATCCAGGCGAGCAGCGGTTCGACCGCCTGCTCGGACACATCGCGCGTGCCGGCGATCCCGGCGCGCGCCAGCGCGCGCGGCAGATAGGCCAATTCGCCCTGCATGCCGGAAACGCAAAATGCCGCCCCTGCCGGCTCCGCCTGTGGCGGGGACAAGACGGCGCCCGTCGCCAGCAGGCGGCTTAACCGCGCGAACTGAAGGTACAAGCCGCGCGTCGCTCCGTAGATCATCGCCGGGGTCAGTCCGAACTCGAGCAATTCCAGCGCGTGCTCGCCTCCATACTGCACCGTATCGTCTTCCAGCAGATGGCCGCGCACCAATGAGGATTTGCCCGCACCCCGCAGCTGCTCGAATCGCGCGGTCCAGGGATAGCCGCTTTCCGCCAGGGACTCGACCAGGGTGCCGAACGCTTCGCCGATCTCGCGCGCTTCATCCCGCATCATCGCGGCGATCGCCAGATCCAGGTCGCTCTTTGCTTGCACCTGATCGTCGGCGCCCAGCGCGGCATACACTTCGGCCACCCAATCCGGATGGGCGGCGAGGTATTCGGACTGCCGCGCATCGAGCGCGATGTCGTCGTCGCCGATGGCGGCGAGGACCGCATCGGCATGTTCGCGCAGGCGCGCCAACGCGGCGGCGTCGCCGGCAGAAAACAGGGCAGTTTTCAGAATCTCGATGTCGGTATCCATGGCTTTCCTGACAGTTTTCGTGGGGTGATTGAACTTGCGTAGCGACCTCATCAGTTCCGCGACGAAACGCAGCCGCGCGGCATTGACTTCCGCGGTGTCGATGCCATACAGGCCGGCGACGTGGCGCGGCGTTTGCCCGTCGACCCACAGGCTCTTGGCGACCCGCGCGTCAAGCGTGGCCGGAACCGCATCGGCGGCCAGTCCGACCAGCAGCCTGCCGACCGCGTTGGCGAGGGTTTCCCGCAAGCGGTAACGGGTGAGAGCATGGCGTTGGGCCAGCGCACGCTCGTTCGAATCGCCGCCCGCCAGGAAGTCGAACAGCACTTCGCGTTCCTGCGCAGGCAGTGCCGACAGCCCCGCACGGATCAGCGCAACTTGCTCGTTCGCCTCGAGCACTTGATCGGGCATGGCCGCCGCGGACTCCAACTCGGCCGTGTCTTCCAGGTCGACGGTACGCCGGCGCCACCGCTCGAGCTTGAGGATACGGCGCCGCGCGAAGCGGTAGAAGGCCGCTGCAAGATAGGTGCTGAACTGGCTGCGCTCGCTGTCGTAGCGCTGCAGCAGCCCGGCCCACTCTTCGAGGTAGAAGTCGTGGATCAGGTCGCGGGCATCTTGCGGCGGAACAAAATAACCGGCGCGAGCGAGCGCCGCGAGCACTTGCCACATGTGCCGCTCGTACGCCGTCATGTTCATGTCGAGCCCTGCATGTTCCACGGCTGATCCATTGGAGAAAGCGAGGCCGGAAATCCGTCCGTCTTGCTCTTTATTGCATTCCGGGCGCGTTTTGGTTGAAAAACCCCTTGTTCCCGGTCAGTTGTCAATCAGGCATTCCAATATCGATTGTACGCGGCCGCCAGCGCCCGTCAATTCGCCATCTCAGCCCGGCGTCGCCGTTCGGCGCGCGCCATCAGCAGGCTGGCGACGATCACGCCGATCGACACCACCAGAATCGTCAACGCCGCGACCGCATTGACCCGAGGATCGAGCCCCAGCCGCGCGCGCGAGAAAATCACGATCGGCATGGTCGACGAACCGGGCCCGGACAGGAAGGCCGACAGCACCACGTCGTCCAGCGACAGCGTGAAAGTCAGCAGCCAGGCCGACGCCAGCGCCTGCGTGATGTTGGGCAGCGTCACCAGGAAGAACACCTGGTGCGGCCGGCAGCCGAGGTCCATCGCCGCTTCCGCCAGCGCCCTGGGCATCTCCTGCAGGCGCGATTGCACCACCACCGCGGCGTACGCCATGCCGAGCAGCGTATGCCCGATCCAGATCGTGAACATGCCGCGCTCGGGGAAGCCGAACACCTTCTGCACCGACACCAGCATCAGCAGCAGCGACAGGCCGATGATCACCTCGGGCATCACCAGCGGCGCGCTGGCCATGCCGGCGAACAGCATGCGGCCGCGGAAGCGCTTGTAGCGGTCCAGCACGAAGGCGGCGAAGGTGCCGAGGATGACCGCCGCGGTCGCGCTCATCAGCGCGATCCGGAGCGACAGCCCGAAGCCGTTGATGATCTCGGAATCGGCCATCAGCTGGCCGTACCAGCGGGTCGAGAAGCCGGTCCACACCATGTCCTGGCGCGAGCTGTTGAACGAGAACACCACCAGCACCACGATCGGCAGGTAGAGGAACAGGTAGCCCAGCGACAGCCAGCCGCGGCCGAACCAGCGCTGCACGAAGGTCTGGTTCATGCGCGGCCTTCCCCTTGCTGTTCGGCCTTGTACTTGTTGAAGACTGCCATCGGCACCAGGATCAGCAGGATCACCACCACCGCCACTGCAGAGGCCAGCGGCCAGTCGTTATTGGTGAAGAATTCGTCCCACAGCACCTTGCCGATCATCAGCGTGTCCGGTCCGCCCAGCAGTTCCGGAATCACGTATTCGCCGACCGCGGGGATGAATACCAGCATGGCGCCGGCGATGATGCCGGACTTCGACAAGGGCACCGTGATGCGCCAGAACGCCTGCAGCGGCGTGGCGCCAAGGTCGGCCGCCGCCTCCAGCATGCGCAGGTCCATCTTCACCAGATTCGCATACAGCGGCAGGACCATGAACGGCAGGTAGGCGTAGACCATTCCGACCACCAGCGAGAACGAGGTGTTCATCATGTGCAGCGGTTCGCTGATGAGGCCGAGCGACAGCAGCAGGTGGTTGAGGATGCCGTGGTTGGCCAGGATGCCCTTCCACGCATAGATGCGCAGCAGGAACGAGGTCCAGAACGGCAGCATCACCAGCATCATCAGCACCGGTCGCACCGACGGCCTGGCGCGCGCCATGAAGTATGCGAACGGGTAGCCGATCAGCAGGCACAGGACGGTGGTCATCGCCGCGTACTTGAGAGAACTCAGGTAGGTCAGCACGTACAGCTGGTCCTTCGCGATGAACAGGTAATTGGCCAGCTTCAGCTTGAGGTGGGGGACGCCGCCGGAGAAGGTCACCAGGTCGCCGAACCCGCCGGCCGGGTCCATCTCGGCAAAGCTCAGGCGCATCACGATCAGGAACGGCGCCAGGAAAGCGAGCGCCAGCCAGGCGAACGGAACGGCGATGACGGCGCCCCGGCCGCTAGCCAAGGGGATCTTCATGCCGTCAGCACCACGGCATCGGCGCCGTCCCACGACGCATACACGCGTTGCCCCCGTTCGAGCGGCGCGTCACCCCGACGCGCGGCGTTGCTGCGCGTCGCCTTCAGCACCATGCCGCTGTCGAGCTGGACGTGGTACCGGGTCTCGTTACCGAAGTAGGACACCGCGCTGATCACGCCCGGCACGCCGTTGTAGCCAGGGCCGGCTGCCGGCGCTTCCTGCCGCAGCACGATCTTCTCGGGCCGCACCGCGACAGCCGCGGCGCCGGCGCCGACGCCATGGCAGACGTAGTGGCGGCATTCGGGCGACTCGACGACCGCGTGGCCGGCGCCGCCTGCCACCACCCGGCCCTCGAACAGATTGACGCTGCCGATGAAATCGGCGACGAAGCGGCAGTTCGGCGTGTCGTAGATGTCGGCCGGGGTCCCCACTTGCAGGATGCGGCCTTCGTTCATCACCGCGATGCGGGTCGCCATGCTCATCGCCTCGTCCTGGTCGTGGGTCACCATCACGCAGGTCACGCCGACCTTCTCGATGATGTTCACCAGCTCGACCTGGGTGCGTTCGCGCAGCTTCCTGTCGAGCGCGCCGAGCGGCTCGTCGAGCAGCAGCAATTGCGGCCGCCGGGCCAGGCTGCGCGCCAGCGCGACGCGCTGCTGCTGGCCGCCGGACAACTGGTGCGGCTTGCGCTTGCCGTAGGCGCTCAGTTGGACCAGCGCCAGCAACTGCTCGACCCGCTCGGCCACTTCGGCCTTCGGCAGGCCGGCGCGGCGCAGGCCGAACGCCACGTTGTCCCACACCGTCAGGTGCGGGAACAGCGCGTAGGACTGGAACATCATGTTGAGCGGGCGCTCGTACGGCGGCGCCTTGAGGATATCCTGGCCGTCCAGCACGATGCTGCCGGCATCCGGCGCCTCGAAGCCGGCCAGCATGCGCAGCAGGGTCGATTTGCCGCTGCCCGAACTGCCCACCAGCGCGAAAATCTCGCCCTTGCCGATCGCGAGCGACACGTCGTCCACCGCCCTGACCCCGTCGTACTCCTTGACCAGCCCTTCGACGAGCAGGAAAGGCCGGCCAACATCGCGTTGCGTGGACATCACAGTCTCCTTCAGCGCAGAGCGCGAACACCCGGTGCATACTACCAAAAGCGCGCCGCCGCCGATTTCTGCGGCTATAATCGCCGAATTTTCCGGCCTGAAATTCTCCTGACAAGTTAGCAGAAATACATGAACTACACACTGATTACCTCTGTCGTGCTGTATTTGCTCGCCACGCTAGCCCTGGGCGTCTGGGCCGGCTCGCGTATCAAGAACACCCGCGACTTCGCGGTCGCCGGCCGCAGCCTGCCCTTGATCATGGTCGTGACGACGACGTTCGCGACCTGGTTCGGGGCCGAAACGGTGATGGGCATTCCCGCCAAGTTCGTGCAGGGCGGATTGAACGCGCTGGTCGAAGACCCGTTCGGCGCCGGTATGTGCCTGATCCTGGTGGGCGTGTTCTTCGCGGCCAGGCTGTACAAGCTGAACCTGCTGACCATCGGCGACTACTACCGCGAGCGCTATGGAAAGGGCATCGAAATATTCTGCTCCAGCGCGATCATCCTCTCCTACCTCGGCTGGGTGGCGGCCCAGATCACCGCGCTCGGCCTGGTGTTCTCGGTGCTGACCAATGGCGCCATGTCCGAGACCGCCGGCATGATCGTCGGCACGCTTGCAGTACTGATCTACGTGGTGGTCGGCGGCTTCCTCGCCGTGGCCCTGACCGACTTCATCCAGATGATCGTGCTGGTCATCGGCTTGACGGTCATCGCCTTCTTCTCGGCCGAGCTGGCGGGCGGCGCCGGCCAGGTGTTCGCGATGGCGGGCAAGGCCGACCTGTGGAGATTCCTGCCTCCGCCGACCTTCACCGATATCGCTTTCTTCATCGGCGCGGGCGTGACCATGATGTTCGGCAGCATCCCTCAGCAGGACGTGTACCAGCGCGTGATGTCGGCCAAGAATGCGCCCACCGCGCGCGCCGGCGCGATCATCGGCGGCGCCAGCTACATCATGTTCGCGTTCGTGCCGATGTTCATCGTCGCCTGCGCCGTCATCGTCATGGGCCAGGGCGCGCTCGATATCGCGAAGGCCGACTACCAGCGCCTGCTGCCCACCTTCGTGTTGACCAAAATGCCGCTGATGATGCAGATCCTGTTCTTCGGCGCGCTGCTGTCGGCCATCAAGAGCACCTCGTCGGCGACCCTGCTGGCGCCGTCGACCAGCTTCGTCGAGAACATCCTGAAGCACCTGCGCCCGGGCATGAGCGACCGCCAGCAGCTGTTCGCGATGCGCTGCTCGATCGTGGTGTTTGCGGCGCTGGTGCTGACCTACGCGATCGCCATGAAGGGCACCTCGATTTACGAACTGGTGTCGTCGGCTTACCAGGTCACGCTGGTCGGCGCTTTTGTCCCGCTCGTCATGGGCCTGTACTGGCGCCGTGCCACCACGCAGGGGGCGATCCTGTCGCTGGCTGCCGGCATCGGCACCTGGCTAGTGTTCTTCCCGCAGCTGACCAGCCTGGGCGCGAAATTCCCCGGCCAGCTCGCCGGCCTGATCGCGGCGTTCGCTGGCATGGTGCTCGGCTCGCTCATGCCGCAAGTGCTGAAACACCACCGGCAGCGCGACGCCGCCGGCATCGGCGCTTAATCGACCAGCCCGCGCCGGCGCAGGTCGGCCAGCGTGTCGTCCAGCGCGGCCCGGATCTTGCCGATCATTTCATCGATCTGGGGGCGCGTCATGACCAGCGGCGGCGCAATGATCATGCGGTCGCCCACCGCGCGCATGATGATGCCGTTGTCGAACATGTAGCCGCGGCAGATCATCCCGACTCCCAGGTCGCCATCGAACGGCTCGCAGTCGTGCACGATTTCTGCTTTGCGGCGTACGAGGTTCAGGCCGGCGACGAAGCCGCAGCTGTCGGCGTATCCGACCAGCGGATGGTCGATCAGCGCGCCGAACTTCTCCTTCAGGTACGGTCCGGTATCCTGCGCCACCTTCTGCACCAGCCCTTCTTCGAGGATGATGCGGATGTTCTCGAGCGCGGCGGCGCAGGCGACCGGATGGCCCGAGTAGGTGAAGCCGTGGTTGAAATCGCCGCCCTCGCCGGTCAGCACGTCGGCCACCCGGTCGCCGACCAGCACCCCGCCCAGCGGAATGTAGCCGGAGGTGACGCCCTTGGCGAAGGCAATCAGGTCCGGCTTGATCTGCATGAGTTCCGAGCCGAACCAGGTGCCGAGGCGGCCGAAGCCGCAGATGACTTCGTCCGCAATCAGCAAAATGCCGTACTTGTCGCAGATGCGCTGGATCTCCGGCCAGTAGGTCGGCGGCGGAATGATCACGCCGCCCGCGCCCTGCACCGGCTCGCCGATGAAGGCGGCCACGTTGTCAGGGCCCAGTTCGCGGATCCGTTCCTCCAGCCAGCCTGCCGCCACCAGCCCGAATTCGTCCTCGCTCATGCCACGCCCGGATTCGAGATAGCTCGGCTGGCCGATGTGAACGATGCCGGGCACCATCGGGCCGCCCTGCGCGTGCATGCCTGCCATGCCGCCCAGCGAGGCGCCGGCGATGGTGCTGCCATGATAAGCGTTCTTGCGGCTGATGATGACGTGGCGCTCGGGCTGCCCCTTCAGTTCCCAGTAGCGCCGCACCATCCGCACGATGGTGTCGTTGGCCTCGGAGCCGGAGCCGGTGAAGAACACGTGCTTGAACTGGGGCGGCGAAATTTCGGCCAGCAGCGCGGCCAGCTGCACCGCCGGCACGTTGGTGGTGTTGAAGAAGCTGTTATAGAACGGCAGCGTCTGCATCTGGCGGTACACCGCTTCGGACATGCTGGTGCGCCCGTAGCCGATGTTCACGCACCACAGGCCGGACATGCCGTCGAGGATCTTGTTGCCTTCCGAATCCCACAGGTAGATGCCGTCGCCGCGCACCATCACGCGCGCGCCCTGGGCCTTCAGCGCATTGTGGTCGGTGAACGGGTGCAGGAAGTGCGCCGAGTCGAGCTGCTGGATCGCCCGGGTGTCGAATTTTTGCTGTTCCATGACGATCCCCTGCTTACACGTGCAGCAGCAGGTGCTCGCGCTCCCACGGACTGATGACCGTCATGAACTCCTGGTGCTCCAGGTCCTTGATCGCGGCGTACACGTCGATGAAGCGTTCGCCCAGCACGGTGCGCAGCTTGTCTTCCGCGCGCAGCAGCGACAGCGCCTCGGGCAGGCCTTGCGGCAGTTCGAACGGCATCTCGTAGGCGCTGCCGGTCATCATCGTGGTGGGCTCGAGCTGTTCGGTCATGCCGAGGTAGCCGCAGGCCAGCGTCACCGCCAGCGCCAGGTAGGGATTGGCGTCGGCGCCGATGATGCGGTTTTCGACACGCCGGTCCTGCACGCCCGATTCGGGCACCCGGAAGCCGACCGTGCGGTTGTCGATGCCCCACTGGATGTTGATCGGCGCCGCGGTGTGGCGCACGATGCGGCGGTACGAATTGACGTAGGGCGCGATGATCGCCATCGCCGACGGCATGTAGCGCTGCAGCCCGCCGATGTAATGCTTGAAGATCGGCGCGGCCGATCCATCGCCGGCGCTGAAGATGTTCATGCCGGTCTTGAGGTCCACCACGCTCTGGTGCACATGCATCGCCGAACCGGGTTCGCCGGCCATCGGCTTGGCCATGAAGGTGGCGTACATGTCGTGCTTGAGCGCGGCCTCGCGCAAGGTGCGCTTGAAGAAGAACACCTTGTCGGCCAGTCCCATCGGATCGCCATGCAGGAAGTTGATTTCCATCTGGCCGGCGCCGATTTCGTGGATCAGCGTGTCGACGTCGAGGTTCATCATCTCGCAGTAGTCGTAGATGTCCTCGAACAGCGGGTCGAATTCGTTGACCGCGTCGATGCTGTAGACCTGGCGGCTGGTTTCGGCGCGCCCGCTGCGGCCGACCGGCGCGCGCAGCGGCAGGTCGGGATCGATGTTCTTGGCGGTCAGGTAGAACTCCAGCTCGGGCGCGACGACCGGCTTCCAGCCCTTGTCGGCGTACAGCTTGAGCACCCGGCGCAGCACCGTGCGCGGCGCGAAGTCGACCAGCGCCCCGTCCGAAAAATAGCAGTCGTGGATCACCTGCGCGGTGGGGTCGACCGCCCACGGCACCATGGTGATGGTGGTCGGGTCGGCCTTCAGCACCATGTCGCGGTCGGTGGTGGAAATGGCGCGGTCGTAGGGACCGTCGCCTACCGGGTAGTTGCCGGTCACGGTCATGCCGAGCACCGCTTCGGGGATGCGCATGCCGCGCTCCTGGGTGAATTTCGCGCGCGGCATGATCTTGCCGCGGGCGACGCCGGTCAGGTCGGGGATCAGGCATTCGATTTCGGTGACCCGTTTTTCGTTGAGCCACAAATCCATGTCGGTGTAGGTGAAATTTTCGCGGATAGCCATCGTTCTCTCTCTGTTGTCTTGGTCGTCCGCAGGGGCGCGGCCGCCTGCGGAGGGATAGGTAAGTCGAGAGCGAAGCTAAGGCACGCGGAAGGCGGCCCACTTTTCACACAGGCTCATGACGGCCTCACACGCGCGGCGAGGTGCTCGCGGCAGGCCTGGCCGAAGGCGCCGAACAGCTTCATCGACACCGGATTTTCGGTGATGCGCCATTCGGGATGCCATTGCAACGCAAGGGTGAAACCGGGCGCGCCGGCCACCGAAAACGCTTCGACCAGGCCGTCGGCGGCGCGCGCCTCGATCGCCAGCCCCTTGGCCAGCTGGTTGACGCCCTGGCCGTGCAGCGAATTGACGGCGATGTCGCCGGGTCCGAGGATGCTGGCCATCACGCCGAGCGGCGTCAGCGCCACCGTGTGGGCCGGTCCGTACTGCTCGTCGAGCGGCAGGTTCGGGTTTTCGCGGTGGTCCATCTTGCCCTCGACGTCCTGAACCGCCTGGTGCAGGCTGCCGCCGAGCGCCACATTCATTTCCTGGAAGCCGCGGCAGATCGCCAGGATCGGGATGCCGCGCCGGATCGCGGCGCGGATCAGCGGCAAGGTGGTTTCGTCGCGCGCCCGGTCTTGCGGCAGGGCCGGATCGAGCACCTCTTCGGAATAGTAGCTGGGATGCACGTTCGAAGGCGACCCGGTCAGCATGATGCCGTCGCAGGCGCCGAGCATGGTTTCGAGCTCGATCGCGTCGCCCAGCGCCGGCAGGATCAGCGGCGCGCAGCCGGCGCCGCGCACAACGGCGTCGACATATTTGGTCTGCGCCGCGTGATACGGATGGGAACCGATGTCGCAGGTGCAGGCTGGAAGCAGGACGATGGGGCGGCGCATGAGGATCTACCCTGGTAGTGTGTTTACGCACTCGGTTCCATGATAAATCCAAAATGGTCCGAACGCGAGTGGGGGCTGATCCAGATCAAAGGTGCGGCTTCATGCCGGGCCGCAGCGCGTCTGTCGATCAACGGGGGACGCCGGCGGCGTTCCTTGTCAAAAGCATACTGGCTTCTGGCGATCCATGCCAACACGAACGCCGGGCCGGTCCCAGCCGGCATGGCGAAAAAGGTCTACTATGGCGCTCTACGATGAATTTCCAACATGATTGAGGGAACGTTATGCTGAACCTGAAAGACCCTTCCCTGCTGCGCCAGCAATGCCTCATCAACGGCGAATGGTGCGATGCCAACGACGGCAGCACCATCAAGGTCACCAATCCGGCGACCGGCGAAAGCCTGGGGACCGTGCCGCACATGGGCGCTGCCGAAACGAAACGCGCCATCGACAGCGCCAACGCCGCGTGGCCGGCCTGGCGCAAGACCGTCGCCAAGGAGCGCAGCCAGATCCTGCGCAAGTGGAACGACCTGATGCTGGCAAACGCCGACGACCTGGCGCTGATCATGACCGCCGAACAGGGCAAGCCGCTGGCGGAAGCGCGCGGCGAAGTCGGCTACGCCGCCTCCTTCTTCGAGTGGTTTGCCGAAGAAGCCAAGCGGATCGAGGGCGACACCCTGCAGTCGCCATGGCCCGACCGCCGGATAGTGG